>ENA-OQJI01000135-OQJI01000135.1-human-gut-metagenome-genome-assembly--contig:-NODE-135-length-17209-cov-1.056902_pt1 | contig 17209 bp, 18 predicted proteins | sample MGYA00242602_ERZ504768 | MGnify/ENA primary metagenome ERZ504768 (study PRJEB26092, sample SAMD00036368) | human gut metagenome | host: Homo sapiens | study: EMG produced TPA metagenomics assembly of...
CCGCCAGCCGATCCCGAGGACATCCCTGCACTGGTGGATGAAAACGGCATTTTTATTTCTTCGACCCGCCGCAAACTGGAAAATCTGTATGAGATTCCTTACGACCAGATCTACCGTGAAATGAAACAGCAGGTCGAAAATTTCATCGAAATTGTGGGCCGCAAGCCGTGCTACTTTGCAGGCATTCGCTTTCCACACCGGAAGTCGAGCAGGCCATGGGTGGATATTGCAGAGGAATATGGCGTACTGCTGAACTGCTTTGGTCTGAAGGATCTGCCGGTCGGCACACGCTGGTACTATAAAAAACATGAAGGTCGACCCGAATGACCGCAAGCCATCTTACGGTCTGGCTGAACAGGGTGCAACGGATGTCATCGGGCATATTCTTTCTGGCGGCTGTGAGTTCGACTTCAATGCACCGTATGCGATGCTTGCAACCCACTGCGGTTACTGCGATGGTGAATTGCAAAACATGTCGACTTTTTCCGTCATCCGCGGCAGAGAACTCGAAGCGCTCTGCTCGCCGAAGATCAAGGAATGGGTCAAGGCAAACGGCATTGAGCTGATCAGCTTTGATCAGTATCTGGCAGAGCACGCGAAATAAACCACCGCGCATCTGCGCTTAAAACGCATAAAGGGATATGCGCCACTGGAAAAAATGGAGCATATGATGACAAAATGGAAAAAAAGACACTATTGGTAAAGGAACCAGGCTTTTTACAGGCTGATGCTGATGCTTGCACTTCCTGTGATCATCCAGAATATGATCACGGTGGGCGTGAACATTATGGACACTGTGATGCTGGGCAGCTTTGGTGAGATACAGCTTTCCGGTTCTTCGCTGGCAAATGATTTTATCAACCTGTTCCAGATCGCCTGTATGGGCGTCGGTGGCGGTGCATCCGTTCTCAGTGCGCAGTTTTATGGCAAAGGCGACTACAACAATGTGAAAAAAGACGGTTGCGATCATGCTGCGTGTAATTCTCTCTGTGGCCGTCGTCTGCATGGTGATCTCGTTGTTTTTCCCGGAGGAGCTTCTCCGGATCTATACAGCCGACACTGCTGTGATCGAAAAGGGTGCAATTTATCTCCGGTACAGCACAGCTTCTTTTGTAATGATGGCCATCACAATGACCCTGACCTTGATTCTGCGGTCTATTCATGATGTAAAGATCCCGCTCTACGCATCGATTGGCAGTTTCTTCGTCAACATCTTTTTTAACTGGGTCTTTATTTTTGGTCACTTTGGTGTGCCACAGATGCAGATTGCCGGTGCCGCAATCGGAACCGTTCTTGCCCGTCTGTTTGAGCTGATCGTGATCGGCGGACACTTCTTCTTCCAGGAAAAGCAGTTGCGCTTCCGCATCCGGGATCTTTGGATGCCGGTCGGAGATCTGCTGGGTACATACTGCAAATACTGCATTCCGGTTCTGTGCTCTGACATGCTTCTGGGTATCGGCAACAGCATGGTCTCGGTCATCATCGGCCACATCGGAACATCGTTTGTAGCAGCCAATTCCATCGTTGCCATGATCCAGCGCCTTTGCACAGTCATGACACAAGGCATCGGACAGGCCGCGGCCGTGATCACCGGAAACAATGTGGGAAGCGGCAAATTGGACAAGGCTTACCGGGAAAGCACAACCATGATCATCTTGACCGTGTTGTTTAGCCTGGGAACCAGCCTCATTTTAATGATCATCGGGCCGTTTGTGGTCAATGCCTACAACCTTTCCGCTGAAACACATGACATTGCCATGCAGCTCCTGGACGCGATCAGCTTTATCATTGTATTTCAGGCACTGCAGTCCGTGCTGACAAAGGGTATCCTGCGGGGTGGTGGAGACACACGGTTCTGCATGATGATTGATGCCACATTTCTTTGGCTGATTTCCATTCCACTTGGATGGCTCACCGGTGTTGTCTTGAAGTTGCCGGCATTTGTCGTATATGTCTGCATGAAACTGGACTGGATCATCAAGGTTTTTGTGTGTCTGTTCCGTTTCAAAAGTAAAAAATGCTTTCGGATCGTCTCCGACAGTACGGAAGAAAGGAATGCCGATTCATGTTAAAGATTTTTCTGTCCTCTCATGGCCGCTTTGCCAGCGGCATCAGGAGTTCCTGCGAGATCCTTCTGGGAGCGCAACAAAATCTGACGGTTTTTGATGCCTATGTAGACAACGATACCGTGCAGGAGCATCTGGATGATTTCTACAAAACCGTTTCTGCTGAGGATCAAGTCCTGCTTTGCAGCGATCTGTATGGAGGCAGCGTCAATCAGTCAATGTATCCATATCTCCAGAAGCCGAACACGCGTCTGGTCAGCGGCGTCAACATGACATTCATGATGAACGTCTTGTGTGAGGAAGAATTGTCCGATGAGCGACTGGAGGAGATTCTGGAGGAAAGCCGCAGCTATCTGCGCAGGGTAAATCTGGAAACCAATGAGACAGAGGATGAATCCTTCTTCTAAGGAAAAAGCAGTAGGAAAAGCCACGACGAATGTTCATATTGTGACGTTTCATCGTGGCTTTTCTTGCGGTCAGAGTGGCGAGACTCAAGCTCGCGGCCTCCTGCTCCCATAGAAGAAGTAAAAAGACATCGCAAGCCGATGCTGCTCAGTTCAAAAGGAAGCGTTGAGCAGCACCCGGAGGGAGAAGAATGATTCCCAACGCTCTGTAATTTTGGCACCCGCTCAGGTTGCGATTAAGTCTCCCCGGAAATAAAATCTGGTAGGGTAAAGAAGATAAAAGCTCTTGGCTTCTGTAATGGAGGCCAAGAGCTTTTTGCATCTTGTTTTGTAAGCGGAAAGAGGTTACAATAATAGAAAAGAAAGCGTATATCAGTCGAATAAGGTGGTAGGCCTATGAAGTTTTTCGAAGTGGTTCCCAGTGAACTTTTCTCGCCGCTGGCTTCGCCCAACCGTATTTTATATGCGGATGCACTGGACGTACTGTACGCAGCATACCAAGAAAACTTGAAAATACGGGAAGATGTCTTGTATTCAATGCTGCGCGGCAGGCTGGAGCAGGAACTGGCGGATGCTACGTTTGAAGATGAAGACATTGACGAAGAGGAACTGAGGGATATCTCTGGCCGCGCCCGTTTTTTGATCCGCAAGCTGTGTAGTAAGGGGTGGTTTGAGAAGGAACGTGGGGATGATTTTGAAGAGTATATCACGATTCCTAATTACAGCAGCCGCTTGCTGGAATTATTCCACCAACTCCGCGATGATAGCCCGGCTCGTGGATATTCCTATGTGTTCGGAACGTTCTCTGCATTAAAGGTCGCTGACGATAGCGACAATGCTTACGAAAAAATGACGGCGCTTTACAGTGCCTACGATAACACAACGGCACTGATTAGTTTGTTGCAAATGGTCTATCATAACGTAAAGCATTACTTTCAGATGCAGATCGATATGCAGGATGTCAACCAGGTGCTGGCTGCACACTTCAATGACTTCGGACAAAAAGTTGTGGAGGCATACATCCGTCCGCTGAAAATCAAAAGACTCAGTGCCGAAGTATCGTGTCCCAAATTCAATCTATACTGAGACGGTGGGAAGAAGATGACGCGCTGCTGATGACGATGGCAAATGAAGCATTGCGTGATAAGCGGGGCAAGACATTGGAAGACTGCCGTGCCGATCTGCTGAGGAAAATTTTCTGGATCGAAGAACGCTATGACAATTTAGAGAAGGACTATCTTGAAGAAATTGATACGCAGGTCCGGCGCTATACCAGGGCAGCAACACAGAAAATCGAGAACCTGACGAACCGAGATCAAAGCGTGCGCGGCAATTTGAATGTTTTGCTGACGGCACTGTCCAGAAACCGCAGGGCATCTGAGCTGGTGGACCAGATACGACCGGCATTTCAATTGTATGAGCAGTCTTTTTTTGTCAGAAAAAAAGTCTGTGGTACCGTAAGCGTCCCGAAAAACGGACAAAAACCGCGTCGGTGCTGATACAAGATGATCAGGCACCGAATACGGAAGAACAGGTCAGAGCGGCACAGTTACTGCAATCGAAATATGGCCGGGCAGCAGTAAATGCTTACGTGCAGGGATGGCTGGGAGACGCTGACATTCGTTGCTCGGAGGAGCTCTCGCTTGAAGAGGACAAGGATTATATCATGAGTTTGCTGGCAATCCTTGGAAGCAAGGATACATCTGCCGGTTATGTGGTCCAGGAACTCGATGGCATTTTTTGCAAAAATGGCTATTCGATCCCGAAAATGCAGATCCGGAGGAAGGAGAAGAAGCCGTGAATTTTGATTTGTTACCAATGCAACGGCAAAAGAACTGGAACAATTCAAATCTGTCTGCAATCAGCTGCTCAGCCGCACATACATTGTGCGAACCATCTACCAGCCGGGAAAAGGCAGGGTGGATAACCCAGACTATCTTTTTCTATCACGGCACTATGAGGCTGTACAGGAGTACCTGAGTCTGCTGGACTGGGATTGCGCAGGGATGAACTGAACGGATACTTTTATGTGTTGAACACAGACGAGGCTAACCGTTGCAACCTCAATAAAAAAGAAACGGCGATTTTGCTGGCATTACGGCTGATCTACGAAGAAAATATGGAGCGTTTGGGTTTGGAGCAGGATGCCGTATGTACTGTGCGGGATGTGCTGGAAAAAGTGGTGACCGACTATCCAGTTTTTCCGGCTAAGCCGAATATGGAAGAGGTCAAACGCGCGTTTACGGTACTGGAAAACCATTCTGTGATTCAAAGACTGGAAGGAAAATTCAACCAGGGCAGCTGCAGGATCGCAATATTGCCAACCATTCTTTCTGCGGTCTCCAGCGAAAAGCTGAACTTGGTGGTGTCTGTTTTGAAAAAGGAGGAAACAGATGAAGAAGCTGAAGAAGATCCTGCTGATCAACTGGCTCTATTTCAGTAAGGAACTGATTGAAGTGGGCGACATCAATTTCCTGACCGGCAAGAACGGCGCCGGAAAGTCAACGGTCATCGATGCACTGCAGATCGTGCTGCTGGGCGAGACAAATTCCCGCAATTTCAATCAGGCAGCCAACGAAAAATCGCAGCGCACATTGGAAGGCTATCTGCGCGCCGACATGGATGATAACAGCCCGTATTCCCGCCGTGGTAAGGACTTTTCTACCTATATTGTCTGCGAATTTCAGGATGAGATGGAGGGCAGCAGCTTTGTGACGGGCGTTACCTTTGACTGCCGCAGCGATGGAAGTTACCGTGATACATTCTTTATTTACACGGGGACACTGCCGGAAAATTGCTTTATTGAGCAGGGCGAGGCAATGGAGATTTCTGCACTTCGCCGTTTTTTGAAGCAGAACTATGCACGGGCAGAATTTTACGATACCCAAAAAGAGTATCGCCGCAACATGCTTGCAAAGTGGAACGTCCACAACGAGCAGGTCTTACGGATGATGAAGAAGGCTGTTTCGTTCCGGCCAATTGTGGATATCCAAAAATTCATCACGGAAAACATCTGCGATATTCCGGATAAACCCAATATTGAGCTGATGCAGCAAAACATCCGGGATTATAAACGGCACGAATTGCTGGCGCAGCGTCAGCAGGAAAAGCTGGATGCGCTGCAGCAAATCAGCAGGCTGTATCAGGAGATGAACCAAGCCATAGACCGCTGCCAGATCCAGAAGTTTCTGGTACGGTGGGCCGAAAAAGAAGCTGCGCAGACAGAGATCGACCAGAGGGAATTGGAACGAACTGAATGTAAGGAGAACCTTGCAAATGTGAATGAGCAACGGGAGGAGCTTGAGCGGCAGATCGAACAGAAAGAAACGCGCCGCAGTGAGCTGGAGCTGGCCTACAGGCAGAGCAACGTTTTCCAGGAGGAAGAGCGTCTGCTCAACACGGAAAAGGCTCTGAGAGATGAGCAGAAAAAGCTGGAACAGGGTCTGCAAAATCTTGAAGTGGAGATCAAGCGGGAAGCACGGCATTTGCAGAGATTCTGTGGGGAGATACAAGAACTGGAACCGGAAGAACTTCTCATACCGGTGCAGGAAGCGGCGAACACGGCGCAGAAAGCATATGCTGTATTTACTGGTGACGAGAAGGGATTGTTTGCCCGGCCTGTGGAATTGTTTGAAACGGGGCAGCAGGCAGTGGCCGAATTGTCGGATGCTGTCCGCAGTGCGGCTCATAAAACAGAGGATCGTATTGCAGAGCTGAAGAAGCAAGCCGACCAGAAAAGTGCGGTGCTTGCAAATCTGCGCAGGAACATAAAAGATTATCCCCATGGACTTCTGCTGTTCAAAGACCGGCTGGAAAAGGATCTGGCGGGCAAAACAGGGCATGCGGTTCCCGTTTATATTCTGGCAGATGTGCTGGAAATGGCAGATGAGCGCTGGCGTGGAGCGGTAGAAGGCTACCTAAATAACCAGAAATATTATCTGCTGGTGGAGCCGGGATGTTATCAGGATGCACTTAACATTTACGACCGGCTGAAGCAGGAAGCAGAGTACCGTGCGTTTGGTCTGGTAGATATCGGAAAACTGCGGGAAAAAGAAACACTTCGACCGCTGCCCGGCAGTCTGGCAGAAAAAGTGGAGACAGAAAACAAGCTGGCACGCAGCTATGTGGACTATCTTCTGGGTCGGGTGATATGCTGCGACACGGCAGAACAGTTGCGCTGCTATAAGACGGCAATTACGGCAGAGGGAATGCTGTATCAGGGCTATGTGGCCCGCGCACTTCGGAAGGGCTGGATGGAAGACGCTTCATCGGGCGACGTGCGGTGCAGCTCCGCATCGACCATCTGGAAAAGGAACTGGCCTGTCTGCAGAAAGAGCTGCGGCATTGGCAGCCGCTCCAGAAGCAGCTGACCGGCCTGCAGGAGCCGCTTTTTACCCAAAGATTCGTCCGAATCGATGTGGCGCAAAAGCAGGAGGACTACCAGCGCGTCCAGACGATCATCAAGGAAATCGCAGAAGTCAAAAATCAGCTTTCCCAGTTGAATCTGTTCTGGTTGGATGAGCAGCGACGCATCATTGAACAGTTGAAAGAAGAGATCCTTGCATTCAATAAGGAAAAAGATGCGAAAAATGTGCAAAAAGGGAAGTTGGAAGACCGCATCCATCAGCTGGAATATGAGATCTTGCCGGAAAAATACCAACGGTATGAGGCTATCGAAGATGTTTTGAACGAGGAGTTCACGAAGGAATACCGAGAAACCATCGGCGTTCCCCGCTATCGGCAGGAGCTTGTCCGCTTGAAAAAGGCAGATGTCATCCGCAAGAACTTTGGCGACAGTTTGGCGCAGAGCACAAAGGCGATGGACGGGGCTCAGAAGAAACTGTTTGCAGCACGCAGAGAATATGCAGAACGGTTCAAACCCTGTGCATTCCAGATCGAGGTGATGGATAACACCGAATACGAGGAAGAACGGCGTACTCTGCAGGAAAGCGAGCTGCCCCGATACAAAGAAAAAATTCGGGCGGCACGGGAAAGCGCAATGGAGCAATTCCAGAACGATTTCCTTGCCAAACTGAAATCCAGCATCGACCAGGTGCAAGAACAGGTGCACAATTTGAACAAGGCCCTGCGCCAGGCACAATTTGGCACAGACAAGTACCAATTCCGTGTAGGGCCAAACCCGGATTATCTGGATTACTATAACATGATCATGGCAGATGAACTGATGGAAGGCGAATCCGGTCTATTCGCACTGCCCTTTCAGCAAAAATACGGCCCATTGATCGAAAAACTGTTCAGCCAGATCACAATGGCAGACGATACGCAGCTCAATGCCCGCAAACAGAGCGAACTGCAGGAGAATATCGTCCGCTATACAGACTTCCGGACGTATCTGAAGTTTGATTTGGAAACGACCGATCAGAACGGTTCCAAGCAGCTGCTTTCTCAAACACTGAATATGAAGTCTGGTGGTGAAACACAAACGCCATTCTATATTGCGGTGCTGGCCTCGTTTGCCCAGCTGTACCGCGTCAACGATGCTACCCGTTTTGGTAATACGGTGCGTCTGGTGGTGTTCGATGAAGCTTTCAATAAAATGGATAGTGACCGGATCACGGAGAGTGTACTCCTTCTCCGAAAGATGGGGCTGCAGGCGATCATCTGTACGCCGCCGGATAAGGTCTCGGACATTATGCCCATTGCAGACCGTACATTATTAGTGGACAAATCCGGATACCGGATGCACATCATTCCATTTGGAAAGGAGATGCAGAATGAAGGAAGCACAGGTGATCCTGAATCGTCTGCTGGATAAGTTTGAAAACAGTAAGCATCTTTCTGAACCCAACACATCCAGACGTCGGGTAATGCTGCGCATTGATAAAAGGGAGTTGCCGGAGTATCAATACGAAGATGCGGTGGTTCGGGATGCTTACAATATTGCAGCGCGGGAGCTGGAGCAGCAGGCTTTGGTGCGTCTGGAATGGGCGAGAAAGCAGAGCGTTCTCTCCTGCATTGTGCTGGATCTGGAACGGGTCGCACAGTGCTATGAATGCGCCGACAGAGTGCATCCGCGAAAAAAGGCAGAAGAGGTTGCAAACATCATCATGCAGAAGCTGGCAGACAATCCCGTTCCATGGATCGCGGCATGGAGGAATGCTGTATGTGCTCAGGTGCGGAACAGCATGAAAGTGCCAACGTATTGCAGGGAAAACGACGGTCTGCTGCAGGAGCTTTTGCTCACGTTTCAACGGTATGCGGAGCTGTCCGGCAGTGTGACGATGCGTGCATTCAGCAGCCAGTGTTTTCACGATACCAAGTATTTTGAGCGAAATGTACGGGAGCTGTTTCTTACCATTGCACGAAAGTACAATACCCAACTGGCGGCGGCCTGTACAGAAGCGGAACTTGGTGAGCGGGATCAGCTTGCATTTCTGGGAATCTATGCCCGCCCGGAGCTTTACGAACTCTCGGGCGATTGCGCAATCTGCTTGAAGAAGGGAGAACTACAGCTCAGCGCAGCAGAACCTTATGGATTGGCTTTGCCCAGTACACTTGTGTCAGAGATTGTGGACATTGAACTGAAAAACATCTGCTGCATTACCTTTATCGAAAATAAAACGAACTATGATGAATATTTGCTGGCGGAAAAACAGCCGGAAGAACTTGTTGTTTATCACGGCGGCTTTCTGAGCCCGCGGAAGAAGAAACTTTTTGAAAAACTGGCTGCTGCGGCAGGGGAAACCATGCAAATTCGATTCTGGGCAGATATTGATCTGGGCGGTTTTTGCATGTTTGAAAACCTGCAAACGGTGTTCCCACAGCTTGAACCCATGCGTATGGAAGGGCGCTTTGTGGAACAGTACCACAAAAAATGGCCTGAAGCGGCCGGAGCAGTATCTGAAGAAGCTGAAGGAAGAGCGGAATGCGGGAAGACATACGCTGTTTGTTGATGCAATTGATAAGATTTTGCAATATGGGGTCACAATCGAACAAGAAACATTTCTGGAGTAGAATTCATGCGAAGATAAAAACGCTTGTTGACCTATAGAAACGTACTATTATTCTTTCAACGCCTGCAATTTTGGAACCCGCCCAGGCTGCAATTAAGTCTCCCCGGAAATAAAATCTGATAGGACAAAGAAGATAAAAGCTCTTGGTTTCTGTAATGGAGGCCAAGAGCTTTTTGCATCTTGTTTTGTAAGCTGAAAGAGGGTACAATGATAGCAGAAGTACGCACATCGATGAGGTGATAAGATGCTGAACATTTTTTACGGTGATATGAAGGAAGCGGTGTACAATACGGCTTCTTATTTCAAATACGATTACGAGGAAGACTGGATCGTTGACCCGATGGTCAAGGAAATGATTCAGGATGTGGATAAGTCTACCGTTATCGACAGTGGTGTAATTGACAGCCCGGTCTTGGGTAAAATTCCACCGATTGGTTTGTCTGGTGGCGTAAAGACACTGTATTTTGGTAAAGTTTGAGCCGGAGAAAGTGTTCAATGTATCGACTTGCGGTGACAACTGTGCAAAGTGGCTGCTCAAAATTGCAGAGCAGGAGGATCGCACGGTGAATTTGCGTCACCTGATGGATTTTGGCAAAAAGCCGTTTACAATAAAAGTGCTGAATACGAATCAAATCGTTCACAGTATGGAAGAGCTGATTTTGGCCGCAGGTGAGTTTGTGTAAAGGGCTGACAGAAATGAAAGGCATTCATAAAGTGGTCGTTGGCACAAAGTACCTGAAATATGAATTTGAACTGCGACGCAACTTGACCATCATTCGCGGAAATAGCGCAACGGGTAAAACGACTCTCGTAGATATGATTCGTACACATATGAACGATGGAGAGAGTGGACCGGTCACTCTAAATTGTGATAAAAGTTGCTACGTGGTAGAAGGAAATCTTTGGAAGGGACAACTTGACAATATTCAGGACAGCATTGTTTTTATCGACGAAGGAAACGAGTTTGTCAGGACCAAAGATTTTGCGCGTGCGATTCAGCAGACGGATAACTATTATGTTATCGTGACCAGAGAGGGTTTGCCAGCCTTGCCATACAGTGTGGAAGAAGTGTATGGAATCCGAACCTCTGGAAAGTATGGGACACTGAAACAGAGTTATCATTCGTTCTATCGAATTTACCCGGATAGTACGACTGAAAATATTAAACCGGAGAAGATCTTGACAGAGGACAGCAATTCGGGGTATCAATTCTTTGATGCGGTCTGTAAAGAACAGCAAATACAGTGTGATACTGCAAACGGAAAGTCCAATGTGTTTTCCTATTTGAAGGCTCATAGGGATGAAAAAATTATGGTGATTGCAGATGGTGCAGCATTTGGTCCTGAAATGGACAGGGTGTTGCAGTTGGTGCAGACAAGAGAAAATCTGACACTCTATTTGCCAGAATCTTTTTGAGTGGCTGATATTATCTTCTGGGATTCTGAAAGATGCGGAGGTCGTACAGATTTTGCAGACGCCGTCTGACTACATCGATGGCAAGGACTATTTCAGCTGGGAACGTTACTTTACGGCGCTTCTGACGGAGAAAACGGCTGGAACATATCTGAATTATACCAAGAAAACGCTGAATGAGGCCTATCTGAAAGATGGCGTGAAGAATGCGATTTTGGATCAGATGGCAAAAGTAAGGTTGAGTTGAAGTGTTATTGAATGAGAAAATCAGACAGATTGGGAGAGGAAAATATAAAAAATGCCGGAGTAGGATTGCTCAAAAGTTTTGAAGATAGGTTGGATTACTTCACGTCTATAGTGGAACTCGGTGTGGAAATGACTTCGGTTGAAAATGGGTGGATTTCATGAAAGAGCAGAATGGTAAATTATCAAGGGATGAATTTTTATCGTTTGTTAAGGCAGTCTTGAAGAAAAAATCGTTGGAAGAAAACAAACGCTCTATTTTGAGTACAGATTATCTGAAAATGGTGAGAAAGAAAAATTTTTAAACCGTTTTGATGCGTTTGCTCCAGAGGGATTTTCCGAGTACCGAAATTCGGTGATTTTTGAGTTTATATACAGCCGCACACTGAAAGCAGAACAGATAAAAAAACGAATAAAGGGTGTGACTGATACCTATAGAAAAAGCTATGATGCAACAATTGTTTTCATTTTAAATACTGAGTTTCAATTTGAAGACTCCAATTCTGCAGTGTGGGACTTAAGTGTCATAAATAATTGGATTGAAGAGTATCCAACTGAATATAGCCATGCGTGTTCATTGGGAATGGAGCGTAAAACAGTTGCGAGTGACAAGGAGAACATACAGCTTTTTGAAAAGCTGTACAGCGAAGGTTTATATTTAAAAAACAATGACAGCTATACGAATGCAATACGCACCTGCATCAAAGAGCAAAATGGCTTTGCAATCGTACTGGGTGCAGGTGTTTCAAAGGAACAGGGTGCAAAAACTTGGGATGAGCTGCTGAAAGATTTTCAAAAAGAAATAGAAGAAAAGCATCTTTTGGATGATTCCAAGGCTGTTTTTGAAGAAGTTGGGGGAAGTAGCTTTACAACGGCTCAGTTATGCAAGGATATCTGGGCAAGCGAGAAAACCTTTGCTTGGCAGATTCACAAAAGCTTATATGATGCAGCAAGGGATTTGGACATGAATACCGAGCTGGGAGAAATTGCGCGATTAGCCCAAAGATGCCAAAAAGATCAAAATTTTAGAATTTTAAGTTACAATTATGATGACTTTCTTGAACAGTATTTGGCTTTTCTTGATGTAAAATGTTGCTCTATATTTACAACAAAGGTAAGATATTCAAACGGACGGGATAGTGCAGACTTTTATGGCATGAATGGACAACCAAATCAAAGTCTGCGATTGTATCATGTACATGGCTTTTTGCCGAAAGTCACAACGAGAGATCAACTGGATATGCTTCACATGAGATCGATTTGTTTGACGGAGCCGACTATAATATGCTTTATAATCAGCCTATAGTTGGCCGATTGCAAGTCAACTTTCCTTCTTTAGAGAAAATACATGTTTATTTATTGGGTGCAGTTTAAGTGATCCAAACATCCGAAGACTTTTGGAAATCACCGCATATAATCCACCAAAACATTATGCAATTTTTGCTATGACATATAAAAGCACAGATGCGTTGGGTTACACAACAACAAAACAACTGACATCAAAAGATCGACTTCAAATTGAAAACCATTTTTACCGTATTGGAATCAACATTCTGTGGGTAAAAGATTATAGCGAGATACCAGCATGGCTGCATGATCTGAATCAAGTGATCGTTTAAACGTAGGTATGATTGGTACTGTATTGAACCAATGAAAATATTGGAGGTATCTTTTATGCCCCAAGAAGGCGAGAATAGGCAAAAGGTGGTAAAAGTAAGCTGAAAACTCTTCAAATAACGAAATATCGTAAATCCGAACGCTCTGTAATTTTGGCACCCGCTCAGGCTGCAATCAAGAACCCCCGCAAGTAATTGCGTGAGGGCTTGAAAAAGCACAAATAACGCAATCGAACCGCCCCGGTTTCCGTAACAGGAGACCGGGGCGGTTTTTTGCGCTCACGGAGGGGCAGATGAAAAACACAGTATGAATATATACCATATAAAAATGAATATATGCTAAAATTTCGGGAAAATACTTGCATTTTCATTAAAATGGGTGTATTATAACACCCGCCGACGAAATGCCGACAATCAACAAGAGAGGGATCGATACTATTATGTCTTTGAAGAAGAAAATTGCTGCGGCTTTCATCGCCTGTGCGATGACGCTTGCCGTGGTTCCTTCCGCCTTCGCCTGCACGGCACTCTATGTCGGCAGCGACCTCACCGAGGATGGCACCACCATGTTTGGCCGGATCGAGGATCTGGGCACCAACGATTACAACAAGCTGTTCAACATCAGCCCCGCCGGGAAGCACACCGCGGGCGAGGTGTACGAGGGCTGCTACGGCTTTACCTACACCTTCACCCACGACAGCTACCGCTACACCGCCCGCCGGGACGACAACGGTCTGGGTGTTTGCCCGGACTGCGACAGCACCCACGAGCACACCCCCTATGAGGAGGCTGGCACCAACGAGAAGGGTGTCATGGTCTCTGCCACCGAGTCTCTCTACGGCACCGACGCCGTGCTGAGCGTAGACCCCTATGTGGACAACGGCATTGAGGAAGCCGAGATCACCACGGTGCTGCTGAGCGAAGCTTCCACGGCCCGCGAGGGTGTTGCTCTGCTGACCTCCATCTACGACAACGCCGGTGCAGCCGGCGGCTCCGGCGTGTTCATTGCCGACCAGAATGAGACCTGGTTCGTGGAGAACCTGACGGGCCACACCTACCTTGCCCTGAAGCTCTCCTCCAGCGTGGTCTTCATGCAGCCCAACATCGCCGCTATGGGCAAGATCGATCTGGATGACACCGACCATGTGGTGGCCTCTGCCAACCTGATCTCCGTGGCCCAGAAAGCCGGTACCTTTGTGGGCGATGCCGCTGCCAACGTCATCGACCTGGATGCCTCCTACAACGGCGACATCGCATCGGACCGCATGGCAGCCGGCCTGAACTACCTGTACGGCACCGACACCTTTACAAAGGACAACTACAGTGAGACCGACTTTGCCATCAGCAACGTCGGCGAGAACGGTGCCATCGTCCCGGTCTACTCCAACATCCAGCTGACCAAGAAGTTCTCGGTGGAGGATTCCATCCACTTCTTTCAGACCGAGCCCATCGGCAAGACGGGCAATGTGGAGACTCATCTGTTCCAGGTGAGCGCCACCGGCGATCTGAACACCGCCATTACCGAGTGGACCGCTTTTGACGACGACGTGTACAACGCCTTCGTCCCTTACTATCCGATGCTGACCACCGACACCGCAGATGCCTACAAGGTCTCGGTCCACACGGTCACCCGCTCCGACGAGCAGCCCACCGAGGGCGTCTGGTATCAGGATGCCAAGGGCCGCTACTATACCTACCCGGACGACTGGACCGACTCCTTCTACGGCGTGCGTGACGCCCTCTCCAACCTGCTGACCTACGGCAGCAATGGCAATCAGGTCACCGCAAAGGATCAGGCTGCAGCCAAGGCCAGCTACGCCGCGCTCCAGCAGGAGATCATGGCCGACTACGCCGATATGAAGGCCGCTGTTGCCGCTGCCGACACGCTTGAGGCCAAGCAGGCTGCCGCCACCAACGCCAGCAATGCCATGAGCCAGAAGGTGTACAACACCACCCTGAAGATGTACAATAAGCTCCAGGCCAAGACGGCCGCCCGGGCATGGGTCAGCTCCCTGCTGCACTGAGGCTTTGCAGCCGCCTGAGGCGTTTCCCATAAAACCGCAGCGCCCCCGGTTTCCATGACAGGAAGCCGGGGGCGTTTTGTGTATGACTGCTCCTTGCAAACGCCGCCCATTCGTTCTATATGACAAGGCAAAACTGCCGGAATTCTATTTGCAGGAAGAAAATTTGGAGAAGATCATTGCGGAGATGGGGTAAAACACACTGGAAGTTCACAAATAACGTATCATCGTTACTCCGAACGCTCTGTAATTTTGGCACCCGCCCAGGCTGCGATTAAAAGTCCAAGGAAATAAGGTTTTTTCTATGGCATAAATAGTTTAAAAGTGAAATGAGTCCCTTGACTTCTGTAATGGAAGTCAAGGGATTTTTTGATGTGCTGTCTATTTTGTGCGAGTACTCTTTTACATACGCGCCCCTTGTTTTTGTCGATTTTTACGCTAAAATAAAAAGTAATAAACCAACGTAAATAAAGGAGGGACTCTAAATGTCCGAAAATGCAAGACAAGAAGTTGTGACTCAAAAGCCGCGCATGGCAATATGCTATGACTTCGATAAAACTCTTTCTCCCGATGATATGCAGTCGTTCACATTGATTCCCTCACTTGGAATGAGACCTGAGGATTTTTGGCCAGAGTCCAATCAACTTGCAAAAGACAACCTTATGGACAACAATCTCGCTTGGATGTATCAGCTTGTTGTCAAGTCTAAAGCTCTTAGAAAACCCCTCAGTCGTAGCTACTTCAACTAGGTAGGAAAGGACGTTCCCTTATACAATGGAGTGGATACGTGGTTTGAACGGGTGAATCAGTACGGTGAGGAAAATGGTATTGAAGTTCATCATTACATCATATCGTCCGGGCTGAAGGAGATTATTGAAGGAAGTAATATCGCCCAGTATTTCAGCCGCGTCTATGCATCGTCGTACCTGTATTCTGCGGATGGTGTTGCCGAATGGCCAGCACAGGCCGTAAACTATACCAATAAGACTCAATTCATATTCCGGATTGCCAAAGGAATCTTTGAAGAGTACGATGAGAGAGTAAACGATAGTGTGCCTGAGTCTGCCCTTGTTACTCCATATGAGAATATCGTCTATATTGGAGACAGTGCTACAGATATCCCTTGTATGCGCCTTGTAAAGAGCAAGGGCGGTTATTCAATTGGTGTTTTCGACCCTGAAAAGAACAAGCGTGAGAAAGTATATCAACTGTTCAATGATGGTCGAATCAATTTTTATGCTCCGGCTGACTACTCCGAAGATTCCGAACTGTTTAAGTATATCAAACTAGTTATCGGACAGATTTCTATTAATGAAGGAGTCAAAACAGAACAACGAACTCTGAAAAATCCGGCAGAGACATACAATTTATACATTACTATGCAATCGTTAGCAGACCATATGAAGTCTGCTGTTTCCCCCAGAGAGTACCAGAAGCTTCAACGGGAGCTTAACAAGCTCCAACATCAAATCGAAGGAATCTAAAACACTGTGAGCCTTTCATGCGTTTTGAGAGAGAAACCCTTTCTTTTGGTGGTGAAAATTATTTTCTGCTGATACGAAATATTGTGATTGCACATTGAAAAAATAGGAATCGACTGAAATTTGCATAGTGTAATAAAAGGCTCTTGGCTTCTGTAATAGGAGGTCAAGAGCCTTTTACGTCTTGTTTTGTGAGTGGAAAGAAGGTACAATAATAGAAAATGACTCACATCTGCGAGGTGATACCATGTTGAACATCTACTTTGGAGATATGCCGGAGGCTGTCTACAATACTTCGGTCTATTTTAACTATACCTACGAAGATGAATGGCTGACTTCTGACTTTGCCAAAGAGGTCATCAAGAAAATTGACAAGTCCGATGTCAAAGGCCCTCATGCGGTGGAAAGCCCGGTTCTGGGGGTCATCTCGCCGGAAAAACTGTCTGGCGGTACGAAAACGCTTTTGCTGATGGCAAATGACCCGGAAAAGGTATTCAATGCCTCAACTTGTGGCGATAACTGTGCACCCTTTATTCTGAAGCTGGCGAAAAAGAAGGACTTGACCATCAACCTGCGGCATCTCATGGATTTCGGCAAGAAAAAATTCCCGGTGGATGTGAAAGTCCTGAATACCGGTGATGTGGTGCACAGCATGGAAGAACTGATGCCGATTGCATTTCAGTTTGTGTGAGGCGATAGGATGAAGGGAAAACATAAAATCGAAGTCCGAAGTGGACGGGTCGTTTTCACAATCGAACTGGAACGGAACATTACGATTCTGCGAGGGGACAGCGCCACCGGAAAAACAACGCTGGTAGAGATGCTGCAAGCATACGAGACCTATGGCCGACAGAGCGGCGTAACAGTGAGCTGTGATAAGCCGTGCCGGGTACTGTCGGGTGTTAACTGGGAATTGCAGCTGAATGCGACCCATGACAGCATCGTGTTTGTAGATGAAGGCAGTACCTTTGTTTCGAGTCTGGATTTCGCC
>ENA-OQJI01000138-OQJI01000138.1-human-gut-metagenome-genome-assembly--contig:-NODE-138-length-17090-cov-0.914048_pt1 | contig 17090 bp, 24 predicted proteins | sample MGYA00242602_ERZ504768 | MGnify/ENA primary metagenome ERZ504768 (study PRJEB26092, sample SAMD00036368) | human gut metagenome | host: Homo sapiens | study: EMG produced TPA metagenomics assembly of...
CGCAGTTCTTGAAGTCCACCGTGCGGCCCTGACCGTCCGTCATGCGGCCGTCGTCGAGCACCTGCAGCAATACGTTAAAGACATCCGGATGAGCCTTTTCGACTTCGTCGAGCAGGATCACTGAATAGGCTTACGCCGCACGGCTTCCGTCAAGTAGCCGCCTTCTTCGTAGCCGACGTATCCCGGAGGCGCACCGAACAGGCGCGACGCGGCGTACTTTTCGGAGAATTCCGACATGTCCACGCGGATCAGCGCATCCTCATCGTCGAACAGGAATTCGGCGAGGGCCTTGGCCAGCTCGGTCTTACCAACGCCGGTCGGGCCAGCGAAGATGAACGAGCCAGCCGGACGCTTCGGATCCTTCAAACCAACACGAGCACGACGGATGGAGCGGCTCAACGCGGACACGGCCTCGTCCTGGCCGATGATGCGCTTGTGCAGCTCGCTTTCCATGGTCATGAGCTTCTTGGACTCGGCCTGGGTGAGCTTGAACACCGGAATGCCGGTGGTCTGGGAAATCACTTCGGCGATGACATCCTCATCCACAACCATCTTCACATCGGATTCGCCCTCACGCCACGAAGATTCCTTCTGCTTGCGTTCGGCTTCCAGCTTCTCCTGCTTATCACGCAGCTCAGCGGCCTTTTCGAAGTCCTGGCCCTTGATGGCCTGGTCCTTCTCTTCGGCAAGCTTGGCGATCTTCGTGTCAAGTTCCTTAAGCTCCGGCGGAGCGGTCAGACGACGGATGCGCAGACGCGCACCGGCCTCATCGATCAGATCGATGGCCTTGTCTGGCAGATGACGGTCCTGAATGTAACGGCTCGACAGATCGGCCGCGGCCTGCAACGCACCATCGGTGATCGTCACATGGTGATGGTTCTCGTAACGCGAACGCAAGCCCTTAAGGATCTCGATGGTTTCGGCAATGCTCGGCTCATGCACCTGGATGGGCTGGAAACGACGTTCCAAAGCGGCATCCTTCTCGATGTACTTGCGGTACTCGTCGGTGGTGGTGGCGCCAATGGTCTGCAGCTCACCTCGCGCGAGCATTGGCTTCAACATGTCGGAAGCGCCAAGAGCGCCATCCGCGGAACCAGCGCCCACAATGGTATGGATCTCATCGATGAACAGCACGATGTCGCCGCGGGTCTTGATCTCCTTGAGCACCTTCTTCAGACGCTCCTCGAAATCGCCACGATACCGCGAACCAGCCACCATGGATCCCAGATCCAACGAATAGACCTGCTTGCCCTTCAGCGTCTCCGGAACGTCGCCGGCATTGATCTTCTGCGCCAAGCCTTCGACCACGGCCGTCTTGCCGACACCCGGCTCGCCGATCAGCACCGGATTGTTCTTGGTACGGCGGCTCAGCACCACCATCACACGCTCGATCTCACTCGAACGCCCAATCACCGGATCAAGCTTGCCGGCGGCAGCTTCAGCGGTCAGATTGCGGCCGAACTGGTCAAGAATCGCGGAACCGGTCTGGTTGCGACGATCCTGCACGCCACCGGCATTGGCGAGTTCGCCCTTGCCATCGTTCTTGCCGTCACTGGAATTGCCTCGGATCAGATCGATGGTGGCGCTACGCAGTTCGCCAAGGTTGACATCCATCTTGATCAGCACCTGTGTGCCGACGCCTTCGCCCTCATGAATCAGACCGAGCAGGATATGCTCGGTGCCGATATAGCTGTGCCCCAGCTGCAACGCCTCACGCAGCGACAGCTCCAACACCTGCCTGGCATGCGGGGTGAAGGGAATGTGGCCGTTCGGCGTGGCATTCCCCTTACCGATCATCTCTTCGACCTGTTTGCGGGTGTCATCCAAGGTCACACCCTTTGAGGCCAGCGCCTTGGCTGCGACGCCGTCACCCTCACGAATCAGGCCAAGCAGCAGATGCTCGGTACCGATGTAGTTGTGCTGGAGGGTACGAGCCTCTTCCTGCGCCAGCACGATCACGCGCCGCGCACGGTCGGTAAACCGTTCGAACATGCTTGTCCTTCCACTCTTGTTAGTCCATCAACACTCTACCGATTCGCGATGACGTTTGTTTTCATCCGCGCGTAAATTGCGCTCTCGACGCAACGCAACGGATATGCTTGACATATAGCAACGACCAAGGAGGTCACCAAGATGAGCGACACCACCCTAAATGCAACCGAATCCGGGATGCTCGCAGATACCCGCTTGCACGACATCGTCGTCGGCGTCGACGGTTCCGACGAATCCTTCGCCGCATTACGCTGGGCGCTGAACGAGGCATCGCTTACCGGCCAGCAGGTCAATGCGGTGTTCGCATGGTCCCATTCCTGGGATATGGGCTCGGAACCGGAAGATGAAGAGCAGTGGGCCGAAGTCCGCCATGAGATCGCGCAACGGCTTCGCGACTGGGTTTCCAAAGCTTCGCAGGGCATGACCATCAATGAGGATCATGTCAAACTCACGTCGGTCAAGGCCACAGGAACGTCCGCATTGCTGAAGATCGGCAAGGATGCGCAGCAGATCGTAGTCGGACGCCGTTCACTCGGCAGAGTGGCACGCTGGTTCCTCGGCTCGCTTTCGGAATCGCTTGCCGAAGCCGCACAGGTTCCCGTTACCATAGTTCGCATTCTCGACGACGAGGAATCCAGCGTGCAGGATGCCATCGCCAACGCGCTTACGCCTTCGGAGAACACGGTGACGTACGATTTGCCCGGCTCCCCTCTGCCTAAGAACCAGCGGCCGATCGTGGTTGGCGTCGATGGTTCGGAAACCTCGCGACACGCCTTGCGATTCGCTATCGACCTGGCGGCTTTGCATCACGCTCCCCTGCAGGTGATGTTCTGCTGGCAGCTCAAGGATCTTGGCGTCATCGAGGGATATGAGAACGCCATAGCGCCGATTGCCGTCGGTCAGGAACGGGCGGAACGCATTCTTGACGAGCTGCTCGATTCGGTTGAGATTCCCACTGCCGGCATTCCCGACGATTTCCAGATCGAATCGCACGCCTTCCATATTTCCGCTGCGAAGGGGCTGATCGCGGTCATCCCCGTTACGCATCGCCATCTAGTGGTCGGTTCCCCGTGGATTGTCCGGCTTGGACGCGCATTCCTTGGTTCCGTCTCCAAGCAAATCGTCAATTTCGCCGACTGCACCGTCACTGTCGTGCACTAAACCTTTGAGGATATGAAAGAAGTCCGCTTCCTTACATAGGGAACGGACTTCTTTCATATCCTCGATAAGACAGGATTACTCAGCTTCCGGAGCGTTTTCCTCTGCAGTGTCCGTTTCCTCGGCTTCGGTGGGTTCCGCATCCGTCGCTTCATCCTCTTCGGATTCGACGATAACCGGCTCTTCGTCATCGCTCAAACCAACGGTGGATTCCACCTCCGGCTCATCCTGCTGGGCCGTATGTTCGAGCACTTCCTCCTGATTCGCATCATCATCCACGGTATTGGCTTCGATATCGGCTTCGGAGGCTTCTTCCTCATCGTTCGGATTGCCGTCTTCATTCGCCGACAGCTGCTCGATCAGTTCGACGGAACCGCGTTCATCACGCGGCGCCTGCGCGATGATATCGATATGCAGGTCGTCAAATGCAGGTTTCGACTGCACCCACAAGTGAGACGGTTCCGGCGGCTCAATTTCGGAATGTTCGCCACAGCCATGGTCGATGGATACAACACGACCGTCATCAGGACTCCACTTGTTGGCGCACACGCCGAACAGAAGATTCAGTTCGCCTTTCAGAGGAATGAAGAATCCGCACGTCGAGCATGGATTGCCATCCGATGTTTTGGTGGACAACGATTTCGGTCCGCGCGGTCCCTCATACCAGCGTTTCGCGGTCTGGGAACGACCCAAAGGCGTGAGCACGTGCCTGCGGGACAGATCGAATTCCTCAACCGCCTCGTCGATGTCCTCTGCGGAGGTCACCGATGCTACGGCATTCTCGTCTTGCGAACCGTCAACCACGTCAGCGTCCGCTCCGGCATTGTCGCCGCCGTCCGCCGCTTCGACGGTCTGCACATCGTCGGAAACGCTTTCGGCAGACTCAACGGGCTCAGTTCTGCGGAACCCCTCTTCCATACGTGGATCATCGGGATCGGTGCCGATCGAATCGGTCACCGCCAAATCGGTCGGTTCAAGACAGATCCTCCACTGGAATCCATTCCGGTGGGCGCAACGCCTTGTCGGTAGGCACCAGCGATGACTCATTGACCGTCCAATGGTCCAACTCAGCATCGCGATACAACGTCACCGACCACTGCCATCCCTCATACCCACGTATGCAGGTTTCAAAACGAAAATCAGTAACGTTGTCTCCCAAGTCGATGGCTTCGACGAAGTCACCGACTTGGCCATCCTCATCGGCGACTTCGATGGCCACCGCCTGGGCGATCGCCTTGGGATCCATTGTGGTATCGGACATGAATTATTCCTGTACGTCGAAGTTATCGGCCACGGCACGCATCAGCGTGGCCAGTTTCTTGCTTTCAGCCGGAGACGGATAATGGTGGCGGCGCAACTGGTTCCCCGCGGAATCCAGCAGCTTGATAAGATCCTCCACAATGGCGGCCATATCATCCGGCTTCGGTCGAGTTGCTTTGACCAGAGACGGCGCGGATGCCACAAGGGTGAGGCCCATTGCCTGCGGACCACGGCGGCCCTCCACCACGGAATACTCGACTTTTGCACCCTTACGCAACGTCTTCACGCCCTCCGGCAGGGCGGCTGCAGGCAGGAACACATCGGCACCCTGCTCGTTCTGAATAAAACCATAGCCTTTGTTCGCATCGAACCAACGAACGCGTCCGCTAGGCATTGTCACCTCACTCTTACGTAATCCACATACCTTCAGGCGAACGAAAGAACAATCGTCCGCCGATTACAAATCAAAGATACAGTTTAGCGCAAGAGGTGGGATATGTAACCATCTCTTGCGCCAACAATCGTCAGATCATGCCTTTTTGCATGTTTGCATCATTGTTTTTTTCGGCCTGCGCCCACGCTTGTCGACCTTGCGTTCGTCACTGGTCTGCGCCAACGGACGTGGTTCCACAGGAGCCACCGGAAGCACTACCGTCAGTGTCAATCCAGTCCCGTCACTGCCGGAAGCGCAGATGAAACCATGGTGTGCCTTGACCACGGACTGGGCGATCGCCATGCCGAGACCCGTACCGCCCTTCTGTCGTGCTCTGGACGGATCCGCCGTGTAGAACCGTTCGAAGATCTTCGAGCGTGCATCTGCGGGAACGCCGGGACCATGATCGCTGAATCGCACAATTGCGTAATTCATGCCGACTTGCATGGATTGCCCCACCTCGATGGCCTCGATAAAGTGATGCAACGACTGCTCGTTGGATGGCATGCGAGACAATGATTCCGGCTGATGGACGCCGGAAGCACGCCCATGGACACTTCAACCGGGGAATCGGCCGGCGTGTACCGATGGATGTTGCCCACAATGTTCGTGACCACCTGACGCAAGCGTGATGCATCGCCGGTCAACGTGATGTCCGGCATGGTTCCCGGCTGGAAGGCGAGACGCGAAGGATGTTCCATATCCGATCCCGCCTGCAATACCACCTGGCCGCAGGTGATGCCACGATCCCGGTCGAGCGCGTGCAGATCATCAGCCGCATCATTGACCACGGAAGTCAGCTTCACCTGCTGGGTGATATCGATGCCACGTCCTTCATCCAACCGCGCCAATGACAGCAAATCCTCGACAAGCACCGTCATACGCGCACTGGACGCTTCTATATGTTCAATGGACTCATCGGCACGTTCCAATGCTCCGGGCATGTCACGCTGCATTTTGTACAACTCCGCATATCCGTGAATCGCGGCAAGCGGAGTACGCAGCTCATGGCTGGCATCGGAAACGAACCGTTTCATCTTCTCGGTCGTTTCCTCCTGCGCGTGGAAGCTTTCCTCAATACGCGTCAGCATGGTGTTCAGCGACATGGACAGCGATCCGACTTCCGTATTTTCCGGCAAATCGGGAACACGTTGGCTCAAATCCCCTGCCGCAATCTTCGCAGCGGTCTTCTCGATACGTTTCAGCGGAGCAAGCGTGCTTTGCACGACGATGGTGCCAAGAATGGCGCCGATCAACACCACCGCGATGCCGACCATGGCACAGAACCGCGTCAACGTGTTGGACGTGTCGATCTGGTCACTCAGCGACAATCCGATGAACACGACGCCGCTGTCTTTGACCTGCCCCGTTTTGGTTTTCTCGCTCCAAGGCAGCGCCACAACACGCCACGGCGACTGTGCGGCCTGCATGATGGCATGATCCGGCACCCTGCTGGTGGTAACGTGCACCACCGCCTGTGTGGTGAACGGCTCTCCGAGCGTGACCCCGTCGATACTGCCGTCGAAAGGCAGACTCGGCTCGGACACCACGCCCTCACGGAGCATAGGCACCGACCCAGCGCCGGTACGCTTGTATTCGCTGTCCCGCACCTCGACATAATACGTGTTCACCAAGCTCCGGCCATCCTCGCTCGTGGTGCTGTCCAGCGAATCCATGCTATTGAAAATCATCTGCGCCTGATTCACCAACTGCGTGTCGGTTTTCTGTAGCAGATAATTGCCCACAAGCGTGCGAATGGAAAAGGAAATGCCGATAGTGCCAATGGTCAACAACACAATGATGCAAGTGACCAGCTTGGTGCTTAACGGAATGGCCTGCACCTTCCTGCCGATCCGCCGATGCCAAGGCACACGTTGCGGACACGGCTGGCCGCCGTTCTTCTGCGTGTTCTGCGGGTCAGCCGACGGCTGACGGGTATCCTGACTCATCGCGGGACCGTTTAGTTCTTCGGCGCACGAATCATGTAGCCGATGCCACGCTTCGTTTCGATAAGCGGAGCCACCTTGTGCTTCTCGCCGTTCTCATCCTCCACCGTAAGTCCGTCGACCTTCTTGCGCAGATATGAAATGTACGATTCAACAATCGCGGCGTCCCCGCCCCAATCGTACTGCCACACATGATCCAAAATCTGCGCCTTCGAGAGCACACGCCCCTCGTTATCCATCAAATAACGCAGCAACTTGTATTCGGTGGGGCTCAAATCGATCGGCTGTCCGGCACGGGACACATCATGCGAATCCTCATTGATCTCCAGGTCCGCGACGCGGATAATCGGATCATCCTCAACCTGCTCCTGGGTACGGCGCAGAATGGCACGGATTCGCGCAACGACCTCCTCAAGACTGAACGGCTTGGTCACATAGTCGTCACCCCCCACGGTCAAACCCATGACCTTGTCTTGAGTATCATCGCGAGCCGTCAAATACAGCACCGGCGTAGTGATGCCTTCCTGACGGATACGACGGGTCACCGTGAAACCGTCGATATCCGGAAGCATCACATCAAGCACAATCAAATCAGGCTGTATTTTCTCGATGACTTCGATGGCTTCAGATCCCGAAGCCGCGGTATTCACTTCAAAACCCGCAAAATGCAAGGATGCCACCAACAGCTCACGGATGGACGGTTCGTCGTCAACAACGACAATGGATGCTTCAATAGGCTTGCTCATGCTTTAAGCATCACTCTGTTCACTGGATGTTTCCTGAACGGATTCTGAGTCTTCCTTTGACGTCTGCTCTCCATCATGCGCTTCAACGGACAGCTCACCATCGACACTCCACGCCTTCACCGGCTCGGAACGCACAGTAATCGCGGCATGCCTTCCCGCATGCTTGCGCACCTTGCGCTTGATGATGCCACGCTTGCGCAGAATATGGAACACCACCATAATCACAATCAGCAGCACCAGCACGGCTATCATGCCGCCAACACCCAACAGCACGGTCTGCGACGACGTCGAGGTCTTCTTCTGCACCGCAATCTGATCCATCATATCGGTTGCGGATTTCGACCAATCCGGAGTGCTTTCCATCAAAGGTTTCTGCGCAGCATCGGAAAGCGCATCGACCGTCGACTTCTTCTTCAACCATTCGTCGGAATTCGACGAAACGGCAACCACGAGATTGCCATCGTTCGAAGCGACCGCCAGCAAAACCGTATTCGGTTTCGGATCAAGCGATTCCAACAGCGCGCTCGCCCATTTTGCAGGTTTTTCTTCGGTGTTGAAACTTGGCCAGGTACAGCAAATGCACGGTGACGCCCGTTTCCTGCTTTGTCGCGCTGATGGCATCCGCGATCTCGGCGACGTTTGATCCGAGCAGATTCTCAGTGTCGGTGATATTTTCCGTGGCCGTGATTCCGGTGCCCGTATTGTCTTCCGCGCTGCCGACGGGAGTTATCCACAACATCATCGCACAACACAACAGCATAGAAAGAAGCATGCAAGCCGCTACATTCCAACGATTCCTGAAGTTTTGCCGTTGTCGCGACACACCGATTGGGCACATTTTCGCACATCCTCCGACCACAACCCTGGTTTTTTCATTCATCGCGTTCACTGTTGCCATACAGTCCACATTACCGTTCAGATACGTCAAGTGCGAGCGAACGGTACCAACCGAGCACACAAAAGTACCTGGCAACGAAAGGATCATCATGGCACAGTTTCAGGTGGACAGCGAGCAGATTCAATCCTCGAGCGCGGCGGTAAACGCCTCCATCCAAGCGATACGTCAGTCGGTGCAGGGCATGTACGCCAATCTCAACAATCTGCAGAGCGTCTGGAGGGGCGGAGCGGCCACACAGTTCAATGCGGTGGCGGAACAATGGCGTGCCGCCCAGCAGCAGATGGAGCAGTCGCTCGAATCGATTCAGCATGCGCTGACGCAGGCATCCGCACTGTATGCGGAAACCGAAATGCAGGCATCGCGTCTGTTTGCGCAGTAGCGGCAGGTACTTCCGACGCAATCAAAGCAATTAGCTGGCGCAAACAAAAAGTGGAGCCCGCGTCCACTATGGGAAACGGACTCCACTTATAGCTTTTTGCTTATGCCGTCAGGCTTTGCCAAACCGTTGGATCAGTAGCCCATGTCAGCGCCAGCGGCCGGAGCGGCTGCCGGCGGTTCCGGCTTGTTGGCCACAACAGCTCGGTGGTCAGGAACAGACCAGCGATGGAAGCTGCGTTCTGCAGTGCGGAACGGGTGACCTTGACCGGATCGGTGACGCCGGCGGCCAGCAGGTCCTCATACTCGTTGGTGGCTGCGTTCAGGCCCTGGCCGTCAGGCAGGGAACGGACCTTGTCGATCACCACGTCGCCGGACAGTCCAGCGTTTTCGGCGATCTGCTTGATCGGGGCTTCGATGGCGCGGAACACGATCGCGGCACCGGTGGCCTCGTCGCCTTCGAGCTTGACGTCGTCCTTGGCCTTGGCGGCAGCTGAATCAGGGCGACACCGCCGCCCGGCAGCAGACCTTCCTCGATAGCGGCCTTGGCGTTGCGCACGGCATCCTCGATGCGATGCTTGCGTTCCTTGGCCTCAACCTCGGTGGCAGCACCGACCTTGATGACGGCGACACCGCCGGCCAACTTGGCCAGACGCTCCTGCAGCTTCTCGCGATCGTAATCGGAATCGGTGTTGGCGATCTCGCCACGGATCTGAGCAACGCGAGCGGCCACGTCCTCCTTGGAGCCGCCACCGGACACGATGGTGGTCTCGTCCTTGGAGACGATGACCTTCTTGGCGGTGCCGAGCACGGACATGTCGACGGAGTCGAGCTTGAGGCCGAGTTCGTCGGACACAACCTGGGGCGCCGGTCAGGATGGCCATATCCTGCAGCATGGCCTTACGGCGATCGCCGAAGCCCGGAGCCTTGACTGCGCAGGACTTGAAGGTGCCGCGGATGTTGTTCAGAATCAAGGTCGGCAGAGCCTCGCCATCAACGTCTTCAGCGATGATCAGCAGCGGCTTGCCGGTCTTCATGACCAGCTCGGCGATGTGCACGACGTCCTGCTGAGAGCTCACCTTGCCGGAGGTCAGCAGGATGTACGGCTCTTCGAGTACTGCGGTCTGATCTTCGGCGTTGGTCACGAAGTACGGAGCGATATAGCCCTTGTCGAAACGCATGCCTTCGGTGAAGTCCAGATCCAGGCCGAAGCGGTGTTGTCCTCAACGGTCACGACGCCGTCCTGGCCAACCTTGTCAAGAGCTTCGGCGATCTTCTCGCCGACTTCCGGATCGGCGGCGGAAATCGTTGCGGTAGCAGCGATCTGATCCTTGGTCTCAACGTCCTTGGCAGCTGCGATAAGCTCCTTGACGATGGCTTCGGAAGCCTTCTCGATACCACGACGCAAAGCGATCGGGTTGGAGCCGGCGGTGACGTTCTTCAGGCCTTCGTGCACCAGGGACTGGGCGAGCACGGTTGCGGTGGTGGTGCCGTCACCAGCGACGTCATCGGTCTTCTTGGCGACTTCCTTGACCAGCTCGGCGCCGATGCGCTCGTACGGGTCGTCCAGGTCGATTTCCTTGGCGATGGAGACACCATCGTTGGTGATGGTCGGAGCGCCGTAGGTCTTGTCGAGGACCACGTTGCGGCCCTTCGGACCGAGGGTGACCTTGACCGGTATCAGCGAGCTTGTCGAGGCCCGCGAGCATTCCCTGACGAGCTTCGTCGTCGTATGCAATGATCTTTGCCATTGTTCCTCCACATATGGCTACACGGTATTATTCCCACCTTCGAAGCGAAGAACGCACCAGCCGTCAGCTGCCAGTTATCACTCTCGCTCCTCGAGTGCTAGTTGGCAGATTAGCACTCTCAGGCCGAGAGTGCCAAACTCCATGTCGCCAGTTGCGCTGTAAGCAAGAAGAATTGTTCGTCTAAATAAGCCATCAACGTTGGAATTCCAAGGAAAACAAAAAAGCCTTGTTCTTTGGGAAAAGAACAAGGCTTTTTTGTTTCGCTCACGGCGTTTTTCAGTCAAGCAACACCACAACGATTGGCGTGACGAGCCATCGCTTTGCTGCACATTCGAAATTCCCAGCGTCTGTGCGACGTTTTCGGCGGTCGCCTTATCGGTCTCGTTCTGATACCAGACCACGGTCTGCGAAGGAACGTTTCCCGTCGGATTGCTGGCAGAAACACTGGTATACCCGGCTTGGGTCAGCACGTCGGCCTTGCTTTGCGCATAACCGGTGATATTCGTCGCGTTCACGACGCGAACCTCAGTACCCGTGTTCACAGCCTGCTGCGGAGTCGCATTGTCCGTCTGATCGGAATTCTGGTTACTTTGCGCGTCATCGTTCTGCTGCGCGTCGGCGGACGAATCGGTGTTGGACGCATCTGCCTCATCGCTGGACTTGGTATCGGACTGGGATTCGGACGTACTTTCGCCGCTCTTGCTCTCGTCCGAATTTGCCGTAGTCGAACTCTCCTGCGACGACCACGGCATCTTCAGATTGTTGATCTCACCTGAATAAATGCTCCAGAACAGCAAACCAGCAAGCAGCGCCACAATGATGACAATGACGTACGGCATGGCCCGGGACGCCGCGGAACGCGCGCCACGGTGAACACCCATGGGTCCCGCCGGAGGATCGTCGTACACATCCTTCTCGTAGGAATCGTAGGTCTCCTTGTCCTGCTTAGCCATATTGCAAACCTCGTTTCTCACACACTTATCTGCCAAGTGTACCGACCACCTCAGTCAGAACACAATCGAGCCGCATTCCCACCCCTATTCCGAACGTTCGTGAAACCATCCCGTGAAAACCAAACCACCCCTGTCATCAGGACCGCAACACGTCGTACAGTAAGGTGCATGACACAATCGAACATCAAGCCGTTGAAAGATCTCGTGGAGCCCGGATGGGCGAATGCCCTCGCCGAGGTCGAGCCACAGGTGCACCGCATGGGCGATTTCCTTCGAGGCGAAATCGCAGCCGGACGCCGGTATCTTCCCGCCAGCGCGAACATTCTGCGCGCCTTCACCATCCCATTCGACAGCATCAAGGTGCTTATCGTGGGCCAAGACCCCTACCCAACCCCCGGTCATCCGGTGGACTGAGCTTCTGCGTGGCGCCCGATGTCCAGCCCATTCCTCGTAGTCTGACCAATATATACAAGGAGCTGACGGATGACCTCGGCGTACCCATGCCCACGAACGGCGATCTGACGCCTTGGACGAATCAAGGCGTTATGCTGCTCAACAGATGCCTGACCGTCGAAGCGGGCAAGCCCGGCAGCCATCAGGACAAGGGGTGGGAGATCGTTACCGACGCGGCGATCAAAGCGCTTAACAACCGCCGCAATCCCGATGGCAGCATCAAACCCTTGGTCGCCATCCTGTGGGGGCGCAAGGCGCAGACGCTGGGACCGCTGCTCACCAACGCATATATTATCGCCTCACCTCATCCGAGTCCTATGTCCGCGCGATACGGATTCTTCGGTTCGAAAACCGTTCTCCCGTGCCAACCAAGCGCTCATCGCCGCAGGCGAAAAGCCTGTGGACTGGTCCCTCCCGTCAGCTTGACCCGTTAGAGTAGCAACCATGGCTTTATTCCCTCCGAAGAATCCGGTACCGACGCCAACCCCCGTTCCAATGCCGGCCGTCACCAAACCGAGCACGTTGCCCCCAGAGGACATCAACCGGGCGAAACAGCTCGGCACGTGCATCCGCGCACGCTTCGCGCAGACCCTAGTTGGACAGGACAACCTGCGTGAATCGCTGATCACCACGCTGGTGGCAGGCGGACATATTCTCATCGAATCCGTACCGGGTCTGGCCAAGACCACGGCCGCGCAGACGCTGGCGACTTCCGTGTCCGGATCGTTCAAGCGAGTGCAATGCACGCCTGATCTGATGCCATCCGATCTGGTGGGCACCCAGGTCTTCGATTTCGCGACGCAGAAGTTCTCCACGCAGATCGGCCCGATCCACGCCAACTTCGTGCTGCTCGACGAAATCAACCGTTCAAACGCAAAAACCCAATCGGCCATGCTTGAAGCCATGGCCGAAGGAGCCACCACCATCGGCGGCCAGTGCATCGCACTGCCGAAACCGTTCATGGTCATCGCTACACAGAATCCAATCGAGGAGGAAGGCACGTTCAACCTTCCTGAGGCGCAAATGGACCGTTTCATGATGAAAGCCGTCATGACGTATCCGACCGCGCAGGAGGAACAGCGCATGCTCACCATGCTCACCCACCGCGGCTCCGACACTTTTGATTCACGAACGCTCACCGGTGACGTCGTGTCCATCAGCGATGTCGAATTCCTGCGCGCCGCGGCCCGTCGCGTGCATGTGTCCGACGCAATCATGAAATACGCGGTCGATATCACTGCCACATCCCGAGGAGCCGGCACCAAGCCGGTGCAGGGATTGTCCACACTAGTGCGTCTCGGAGCCTCGCCACGCGCGTCCATCGCGCTGACTCGCATCGGACAGGCCAACGCGTTGATGCAAGGCCGCGACTATGTGATTCCGGAAGACGTCAAAGCCTTCACACATGAAGTGCTTCGCCACCGCATCCTGCTCACGTTCGAGGCCCTTGCCGACGGCGTCACCAGCGATCAGGTCGTGGACTCGATCGTTCAGGCGGTTCCCGTTCCATGATCGACGCAATTCGTTCCGAAGATCCGATCCGCAGTAAGATCGAAGCCCTCGGAACCACGTTGAGCCTGCCGACTGTTCGCAAGGCGCTCGGTGTTCTTGAGGGTGCGCACGCATCAGACAAGCGTTTCGGCGCCGACGATGTCATGGATATCCGCATCTATGAGCCTGGAGACGAGGCAAAACGGATTGATTGGAAGACCAGCGCCCGTGTGGGCCGCCCCATGGTGGTGCAGCGCGAACGCCCATCCACTTCACGCGCCTGGCTTTTGCTCGATGTCGGACAGGAAATGACCGGTACCTGCGTTTCCGGCGAACAGGTTCATCAGGTCGCAGCCAACGCCCTATGCATGTTCGCGGCGCTCAGCCTGCGTCGTGGTGACGAAGTGTCCATAGTATTCGGCGATTCAGGCTCGATCACCCGTGTGCCATTCAATGGCGGACTTACGCAATTCGAACAGACGTTGGACAATGCGCTGCAGCGTGATTGGAACAAACCTCGCATATCGACGCTTTGCTGGAGTACGCCCGTCGCATTCGCGACAGGGATGCGTTGGTGGTGATCGCCACCGATGAGCACGCACTTAAGGAACGTCACGTGGAGTCCATTCGCAGGATCGCAAGGACCCATCCGATGGTGCTCATCGATGTCGCAACCATTAATCCGTTCGACAATAGCCATGCGCGCGACGTATTCGACGCGGGCAGCGACCGCCGCATTCCGGCATTCCTGCGCACCGGCAAAACGGCGCAGGAGGTTCGCACGCATCGCGAATATCTGTCCGCGTCCATCAGACATGAGCTGAATCGTTGCGGTTCCACAGTGATCCGTGCCGATTCAAGCGAACGTATGTTCCAGGAATTCGTACGGATGGTATCCGCATCCCTATCTCGCTCCACACGCAATCAGCTCAAAGCACCGTCCTCACTCACCTTGGGAGGCAAAGCATGAATCACATCGCCTTGTCTCGCAACGATTTCAACACACTGGACCCGATTCATATCGAAACGGGGCTGGGCATCGTTGTCGCGGTATGCCTCATCCTTGCCGTGGCACTTGTCGTCTTGGTGGTATGGCTGTCGAAACCAACTCTCAAGCCAACGAAGAAAACCAATCTCGGACGTCACGACGCATCGACGGGCACGTCGATATGGCATGAACGCATCAACGATGTGGTGGACCGTCATGCCAACGGCGATCTCGGAAGAGAGGAAGCGTTCGCCCTGCTCGCATCGATCGCCAGAGATTTCGTCTCCACGGCCACCGGCAGCGACGTGCGCAATCAGACGCTCACCGATATTGAAGCGACACCTCGCACGACCGGCAACCAGCATGGGCTCACCCTGCTCAGGCAGACCATCGAGCATTGTATCCGCCGGAATTCGCGGATGCCGAACGCAATCACACGGCCAGAGAGGCCACGGTTGAACAGGCTGGAGAGTGGGTTGCCAATCTTGTGGAAAGGTGGCGATGAATGGAATTGTCATGGCACTGGCCGTGGGTAGGCCTTGCAGGCCTGATTGCGTCATTGGCCGTCATCGCCATCATGGTATTGGCGTCCGCAAAACGCAGGCATAACGACTCAGGATCCGTGCGGACGTTCAGTTTGGATGACGATCTCAACACCGAAACCGCATCGAGATTATTTCGGCAGTGGCGCACCATGTCACGTGCCGCCGTCGTTCTGTTGGTGATGGCACTGGTGCTGGCGATAGCGCTGGTGGCACGCCCCAGCACCGTGGATGAGGGAGAGGAGCGTGCGAGCAGCCGCGACATCGTGCTGTGCTTGGACGTATCTGGTTCGACGTTGCCATACGACCGCGAAGTGATCGATACCTACCGCACATTGGTGGACAATTTCAAGGGCGAGCGCATCGGATTGAGCATTTTCAATTCCACGTCACGTACCGTGTTTCCGTTGACCGACGATTACGAATTGGTGTCCGAACAGCTCGACAAGACCAGCACGATACTGAAAGGCGTCGAATCGCAGGATGATATCGACAAGATGAAAGACAGCGATTACCAAGCGATTTCCGACTGGCTGGAAGGTACGCAGAATCGTAAAGAGGCCACTTCCCTGATCGGCGACGGCGTGGTGAGTTGCGCAGCCATGCTGCCAGGTTTCGCCTACGGCAGTTCCAACGCCGAGACCGCATCCCGTCAACGTGCCGCTTCCATTGTGCTCGCCACCGACAATGTCGTTTCCGGAGATCCGACATACACGCTTCAGGAGGCTCTTGACCTGACCAAACAGGCGGAAATCACCGTGGACGGACTGTTCTCCGGACCGCAGCAAAGCGAATCGGAACAGACGACCAAACAGTTCGAATCCGAAATCGAATCGCATGGCGGCGTGTTTCTCACGCAATCGAACGGCGCTTCCGTGGCTGAGCTGGTCAAGCAAATCGAATCGCGGCGCAACCATGACAGCGCGGCAAGCAGCAAGGCCGCAATATCGGACGCACCGGATGGTGGACGCTGGCATTGGCAGTGGCGATAGTGATTTGGCTGCTCTTGGCTTGGAGGTTGAGGCGATGACCAATCTGACGCTCTCCCCTGCTTTGGGATGGCCTTTAGGCACGGCGATCTGCGTGATCATGCTGGTTTGCGCAGTCGCGCAGATTGTGCTTCATATCCGTAGACGCAGCCAAAGCGATGAAACCGTCTGGGCTTGCGCAAGACGATCGATGATTTGTGCGCTGGTGGCCATCATGCATTGACGCCAAGCATCGTCTCGTCCACGAACAGCCGTGCGATTAACACCACCGATGTGGTGGTGGCGGTGGATGTGACCGGTTCCATGGCGGTCGCGGACGCGCAGTATGGTTCCGACGAACAGCTCAGCCGCTTGGATGTTGCCAAGCAGGCGGTGAAGGATATTGCCGCCATGTATCCGAATTCCAGTTTCGCGGCATTGCGATTCGGCGCTTCGGGAACGTTGGATGTTCCGTTGACGCCTGATTCGAAGGCGATCGATAATTGGGCGGACACGCTTGCACCGGAATCGACTTCCATTTCGGCCGGTTCGACCTTGGATGTGCCGATTGACCAGTTGTTGCTCACATGCAAGTCGATTCACGATCAGCATCCCGATGATGCGATCGTGCTGTACCTGATTTCGGATGGCGAGCAGACCTCGTCGAAAACACGCCGAACGTTCTCATCGTTGCGACGCTACCTTTCCGATGCGTTCACCGTCGCCGTGGGCAGCGCGCAGGGAGGCAATATCCCCGTGACCGGCGATGGCGTGGAGGAAGGCGACACGCAATGGGTCACCGATCCGGAAACCGGCGAGCCTGGCGTGTCCCGTATGAATGCCGACGAAATGAACGCTATCGCCGACGAGCTCAGTGGAACCGCCATCCAGCTCAATGCCACGACGACCATGAGTGGCGGGGATTCCAAAGAGGCATCCAGCAAATGGCGTGTCACGCAGACATCCAGCAACGCACAAGAACCGTCGCCATGGTCTGGCCGTTCGCCATTGCCGTAGCGCTGCTGCTGACGTTCGAGGCCGGGGCATGGATCACGCAATCAAGGAGGCTGCTGTGAGCACAACCGTTACAGCGCGTGCATCGCTGCCCGTTCGCATCGCCATCGCCGTCATCGCAG
>ENA-OQJI01000140-OQJI01000140.1-human-gut-metagenome-genome-assembly--contig:-NODE-140-length-17003-cov-0.773347_pt1 | contig 17003 bp, 16 predicted proteins | sample MGYA00242602_ERZ504768 | MGnify/ENA primary metagenome ERZ504768 (study PRJEB26092, sample SAMD00036368) | human gut metagenome | host: Homo sapiens | study: EMG produced TPA metagenomics assembly of...
CTAACGCAGGGCTTATAAGTGCTTGAGCCGTGTGAGGGGAAACTCTCATGCACGGTTCTTAGAGGGGAAAGCGGTAGTAATACCGCTGACCTACTCGACCAGATTCTGGAAAACAAGCAGAAGTTTATTTCGCAGATTATGACCAGTAAATCCCCGGTTCGTGCCTGTGAGGATGTAGATGATACAGCCCTGTCCTATGCAGAGATTAAAGCACTGGCAACAGGAAAACGAATACATCAAGGAAAAAAATGGATCTGGATGTGCAGGTAAGTAAACTGAAACTTCTGAAAGCAAACCACACCAGTCAGATCTATCGCCTGGAATCGGATATTGCAAAGCGGTATCCGGTACAGATTACAGCATTAAAAGAGAAGATTGCCGGTATGCGTGTAGATGCAGATGTGGTAAAAGGAATAGATTTACAGGATAATGACCACTTTGCAATGACAGTCGGTGGAAAGCTGTATACAGATAAAAAAGAAGCGGGAGTTGCACTCATTTCAGCAGCATCCAGTTTGAAGTCCGTAAAATCAGCCGGGCAGATCGGGGAATATCATGGTTTTGCACTTTCTTCAGAATACAATTTCCTGTCAAATACCTATACCATGACGATCAAGGGAAAATGTTCTTATAAGATTGAGTTCGGAAAGGATACCTTGGGCAATATCCAGAGGATTCACAATGCACTTTCTGCAATCGAGAAAAAGCTGGCAGATACTGAGCAGAATCTGGAAACGGTACAACAGCAGTTAAAGACCGCACAGGAAGAGGTGCAGAAGCCATTTCCGAAAGAAGCGGAACTGAGTGAAAAAAATGGAACGTCTGGCAGAATTAAATGCCATGCTCAACATGGATGAGAAAGGGGGAGAAAATCTTCTGGCAGATGAAGGCATTGGGGAAAACCCGGAAGTAAATGTACCAGAGGAACGTCAGGACAGAATCGCTGACAGTGTTCATAAAAACGTCTATTCTGGAAAGACTGAAAGAACAGAAACAGCAGGAGCAGACAAGCGAAACACAGCAGAAACCAAAAAAGAAACACGAACAGGAGTTATAAAGGGTATCCCGTCAGAGTGACCAGAGCTTTGGCGGGATTTTTCTATGGAGGATTTGATTATGGCAAACAGAGAAGAACAATTAAAGCAGATTACAGAGCAGTTGGAACAGGGCGTTGCAGAAATATTCACATCAGAAAAATATACTGAATATCTGAAAACAATGGCAAAGTTCCATAATTACAGTTTCAATAATACTCTGCTGATCGCCATGCAGAAACCGGAAGCGACACTGGTAGCAGGGTACCAGGCATGGCAGAAGAAATTCAACCGGCAGGTAAAAAGAGGGGAAAAGGGCATCCAGATCATTGCCCCGGCTCCGTATAAAGAGAAACAGGAGATTGAAAAAACTGATCCGGAAACAGGAGAGATTGTGATCGGGGAAGATGGACAGCCGGAAACAGAAGTAGTAGAACGTGTCATTACAAGATTCCGGGTTACGACAGTATTTGATGTCAGTCAGACCACAGGAGAACCGATTCCAGAGTTTGAGGTATCGGAACTGGAGGGGGATGTTCTGATCTACCATGATTTTATGGAAGCATTAAAGATGGTTGCTCCGGTTCCTATCCGCTTTATTGAGATTGACGGCGAGGCGAAAGGCTTTTATCAGCTTGTCGATAAATATATCGCTGTCCAACCAGGCATGAGTGAAGCGCAGACTATGAAAACAGCGGTGCATGAAACCGCACATGCAGTATTGCATGATCGTGACCAGATGGAAGCGGAGGGCATCGTAAAAGATCAGCTTACAAGGGAAGTGGAAGCAGAAAGTGTTGCCTATGTGGTATGTAACCATTTTGGACTGGACACATCAGAGTATTCTTTTTCCTATATTGCAAGCTGGTCTTCCGGTAAAAATATGAAAGAGCTTCGTGCTTCTATGGACACCATCCGTAAGACTTCTGCTGATATGATCGGACAGATTGAGGAAAAGCTCAGAGAACTTCAGATAGAAAGACCAGAGCAGGAAGCAGCCGTTGTGGAGCAGACAGAAGAAATGAGTGCCATGCAGTATGCAGAACAGACCATTAACCGTCTGGAGCAGGAACGGACGATTTTCAACAATGACCAGAGAAATCTTATCGTGAATTTTGCTTATAAACTGGATGATAGGGAAGCGACGGAAAAACTGGCAGAGAATCTTTCAGAATCTATTCTGAATGGAAATAGAGAAACGGTACTAAAACTGATTGGAGAAGCTGAGGAACAGATTGACAGTCTGCCGGATTCGATGATCGGTTTATCAGAACTGCACGAAGCCGGATTTTATTCAGAAAGTATGCTTCCACTTACCAGGGAACGGGCAGTGGAATTGCACCATGAGGGAGTAACGGTTTACGGACTGACCGGAGCAGTGGGTGGTCAGGAGCAGTCGCAAAGAGTTATGAATCTGGAACTGGATATTTTACAGCATGACGGGTTATTCGGAGTGACAAAATTTGAATGGGACAATTACCGGAGAAGTCAGGAAACGGTTATGACACTGGAAGAAAAAGCAAAGAATCAAAGAAACACTTCTTTTAGAAAGTGATGGAAACCGCTATGGAATTTACCAGATCAACAGCGGACAGGAAGAAAGAGGGTATCAATTTTTAAGCCTGGAAGCGGCAAAAGAAATGGGATTTACCGTAGATGGCAAAGACTATCAGATGGTTTACAGTGAAAGACTGAGAGATGCTACGACACTGGATAACCTCTTTGAGCGTTTTAATATAGAACGACCAAACGATTTTACCGGACATTCCATGTCAGTCAGTGATGTGATCATTATGAACCGGGGCGGCAGATTAACCGCATACTATGTAGATTCTTTTGGATTTACAGAACTGCCGGACTTTGTGGCACAGAGAGCTGAAATGTTAAATGCCAATCCAGTAAAAGCATATCCGGAAGTTTATATGGAACTTTGGAAAAGGCTATGCAGGAGAGAAATGTAGATGCTTATCTGGATTCCAGAAAACTGAATATCGACTGTAAAAATGCAATCGAACAGGCAATCGCAGAGGGCTTTGACGGTATGCGTTTAAATCCAGATACTGCAGTAAGCGTGGTTGAGAAATACGGGGAAGAACGGGTTGCCTTTGTTCTTGCAAATACATTGAAACAGCTTTCCCATGATGGAAGATTTTCTGATGGCAATAAACGATGGGCAGATGGCATTGATATTCCGGAAAATATCAGCCGGGGAATGGATCTGAACAGGGACTATATTGTGGGCAGTCATCCTGCAGTCCTGAATGGCTTCATTGATATGGCAAGAAAAGAAATCCGTACCTGGAAACTGGAGGAGGTGCTTGGTGTGAAAAATCAGCATATCACTGAAACTACAAGAGGATATGAAGCAGACGGACATACAGGCACTTGGTATGTGATGGATATGAAAACGTATCATGGGGAGCGATTTTTCCAGATGCGGAATGAGGAATACGGTCAGGACGTGGCGGATATTATCGTATCGGAAAATGGAACACTGGTGGCAGAAGACATCTGGCATGGATTTGATGAAGGAGCCAGGGAAGCTATTTCAGAATATCTGGAAGAAAATGGTGCAACGGTATATGACCTGATGGATATTCCAGAACAGGCAACAGTTATCTTAGCAGACGGAACAGTTATGAAAATCATGGAACAGCAGCCAATCAGTACGGACACATGGGAGCCGACACTGACCGGACAGAATCTGCAGGGGGAAGAACAGAAATTCAGTTTTTTCGAGATACATAAAGTCAGAGAAAATAATGGCATTGACCTGAAAATGCCAGAAAATCATTATATTGACCAATATTATGTGATCGAAGATCTGGCAGCAAAAGGTGGGATGAAGATTAAGCGATATAAGGATTTGGGAGCTGCCCTTGGAGCATATTACTCTCTGCCTAACCATAAAATGAAAGCTCTTGGGATTGAGAATACAGCACCGCTGCGAGGCAGTCTTGATTTTATCCAGTGTAAGAATGGAATAGATACTCTGATCTATGATTGTCAGGGAGAAGAAGGCTGGCTGAATCCGCAAATATACAATACCTTTAAGGATATACGAAATAGTCTGGTAGGGCATGATACAGAGATAGCATACCAGATTGGAGAGCAGTATTTTACAATCCAGACAGTAGAAGATGGTTATGATTATACATTCTATGATAAGGACTATCTTGAACTGGATGGTGGTGTCTACGATAATCCGGATATTTCTATTTCAGAAGCAATGGAGAACATTTTAGAGGAAGAAGGATTGCTCCTAGAAGATGCAAATGTGATGGATTATGAAGAACTGTATGCAGAAATTGAATATGCAGAAGAAGAGAGAATGGAGAAGATACAGTTTGAACGTAATTGTCCAAAGGCTTTTTTTGATGGTTATGACAGGGAAGCGGCATTAAAAAATTATGAGGGAATAACCGTACAATTTAAAATGTCTGGTATGTATTTAACAGTGCAACCGACTGAGGAAGGCTATAAATACCTGGTGTATGATCAGAAACTTCATGAAATTTCAGGAGATGCCTGTGGAAATCCAGAAGATTCTATTCAGAAAGCAATGTATGCCAGCCTGAAAAATGAAGGTTTGGAAGATGTTGAATGTGTAAAAGTTGATGACAGGGAGTTTCGGGATAAGGTAATCAGTCATTCTAAAGAAGTGCTGGCTAGTGGAGATGTTCGATTCACTTCGGAACTTGGCAGATGTGAAACAGCATTGAATGGAATGGGCAGGGCAGAAATTGAATATGAAGTTTTATTTCATGCAAGAGCTGTTCTGGAAGAAATGGGACTGGAAAATGAAGTTACATTAATTGGGGCGAGAATACATGGTTCCAGAAGCAGAGATGACCTGTATCGTGCAGATTCTGATCTTGATGTGGTGCTTTCTTATCGGGGAAATATTCGGGAGGATAGTTTTTTTAACGAATTGAATTCCTATGGTATGGCAATAGCAGGCATTAAAATAGACATTAACCCAATCTCAGAAGAAAGGATTACCCTAGCAGAATATATAAAGGAATCCGAAGCCTATCTTGATCAGCAGGAAATCAAGAAACTCGCAGTGGACTTGGATAATTTTAGTTATGAGTATGATACTTATGAATATAAAGATAGTGTTGAAAATAGGGAAGAACAGGTCGAGAAAATTACAGAGGATATTTTGAACAAGGATACAGCAGGTTTAAAAGACTGGCTGACTGAGGTGTCGGAAGAATCGGATATAGACAGTGATGTAGTCACTGCCCGGTCATTACTGTCACGTCTGGAAAATGCAGAAACACTCTCTGTTTTTACCAGGCAGCCAGAGCAGAAACAGCCAGAAGCCACGATCACTTTTTATGTTGCGGAGTGTATGGAATTTCCTGTTATGGGTGAGTATCATGAGAACCTTACCCTGGAAGAAGCATTACGCATTTATGAAACGATTCCTGCAGATCGCATGAATGGAATAAAAGGTGTTGGATTTGAACTGCATGATGGAAGTGATTATGACGGACCGTATGATCTTATGCGACTGGGAAAAGTTGACCGGGAAGATGTGGATATGATTCAGCATTATAAGGAAAGTCCATTAGTACAAAAAGCAATGGATGATGTGGAAAAATATTTGCCCAAAAGCAGGAGCTTACGAAAATAGAGGAGAAGCCTATACAAAAAGAAAACGTTCCGCAACCAAAGAGCAGAAAAGAATCCGTTCTTCAGGCACTCAGAGAGCGTCAGGCGAAAATAAAAAGAGCAGGAGCAGAATACGTCGAAAGAAAAATCCAAGGCACATAAGAAGGGAGATGTAACATTATGATGGTAAGGTTTGAGGAAGATGAATATATAGCAGTCGCAATTTTTGATGCAGGAAACCGGATTCAGACAATGGAAGCGATGGATGAGATTTTTTCCTATCTGGACGAAGATATGAAACTGCTGATTTTTACAACGATTCAGAAGCTCTACTATCTTAGCGATGAGGGATATGAAGAACTGCAGAAAACGGTAGAAATCTATAAAGCAGATCTGGAGGTGGATGGAGAATGAGTGCAAGTCAGTTTGCAGTTTATCAGCTAAAAAAGAAACCGGAATTGAGAAATCTTCTTTTCCGAACCTATGAGGAACTTGCAAAGGATCAGATTCCTGTGCAGATGGAAAATTATGAACAGGTGTATCTGGGAACAATGAAGCTGGGAGAAACACCGGAGCAGATAAAAAAGGAGCTGGAGAAGAAACAGCCGCACAATTATAAAGGTCATGCAGTCAGTACCAGTGATGTGCTGATCCTGAATGATGAGGGGGTCATGACCACTTACTATGTAAACAAAGACACTTTTATAGAGATTTCTGATTTTATGAAAGTCATATCTTCAGAAAGCGGTGGACTTACCAAAGATACAGTTGGATATGAAATAGAGGGAAAAGACGGAACATGGGAAGTAATAGATTATCTGTTGATAGAGGGAAAAAATTATTTTCTTATGGAGCATGAACAATATGGGAAAGATGTTGCGTATGTAGTCTTAGATCAGAACGGGAATGTGCTTGTAGACGGTACTTACAATGGATTTGATGATGTAGTAAAACAGAAGATTCTTGATTCGCTTCATCCGCCAGTGCAGGAGCAGACAGAAGACTATAAACCGAAACTGGATAACTGGCAGAAGTATATGGAGAATGGAGAATACCTGCGAAGTGCGGAAATCACAGAGGAAGCAAATTATAATATGATTGACGGACTTAAGAATAATGCTGCACCAAAAGATAAAAAAGAACCGTCAAAAAGAATCTGTCCTTACAAAAACTGAATGAGAAAAAAGGAAGAAGTTGCAAGACGAAGTGGGCAGAAAACTATGCGGGAAGTGATGGGACAAGACATAGAACATAGTAAAAAGTGAAAAAACCAAAAAGCAATAGTTAATTGCGGAAATGTAAAGTCTTATTGCTTGCTCTAATTGCGGAGCAACAGTATAATATAATCAAATAAAAGGAAGGAGGGGCGACTCATGAATAGATCAAAAGATAGTAATCAAAATATTGCAAAGACGATTCTTAAGATAAGGCAGGATAATAAGCTTTCTCAGGAACAATTTGCTGAAATAGTAGGGGTGACAAGACAGGCAGTGTCAAGGTGGGAAATGGGAATTTCTGCACCTAATATTAATACTCTTATTTTAATGAGTGAGAAATTTAATATTCAAGTTGACGAAATGTTAAAATCAAGAGACGTTGATGAAAAAAATGATAATAAAACGACTCCCCCTAAAAAGAATAAAAATTATAGCATTACATTTTTACTTATTGGTATTTTGGGATTAATAAGTACTCCTTTCTTTGCGGAATGGCAACAGAAAAGAAATATGGAACTTTTTAAAACAGCTTATGAGCATTCATATGACTACATTTTTGAATACCCACTATCCATCATTCTAATATTGGCATTGATGTTCATAGGTTTAGGCACATATTTTACTTTAAAGAAAAAAAGGAGGCGATTGGATGAAAAAAATGATTAGTTTTTTAACAGTGCTTGTACTTAGCATAGTGACAATGTTACCAGTAAAAGTAATGGCTGCAGAATATCCGCATAGAAATAGTGAAGTAAAACATGTAAACTTGTTATCTGATAAAACAGAGTATGAAATACAGCCACGAACAGATGGATATTATTACTGGAAAGTTGACAGTAAAACAAATCAGGGAACAACTTATGGTTCATGGAGATTGGGACCACAGGGGGCTGGGCCTGGTACAGTTACTGTAAATAAAACAGATACAGTGACGAACACAATTAGTGGTTCATATACCAGTACAGGTGATATATCTGCTTCTTTAGGAGTAACGATTGGAAAGAGTCAGTCATATTCTGTGCAGTATAGTTTGCCTGTTCCTAGTGGAAAAACCTATCAGAATTAAGTATAGGCCGCTGTATACAAAAGTATAAGGTTGTTCAGAGACAGTATTACAAAAATTGATGGTTATTCCTCTGCAACCAATAATACAAAAACCTGCTATGTAAATGTTTTCTATGACTGGGGATTTAGCTATAATGTGCTTTGATATAAGTGAAAAGTAGTTTAGAATAATGATGATGGATAGTTTGAGGAAAAGATGGCGTTATGCGCCATCTTTTCCTGGCTTGGTGAGATAGTCATATTCTTTCGGAAAGGTAATGGTATCCCAGTCGATTTTTTTGGCCTTATAAACTAATTCCTGATAAGGGGAAGTTGAATTTTTTTCGACGATATGTAGCGATTACCTGCTGTGAAATTTTAGTAACTGTGAGAATATCTGTATTCAGTACTGTATTTGGCACATATTCAGCACGATGAGTTTTTACAAAGCCAAGGCAGGCTTTTACGCCACCAGTTAATTTTTCTGTATATAATTTTGGATTGCATCCGTTAAAATCTCCAACCATTTTAGCTGATATATTTTTAAGCATAAGTTGTGGAAGAATTTCAAGTTTTAACTGAGTAGTTCCATCAGATGCGAAGGAAAAATCTTCAGGACTTAATTTATGGTTTAAACAGCGCTTGTAAAAATCAGTAGCAGTAGTGCCATCAATTAATTTAATGCCTGTAAGGTGAAGAAAATTATATGGATAAAAACTTACTTCCAGAGAAGAAATATGTTTATGCTTGTCTTTTAAAATAAATAAGAGCTGATAGCCATTGAGATTTTCTTCGTATTTGGCAGCACAATCTATAATGATAGAAATGGCCTGCTGTTTGTTGTATTTTGTCATATTATGACCTCTGCAATATGTATAAAATATTTAAAGGGAGATTACAATACCGTAGCATTGTGCATCTCCCTTATAGACTGATTTTTCTGTTGTCCGCCAACACTCCAGCCCATATGTCTGGCTTTGCTTTCAGGTTTTTCTGTTGCCTGCCAACTCTCCGATTCATGTTCGGCTTTCGTTTCGGATTTTAGGTGTCAGCCACACCAACAGGATGTCGCCTGTTTTCCTATTCATAGTATATGCGAAAAAATGAATTTAGTCAACGGAGAAAGTGAAAAATAATTTGGAACAATAATTTGGAAAATTTTTTATCGAGATTTTTAACGGAAACAAGAATGTTCTTGTGACGTTTCGTGCAGAGATTCCTGTATATGTGGGTGATTAAGAATGATATCCACATTGGAGCATACTGTACGAAGTTCACGTTCATATTCACGCCGGGAGTTAAATTCATCTCGCTGTACTGTCTGCAATTCTGTTAAACGACTCTTTTCCTCACGCAACATTTTCAGAGTAGGGAGTTTTTTGCCCTGTGCTTTTTCTTTGAGTACTCGGAGAGCAGACTCATAAAGGGTGAGTTCTGCCCGGTGATCTTCATAAAATTTTTCTTTATTTCGACTTTTTCGGTAATCGAAATAGATGGATTTATTGGCAAGGTACTGTCCGGTGTAATGAATCTGTTCATTTATACTTTTTAAAGAGTCATCTGTGGATTTCAGAGTATTTTTGGCATCAGTGCTTTGGGCGGAGGCATTGGAAAGGGCAGTATCTAAATCTTCCTTGCTCTGGAAACCATGTTCCTGTACATAGGCAACTGTCTGAGCCATCATCTTAAGATTAGACAGCTTTACTTTTTGTGCGTATGCCTGACTTTGCTGTGCCTTGATACAGTGCTGTAAATCTGTTACAAGTCGTAAATCAGATTTTATAAAAAGGAAAGAGTGTGTAGTTTCGTCAGTTTGGATAGAAGCTGACGATTTTGACTTTTCTGAAAAATCTGTAACTGGTCTGTCAGTAGAATGTGATTTTTCTGCGTGTTGCCTGCTGGAGTTATCCTGGAATACCTGCAGAAGATGATTTTCTTCATAAAGCGTTCCAAGATTTCTTCCGGTGATGTATTTTTGACGATTAGGATGCAGGTAGCTGTATCTGCCACGACTGACTTTAAATGTAATATTATATCTATCAGACAGCAATCTGGAAAATTCTTCTTGTGATGTTGCCTGTGAAGAAACCGTATCAATCGCATCACGAAGGTATTGCTTTTCCGTTTGAAATGTTGTCTGTCTTGGAGTAAGTCCTTTCTTTTTCAGTTCTGTATTGTGTTCATCGAGATTTTTTTGACCTCTGCGTTTTGCCCAGTATTCTTTTTCGGATATTTTTCTTTCCGCAGATGTCAGAAGATCTACTTGGTTTAGTCCATTGGAATGACACATATCCATAACTTTTTGTTTTAGTAAATTCGGTATCTGTCAGAAAGATGATGTTTGTATCCAGATTTTGAATCCCGGTCAAATTCTATATAGGGCTGTGGCTCGGTATCATACTTTCGCACACTGTTGATTACAATATGTACATGAATATTTCCACTGCCATTATGTCCATCAGTGTGGGTGCAGACAAGAGCTTGGTGCCCGGGAAAATTCTCTCTGGCATATTCCACGCCAAGTTTCTGTGCCTGCTCTCCGGTCAGACCATGTTCTTCCTGATCTTTAGGATCAAAGCTGATGATGTAGTGATGCGACTTAATCTCATTTAAAAGATTGATTTTTATGAAAGAAAGCGTTAGTTTCCCGACATTCCGCATCAAATGTAAACGGATCACAGTTTATACCATCCAGATAATATTCTTCACGAAGAAGCATATTCCCATTATCATCAAGAATTGGTTTTTGCGTATATTCATCATGTTGGAAAATCAGATAGCGTTCAGCTTCTCCATAGTCGGCATTCTTGCTTGCAATATGTTTCAGGATTGCCATATCAGTTTTCTCCTGTGTTATTTCTATTATTTGCATTGACAGTGGTAAAATCTCCAGCCAGTTTTATTACTTCATATTTTAATTTATAAATTTCAGCAATGCTCTTTTTGATTTCGTTGCGCATTTCCTGAGAATGGAGTCCACCAGTATTAAAGTAACGAGCTATCTGGTTCAGATTGCTACCAATCTTTCCAAATTCAGCAATTAATTTTTTTTAACTCCGGTAAATCTGCCACAATTTCATATTTCACAATTACTTTTTTATTTGTTATCTGTTTACGGACATACTCTGCTAACGGGAGACTTGTTGCTTTTGCGTTTTCTGCAATTATTTCATATTCAGTATTGGTGAGACGGAGCATGATATGACGAGTATGCCGTAAGTTTTTATCTTTCCCCCCCTTTGGTCGTGCCATTTTATAGTTCCTTTCAAAATAAAGATATTTCTATATATAAAGCCGATTTAAAAATATCAGGCGGTAACACAATAAAAATATTTATGGATTTTTCGTGATAGATATGATCACGATGCGACTGTTTTTTTACAGGAGCCAAGTCTGCATATTAGTGAAAAATGTATTATCTGAGGGTATGGGGAGCAGAATCCCATCAAGATTGCCGGAAAATCGAAAGTCACGGAGTGAGTTTTGAGTTACTCAGGCGAAACTTGCTCTGGTATTAATAAAAATTACATGAGTAGTCGTAATAATTACATTGTTAGATAATAAAACCAAAATATATGTATAATCAGAATATAAACAAAAAGAAAGGAGGAAATGCTACATGTTAAATCCAAAATATGAAAGAACAGAAACTGCGGCTTGTGCAGGATGTACAGCAGCTCAGATTTTAGTAGGATTTGCACCAGATATGAATTATCTGACACTTGCATGCATTAGTAATGTTACTGCACTTGCTTACTAAATTCAAAATTTTTACAGAAAATAGCTACCAGTTTTCTGGTAGCTATTTTTGGAAAGGAGGAACATATATGTATCCATTATTAAAATGGAATGTTGTTTTAGTGAAGCAATATGAGAAATCATATATTTATAATTTAAGTAGAAAAGAAAATGGTATTATTGTGTCAAGCCATTTTATGTATGAAATAATTAATAAGGATGCCACATATATATTAGAATTGTGTAATGGTGCAAGAAAAATTGAAGATATCGTGAAAATATTATCTGAAAAAATAAAGCAAAAATCAGAAGATATAGAAACCATAGTGGACGAGTTTTTGCAAGAAAGCGTAAAAAAGGGATATATAGAATTTAGGGAAAAACCAAATATACAAAAAATCAAAGTTTTGGGAGATAGTGAATCATATACTCCTTTTCATGCGGAATTTGAGATTACTAAAAAATGTCCATTAAAAATGTTTACATTGTTATAATAACTCGGGAAATAAAAAAGATGACGAATTATCATCAGATGAAATAATAAAAATTATGAGTGATCTGAAACAATCTGGTGTTATAAAGGTAGCATTAACTGGGGGTGAACCAACTGCCAAAAAAGGTTTTACAGATATTTGCAGATATGCATCTGAGAATTTTTTAGCAGTAGCAGTAATGAGTAATGGTTATTTAATAACTGAAAAGATATTGCAAGAAATTTCTGAGTGTAAAAATAATACAGTCTTTCAGATTAGCATAGATGGAAACAAAGAACATCATAATATGATAAGAGGTGTGAAAGACTCGTATGAGAAGGCCTGTAATGCCATTACCCTTTTAAAGAAATATGGATTTAAAGTTGCTATTTCTTCTACATTTAATAAAGATAATATTTGTGATATAGAAGAAATAACACGAACAGTAAAAGAACTGGGAGCTATGCAAATAACATATGGTTTGACTATGGATGTGGGAAGAGCTGCATCAAACGAATTAGCGAATCAATTAAATGTAGAAGAATTTTATAGCATAACATTAAAGATGAAAAAAGAATATAGTTCAATAAATTTTTTTTGTTAATGTTTCGGATGAAGTTGGAGGGAAAGCAGAAAATGTTTCTTATAAAAATAATTGTGGATTAGGTTTAAATCAAATTGCAATTCGAGAGAATGGGGATGTTTCTCCATGTGTATGTTTTTTTTATTCAATGGGAAATTTAAAAAAGAATAAGCTTTCACAGATTCTTACAAAAGATGTTGGAAATACAATAAAGGATTTAATGTCACCGAATTTTTATCTATGTCATGAGTGCACAAATGGAAACAGTTGTACACAATGCATTGCTAATGTATATGAGAGTGAATTAACAAAGACGAATTGTAACTGGAGAACAGAAAATGAACGGGTTCTTAAAATATTAAATCAAATATTGAAACCTATACAATGAAATTGAGGAAGGTTTGGATGAAAATAGAAAAAAAATTCAACAGAAAATAATTCAGGAATATATGGTTTATTACTTGAATGGTGAAAGATTTGCTTCTAGTACGATGCAGGGAGGAAAAAAGGGCGTATACTATTGAAAATTACGATAGACGATTATATGTCGAAAATAGTAAAGATATTTTTAGTAAAGAGAAAGAAAATATATTAGATAAATTAGATATAGGGACTCTTATGTATGAAAATTTGGTACATAGTCTAAAAGTGGTAGGAACGGTAAAGAGAGTCCTTATTTCTATGATCTTGCAAAAACATAAATATGTATTTGAAAAAGAAAAAACGGATATGATAAACAATGTCTTTGCAGAAGTAAATGTGACATATATGTTAGATGAAAGAATAATTCCTGTTGTTAGAAGAAGAAAAGTAATAAACGGAAATATTTGTAGTGCTTTGCAAGAAATTGTAAAGAGTATAGTGGAAAAATATAAAAAATATTACAAAATTAAAAATTAGAAATCTTCAAACTGCAAAGTATAATGTAATATTATGTCCAGGGCAGGGAGGGGTTTTGATTCATGAAGGTATTGGGCATAATTTAGAAGGCGATATTTATTTTAAAAAAGAAAGTCTTCTAAATAATATGTTAAAGAAAAAGATATTTAATAAACAAATCAATATAAGTGATAGTTGTAATGAAATTGATTATATATATTACAACTTATCGTCGGATGGAAGTGTTACACAAAACGTTGATTTAGTAAAAAATGGAGTTATTAATGGATTGCTTAGTGATATGTATATATCCTCTTGTTATGGCGTTGAGGATACTGGGAACGGTAGGTGTGCAACATTTGAAAATATGGCGTTACCACGTATGCGAAATACATATTTACACAATGGAGAAAAAACAGCAAATGAAATAATCGATAATATGAGAGAGGGGATCATTGCTTTAGAATTAGGTGGCGGGAGTGTAGATATTGTATCAGGTCATTTTGTTTTTAATATTGCATTAGGAGGATATGTAAGAAATGGAGAAATTGTATCAATTTTACCACCATGTTTATTAGAAGGAAATGTTTTGAAAACATTAAATTCAATAAGTGAAATTGGAAATGATTTGGAATTTAAGTTTGCAAAATGTGTTAAAGATGGGCAGGAACTGGATGTATCTTATGGATGTCCAACTATTAAATTAGAAAGTCAACAAATATTTTTTTTAAAGTTTTGATATAAGCCTGTAAATAAATCGTAAATGTAAAGGAGAGGCTGTCTGAAAACTAAAAAAGTCAGATTTAAAAGCGTAAGTTAAGAATCAATTTGAAATATCATTAAAAGAATAATGTGGAGCTAGAAGACGGTTTAACTATTCATTTTAAGACAAAAGTGGATGATGAAAACCATGTTAAATCAGTTTTCGAACAGACTGAGGGGGAGGTGCATATGCAGATTATTCGTTTATCAGACAATATACAATTAAATGATTTTGAATTTCACGGTGCAAATGAAGAAGTTTTTAGTTCTGCATCTTGGAACGAAGAAATCCGTATTATTGATGGAAAGCAAACTATTATTAAAGGTGTAATAAATGGAAGTTCAATTCGAAAGAAGATCAAAAAAAAGATTTTATGTAAAATGTATAATGGTGTATATAAAAATGAGGATATTAGATTCGAAGATTTAAAGAACGAATATATAGAGTTACCTCTTAATATCGAAGAAAAGGGTGTCCTAAAAAGTAGCGTTGCACAAAAAAGTAACAGATTAGAACTCGGTGAAATTATCGTAAATAAAAGAGATATAAACAACTGTATTTCAAATTGAAAAATGAATTAGGAAAACAAAATATAATGCTGATTGAAATGAATGGAATATGCAATATGTATTATTCAATTTAATGACTTCAGATGGCATTAAAGGATATGGATATAAAAATGTAATTAATACTAATTTAGTGTATAGAATTGGCGAAAGAATAGAAAGTAAGTCGCAAATATTTTTGGGAACAGATATATATAGTTGTTTAGAAAAAACATTTGCTGAAACTGCTTGGGAAAAATTATGTGAAAAAGTCAATCTAAAAAAGTTTGTTCCAAATGATATAGATGAACTAATAATCCAAAGTAATGTTTTGGCTAAAATCGTTTATATTTATTATTTTACGATGCATGTAAACAACTTAAAAAACAGAAGCATGGAAATTAGTGAATTTTTAACAATTAAATTAAATGATTTTGATAATAAAACTGTTGGAGGAAATATAGATGGTTCAGGAAGGGCACTTAAAGAACAATATATATGTAAAGAAGGAAAAGTTTCATTATCTTATAGATCATTACGAAGATATGATTATCGTGAAAATATTCGATATAAACTGGATAAAATAAAAATTCTATCAGGAAATATAGATATAGAATTAAAGAAAAAGGGACATATCGTTTTAGTAGATAAAATTTGTGGTATAGAGGAAAGCTTTAATCCGATTACTATGGATTTTACAGCATTTTTATATGGGAAAGAATATCAGCATGGAAAATTAAAAAGCAGAATTGAAATTTCTACTAAAATAAATCTAGAAGATATACTTATAAAAATCTGTGGAGTTGGAAATAAATGCAAATATGAATTAGATGGAAATATATTAGCACCAGACGTAGTAGTAAAAAGAACAATATTAAAATAATGAGGGATCAGATATGTACTTAGAATTAAAAAATATAAACTTTTCATATGGAGAAAATGTTATTTTAAAAAATGTAAATTTTGGAGTGGAAAAAGGAGAAATTACAGGATTAATCGGAGCTAACGGAGCCGGTAAAACGACAATTATATATAATATCGTAAAAAAGCTTATTCCTAAAAGCGGTGAGATATTATTAAATGGAAAGTTGCTGAAAGATATTCAAATGGATGAATTGAATATTGCATATATTCCGGATGAACCTGTTTATTATGAAGAGTTAACTTTGATGGAGCATTTACAATTTGTTCATGCGTTATATCCATCAAATGATATAGATATACAGGAACTTGTAAAGCGTATGGAATTGCAGCCTCATTTACATAAAATTCCAAGTATGCTATCGAAAGGAACCTTGCAAAAAATGTTGATTGCAATAGCAATGCTGCGAGAATATGAGGCTTTTATTGCAGATGAACCTTTTAATGGATTAGATCCAAAACAAATTAAAGAATTTAAAAATTTATTAATCGAATCAAGGGCTAATAATAAGGCAATACTGATTTCTACACATTTATTAGATATGGTGGAAGAGTTATGTGATAAATATATTATGATATGTGCAGGTGAAGTTATTGCAGCTGGAAGTAAACAAGAAATTGCAAAGAAATATGGACTTGATAGTAAAAAAAGTGTAGAAGAATTGTATCTTCAGATTATTGAAAGTAGGGAGCAATGAGATGAAAGTATATAAATTTTTTAGCTTTAAATAAAATTAGAGAAAAAGTTCGGCTAATAAGAAATATGTATATACCAATTGTTGGATTAATAATTTTTTTAGCAATGGTGCTTTCTATAATAGGAAAAGATTTTTTTAACATAATTAAATCTATAAAAATGTTTGATAGTAAAATCTATTTTATATCCTTTTTGTGTATGTTGGCTTCTATTATCTGTAAGATGAGAAAAAACAGTATGCCGCAAATCGTTGTAAAGCCTATGACTCTGTATTTATTTAATACAAGAAAAATTAGAGATGTATTTGTGCTCAAGTATGCTTTTTTTGTAATAAAATATGTGCTATTGTCATTGCTGTTGGCATTTTTGTACATGCGGAAGTTTTCAATCAAATAAATATGTGATGTATTTGGGGGTGATACTATATATTTGATTGAAGGGTTGTTAGTTTCTTGGAATATTTATAATGTAATAAAACAATCATATATA
>ENA-OQJI01000141-OQJI01000141.1-human-gut-metagenome-genome-assembly--contig:-NODE-141-length-16950-cov-1.893836_pt1 | contig 16950 bp, 14 predicted proteins | sample MGYA00242602_ERZ504768 | MGnify/ENA primary metagenome ERZ504768 (study PRJEB26092, sample SAMD00036368) | human gut metagenome | host: Homo sapiens | study: EMG produced TPA metagenomics assembly of...
TATTTTTTGTTACAAAAGCCAAGCAACCTTTGTACGATTTTTTTTTGAAAGATAACGACAGCTAATCCCAACCGTCAGGCATCTTCAATAAAAAAACGTCCGCACAAGCCTGTTCGAAGGTGTACGGACGCTATGACTTACAATCAGAAGTAACTTATAATCAACACATTCTGTCGCGATAATCTTCATAACGGAAGGTTTTATACACCTCCAGTTCTCCATCAGTGTGGAGCAAAGCAACAGAAGGATGATGAATTCCATTAAACATGTTTGTCTTCACCATCGTATAATGAATCATATCTTCGAATATGATGCGTTCGCCTATCTGCAATTCATGATCGAACTTCCAACTGCCCATATAGTCACCACTCAAGCAGCTGTTTCCGCCCAAACGATAAACATGGTCCTCACGAGCAGCAGTCTTCACAGCATCAGGCGGAAGGGTTTCGGCATTGCGCACCTTAGGCTGATAAGGCATTTCCAGACAGTCGGGCATGTGACAGGTAAAGCTCACGTCAAGAATAGCCGTACGTATACCTCTGCTCTCTACCACATCGACAACCGATGCTACCAGCGGTCCGGTCTGCCAGGTAAAGGCTGATCCCGGTTCCAGAATAATCTGAAGATTCGGATAGCGTTCACGCAAACCTTTCAACAGTCCGATAAGGTGTTCCACATCGTAGTCTTTACGTGTCATCAGGTGTCCCCCACCCAAATTCAGCCATTTCAATTGAGGGAACCAGCGAGAGAACTTTTCTTCAATGTGTTTCAGTGTACGTTCCAGCTCATACGAACTCGACTCACAATGACAATGACAATGAAAGCCTTCAATTCCTTCGGGCAAACGGTCGGGAAGCAAATCGGCAGTCACACCGAAACGGGTTCCGGGAGCACAAGGATTATAAAGTTCTACTTCCACTTCCGAATACTCTGGATTCACACGAATACCACAAGATACATGTTCCGGATAAGCCTTTGCCTGCGGATAAAAACGCTCGAACTGCGACAGCGAATTGAACGTAATATGACTGCTATACTTCAGAAAAGCAGGAAAATTGGTCTCTGTATAAGCAGGAGAATACGTATGAGCCTTGCTGCCAAACTCTTCGAAAGCCAGTCTGGCTTCGTATTCAGAACTTGCTGTTGTGTAATGAATATATTCACGGAATATCGGAAACGATTTCCACATGGCAAAAGCCTTGAAAGCAAGAATAATTTCCACACCGGCACGTTCTGCCACACTTTTTATCAGACTCAGGTTCTTTCTGAGCAAATCTTCTTCCATAACATAACAGGGAGAAGGAACTTTTGTTACATCCAACATATATTTATCAATCTTTATTCTATTATTTTAAACCGTGCAAACTTCAGCAGCAACTGCTTTTCTCCCGCATTACGGAAGCGTACCGTTGCCTTACAGTTATCTCCACTTCCTTCAACTTTAATAATCTCGCCTATACCGAAACGTTCGTGTTCTATCTGCTTTCCGGCACAAACTCCATTTACAGCAGGAGAAGAAGCAGAAGTTCCGACAGAAGTTTCCGCCGCAGGGATTCTACGCAGTACACGTGGAGCAGCCGGCTTGACGAAGCGACGAGGTTCTTCGGGAATTTCACCTCCATCAAACATCGACGGCGAATTACCAGATATATACCGCGGAGTGTCCGAATCCATTTCACGGCGAAAACGCTTCGCCCCCTCTTCTACCTTTCGGGAAACGATATCCTCCTGAGGCAGGTTCAAATATCTGGCATCTATATCTTTTAAGAAACGACTGGGATTACTGAATTCCACCTTACCGTATTTAAAACGAGTCTTGGCAAACGACAGAAAACAGTGTTCTTCCGCACGGGTAATAGCTACATAAAACAACCGGCGTTCTTCCTCAAGCTGCTTGTATGAATCGCCAGCCATCGGACTAGGAAACAAATTTTCCTCCAAGCCTACAACAAAAACATTCTTAAACTCCAGTCCCTTTGCCGAATGAATGGTCATCAATGTCACCTTGGGTGCATCATCAGCCCCTTCACTGTCCTGATCAGTAAGCAACGACACTTCCGACAAATAATCAGTAAGCAGGATATGCGTATTGCCTTCTTCTTCCCGACCGGCACAGAAATCGTGCATACCGTTTATCAATTCTTCAATGTTTTCCTGCCGGCTCAAATTCTCAGGCGAACGGTCCTGATAAATATCATTGATGATACCCGACTGACGGACAATGTCTTTTCCCAACTCGTAGGCTCCGGTATGCGAAACCGCTTCTACAAATCCGGCAATCAAATCACGGAATGCCTGCAATTTGGTGTGAGTGCCTTTCGTCAAAGATACTCCATAAGTCAGCGGTTCGTTCAACACCTTCCACAAGCTTACTCTATGCACATTGGCTGCATCAATAATCTTATTTAATGTAGTATTGCCTATCCCCCTTGCCGGATAATTGATAACACGCTTGAAAGCCTCCTCATCATTCGGATTGACAGCCAAGCGGAAATAAGCTATCACATCTTTTATTTCCTTACGCTGATAGAAAGACAAGCCTCCGTAAATACGGTAAGGAACTCCCCTCTTGCGTAATGCCTCTTCGAAGATACGGCTTTGGGCATTCGTACGATACAATACAGCAAATTCATCGTATGAATATCCTTTTTTGGTCCGGAGCTGGGCTATCTTGTTTGCAACAATCTCCCCTTCTTCCACATCGCTGTAAGCATTGAATACCGTAATAGGTTCTCCCTTATCGTTTTCAGAGAAAACTTCCTTACGTATCTGCTCCCTGTTTTTCTCTATAAGACTGTTTGCCGCCTTGACAATGGTCTGCGTAGAACGATAATTCTGTTCCAGCTTAAACAAGCGGGCATCCTTATATAAACTTGTAAACTTCAGAATATTGTCGATGTTCGCTCCGCGGAAAGAGTAAATACTCTGCGCATCATCACCTACAACACAGACATGGCGATATTTTTCTGTAAGTTGCAGTACAATGCAATGTTGTGCATAGTTAGTATCCTGATACTCATCTACCAAAACATAGCGGAAGCGAGAAGCATACTTGTCACACAGTTCCGGATGTGTCTGAAACAATATATAGGTGTAAACTAGCAAGTCGTCAAAATCCATGGCATCACTCTGCCGGCAACGCTCCCAGTATCTCCGGTAAATATCGCGCACAGCCGGTATTTTAGCAGCCTGGTCATTTTCATAAAGTTCACGACTGGCAGCATAGGCATCGGGAAGCATCAGATGATTTTTGGCATTACTGATACGCGACTGTACCACTCCCGGCTTATACACTTTATCGTCCAGCTGCATTTCTTTGATAATGCTGATCAGACTTTTCGAATCGGCGGCATCATAAATAGTAAAATTTGCAGAAAAACCAATGGCAGCCGCTTCCGTACGCAAAATACGTGAAAAGATAGAATGGAAAGTCCCCATCCATAAGTATCGCGCACGTTCCGCTCCTACCCGACGCGCAATACGTTCCTTCATCTCACGTGCAGCCTTATTGGTAAAAGTCAGAGCAAGAATAGACCACGGCTCATAACCGTTATCCAGCAGATAAGCTATCTTATAAGTCAGCACACGGGTTTTTCCCGATCCGGCTCCTGCAATAACAAGAGAAGGACCATCATTGTATAACACCGCAGCACGCTGACTTTCATTCAGTTCATTCAAGTAATCTGTCATACAGGTTAAAATATTTCAGGCACAAAGATAGCACAAATCCAGCAGTGTTCTAATACATTTCCAAGCTACGCCTAAACAATTTTTCCAAACTCGAATATTTATTATAAAATCCCCAAAGCTTACTGCTACAGTAAAAACACGAAAAGAGGAAGTTCCCCGGCATTTTATCCGGCAGAACCTCCTTCTCTCTCTACAGTCTCGATTATATAATATACCTTACTGAAAACCGAAAACCATCTTCTAAATTAAAGGTTTGGATTTTTAGCCGAATCAGTATCTGGATAAGGCATATATACCATCTTATCATTCCATGAGCCGCTTACTTCTACACCTTCTTTCACCTTTACTCCCGGCACTATTTCAATTTCAGGATTGCCCTGACGTTCTTCAAACGTTTTCTGTAGAAGTTTCATACGGAACTGGTCTGCCCGGCGAGTTACCATAGCAACCCAATAACCAGCAACTTCCCATCCATGTCCCTCTAAAGCAGCCTCAGCAAGCTGTGAAGCATTCATTGCATCAATATTTACTCCATTTATAACTTGCCATTTTCCATCATCTTCATACGTTTTTTCCTTTGTTCCATAGGTATCACCTACCATTCCACGCTTACGCACGTCTTTCAGACATTGTTTTGCCAATGACAAATCGCTTTCTCCCGCACGGGCAGCAGCTTCTGCGTACCACAGTTTCACTTCTGCATAGCGTATCAGACGATGACGATGCCCATTACACATATTCTGACTTGCAGGCAACGTATAATCATACGGAGCATCAATATTAGTCTTTGTCGACGGTTCCCAGTTTACAGAAAAGACGCTGAACATCGGATGACATTCCGGAATCACCCAACCGTCTTCTGATTTGTCATACCAGTTATGCAGTTCATACCCGTTTCCATCTTTATTGGGTTTCAGAATCTGTGGGTCATAAGTGGCATCCTTGCGAGGACCTTCCGGAAATTTCTGCCAGAAACGGATTTCTCCCCATGCATCTCCCCATCCACCAAGTGATTCAAACTGATCACATGAAGTAAGTTGGGAATCTTGCACCCAGTCTACATTTGGAGAATAATTAATTCCAAGAATGGTTTCCTTATTATAGTTATTACTCATGGCATATACATCGTAAAAATTCTCATCCATACGAATATCATATATTCCATTACGTTCACCTTCTATCACCTTCTTGGCTTCATCGGCTGCTTTTTTATAATAAGCAGTTCCTTTCCCTAAAGGCCATCCGGCCATAGCCATATACACAGCAGCACGCGTAGCCTCTACTGCTTGTTTGGTTACATATACATTTACACCATTCAAAAAAGCCGGTGCATTCTTATAACTTGCGGGTAGTCCTTCACATTCATCCGAAGTAAGGTCGGCTACAATTTGCTCGTACACCTGTTCTACACTGCTAGGTTTCATAGTGAAATCATCGTTTTCATTGGTCAGTGTCAATGGAATATCTCCGAAAAGGCGTACCAACGTAAAATAAGCATAAGCACGCCAGAACTTAGCCTGACCTATAGCCTGATTCAGCGATGCAGCATCAGTAGGAGTTTTCGAAGCGTTCTGTATAATAAAATTAGCAGCTTTTATAATTGCATAATGGTCGGACCAGCAATCTTTTACTCCTTTATTAGAGTTCACTGGAGCAAAACGGTCAATTTCTGCAGCGGCCTGCTTGTTACTTCCCGGATTGGTCGTAATATCATCTCCCTGCCACTGAGGATACTGAGGATTGGTACGAGTTTGTGAATAATTTACTTTACTGTACAACGAATATACACTCATATCCAGTTCTTCCTGTGTACTGAAATAACCTTCTGGAGTAAGTTTTCCCTGAGGATTTTCCTGAAGCAAGTCCGAACAGGAAACAGTTATCAATGAAGCTGCCATGATACAGCCCAGAAATATCTTTGTTTCATATCAATTTGATTAAAGGTTAAAAGTTCATGCGCACACCGAAGGTAAAAGTACGAGGAGTAGGATAAGCTCCCATATCAATACCTGCATCCACATCCACATTATCATTAGAGAAAGTTGTTCCAACCGGATCCATACCCTTATAACCGGTAATAGTAAAGAGATTCTGGCAGCTTAGCGTCAAACGGATATCGGCAAACTTTGTTACTTTTTTCGACAGATTATACGATAAACTGATATTTTCCAGTCTTACATAGCTAGCATCTTCAACCCACTTGGTAGATACAGCCTGATAATTATTTCCAGCCACCTTCAGCCCCGGATATATAGCCGACTGTCCCACCTTATCAAAATTATCAGTATAAGCCTCACGTAATGTAATAAAACGAGAATCGCCTACCATTGAAGCCATTGTAAAACGTGCCAGATTCAATCTGTCAGCTCCGAAGGCTCCGTTGAAGAATAAGTTAAGATCCCAATTTTTGTAAGTCAATGTATTATTCCATCCTACAGTAAAGTCAGGAGTTGCCTTTCCGATAACCCGACGATCGGATCCATCAATTGTTCCGCTATTATCCATATCCTGATAAGTATCCTTACCAGATTCATCAAGCCCTGTCCAGATATAACCATAGAAAGATCCGATTGCATATCCCGGCTTAATGATACTAGCCTCATCCACCATACCTGAAGCCGGCTTTGAGCCGAAGAAATAATAGTTTTCACCTCCAGCAAGTTTTTCTACACGATTCTTCAGATAAGTTCTGTTTACAGTTGTCGACCAGGTAAAATTCTTATGCTGAATCAAATGTGCAGTCAGTGATATATCTACACCTCGGTTACTGATTTCTCCATCATTCACCCAATAACTTGCACCACCTTTATAATTAGGCATTGTCTTTTTAAGCAAAGCATCGGTAGTGCGCTTATCAAAGTAATCGACACTCATTGACAAACGGTGATTGAACATTGAAAAATCCAGACCAACATCAAACTGGCGAGTCTTTTCCCATGTAAGTTCAGGAGTTGCAATATCATTAGCCCAATAACCGACATAGTCACTGCTTGTTCCAAAATTATATTTAGTCTGCGTCATCAGTCCTAAAGTAGAATACGGATCAATAGCCTGATTACCCACGATACCAAAACTAGCACGCAGTTTCAAGTCTTGTACAGCCTTGACATTCTTCATGAACTTTTCATTACTGATAGTCCAGGCAGCAGCTACAGAAGGAAAGAATCCCCATTTATTTTTAGAGAAGCGAGAAGAACCGTCAGCACGGAAAGTACCTGTCAGCTGATAACGGTCGTTATAATTATACATCACACGCGTTACTCCGGAAACCAGTGCCCAGTTCTGTATACCATTACTTACATCGCGGCTTTGAGCCATACTTGCATCCCACCAACCGACAGATTCCGTCAAAAGATTTTTTCCGGAAATATTCATCAGACGTTCCTCATACTTCGTTACTTCGTATACGGCAGTAGATGTCAGCGAGTGCTTATTCCACTTACCCATGTAAGTAAAGTTATTAGAACTCTGCAACATCATACGGTAGGTATCACTATTTCCCATGCTGTTCGACGGATTCACCCGTTTAGAAGAAAAACTGTATGATTTGGCATCGTAATAGTCAACACCGTTAGTTGTCGTAAAAGTCAGTCCTTTTGCAAGATTAAAACGCAAATCTACGTGTCCGGTAAACACATCAGTCATAGTTTCTCCACCTTGCAAACGCAAAATACCTACAGGATTGCTGGCTATGGAGTTAATAGGATCCTTCGCATAATTATTACCATCCATCATCTGCATAGTAGGAGAATAGTTCATGGCAATCCAGATCGGATTATCTTTTCCAGTAGCAAAAGATCCTCCTTTACGTATATTATGCGAAGCATTGACATCTGCCGTCACATGCAGCCATGGAGTAACTTGTGACGTAACATTAGCTTTAGCCTGATAGCGTTCATTCTTCGACTCTATTACAACTCCAGTCTGTCCCATATAGTTGCCGGACAAATAGAACTGAGTCTTATCATTACCTGACGATACCGCTACTTTATAATTCTGAGTAATACCTGTACGGAAAATTTCATCCTGCCAGTCTATTCCTGGATTCGTACCATTCAAATAAACAGACATCTCATCTTGCGTTTTCTTTCCAGCATCGACCAAAGCCTGAGCATATTCACGTGAATTAAGCAAATCATAGCGTTTATATACATTTGCAACTCCAAACGAGGCATCCAAAGTTACTTGAGTAGCTCCAGCCAACCCTGTCTTAGTCGTAACCAATACAACACCGTTTGAACCACGAGAACCATAGATAGCTGTAGAAGAAGCATCTTTTAAGACTTGCATAGACTGTATATCCTCTGGATTAATGCCATCCAAACCACTTTCCCGTACAATACCATCCACTACATACAAAGGATCATTACTTTTATTAATAGAACCAGAACCGCGCACACGAATCTTTACGCTACCGCCTGGCACACCACTGTTTTCCACTTGTACACCAGAAACACGTCCTTGCAAAGCATCCGAAACCTGCGTTATAGGCTGATCCTTAAAGCTTTTATTATCAAGTACAGCAACCGCTCCTGCTACATCAGCCTTACGAACAGCTCCATAACCAATAACAACAACTTCATCCAAAGTTTCAGTATCTTCTTTCAGGACTATCTTTGCACCATTTTGATTTTTAGCCGAAACCTCCTGTGATACATAGCCTATATAAGAAAAAACTAAAACAGCATTCGGAGATGATAAGCTTAAAGAAAAGTTTCCTTCAAAATCCGTTATAGCACCATTTTCAGTACCTTTTTCTACTACATTTACTCCAATCAACGGATCACCATTTACATCGACAACAGTACCAGTAAATTCTGTAACTTACTGAGATACAGAAACTTCAGTAACATTCGCAGCCATTGCTTCTGCTGCAGAACTAATTGCGACAAACAAACTAAGGGCAATGGGGACAGAGTGTAAAAGTCTCCTTGTCCAAGGAGAGTTCACCTCCCGACAAAATTGATTCTTTTTCATAAAAAAATTAAGGTTAACTATCAAAGTATTATTATCACCCGGATGCAATAATTAAATACAATAATTGACTTTAACAGGTTTAGTTAAAGTTTATTTTTGTTTTCCGCAAAGAAAGAATTTAATTTTAAAATCAGCAAGAATATCAGTAAAATATTTTCATTTTTAACCAATAAATAATGATAACATTTAGAAATACCCCGATAGTTTTATAATTCCTTTTCAAATAAGATCTTAACCTGCCTTCAAAATACTTTCAGAAGACCAAATAAAACACACAAGTAAAATAATTAATTGCATTTTATTATTGAAATATAAAGACTCGCTTGTCTCTCGAAACAAAAAAATCAGCCGAATTCTTTTCTATCGAATCCGGCTGATCTCTCATATAAAAAGCAATAATTAATTTTTAAAGCTATGAATCGGCGCAGGAATACGTCCCTTACGATTTACAAAAGCCTCACAGCTAAAACGGTTGACAGGCATCACAGGAGCATATCCCAGCAATCCACCAAACTCAACAGTATCACCAACCTCTTTACCCACTACAGGAATAATACGCACGGCGGTGGTTTTCTGGTTAATCATACCAATAGCTGTTTCATCGGCAATAATACCCGAAATAGTTGCAGCAGATGTAGTTCCTGGGATAGCAATCATATCCAAACCTACTGAACAAACACAAGTCATCGCCTCCAGTTTTTCCAAAGTTAAAGCACCGGCTTCTACCGCATTTATCATACCCTGATCTTCACTGACAGGAATAAATGCTCCACTTAGTCCTCCAACATACGATGAAGCCATTACTCCACCTTTCTTTACCTGATCGTTCAACAAAGCAAGAGCAGCTGTGGTTCCAGGTGCTCCCGGATGTTCCAAACCAATCTCCTGTAATATTTCGGCTACACTATCACCAATAGCCGGAGTTGGAGCAAGTGACAAATCAATGATACCGAAAGGAACGCCCAAACGGCGAGAAGCTTCCTGTGCAACCAGCTGTCCGACACGTGTAATCTTAAAGGCTGTACGCTTGATAGTTTCACAAAGTACCTCAAAACCTTCACCACGTACTTGTTCCAATGCGTATTTCACAACGCCCGGTCCGCTGACACCAACATTTATAATAGCATCGTCTTCCGATACTCCATGAAAAGCTCCTGCCATAAATGGATTATCATCGGGAGCATTACACAATACGACCAGTTTAGCACATCCCAAAGAATCACGCTCCTTAGTCAATTCCGCAGTCTCCTTGATTATTTCTCCCATAAGGCGAACAGCATCCATATTGATGCCTGTTTTAGTCGATCCCACATTCACTGAGCTGCAAATACGTTCCGTACAAGCCAAAGCCTTAGGAATAGAACGAATAAGCAATTCATCGCTTCGGGTCATGCCTTTCGAAACAATAGCAGAATATCCTCCGATAAAATTCACTCCCAATTCTTCTGCAACCCGGTCTAATGTCTGTGCTATCTTTACATAATCATCCGGAGTATGGCATGCAGTACCGCCAACCAATGCTATAGGAGTAATAGAAATACGTTTGTTTACGATAGGAATTCCATACTCCTTGGCAATATCCTCTCCCGTTTTTACCAGATTTTTAGCAAAGCGGGTCATCTTATTATATATATTCTGACAGAGAACATCCAGATTACTGTCGGCACAGTCCAACAAGTTTATTCCCATAGTAATGGTACGTACATCCAGATTTTCTTTCTCTATCATCTTATTGGTTTCGAGAACCTCGGATATATTAATCATAGCAATACTGTTTTTTTAGATACGATGCATTTTATTGAATATTTCCTCACGCTGGCATTTCACCTGTACTCCGATTTCATTTCCGGCTTCTACCAGTTCAGTTACTATTTGCTCGAAAGGCTTTTCTATATTCGCCAGATCTACAATCATCATCATATTAAAATACTCCTGAACAATAGTCTGAGAAATATCCAATATGTTTACATTATTTTTAGCAAGATAAGAACATACCTTTGCTATGATACCCACTGTATCTCCACCTACTACAGTAATAATCGCCTTATTCATAATCAAGTTTTCTAAGTGTTATTAATTTTACAAAGATATGTATTTATTATCAAAAGCCACCTCTCTAAAAACTTTTTTTACCCAAATGCTTGCTTATTACAAAATTTTACGTACCTTTGCATCGCTTTTGAAAGGAAGCACTCTTACAAAAGAGTTTTGGAGAGGTGGCAGAGTGGTCGATTGCGGCGGTCTTGAAAACCGTTGTACCGCGAGGTACCCGGGGTTCGAATCCCTGTCTCTCCGCCAATAAAAAGTGTAAATCAAGCATTTGCGAGGTTTACACTTTTTTTTTATATTCTGAATTAGAATCTCTATCTGTTTTATTGGAGCATCCAACAACTGAAGTATCGTACAAGTCTATATACATAAAACGGTTCTAATAAATATTATTTTAATACAGAACTATAAAATTCAGTTTATACTTGTTGAATAAGCTACAGCTATCTAATTTTATGACTTCAAATAAAAAAAGTATTTTATAGCACATCAAGCCATTTACATAAAAACTGAATATGATAAATATATATCCTATTTTCTACAACAAAAAGCAATATCTCGATTTACTGCTCCTTGCTGATGAGCAAGAATCCATGATCGATCGCTATTTAAAACGCGGAGACATGTTCGTTCTAGCTGAAAACAATGAGATAAAAGCTTCATGCGTTATAACCGAAGAAGGTAAAGGTATCTACGAAATCAAAAACATTGCTGTCTATCCACAGTTCCAGCGTCAGGGATATGGAAAAAAAGTTGATATTCTTTCTTCTGAAACATTATAAAGCCCGATGCCATACAATGCTTGTCGGAACCGGAGACTCTCCTATAACTATAGCCTTCTACAAGAATTGCGGATTTGTATATTCACATCGGATACCCAACTTTTTCACCGACAATTATGAGCATCCGATTTTTGAAGCAGGTAAACAATTGAAAGATATGATTTACCTTAAAATTAGCATAAGCAAATAAGGAGCAACGTAAAAATCTAAGAGATTCGTCGACTAAAACATAGAGTTTCTCTAACCTATACAGAAAGAATTATACACTTACCTAAAAACGAAAAGCATCAAATATAAAAACAGGCAATCTGCCCCACTTGTTAAATTCCTGACATTTCGTTATATTTGCGCTCAAAGATTACAACAATTAACATACCTATTTTAACAAAATGAAGAAATGTTTATTCACAGCCGCCTTCGCTCTGGCATTGGGAGGAAGCAGCATGGCACAAAGTACCAATCCATTTCTATCAGAATCGTATGGTACTCCGTATGAAATTGCTCCATTCGAAAAAATTACTATCGACAACTACCGTGAAGCGTTCCTGAAAGGAATGGAAGAACAGAAACAGGAAATCAATGCTATTATCCGAAATCGCGCAGTACCCGACTTCGAAAACACTATCGTTGCACTCGACCGCAGTGGAGAACTGCTTACTAAAGTAGAATATGTTTTCGGACCTATCGCTAGTAGCAACTCAACCGAAGAGACTCGCGCTTTGGAAAAAGAACTGTCTCCATTATTTTCTGCACACAGCGATGATATTTACTTGAATCCATTGCTTTTTGCAAAAGTGAAAGAAGTTTACGACAATCAGAAAAAATTTGGATTAGATAAAGAACAGACCAAACTACTGGAAAATGTGTACAAGCGTTTTATCCGTGGCGGCGCTGGATTAAATGATGAGCAGAAAGCCGAATTACGTAAGCTGAACAGTGAAATATCACTGCTGGAACTTACATTCAGCCAAAACCTGATGCACGAAACCAATAACACATTTGTTACAGTCGACAAGCTGGAAGAACTGGAAGGACTTCCAGAAGCAAATATCGAGCTGCCGCTAAAATGGCAGAAGAAAACGGACAGAAAGGAAAATGGATGTTCAATATGCAGCGTCCAAGCTGTAACCCTGTTCTACAATACTGTAAAAACCGTGAATTGCGTCATCGCGTATATGATGCATATTACAATCGAGGAAATCAGAACAACCAGTATGACAATAAAGAAATATCCCGCAAACTGGTTACTTTACGCTTACAAAAAGCTAAGCTGATGGGATATGAAGATTATGCTTCTCTTGCCCTCGACAATCGTATGGCAAAAAAACGAACAGAATGTATACCGCTTGCTCGACCAGGTATGGACTCCTGCTGTAGAAAAAGCTAAAGAAGAGCTGAATGATATACGTGCTGAAATAAAGAAAGATGGCTATAACTTCGAGCCGGAAGGATGGGACTATATGTACTATCTTAATAAAGCTAAACAAGCCAAATATGCTATCGATGAAGATAAAGTTTCAGAATACCTTGAAATCAACAATGTACTGAAAGGTATCTTCTATGTAGCAAATAAACTTTATGGCTTGACTTTCAGAGAATGTACAGATAAATTCCCTGTGTATGAAAAAACAGCTCAGTCATGGGAAGTGATCGATAAAGATGGTAAAGTACTTGCCCTCTTCTACAGCGACTATTACCCGCGTGACGGTAAAGGAGCCGGAGCCTGGTGTACAGGTTTCAGAGATCAGAGCTATAACGCAATGAACGAGTTCTGCCAGTGGTTGTAAACGTATGCAACATGACAACTGCAAGCGGTGACAAACCTGCTTTGCAAAGCATTGACAATGTAACAACTATGTTCCATGAATTTGGACATGCCTTGCACAGTTTCATGTGCGACGTACACTACCCGGGAGTTTCCAATGTTGAACGCGACTTTGTAGAACTTCCTTCGCAAATAAATGAGCACTGGGCATTCGAACCGGAAGTGCTGAACATCTACGCCAAACACTACAAAACAGGCGAAGTAATACCAATGGAACTGGTAAAGAAAATAGAAGAAAGCGCTAAATACGGTCAGGGTTTTGCTACAGTAGAATATCTGGCTGCTTCGCTTACAGATATGGACTTACATACACTGAAAGAAGTTCCTTCTGACCTGAATGTTATGGAGTTCGAATCTCAAAAACTGAAAGAACGCGGAATTCCTTCACAAATCTATCCACGCTACCGTGTTACCAATTTCAGTCACACAATGGGAGGTGGATATACAGCCGGATATTACAGCTATATGTGGGCTGAGGTATTAGACTGTGACGCATTTCAGGCTTTCAAGGAAACAGGTGACATCTTCAACAAAGAAATGGCAGACAAATTCCGTAAATATATCCTGACACCGGGTGGCATCGACGATGGAATGACTATGTATAAGAATTTCCGTGGCCGCGAACCTAAGATAGATGCGTTACTCAAAAATCGTGGTTTACTGAAAGAAGAACCTCAAACACTAATCAATGGAGATATCGAAAAAAGATAAGCATCTCTAAGATATAAATAAAAAATCGCTTCGGAGCATCTTAACATAAAGAATCCGAAGCGATTTTTTCATTTTTATTCATTCCATGTATAACCTTTATACATCCAATTCTTTTAACAACAAAAAAGTGTCAACATTCTGATTCCACCCGAAAATTTGCCCAATATCCCTTAAATTTTATCCTATTTAAAAGAAAATATGAGCAAAAATTTTTGTGTTTCTCTTCAATCCACTATATTTGTATACAATTTTGGTACAAAATGACGGAAGAAGACAAAAAGCTATTGAATACTTTCGAAGGGAAACTGAGGCATTTTATGTATTTATATGAAGAACAACAAAAAGAAAATGCATCTCTCCGTCAACTTCTTGCTGAAAAAGAAGTTGAAATAGCCGAACTTCAAAATAGCCGAAAAGAATTGGAAGCCATGTATACCAATTTGAAAACAGCTCGCATAATCAGTATCAACGACAATGAACTCCGAGATACCAAACAACGATTGGCGAAGCTTGTGCGTGAAGTCGACAAATGTATCGCTTTGCTGAATGAATAATTAAAACGGTGAAAAGAGCATGACGGACGACCAAATGAAAATACATCTGCTGATTGACAACGAACGATATCCGCTCATCATTAAACGTGAAGAGGAACAACTATATCGGGATGCAGCCAAACAGATTGATTATAAACTAAACAAATACCGCAATAAGTTCCCTAATTTCAATACTGAGAAGTATTGGGTTATGACAGCCCTGGAACTGGCTTTTGAAAATATGTCTATGAAAGACCGTAATGATACCACGCCTTATCTGGAAAAGCTGAAACAACTGGAACAAGATATAGACGAGTGTATCGGTAAAAAGAGTGAGTAAGCGTTTAGTAAACGAAAGATAGAAAACATTTGCGCACAAGCTTGACGTCAGGAAAACAGCCTGATAGAAAGTTTGTGCGTTTTTTATTTATATTTTAAACTACTTATAATGTTGACATTAGTAATATTAACGGTTATCGCCTTTCTGATTGGAGGGGCACTTTCATATTGCTTTTTCAAGTATGGCTTGAAAGCGCGATATGATAAAATTATAAAGGAAGCGGAAACAGAAGCTGAGGTTATAAAGAAAAACAAACTTCTGGAAGTAAAAGAGAAATTCCTGAATAAAAAAGGCTGATCTGGAAAAGGAAGTTGCTCTTCGTAATCAAAAAAATTCAACAGGCAGAAAACAAGCTGAAACAGCGCGAAATGGTGCTGAACCAGAAAAATGAAGAGTTGCAGCGTAAACGCAACGAGAATGAAGCCATCAAGGAAAATCTGGACGCACAGCTGGTTATCATTGAAAAGAAGAAAGAAGAATTAGATCAGTTACAATCACAGGAACGTGAGAAACTGGAAGCACTTTCAGGACTTTCTGCTGAAGAAGCAAAGGAACGTCTGGTAGAATCGTTGAAGGAAGAAGCCAAAACTCAGGCTCAATCTTACATCAATGACATTATGGATGATGCTAAGCTTACAGCAAACCGTGAAGCTAAACGCATCGTTATTCAGTCTATCCAGCGAGTTGCTACAGAAACTGCTATTGAAAACTCTGTAACGGTATTCCATATCGAATCTGATGAAATAAAAGGACGTATCATTGGTCGTGAAGGCCGTAACATCCGCGCGCTGGAAGCAGCAACCGGAGTAGAAATCGTTGTAGACGACACACCTGAAGCAATCGTATTGTCTGCATTCGACCCTGTTCGCCGTGAAATTGCACGTCTAGCCTTACATCAGTTGGTTACCGACGGACGTATTCATCCGGCACGCATCGAAGAAGTTGTTGCAAAAGTGCGTAAGCAAGTAGAAGATGAAATCATCGAAACAGGTAAACGTACTACAATCGACTTGGGTATTCATGGCCTGCATCCTGAACTGATCCGTATCATCGGTAAGATGAAATATCGTTCTTCTTATGGACAGAATCTGTTGCAGCATGCACGCGAAACAGCCAACCTGTGTGCTGTCATGGCTTCGGAACTGGGACTTAATCCGAAAAAAGCTAAACGTGCCGGATTGTTGCACGATATAGGTAAAGTACCTGATGAAGAACCAGAATTGCCACACGCACTGCTTGGTATGAAGCTGGCTGAAAAATATAAGGAAAAACCTGATATCTGCAATGCTATCGGAGCTCACCACGATGAAGTAGAAATGACCAGCTTGCTGGCTCCTATCGTACAGGTATGTGATGCTATCTCTGGTGCACGTCCGGGAGCACGCCGCGAAATCGTAGAGGCTTACATCAAGCGTTTGAACGATTTGGAACAGCTTGCAATGTCTTATCCGGGTGTTACAAAAACTTACGCTATTCAGGCAGGTCGCGAGTTGCGCGTAATCGTTGGTGCAGACAAGATAGACGACAAACAAACAGAAAGCTTGTCTACTGAAATAGCTAAGAAGATTCAGGATGAAATGACTTATCCGGGACAGGTTAAGATTACAGTTATCCGTGAAACTCGTGCGGTTAGCTTCGCAAAATAAACAGCAAATAATCGAAAATGAAAATAAGAGCTCCGGTTCAGTCAAACCGGAGTCAACAATAAAAACAAGTACGGCAGCCTTCCTCTATTGGAAAGCTGCCGTACTTGTTTTTGAGCTACCAAAAGCTGTTTTCTAATTTCATTTCTGCTCTGATTGGGAAAGATTGAAAACAACTTTTGAAACTTCAAATATGCTTTTTTTACTTTTATATCCTTTACAAGAAAATAAGCACGTAAAAAAAGGGAATGGTAGACATCCTACATGAAGGAAAGCTGGTATCAAAACCCCTCTTAATTTCCGACAAAGAACATCAGTATTGATACACTATAAAAAAGCCTATACAGTTTTTTACAAGAACTGCCCATGACTTTTTCTGCGCATGCATAACCTTCTTCAT
>ENA-OQJI01000142-OQJI01000142.1-human-gut-metagenome-genome-assembly--contig:-NODE-142-length-16938-cov-1.608471_pt1 | contig 16938 bp, 12 predicted proteins | sample MGYA00242602_ERZ504768 | MGnify/ENA primary metagenome ERZ504768 (study PRJEB26092, sample SAMD00036368) | human gut metagenome | host: Homo sapiens | study: EMG produced TPA metagenomics assembly of...
ATAAAATTTGACCTTAAAGGAGAGAGCCTAAGAAAGAAGTATTAACTTTGCCAACAACACTGAATACTAACTGGGGACTGAACGGATATCACCGGAAATGCTGAACGGGTATCCGCCGGAATATGCATATATCATTAATTGTTCATTCCAGCTTAGGAACTACACCCATTTCAAGTATGAACTATGTATTAAGCATCAACACATCATTATCCCTCGGTACATGGACATTTATTGTAAATCTGCTCATGATTATCATCCAACTATGGCTGGCAAGCGGCAAATATGGGACACGTAAGGATACCATAGAAATTTTATTGCAGATACCTTTTTCTTTTATATTTTCTGCTTTTATCGATTTAAACATGATACTCATCCGCAATCTTGTTCCAAGTAACTATGGTATGGCTGTAGGAATTCTACTGGCAGGATGCATCATTCAATCCATAGGCGTAGTGTTAGAAATCAAACCTAAAGCAGCAATGATGAGCGCTGAAGGACTTGTGAAATATATAGCCCGACGCTGTAATAAAAAATTCGGTAATGTAAAAGTTTATGTAGATATTACACTGGTTAGTCTGGCCATTCTTATATCACTGGCTTTCACCATGCGTATAGAAGGAGTTCGAGAAGGCTCAGTCATAGCAGCTTGTATCACCGGATATATTGTTAACTTTCTGAATTATAAAGTCATGACAAGAAAAACATTATACCGCATCATACCCATAAAACATGAATAAAAGCTCAAAAGAAAAAATTTTAATCAATAATCTCCATTAACTAGAATTCTTATCCATGAACTATCAATTTGAAATCTGTGCCAACTCTGTAGAAAGTTGTCTTGCTGCCCAAGCAGGAGGAGCACATCGAGTAGAATTATGTGCTGGCATCCCCGAAGGAGGTACTACTCCTTCATTAGGTGAAATCCTAACTGCCCGTCGTATGCTTCAAATCAAACTACATGTCATTATACGTCCACGCGGAGGAGATTTTTTTATATTCTCCCCTCGAACTGGAAATTATGGAAGAAGATATAAAATTAGCCAGAAAAGCGGGCGTGGATGGCATAGTAATAGGATGTCTTACCCCTGAAGGTGAGATTGATTTACCAGCCATGAAACGCCTCAGAACAGCAGCAGGTGATTGTTCCGTAACATTTCATCGAGCTTTCGACAGATGCAAAGATCCTTTTAAAGCACTTGATGAAATAGCTGAATTGGACATCCATCGTATTTTGACTTCAGGACAGCAACCTACCGCCCCTGAAGGAAGTGGTTTAATAAGAAAACTTGTAGACTATTCAAACGGTAGAATCAGCCTGATGGCAGGATGTGGAGTAAATGAAAACAATATCCGCCAATTAGCAGCAGAAAGCGGTGCCAGTGAATTCCACTTTTCTGCACGGGAAAAGATAAAAAGTGCCATGCGCTTTTCGAATCCGGAAGTAAAGATGGGAAGTGATTCTATTAATGAATACACACGCGAAATCACAACAGCCCAACGAGTAAAACGAACAATTGATGCACTTACCAGTCTATAATAAAATCTCGCTCTTTGAACCGAGGATTTTTTATTATACAGATTCTTTCATTTATTCATCCCATACCAAATAAGCAGAAACCAACCAATGATTCAGTTCTTCTCCATTTCCTGGTTGTGCATCGGGTATACTTACAGTAAAAGTATGTTTACCAGCCTGTAGTTCTTTCAAAGGAATTTCCTCTGGAACAACGTCCGACCCAGGACACCAGTTCGAACGAGATAAATCAGAAGATGCTAAAGGTTCCTCTACCATTTTTGTCTTATATCCATCTTCACTAATATAAGCAGCAAGACGTTCTATAAGCCATACTCCCGTAGCTGGGTTAAAACGACGGAATGAAGCACAATCATCTCTCCATGGGATAAAACTATATACTTCTTTTCCATCTACCGAAAGAATATTCTTCTTTTGGACAAACTCATCACCCCCGCTATGACCGCCATGACCAGTTACAATATATTTCAGACGTACATTCTTCGCATTTTTAGGAAGAACAAAATCAGCAGAAACAGATTTACGTGCAAAAATATCCGGATACGACTGTCCAATATAATATACCGTATTCATCAACGGTTCTACATGACGACGTATTAGTTTTTCACATGCAATCGGAGTTTCCTTAATATTCAGTTCCATACTGGCAATATATCCTTCTGCTGTCCAAGTATCAATAAAAATACCAACATACACTTCACCTTTAAGCGCAGCATACAAGTCGGTAATATCCTGTTCCCACTGTACGCACTTCTCCCATTTAGGGATATATACAGGACGACGTTTGCTAGATAAAGAATCATCATTTTCACTATAATGTCCTACTCCAAACGGTGTCATAAAGCGCATCAATTCGATGGTAGGCAAATAGTTTTTTCCAGGTATTATACCAACCATATTTTCTAATTTCAGACTATCAACCTCAGGAAATTTATTTTTCCCTTGTGCTATACTCAACAAATTGACAGCCGAATTCTTAGGTAAAACAAAACAAGATCCAGATTTATCCCATCTGTCCCCATTCGATGCTACCGTAACCTTCAAACTAACTGTCACGTCTCTTTGATAATCAGGTATCTGGATTTTCTTCAAAATAATACGCCCATTCACTAAATGAATAATGCCATCACTATCTGCTTCCGAAAAGCTTGGATATGTATTAGGCAAAAAACGCACATTCGCATTATCAAATACCTGTAGGCTTAAGTTACCTTTAGCTGGCAGCTCCTTATGACTGGCTGCATTTACTGTTAATGTAACAGCAGAGAAAAAAAGAATAAAGATTGTTCTCATGTCTATGTTAAATTCTAATGCTTTCAGATTAATAAAATTCGAGTTCTTATAAATCAAAGAACTCGAATTTTTTATTTATTCTTGTACGGTAATTGGTTCGCAAGTAAATTTGCTAAGATTGTCTACTACATAGCGTACATTTTCTTCCGGTACACTGATAGCGATACGAAAACTATGAGTAGTAGCCTCTACTGAAATATCTGTACCTGCCGGTAGAGTATTCAGTTCAGCAGCTGTCAGGCAGAAGCTTTCTTTTTCGCGCAAGTATCTTTTTTCTTTTGAATAAAAATCTTGCTGTGCATAAAACATTGCCCACAATAATTTGTATGCGGCCATATTATAAGGATATTTAAACGTATCAGTACCCTGTCCTATAACTTTATCTGAAAGATACAAGAATCCCCATCTGTCAGGCATATGCATATCAATTTTACCAGTTGGCATCCATACCCAGTTTTCTTCACGCTGTCCCGGTTTCAGCCACTGCACACGTGAAAAATTAATACGCCAATATTTTCCAGCTTCTCCAGGATTAGAGAAATTTACAGTCAATGCTTTATGAGGAATAGCCATCTCTACAGTCCATTGTTTGTCTTTATCTTTCGAGTTATTCAATGTCCCGTCACGATGTACAGCCAGTTGAAGTCCCGGACAATCCCACTGAATCATGAAATTTCCTCCAGAACGATAAGGCTTATCCAACATCAAATCAAATATAACAGCTTTTGCATTAGTTTCTATTTCAAAGTAATTCTGCCCGTCACAATCCGGATCGAGAAAAACTTCAAAATCATTGTCATGGTAAATAATTGTATCTCGCTGATTCAGCTTCGCCTTAATATCATCTTCCTGCAACGTAGCAGCAACATAAAGATACTTATCATCCCACAGCATTTTAGCAGAAGTATCATAACACGGCTTAGCAAGTCCTTCTCCACTTATATCTACAAAAGAAGAAGTGGGCTGTGCCTTCTGCCAGTCAGCTTCATTCAGTTTTCCATCTACCTTAATTTTTCCATCTACGCGATAACATACATACCCTGCGGGCAAAGTTAGCATACGCTTATACTTCGAATACAAATTTTGCGCCAGAAGTTGTCCTCCCATAGCCAACGCAAGCACACTACATACTAGTTGTTTTCTCATGGTTATTTTTATTAATTACTTTCAATTACTTGACCTGCTCCTCGATATAACTTAACCGGACCATCCAACAATACAGCAATTACCGTTATCTGTGGATCCAGTACGTGTTCTGGTACATCAATATATAAATTGCCAGGAACCTCGCTCCAGTAATTTTTGTTATACACTTTATAAGACAACATGGAGCCATTACCGACAACCCACACTCTATTAACTTTATTCATCAATCCCTTTACTTCGATAGGTCCATTAGGCTTATATGGTAAATAAAGATACAAGATATCTCCACCTTTATTTAAAGTTGTATATCCTTGGAAGTGCTCTGTCGGAATACCAGCACGAGTATCGTAGATAGCTTCTTTATGTTTTTTAGTCCAACGACCAAATTCTTTTAAAATAGCGACCTGCTCTTCAGGAATTGTACCATCTTCCTTCGGCCCAATATCAAGCAGCAGATTTCCACCCATACTCAGACAATCGACAAATGTACGCAATAGGATAAAAGGTGACTTATAGTTTGTATCTGTATGCTGATATCCCCAAGAATCATTCATAGTCATACAGAGCTCCCAATACTTATCTTCAGGACGAACAATAGGAACTCCCTGCTCGGGTGTAGCATAATCACCATATCCCTGAATACGTGAATTTATAATTACATTCTTATTATCAGATCTCAACAAATCAACGATACCTTTAGAGTTCCAAGCTTCTGCTGTTTGTTCCCAGTCTCCATCAAACCAATACAAATCAGGCTTCCAGGTTTTATTCAATTCACTCAGCTGTGCCATATTGAAATCTACAAAACGCTGCCACCTTACAGAATCATCTTTATAACGAACCTCCGTACGTGTCATATTTGGATAATCAGGATGCGACCAGTCCAGCAATGAATAGTAAAATCCCAGCTTCAATCCCTGCTTACGAACTTCCTTCACAAAAGGACTTATTAAATCACGTTTAGCTGGTGTACACTTTACAGTACTGAGTTCTCCCGCCTTTGTATCCCACAAAGCCATCCCATCATGATGCTTGGTTGTAATAACTGTATAGCGTGCACCACTCTCTTTTATTAAGTCAACCCATGCTTTAGGATCATATTTAGAAGCAGTAAATCCATCTTTCTGACTCATGTACTCCTCATAAGGCAGATACTTATTGAAGAAAGACCAACTTTCAGAAACTCCTTTTACAGAATAAATACCCCAATGGATGAAAATACCTAACTTGGCATTTGCAAACCACTCCATTCTTTTTTCCTTCTGTGCATCCAAAGAATTAGTAGATGCTTGCTGCGCCACTACAGGAGCCATTGTACTATAAAGAGCAGCGAACAAAATTGTAATAAGTTTTTTCGTCATTCTAATGAGTTTTAATAAATTGTTAACACAGAAAAATTATCAAGCATTTTACTATAAATTATATAAAATGACCAACAAAAGTCTATTTAGTATACATAAAAATTCAAATACTGACAAATATAATAATCACTAGCAGGTATATCAGCTTCTACCTTGATTCTTATACGAGTACCTAACGATGCTGATGAATAGACCTCCAAATGTGCCATTTTACTACTCTTATTAAAAAAACATAAATTTCCTCCTTCCACAACAGACCAACTAAAACTATACACACCAATATCTGGACTAGTCAAATAAATATTTATTTTATCACCAGGATGCACTCCAAATTCAGGTTCATGAGGTTTACTATCCACAAGATAAAATTCTTTTTGCACAGAATTTATAACACAATATCCATCAATAAGGTTTCCATAAGAATACTTTATCTTGCCAGACAATGCAAGTTTTTCCGCCAAACAATCCGTACCAGCATAATGCTGAGGAGTTTCATTTCTGCTATCTCTACTAACAGAATATACATGAGATTCCGATGCACTCACAAACGTATTCCTATCATTATCACCAACTAAGTTTACATGGCTATTCGTCCAGTAATATACATATTCATCATACAATCCACCAGTCATGGCAAAAGAATATTCATTTTTAGCACAGGCTGTAGATATGCAAATGTTAGGACTATTCTTAAAATAATCTATAAATCCTCCACTATTGCATTGTCCCATTACTATATTTGTAGCTTGAGTATTCACTGATTTCACTAACTCAGAAAATTCATTAGCGTATATATACATACCGTTCCATAAAACAAGATAAGATTCATTACGGGAAGAATCCAGTCCACCGTGGTCAATAGTATAAACAAATAGATAATCTTCTTCCGTTAATTTATCTGCCAATTGATTGAATACATTAATAACATTCGATTTTGTAGCAGCATAGTCAATATCAGCAATACCATCATCATCTAAGTCAACATTAGAAGAAGTACCAGAGCTGGTATCTATACCTGGATTTGTACCATCAGACATCAGCACATATATATTTGCAGGATTGTATCCATACTGGTTCACCAAAGTTTTATAAATAAAGGAGCAGTCATTCCAATACCTGATGTGATTGTTAAACTTATCTCCTCCTCCACTAATTATTACGGCATACAAATGCTCAGAAGAAGTAGACCTAGAATAGTTTTTCGGTATATCATGAACGATTGGCTTCCCTTCATATTCATTCCAAACATCTGCTTTATTCAGTAACTCCATTTGTTCCATGGAAGGCTTTGTTGGAAACATAGTCCTTTCATACACATATACTTTACCAATAGCATTTACAAAAATATATTTACAAGGATGTTCCCAGTTTGCTATTAAAGGCATTTCATCCACAAAGAATAACCACGAATCACAGTCTGGAGATATAATATCTTCGTTTCCCACTGATATTATTTTTGTATGTGCAGGAAGCATCTCTACTGTTCTGTAAATATCAATTTCGGTCAATGGTTTATTTTTGAGATGCTCTTTTGCAAGTGTATAAGCATCATTTTTTGAAATAAGTAAGCCTGCTACCTCTGCTTTGTCTTTTTCCAGTTCATTACTACAAGCAATCATACTCAGCATTGCTGCTAACAACAAGGATATGTAAAAAAATTTCATAGCTCTTATCTTTAAAATTAAACAAAAATTTGATATCTCGTACTCACTGACCTTATAATAAATGAAAATCTCCTTGTTTTAACCTTATTTTAATATAAAATGAGGTAAAACAAGGAGATTTCTTAATTTTTTAGCTTGATAAATTTATATAATTATTTAATAGCCCCCATCGACCACCACAATGGAACCATAGTAGTATTAGCACCACCTAGCAATTCCAACGCGTGATTATATTCTGTTGGATTAGCATTATCAAGTGTCGTAGGATATCTCATACGTTGTGGATAATACTGCCATTTTTGTCCAGAAGTCCATGAGTCTGGCTTCCATTCAGTCATATCTGTACCAGTCATCATTTTTTCGTTTGCCGGAATATCAAAGAACGGTAAACCAACACGTCGATAATCAGACCAACATTCTTGTACTAGATATGGCAATTGAGCTATATATTTTTGGGTAAATATTTTAGACAAATGATCATTTAATTGACCGCCATATAATGTACGAGAACCATCAGGATATTGATATTGTACAGTCACATTTTTATTCGTATAGCCATCAATATACTGCATAGTTTCAGCAGAAGCTGGAGTTGTATGAGTGTATGCAACAGAAGTTCCAATACGATTATAAGTTTCAGATTTAATATAATCTTCGTAATATTCAGAAACGCCAAAATGTATAAAGCTTAACTCAATAGCTTTATTATAGGCTTCTTCAGCTGTAATACCTTTCACATCTCCAGAAGTAATCCATTGGCGTTCCAAAGCTTCTGCAATAAGAAAATATGTTTCCCATGGACCAAAATAAACCATTTTTTCCTCTGCATTTCTTGCCTGAGAACCCAAAATTGGATAATTATTCAAACGTGCACTACTACTATTAGCCAATTCATTTTTGGACATAGAGGGAGAGAAACTTGTTGTTGTTCCTGCAGGTATACCATTCCAACAATATGTACCATCTATCTTAATTGTATCTTTATCATTTTCAAAAGATATTAATCCAAAAGTCCCTTTCAGTTTCTTTACTTCTGTATCGATATCAATCATATTATCAGCTTTTGAATCATAGGGCAGATAATACAACTTTAATGCACGAGGATCCAAATTTTCAGGAAGACCATCTAACCAATATCCCTTAGTTGGATTATCAGTATTCTGCACAAAATGTTTTTCAAAACGCTTTCCTAAATAATTCGCAGGTTTAATATATTTAGAATCAATATCAGGACGCTGAGTTTGAATAGAAATACCTCCCAAATTAGTCATCAAGTTAGCTAAAGTTCCTGACAAACAATGTTGATTATAAGATCTTGTATATGGTCCTGAGTAATCATCCCATCCATTATTCTGTACAATTTCCATAATATCAACATCTTCACTGATAGTCTTACTCAAATCAGAAACTGCATCCTTAAATTGTGCTATAGCCTTATTGTACATTTCAGAATCTTTATCTTTCAGATTACTTAAACGCATAGCCAAACGCATACGCAATGAATTTGCATATTTAACCCATTTTTTTGCATCATAACCAAAATAAGGATCACATTTAGCTTGATCTTCAGTTGGTTCAACTGTTATATCAATAGCTTTAACCGCATCCGATAATTCATCTAAAATATAATTGTATGTTTCCTTCTCACTACTATATACAGGGTTAAGTCCACCTGTTAAATCCTGAGGCAAAGCACAAGGACCAAAACAATCTGTAAACTGTCCTAACAAATATGCACGCCAAATACGAGCAAACTGCTTCATATTTGGATAAAACTTTTGATCGGCTATCTCAATTGTAGGACTTTCTGCAATTTGAACAGCTAATGTTGCATTATTAATAGAATAGCAATTGCAGGATAGTAAAAGGAACTAATATAATCATCATCATAGTTACCTATAGACAAATGTTTTTTTTTCTGTGATGAAACGCGCTCCTTCACCCCAATTATAGACATACACACGTTCACCTGTACTAGGATCCATTTGAATCTTGCTGAACGATTGATTCAATGCATAATACGATTTCACAGATCCTAATTCTGTCTTAGAGGGATCTGTATTCACCTCATCAAAGTCAGAACATGAAGTTAACCCCAAACTAATCAGGCCTAACCCCCAAAATAAATTATTAATCGTTTTCATGTAATATCCTTTTTTTGATTAGAAACCTAGAGTTACGTTAAACAAATAAGAACGTGATGTAGGAGAAGCGCAGTTCTCAAAACCAGTTGCATTTGTATTAGTAATAAATACAGCTTCTGGATCAATTCCATTCATATCACTATAAATCATCCATACATTATTAATGGAGAATCCCAATTTTAACTGTTGGAAAATAGTTTTCTTCAACATAGACGACGGGAAAGAATAATTCAAAGCAATATTACGCAAACGAATATTTGTTGCATCATAAATATTCGCTTCTCCAATACCAGTATTACCAGTACCTATAGCTTGCCAATAATCTTGTTGAGAAACTTTTATTGTACTAGGCGCATAGCTACCATCTTGTTGACGAATAACACCATCTACAACAAAATCTTCACGCATTCCACCAGGGGCTGTACATTCTGCACGACCAGCAATTTGTAATGCATAATTAGTATAAGAATAAATATCACCACCTAATCTACCATCAATTTGGAAGCTCAATGCAAAATTCTTATATCTAAAACTATTATTCCAACCTAACATGCAGTCTGCTTGTTGATCACCAATCTTTTCCGAAACACCTGTTGATTGAGGTAATCCCGCTTCATTCAATAAAAGTTTTCCATAATAAGGACTATTTTCATCTGTCACACGCATGAACTTAGTACCCCAAATTTCTCCATAGTTACCACCTTGAACCGCATAAACTTTCAATTCAGCAGCACCACCTAATTCATATTTATTAACTCCAGGAGCTAATTCAAGTACTTTATTATTATTCTTAGAAAAGTTTAACTGAGTATCCCAACTAAAATCTTTCGTTTCAATTGGCCGAGCATTAATCATCAATTCAACACCTGTATTTTGAATATTACCTGCATTAATTTTACGAGCCTTATACCCAGACATATAATCCATAGGTATATCCATTAGTTGGCGTTTTGCATTTGATTTATACCAAGCAAAATCAAAACCTAAACGGTTATTAAAGAACTTCAATTCAACTCCAGCCTCCCAAGAAGAAATCAACTCACTACGAACTGTTGAATCATAATAAGTTTCAAGAGGCTTACCGGTAGTATTACCATTAGGATCTGAAGATATCTCATAATAATTATATAATTGATATGCATCCATATCATTACCTACCTGAGCAAAAGAAGCACGAACTTTAGCATATGTAAACCATGAAGGCATCATCTTACCTATTTTACCAACCATATCACTAATGATCCAAGAGGCAGAGATTGATGGATAAAAGAATGAACGATTTTCTTTACTTAAAGCTGAAGACCAATCATTTCTGAATGTTGCATCCAAAAATATCCAACCATCATAATTTATACCCAAAGTACCATATAATGAATTAATTTTCTTATGGTTATAAGTTTCCTTGAAATTACGATCATTTTTACTACTATTTAATAAATTAAATAGATTCGGCACAGTAAGCTTTGTCGCATCACCTTTCAGACCTGTAGACTTTCTCTCCATAAGATTACCACCAAAGGTCATTGTTCCACCAAACTTATTAATCAAATGATCTTTTTGAGCACTGATCAAAAAACTAAAGTTATTTTCGTAAAACTTCTTTTCTTCTAAACTATATTGACTATTTCCATTATTACGGTTACTTCCAGCATATAGTTTATTATTACTTTCGGTATTATACATATCGCTACCCGCCTTAATTTCAGCATTCAACCAGTCCGTAAACTTATACTTTAAAGATGCATTCATCAAGAAACGGTTACGTGTATCATGATTTGTATTATATAATTCCGCCCAATAAGGGTTCATACCGCTATTATTGTACCAATAATTTTACCCTCATCTGTTAAAGGATTACTATAATCACGAATATCCATAGAAGAAGGTAATTGATAAATAGTACGGAACATATTTTGATCATTCGAACCTGTCATCGGACGATTATCTGCATTTGTATTAATATACTGAACCTTAGCATCCAAACTCCAACGATCATCTTTACCAAAAGTATAAAAGGCACGTAAAGTTAAGTTAGTACGATCCAAAGTTGCTCCTGGAATCTTACTAGAATCATCCATACGATTCAAAGAAGCATAAATTGAAGTTTTATCATACTGTTGAGAGAAAGAAATACTTTCAGTCAGATTTGTTCCTGTTTTAAAGAAAGAATCCACATTATCATAATACTGCATAATGCGCTTTTGTCCATTAAAAGTATACTCAGTTCCCATAGCAGGTCCCCAGCTATTAGAGGTTTCAGCATTGTACGAACCATTATCACCTTGTCCAAATGCCTTTTGCATCTTAGGATTCATAAAAATAGTTTCCGCTGAAACAGAACCAGAAATAGTAATACCTAATCCTTCACGTTTTGTTCCTTTTTTAGTCGTAATCAAGATAACACCATTACCTGCGCGAGATCCATAGAGAGCAGCAGCTGAAGCACCTTTCAATACAGACATAGATTCTATATCTTCCGGATTGATATCGGAAAGACCATTACCCATATCCAATGAAGGATTATAAAAATCAGCATTATCAGCACCGGTAAAATTATCCATCGGAACACCGTCTACAACAATCAGCGGCTGGTTTGTACCTGTAACTGAATTTGCTCCACGCAACTGGATCTTAGAAGATCCACCAGGACCATTACTAGAACGAATAACCTGTACACCTGAAATTTTACCAGACAACGCATTAGCAAGATTTGTTTCACGAGCTTCAACCAAAGACTCACCCTTCACTTCTTGTATTGCATAACCCAAAGCTTTCTTTTCGCGTTTGATACCCAAAGCTGTTACTACAACTTCCTGAAGAACTTCCGTATCATCAGACATTTTTATAGTCCCGAAATCCGGAGTAGCTGTCAACTGTTGAGTTTTATAACCGATATAAGAAATCTCCAATGTAGCGCCAGAAGCTACCTGAAGAGTAAATTTACCATCTATATCGGTTATCGTACCATTAGTTGTGCCAACTTCAAGAATACTTACACCAATCAACGGCTCACCTTGAGCATCGACAATTGTACCTTGAGTGGTAATTTTAGCTGATTGCTGTGAAATAGATGCATCCAATGATTTTTCTGGAGCAGCCCATACAGTTCCCCAGCCGGAAACCATCAGCAATAAAAACATTTGTGAAAACCTACTAATTCTCATAGATTTAACATTTAATAATTATATAATTAGAAACTTGTAGTTAAAAGGTCATTCATAAAGAATAAATAAAAAACAAACAAAACATATCATTTTTTCAATTAAAATGACAATAAAATTTCATAATATTAGATTCCTTTTTATATATAGTAACATTCTTGTGGACAAAGATAATTATATTTTAAAAATTTTTTATTAGCAACTATATAAAATATTTAGCCACTTAAACATTATTAACAATACTAACTAATTCCCTAATACCACTATCATTATCAGTTATTTTACAAGAAGATAATCATAGTATTTATATATACTTCACTACTTATTTAGTTTCCATAGAGATACAAAATTTCATATAGCAATATTATGGCAAAAAAAATTCTTACAGAATATAAGTGTGCCACATTCCATGTCACTTATATATAATATAAAAGAAATTCAAAAAAACAGAAAGCCGATATAAGTATTATCTTATACCGGCTTTCTATAAAATATTTTTAATTACTAATCTTACTCTGTTTCATCCAGGCTATCAATAATTTTCAGCAAACGCTCACCTAATCCAATTGTGTAACCATGTGATGTAAATACAATTCTATTAAAAGTATCACCTATTATAAATATAGGTAATTGAGTATTTGCTTCAAGTTCTAATGCTTCAAGGAGTTTTTTTCTGAATAGAGCTATCTTGATCAATACCAAACACAACATGTTCAGGAAGTCCTAGAGCAGGTGCAGTCTGATACTTTTCATAAGCAGCACGAGTTGGGAACAAAAGAATCATTTTTCGTCCACAAGCATCAAATTCCTTTGCCTTGACAGCAATATCCTTCAATGTGTGATCCGTAGGTTCCTGTCCTACGCCTAAGATAGCAAGTACAAATAATCCACGTCCTGAAGTTTTCAGCACTGTAGTTTCTTGACCTGTGGCAGCATCTATAAACTTAGATTCAGAGTCAAAGTTACCAATCACCTTCACAGCTTCAGTATTATCACGCACAAGCAATTTTTCATTTGTCAGCTCATCTTTGCGAACATTGAAAAAAGAAACCTGCCCTAATACACCACCATCTGCCAGACGGCTTCCAGAAACCATTATATAATATCCTTCATCCAAAGAAGATGGTTCTTTAAACAAAGCACTCCATTTTGCAAAGTCAGGATAATTCAATAATGTAAATCCTACTCCATCAAATTTTGAGAGAGTAAAGTGACGAAGGTATTCCGGATCATTCAGCTGCGGTACAGGTGAATATGCTAATTGCAATTTACCTGTTTCAGAGACTCCAGATACTCCACTTTCAAAATCCAGCTGGATATCTGAACCATTATTTCTATAGAATACATTTCCTGTAACTCCATCTATCCATGCTGGAATGCCTAACGAGCGTGCAACTGCAACAAAGAATATATCACGTGACACACGGTCGGCAATACGACTACGCCAAACTCCTTCGGGTGAAATAAAAGTTCCAACACAACACAACTCATCTCGAAGTGTAATATTCTTACGACACCATTCTGCCAAATTATTCGGATTTGCACGGAACATTTTGGCATCTTTTTTCGAAATCTCTTTCTGGAAGAAAGAACGATATGGAGTCAACATTTCGCCAGCTATACGCGGAGCTAATACTTTATCCGCATCCAAAGCCAGATCTGTATTATATAAGTGATCATCCAATATACTCTTAGGAGTATCACGTAAATCCTTATCTGAAAGCGTTGCTAACAATTGAAGTGCACGTGTGGCATAATTTTTTTTGGCAGCCTCACGCAAAAAAGCCATTATATCACCATAATTACCTCTTGAAGCAACAATATATTTATTGACATCCGCAGCCTTATACCCAGTTTCTGATGCAAATTGTTCGATAGCTGAAGCATTTGGGAAAGATGCAACATAAGCATTTCTAATAGAATCTTCGCGATTGAAACGAATATCATTTTTAGCGCGCTGCTCAGGAGTAACTTCCGGTATGTTCGGTTTTACGGGAGGAGGTACTAGATCTATAGGAAACGAAAACTCTTCACCTATACGGTGGCTAAGTTCTATAGCAACCTCACGTTCTTTTCCAAATGTTACTTTCTTAATACCAAACTGGTCACCTTTCGTTACGAGCACCATCATGTCTCCCAGACCAGCAGACAAGCTAGCCTTACCATCCTTCTCTGTTGTACGAGTATGAACAGTAAAGAATTCTGCATAATTATAGACCTTAAACTGTACACATGCACCTTCTACAGGTTTCTGTCGGTTATCAACAACCGTCACAGTAAGAGGAGCAAACTTAGCATAATTTCCTATAATATTAATCTCCGTATAATTCGCTGTACGGCGCATAACATCTTCTGGACCCTGATAATAGCCAAATACTTTTGTATGCATTAGCATACCACGACTGGCAGGAGCATTAAACCATCCCAAATCGAGAACAGGCTCAGGTTCGCAAGCTCCCAAGAAATGCCATTCACCATCAACCCATGCTTCTACCCATGCATGATTATCATCCGTATGAGCCCAGCGAGGAGTATAAACCTGACGGGCAGGAATGCCTACAGAACGAAGAGCAGCAACAAGAAAAGTAGATTCCTCACCACAACGTCCGTAAGCTGTCTTCACTGTAGCCAATGGCGCACTCGTACGAGCATCAGCCGGTTGGTAATTTACTTTTTCATGACACCAATGATTTACTTCAAGCACAGCATCATGCATAGAAAGCCCTTTTAAACGGGGCATCAGTTCATCATGAAAAATCATGCGTGCACGATCCAGATTTTCATTATTTATTCGTACCGGCAAGACAAAGTGAGAAAAGATATCATCGGGTATTGTTTTACCCCATGTCGTTTCTTTTCGCGTAGACAATGAGCTACGTACATTTTCCAAATAAAAATCACCGGAATAATCTGTTATATCTCCGACTGACATATAAGCATAAAAGAAAGTAAGTGCATCACGTTCTTCTTGTGTAAGCTGTTGTCGGAAAACACTAAACAAATCACCAGTCGGCAGTGCTTCTTTCTTTTTTTGGAAATCGGCATTCACGCGATCCATTGAAAGATTTTGCGCGGTAATGGAACAGACTGACAAAAACAGCCCTGCAATCATCATTAGAAACCTCTTCATAGTATAAAATAATTAATAATATTATGCTACAAAGATATATTTTTAAAAATTAACACACAATATAAACCAAAATATTTCTAATTCTTAATGAATCCAATCTTAATTATATAAATATCTATCTAACTAGATATGAAACAAAAAAATCGGCATAATCCATTGAAGGATTATACCGATTTCATTTATTATTTAGTTAATATACTACTTAACTTCCTCAAATATAACATATACTGATTATAAGTAATTTATAAATCTATGGTACAAATATGGGTTATTTAATGAGTGTGCATTGAATAGGTAAGCATAGAAAGCATAAAAAGAGCCTTCAACTTGCCGAAAGAAAATTTATATTTATTTAACTATCCATTTCTTATTTGCAGATGTTTTCATTTTCTCATCGGTATTTTCTCTTGTTATGCTCTTGTTTGCACAAACGCCATAAAATGAAGTTGTTGCCTCTTTGCTGCTTATTTTTTGCCTTTCGTTTTTTACGGAAATACATTATACCTTTGCAAGACAACCATAGATAAAAAATAGTTTATGAAGCAAAGGCAAACATATATTTCCAATCATGGGTAATAGAAGTAATAACGGTACTTCTGGCATCCACAATATCATTTCCTATAAGTGATGCTTTGGGCGTGCGGTTAAGCATTCTCCCTTTTGTCATGGTAGCTTGTTATGTTGCTCTAAAACTCATTTACCATTTATACCTCTCTCTGTCGGCACATATAATATCTCTTGCTTCTTTAGTCCGCCACAAGCCTACGCAATCTGACCGACAAAGTAAAGATGATTGCGCTTTTACAACTGCTATATCTATGGTTGGCAATGATAACATTCAAATGAAACGGATGGAGTTGTTTCATTACGAGTATCAGCATGAGGAGTGGCAATATCTCCAACAGAAAGAAAGAGAAGAAGATGAAAAGCTACAAGCCGTATTGCAATATACCCGAAATATATTCAAGCAGTTTGACTTTAGCGAAGAAGAAATCTTCCAAATCTGCGAATGCGTTAGATACTTTGTATCCAATCGGCAAGCTCTTAGTGTAACATCCACATCAAACGACGCACTACTGTTACTCAAATTTCACTAAAGAACTTCGCTTGGAACATTGCTTTTCAATACAACATCAGCCGGGATGTTACAGCGCAATTTGTTATGCATACATTTCATGAATGGTTTGCCAATTCCACTATTGATACAGTCAGAAAGAACTTGCGTACAACAACGGGAAAACATAAGATTAATATTGATGAGAATATCATTTCTATTGTTCGTAATTCATAACTCGCTAGGCTCTAAATCAGTTATATAACATTAAATATTTGATTACATGATATATTTATCGTGTAAAATCACTATATTTGCATCAAAAGCATTATATTGGCAATATGGAAGATTTGAATCAATTAAAGCTCGTATTGGTTAAAAAGAAAAGAACCAACAAATGGTTGGCAGAACAGTTGGGTGTGAACCAAACAACGGTTTCCAAGTGGTGCAC
>ENA-OQJI01000143-OQJI01000143.1-human-gut-metagenome-genome-assembly--contig:-NODE-143-length-16543-cov-0.842593_pt1 | contig 16543 bp, 14 predicted proteins | sample MGYA00242602_ERZ504768 | MGnify/ENA primary metagenome ERZ504768 (study PRJEB26092, sample SAMD00036368) | human gut metagenome | host: Homo sapiens | study: EMG produced TPA metagenomics assembly of...
AGACAAGATCCTGTGCCGGTACTTTTAAGACTTTTCCGCCGATTTCCAGATTCAGGCTGTTTTCCTCCGGAACTCCGTCAAAGCTCCACGCGAAATTTTCCTTCGATGCATCCAGACCAAAGTTTTCCTTCATCCACTGACCGCCCCATACGCCAGGGTCGAAATACGGCTCCATACGAAATGGCTGTCTGGCAAGCTGCTGCAGTGCGCCTCGGAAGGCATTTCCCGTTGTAAGAACCGGTGCATTTTCTTTCTCCGTATCCAGAAGATACGTGAATTTTTCATACCGCTCTTTTTTATAGCGGTCCGCCAGACGCCATTCAATGAAAAATCCCCGTTTATATTTCGTCAGGATCGGATCATTATAATTGGTACTGTGCCAGTTTGGCATGCCGCTCCGATAGCGGAGCTGAACTTCCCAGCGGGTCAGATCGCAGTAAACAAGTAGATCTGCCTCGGTCAGAAGCTCTGCCGCTGTACCAACGATCACGATCAGACCACCGTTTGTATCTTTTTCTTCCGCACGTTCTGTCTCAATTGCTTTTTTCATGGTTTCCAACTTTTCGCTCTCAAACCAGGTGTCTATGGTTTTATGACACATAATGCCGAAAACACGGTCATCGGTGATGTAATCTTTAAATTCTCTTAACAGCGTTTCTTCGTCTTTGGCGCAGTCTTCGATATCAAAAATCCGATCCGGCTGCAGCGCATTTGCCAGTTCCATCATTTCTTCTTTTCGTACACCCGGATACAGATCAAAGGAAAGAATACAGGTTTTCTTTTCTTTCTGTTTTTCCTGAACCGCCCGTTTTAATTCTTCAATGATCTCCTTTTTTTCATCCCAGATTTCATTTTCATATCCTGTGATTTTCATTTGCGGATGTAATTCGTAGTTTCCATATTTCTTTTTTAAATTCATTTGGATTCTTTTCCTTTTCTTAATTTTTCTTCCATCCATTGGGGTGTTTCCTGCGCCGATCAGACCTATCATCTTTGTTTCAACGCTTTCGCATCTGGCGGATTTCGCACTTCTGTCCGGTTTCGTTTTTTTAGATGTCATATGTTTACAGTTCCACCGTGTACTTATAACGATTTCCCGGATAATAGCAGATCGAATATTCAAAAACCTCGCCGCCCTTCAGGAATGTCTGCCGTGTCCGGATAAAAATAGGCATCTGCGCATCAATTTTCAGTGCTTTCTGCACCTCTTCCGATGGAAGTGCCGCCTCAAGCGTATCCCGGCCGGATTCAATATAGATTCCATGTTTCTCCCGCAGATACTGATACAGCGATTCCATGTATGGCTCCGGCCCTGTTGGCAGTTCGCAGATTTTTTTCAGATACGTAATGGTATAGACCATGGGTTTTCCCACAGCATTCCTCACACGTTTCAGGCAATAACATGGCTCCGTCAATGGAATCTGCAGACTTCTTGCTACCGTTTCCCCGGGACTTATCAGTTCCATCTTGCAGTATGTTGTCTGCATTTCGATATGATGCTTTTTCATTTCTTCCGTGAAACTGATGACACCTTCCATCTGCTCTTCGACTTTCTCGTAGACAACATCTGTTCCGATGCCGCGCCGTGCACGGGCGTAACCGCTCTGTACCAGATTCGTCATCGCCTGGCGTACTGTCACACGCGAAAGCTCGTACTTTTCCATCAGCTCTTTTTCTGTTGGCAGAAAATCTCCTTTTTTGTACGTGCCGCATTCGATCTGCTGTTTCAGAATCTGTTCTAGCTGCGCATACAGCGGCGGTGCTCCCGGATTTCTATCCATTTTTGCAGTTTCTCCTTCTTCTTTTCTCTCCATAGCATTGTATTTTTGTTTCTGAAAATATTTTTGCTCTATTGTGTTTTTTCAGGAAACTGTGACAACAGGCCTTCCATGGCACGGCCGGATGTTTCCGTTTCTATCTGAATCCGAATCTTTCTTTTCTCGCACTCTCTTTCCAGTTCTTTTCCAAACCAGGTAAAAACTTTTTGCAATCTGTCCGCCCAGAAGCAGCAGATCCGGCTGATATTCCTCCAGCACAGGAAGAAGGCCAGCCGCCACATCTGCTCCAAATCTTCTCCAGACTTCTTCTGCCTCCATGTTTCCCGCTTTTACCAGACCATACAATTCTTTTCCACTCCACACTTTTCCTGTCACAGCCAGGCTAATCTGCTCCAGCCCGCGCACAGAAAGATAATCGTCCAAAATGGAATCTCCAAACGGCTGTTGATAAATCCATCCATTTTCCGGCACACCTTTTCCCGTTTTACTGTTTTGCCGTTTTCTACAAAAGCAGATCCGGCGCCGGTTCCGATGCAGACGCACAGAATTTTATCCGCATCACGGCAGTTTCCGTACCAGCTTTCTCCCAGTGCAAATGCTTCAATGTCATGTAAAAACAAAAATCGTGCTGATCCAAGTTCCGGCACGCGCGCCTTGATTTCTCTCTCCAGTGGAATCCCGTAAATGGCATCGTACTTATTCAGTCCCTGCATCCGGCTGATTCCATTTTCATAATCAAACGGACCCGGAATCGCCATCCCAACTCCGACAACACTTCCGTCTGCTTCTCTCATCAATTCCCGGCAAATCTTTGCAAAATTGTCCAGAATCTTCTCTGTGCTCTTCTGCGCCTGTGCTGGAAATTTCCGGATTTTTGTTCTTACTCCATTTCTGTCCGACACACTTCCTTTGATTTCCGTTCCGCCAACATCCAGAAGGATATATTTTTTCTGCTCCATCCCGCTTCCGTCCCTTTTCATCTTTTCCCCTGTATTTTTTCTGTTTATATGCCAATAGAATCTCATTTCTTTGTATTGGCTCTCCCTGCCGCCTTGTTATAATGTTATAACCTATTCATTTTTTCTGTTGCAAGCGCCTGTCTGCAATTTTGTCTGCTTTTGCAAAACTTTGTGAAAACGCGATAATACGTTTTATGCACTTGGCGCAGAACGCAAAAATCCCCTGTTTCCGGGGGTTTTTTATACACTCCGGACAGAGGATTTTTCTTATTTTCTACTTATTTCAATACATTTTCCAATTTAACAAAAAGGTTATTCATCTCCTGCACCACACTCTGCAGACTCTTTTCCCCGACATAGTTTCCAATCGCAAACAATGCCTTATACAAAAAATTAACCGCCCCCTGCAATTCTTCGTTTTGCTCTTTTGTTTCTTTCCGAAGCTGCTGCAGTTTTTCTGCCATCGGAAACAATTCCGCAAGAATCTGCTCTTTTCGTGCCCGGTCCGACGGTTCATCTGTCTCCATTTCTTCGAGATCATAGTTATCTGTTCTGCCGCATTTTCCCTTGCACACTGCGCAATCCGGATTCAGACGGTTCTTTTCTGCCTCCACGCGTACAATCCAGGATTTCCCCTCTTCTTCCCTCAGCTCTTTTTCCGGATTTGCCGCACAAATTCCGCCAAGCAGAATCTCATGCGTGGCTTTGTCCGGGCGGTGACCATTGCTGTCACCGCTGGAAAACTCCTGCGATTCACCTTTTGCTGCTTCTCCTCTTCCATCTACCGACCGGGCCAGACCGATCAGCGCACCAAGAAGCTCCTCTTGTATCTTCGTCATACTCATTTTTCTAATACCTCTTACCGAGCTTTTCATTTTTTTCGTCTTACATATTCCACAAAGCAGAATGTACCAATTGTAAAATAACTTTTAAGGGCACACGCTAATTACTATATCTGATTTTCTACAAAATTTCCCCCTCCGTAGAAATCACCACGGTTTTCACCGGAATCTTCTTTCCACTCTCTTTCAGCGCCATCTTCACGGCACGCTCCATTCCTGCGCAGCACGGAACCTCCATGCGTGCAACCGTGATACTCTTAATATCATTCCGCATGAAAATCCGCGCAAGTTTCTCGGAATAATCGACATCGTCAAGTTTTGTACAGCCTACGAGAACGACATGATCCCGAATGAAATCCTGGTGGAAGTTTCCATACGCATACGCTGTACAATCCGCCGCAACGAGAAGGTCTGCTCCTGCAAACATCGAAGCCCGCTCCTGCACCAGCTTGATCTGCACCGGCCACTGGCGGAGCCGGGACGGAACTGCTGCAGAATTTTCCTGCGCATCTGCACGGTCAATCGCCCAGCTGTTTTCACCTGCTTTTCCTGCTCCGGTATTCTCCTGTCCGGCCGCCTCTTTTGCCTTCCGCTGGTTCTCTTTTACCGCCTCCTCATCGTACGGCAGCGCCTCCCGCTCCACAAACGAAATCGCATCTGCCGGACAGACCGGCAGGCAGTCACCGAATCCGTCGCAGTAGTCATCCCGGATCAGCTTTGCCTTCCCGTCAACCATCGCAATCGCACTTTCATGACAGGCATGCGCACAAAGCCCGCATCCTGTACATCTGTCTTCCTCTATCTGAACAATTTTTCGAATCATCACTGAATCTCCTTTTTTTCTCTTTGTTTCTCAATACCTGTTTGTTTCTCAACCATGATATCATACTTTATCCCTGTTTTGACAGTTGTTTTTTTTAGTAGTTTTTTCCTACAATACCAACTCTTCATCCAGAGCCAGCGAATAAATAATTTTCTCTTTCACTTTCTTCCCTGTCGTCCGCTCCAGTGCCTGCTGGTAATAGACGAGCTGTTTTCATACCTTCTTTTTCAGCTCCCCGGCTTCTCTCACACGATCCGTTTTGTAGTCCACAAGAACAATCTCATCCCCCTCCGGGAACCATGCGTCAATGATTCCCTGCACGAGAATGGTTTCATCTTCCGGATAGGACGGATCTGCCTCACTTGCCGGAACGGACATCACAAACGGCTGCTCCCGCTTCAGGGTTTCATTCAAAAAGGCATTCCGCATCCGCATTCCAACCGGACTTTTTGCGAAAGCGAGGATCGATTTGAAATAAATGCATTCCGCTGCTTCTTTCGTCATCTTTCCTTCTGCAATCAATTCCTCCGTCTGTGCCATCAGCTCTGTGATGCTGTACGCTCTGCGGTAATCGAGACATTCCAGCAGGCGGTGGTACGCCGTTCCGCGGTCAGAGCCCGTCAGAGCCGCAACATGATCCTTTTTCAGAAAGCCCGGCACAATTGGTACGAGTTCTTCCTGCGCGAACAGCTCTTTTCCGATCTCGGATTCCTCCATCCCGGCCTTCTTCAGCTGTGAAACGGTAACCTTTACCGGAATCTGTTTTTCCTTCTCATACGGATACTGGTAGGCAAACCGCTCCTCCACAAGTTCCTTCAGCGCCGCTTCTCTCGGCGGCTGCTTCGGAATTTCCATGATCTTCTGCTCATTCACCGCGCGCTCCATCTGATGCAGCACTTCTCCCTCAACAAGTCCTGCCGGTGATACAAGGCGGATCGTTACCGGAATTTTCTCCGCATACAGCGGATTGTCCGCATTCCCTGCCAGACCAAATTGTTCATACAGCCCGTCGAAACACCGGTTTCTCGAAAATGCCGGCAAAATCCAGTCGAGATACCCGGATGCACTGCTCAATGTCTGATACGACAGCAGCTCCTCCTGCCGCCCCGCATGCGCCGCGCACTGCTTCACGCGGCTCTCCAGCTTCGACGCCATGCCCGTCATAATCAGCTTCTCCTTCGGTCGCGTCATGGCAACGTAAAGCACCCGCAGCTCCTCCGCCAGATTTTCCAGCTTCATGCTCTGCCGGATGATCTGCCGCGGCAGTGTCGCCTGACGGACGCGGTGCTCCGGATCGATCGCATCCGCGCCGATGCCCATGCGGGAATGGAGTACAAGCGCCGCACGGCTGTCCATCTGGTTAAACGATTTGCCCATGCCCGAGAGGAACACAACCGGGAATTCCAGTCCTTTACTCTTGTGAATACTCATGATACGCACCGTATCTGCGCTCTCCCCGTAAATATTCACCTCGCCGAAATCGACTTCATACTTCTGAAGCTGCTCGATATAACGGATAAAGTTGAACAGTCCACGGTAACTCGTCGCCTCAAATTCCACCGCCTTTTCCACGAGCATTTCCAGATTGGCCCGCCGCTGCACACCACCCGGCATCGCAGATGCATAGCCGCCGTAGCCCGTTTCATCGAGAATCTGTGTAATCAGTTCATGAATCGGCGTGTAAGGCACACGGCTCCGCAGCATTTCCAGCTGCTCCAGAAAACTTCCAAGCTTCTTCCGAAGCGCCTCATCTTCCCCTTCTGCCGCATATTTTCCACATGCCTCGTAAATTTTTACGTCTTTATCCACACAACGCACCGCCGCCAGTTCCGCATCCGTGCATCCGCAGATCGGCGAGCGTAAGATTGCGGTAAATGGAATCTCCTGGCAGGGATTGTCACACAGATGCAGATAATTCAGCACGGTCACAATTTCCTGTGTGGAAAAGTATCCCGTTTTCGATGTGCTGTACGCCGGAATTCCCGCCGCCTGAAGGACACGGGAGAAGGTCTCTGACCAGCCGCTGACTGCCCGAAGCAGGATCACGATATCACGGTACTGGATTTTCCGGTATTCTCCGGTCTCTTTGTCCACCACTTCTTCCTTTCCAACCATCTCGCGGATGCGCGCCGCAACGGCAGCCGCCTCCGTTTCCATTTTTGTCTCGCGCGACTTGTCATCTTCCAGCTCAGGCACCTGGTCGTCCAGCAGCAGAAGCTCCGTTTCGTATGCCGTCTGCCACAGATCCGTATTTCCCTCTTCTTTCTTCGGGAACGCCGCACCCGCATGGAGGCTCGCCGCCTCATCATACGCAATGCCGCCAAGCTCCGGACTCATGAGCTTACGGAACACATAGTTCGCCCCTGCAAGCACCTCCGGCCGGCTTCGGAAGTTTTTGTCGAGATCGATTCTCTGCTGGCTTTCCCCGTCCTTCGCATACGTATGGATATTTTTCCAGAAACAGCTCCGGCCGCGCCAGGCGGAATCCGTAGATGCTCTGCTTGATATCGCCAACCATAAACCGGTTCCATCTGCCTTCCTCCTCGCCGGACACTGCAGAGAGCAGTGCCTCCTGGATAAAGTTGCTGTCCTGATACTCATCGATCATGATTTCGCGGAACTGTTCCGAAAGCTCCCGCGCCGCATCGGTCCGCACCAGACGGCCGTCCTCCTGCTGCACAAGAATTTCGAGCGCAAAGTGTTCCAGATCGGCATAATCAAGAATATTTTTGTCCGTTTTTTCTCTGCAAACGCTTTCGCAAACTGCTCCGTCAGATCGATCAGCACGCCGATCGGCTCCCGGCAGTCCGCAATCTCCTCCGCAATCTCGGTGCTGTCCTTCTCGAAAAACTGCTCTTTTAATTTCTGCAGTTCTTTTTTGCATGCATCGCGCTCTGCCTTCACCTGATCTTTCAGCGCCTCGCTCACATCGTCTGCCTTTTTCCGCGAAAGCGCCTTGAACTTCATTCCGGCCATCGCGCGCACCATTCCGTCGAACGATTCCGTCTCGATCAGCTCTTCCACCATCTGCTGATCTGATGCCAGCGCTCGTCATACAGATACGGTCCGGCCAGGGCTTTACCGTCCGTTTTTCGGTTTTCCTCAATTCCTTCCAGAATACTCGAGAGCCGCTTTTTCGCCTCAGCCATCAGTACCTGTACCCAGATGCTTTTCTGCACCGCCTCCGGCGAATCGATCTGATACGCCGCCCGGCACTCTTCGAGCCACTGCTCCGGCCACGGATAACTCATGGAAAATTCATACAGCTTCAGCACGAGCGCGTCGAGTCCGTCATCCTGTTTTCCCGCCGCGTAGCTCTCCACAAACCGTGTAAACGCAGGATCTTTTTCCGCAAACCGCTCCTCCATCACCTTCTGGATCACGTCACTTTTCATCAGGCGGATCTCTCCCTCATCCGCCATGCGGTATACCGGATCAAGATCGATCATCTGAAAATAATTTTTTATCACATACGAACAGAAGCCATGGATCGTGCTGATCTGTGCATGGTGAAGCAGGGTCTGCTGCCGCTGTAAATGCTCATTCTCTGGATTTTCCTCTAGGCTCTGCTGCAGGGCGCGCCGATTCTCTCTTTCATTTCTCCCGCCGCTGCACGCGTAAAGGTCACGACAAGAAGCTGATCAATATCAATCGGGCGCACGGGATCTTTCACCATCGCAAGGATCCGCTCTACCAGAACCGCCGTCTTTCCGGAACCTGCCGCTGCGCTGACCAAAAGATTCCGGTCTCTCGTATCAATGACTTTCTGCTGTTCCGCTGTCCATTTTACTGCCATTTATCTCTCCCTCTTCTTTCTGGCTGATTACTTTCTCATACATGGAAAACTGCATTTCTCTTTCCTTTCCGGAAGGCAGTCACTCTTTTTGATCACTTTGTGTTATCTCCTGCATCGCCTTCATCAGCAGTTCCGTGTCCATGCCCTTCAGTTTGCGGTACTCGTATCCCTGAATTTTCTGGTCAAAACCGCAGATTCCCTGATATTCACAGTACGCACACGCCGTCGCACCGTCCCGCTGATACGGGGAAATTTTTACATTGCCCGAGAAAATGCCCTCGCCGATCTCACGCACCTTCTTTCTGGTGTACGTACGGATCACATCAAACTGCTCCGGCGACGCTACTTTCGAATAGCTCGTATAACTTCCATCCTTCTTCTTTCCAACCGGAATCACATCGGATGTCGTTCCGTCCTCAAGCACGCGGTCGAGAAGCTCCACAACTTTCCGGTCCGCATTCACAAGACCGTCCATCCGCAGCGCTTTCAGCATCCGCCGGCCCCACGCCTCGTCGGTCTCATCCTCCTCCTGATCGAGCATCGGATCATCAATATGATAATAGAACACGCCCGCCGGCTCCACCTGCTTGCCGGGATGCTTTTTCTGCTCCAGTTCCACCGCCGCATCGAGATAAACAGCAAGCTGCAGCTGCAGTCCATAATAGAGCGCCACCAGGTCGAGCGACGTATTTCCCGTCTTGTAATCGATAATTTTCACATAGACCTTATCGTCCGTCTCGCAGAGATCCACGCGGTCAATCCGTCCGCGCAGACGCATTTTCTCATGCTCCGACAGATCGATGTTGATCGCCGACAGCGAGTCCTCCATCGAGAACGAAACCTCGAATTCCCCTGGCTCAAATTCTCCCTGCCGGATCTGCTGCTGCAGTGCCCAGACAGTTCGTTTCAGGATCCGCTTCACGCGGATAATGCGGTACTGATTCCGGCTTGAACTCTGAAAAATTGTGTTTCCATAGTCCGCCATCGTCTCCTCGACACACTCCTCAATCAGACGGTCACGCGTGTCATCGGTCACCGTCTTCCAGGTCTCACCGTTCTCCTGCAGTTTTTTCGAAAACTTCTCAAGCGCCTCATGCATGACCGTTCCCATATCCGCCGCTTTCAGCTCATACTGATCCCGCTCGCGGATCTGAAGGCCGAACTCCATAAAGTGGGCAAACGCACACACCGCATACTTTTCCAGCCGCGTTGCACTGTTTTTTAACGTATCTCCGTACAGTGCCGATGCCGCACTCTTTCCGATTACACCGTCCGCACAGCGCAGAAACGCCGCTTTTCGATACGTCTCCGCCGGAATTCCCGCCTCCGGATGTGCTGCATACCAGCGGTAAAGCTCCTCAAACAGCGGATCGATCTCTCCCTCCGCCGCTCTGCCAAGCTCCTCCAGAAACAGTGCCTCGCCGGAACGCGGCATTTCCAGTTTTTCCTCCGGTTTTTCCTCTTTTTCAATATCCCGCACCGGAATCTCCGGGAAGAGTTTTCGTATTTCGTTGATCAAATACGACGGATTCTGCGCCTCGCCGGACGCGCCCGCTTTCGCAAAGGAAAGGTACAGCCGCTCCGACGGTTTTGTCAGATTTCGGTAGAGATGGAATTTCTGCTGATACATCGTCTCCCGCGCCGTCGGGGACAGCTTCGCATCCGCCCGTTCCAGCTCCTCGCGGTCATATTCCGAGAGAATGCCGCCGCCCGCGTCGTGGCGCGGAATCAGCCCGTCATTCACGCCGACGAAAAACAGCACGCGGATGTCCTTCAGACGCGACCGTTCATTATCACCGATCAGTACCTGGTCCGCCGTCGGCGGAATAATACCGACAGATGCCTCCGCAAAGCCCGCCTCCAGAATTTCCTGATACTCTGCCAGCGTCATCTTCTCATCGCCCAGCACCTCGACAATTTTGTCCAGCAGCTCCATGACAATGCCGTAAATCTGGCTGTATTCTTTTGCGAACGCCTCCTGTCCCTGCTGCTCAAACTGCTGCCGCCGCTCCTCGAGCTTTTGCTGCATCTGATTCTGCACTGCCAGTGCATACAGCGCCTCGGTCCGCTCCCGCACAGTGGCATCTTTCTTTTTCATCTGCTCCGCAAACGGCTGCACTTCGGCATAGAACTTCTCCCGCAGAAGATTGCGCTGCGGCACTTCATCCGGCTTGATGCCGCGGTAACCCCTCGTCCACGTCTCCCCATACGCTTTCAGCCCACGGATGCCAAGTGCCAGGACATAGTTTTCCATCGCATCTGTCTCCTCACGGTTCAGACTCGAAAGACCGCAGCGCAGATAGCGGAAGACACTCTCGTAGGAAAAGCTCTGCACGACCATCTCAATCGCCGCGCGCAGAAATTCGACGAACGGGTTCATCAGGACGGAATGTTTTTCATCAACGAAGTACGGAACACCGCATTTTTCAAAGATTTCCCGCGCATACGTACCGTAAACGGAGAGATCTCCGGTCAGAACGGCGAAATCCTGGTAGCGCATGCCCTCCTCGCGCACCATGCGGCGGATCAGACGCACCGTCTCTTCCAGCTCGGCACGCGGATTCGGCGCTACGCTGATATAGATTCCCTGCTGGTTCGCCTCGTGTCCTGCTGCCGGATTTCCCGTCTTTGCTTCCGTTCCTGATTCCGGTCTTTTTTCTATTCCATTTCCGGAAAATCCTCTCTTCCCATACCGGAACAGTCTCTGCTCCAGCTGATCCATCGTGCTTCCCGGCTGAAAACGGCCATGTCCCGAGCGTCTGACCCAGATTTCCGGCTCCACCGGGCACCCTGCTTCATCTGCCGCTTTCATGAGCTGCTGGACAAGCTGGCGGCTCATCGCAAAAAGCTGATGCGGAATCGCCTTTTTATACGGGTCCTCCCGCTCATCCATAATAATCGTCACATAAACCTTCGCACAGAGCCGGAACAGCTTTCCAAGCACACCGATCTGCACCGGCGTAAATCCGGTAAACCCATCCACCAGTACCTCACTGTTTTTAATCAGCTCCGATTCTTCCAGCTTCCCGCCAGAACTTCCAGCACATCCTCCGCCGTCACGTAACGGTTTTCCAGATATTCCTCAAACGCACGGTAGATCACACCGGTGTCCTTCAGCTTTGCCGCCAGCAGCTTTTTCTCTCCCGTCTCTTCCGCCCACGTATCAAGCTCGGACGGCGCAATCTGATACTGCTTCAGCTCGGAAATCAGCGATTTCATCTGCGAAACCGCACCGGTTCTTTTTAACGTGCTGCCAAGAATTGTCAGCTCCTTTTTCTTTTCCTGCGCAACGCGCTTCACCACGAGGCTTTTTCCCGTCTCTTCAAGCACCGGATACAGGCTTCCTCCGGTCTCCTCAAAAATACGGTAGGCCAGACGTTGAAAACTTAAAATATCAATATTTAAAATTCCGCCCGCCGGATGCAGAGACACGAGTTCTTTCTGCGTCTGCATCGTAAACTGCTCCGGCACGACGATCAGATAATTTTTCTCCGGGTGGCGCGCCGCTTCCGCCAGGATTTTTTCATACGCATACCGCGATTTTCCGGCCCCCGAATTTCCCATAATAAACTGCAGACTCATACCTTGCTCCTCCTGTTCTGATCCATTTCTGCCCCAAAATAAACATAGCTACAGTATAGCAGACTCTTTTTTTTTGATGCAATCAACCTGCTGTAGAACAACCTCATAAAAACCATTCTTCCCACATACATTATAGTAAAAAACGCCCGCCTGTTCCGCCCCCCGCTTCCCGCCCCGCAGACGGCTTTTCAAAAAGGAGTGTGCCCGCCCATGAGTTCCAAAACGAAAATTGTTGTACTACATATGAAAGAAGTGGTTTACACCGCTGTTTTTCTTGCTCTCGCGCTGATTCTTCTCGTGGTGTTTCTGATCATGTTCTCCGGGAAGAAGGATTCTGCGAAAAAACCTTCTGTCACCACTGCTGCTTCCGCCGAAAATGCACGCTACATTCCCGGCATCTACACCTCCACGATCTCCCTCGGCGACCAGACCTTCGATGTGCAGGTCAATGTTGAGCAGGACCGCATCACCGCGATTTCACTGAATAACTTAAGTGAAACCACCGCCGCCATGTATCCGCTCATGGAGCCCGCGCTCGATTCCATCGCAAGCCAGATCTATGTGAATCAGACGACGGAAGGCCTCATCTACGGAGAGGACGACCGCTACACCTCCGAACTGCTCGTCTCCGCGATCAATCAGGCGCTCGAACAGGCTCAAAATCCTTCCTCCGCAGAATCCTGATCTTTCCATGCAAAAAGGCCTCGAAGCATTCTTCTGCTCCGAAGCCTTTTTTCTGTCGTGCATCTCAAAATTTGATTCCCTGCACCAATTTGGATTATCTTTGTTTCTTTCTGTATTTCCTGTTTTGTTTTTTACAGCTGGTCGAGTTCCTCTCTCCAGAGCTTCACGCACGCATCACTCGGCATACGCAGGTCGCCGCGCGGGGATACCGCAACGCTTCCGACCTTCGGGCCATCCGGCAGGCAGGAGCGTTTGAACTGCTGCGCGAAAAATCTCCAGTAGAACGTTTTCAGCCATTTTAAGATCGTCGCATCATCGTAGACACCGGCAAATGCAAGTTTTGCCACACGGTAAATCTTGAGCGGTTCGTACGTCACACGCAGCATATAGTATAAGAAGAAATCATGAAGCTCGTACGGTCCGACGAGATCTTCTGTTTTCTGAGAAATGACACCATCTTTCGGCGGCAGCAGTTCCGGGCTGACCGGCGTGTCGAGCACATCCAGAAGGATATCGGAAAGTGCTTTTTCCCCGCAGGTGTCCGCATAATACTGCACCAGATGGCGCACCAGGGTTTTCGGTACGGACGCATTGACGGCATACATCGACATATGGTCGCCATTGTACGTTGCCCAGCCAAGTGCCAGCTCGGAAAGATCACCAGTTCCAATGACCATACCGCCGGACTGGTTGGCAAGATCCATCAGAATCTGGGTTCTCTCACGCGCCTGTCCGTTTTCATACGTCACATCATGCTTCTCCGGATCCTGTCCGATGTCGCGGAAATGGAGATTGACGGCCTCTTTGATATCAACCTCTTTTAAGGTTGCACCAAGGCACCGCGTCAGTTCACAGGCATTCTGATACGTGCGGTCCGTCGTTCCAAAGCATGGCATGGTCACAGAAAGAATCTGGTTTCTCGGAAGGCCGAGCAGATCGAACGCTCTGGCAGTGACGAGCAGTGCCAGCGTCGAATCGAGTCCGCCGGAAATACCGATAACCGCGCTCTGGCAGTGCGTATGCGCCAGACGTTTTTTCAGTCCCATGGCCTGAATATTTAAAATTTCATCACATCGCTGATCCCGGTTGTGCTTATCCGACGGTACGAACGGCCGCGGATCGAAGTAACGGATCAGCTTTGTTTCTTCTATTGTTAATGAGAACTTAACCACCTGATAACCGTCGGTTCTCTGTTCCGGATATGTGGTCATTCTTCTGCGCTCACTCGTCAGACGATCAACATCGAGATCCGCGCAGACGATCTGATTCTCAAACCGTTTTGCCTCGGCAAGAATCGTTCCGTTCTCCGCAATCAGATGCTGTCCGCCAAAGACGAGATCCGTCGTGGACTCGCCCTCGCCTGCTGTCGCATAAATATAACCGCAGATCAGACGTGCCGACTGTGCACTCACGAGGCTTCTCCGATAGCTATCTTTTCCAACCATCTCATCACTCGCGGAAAGATTGACGATCACTGTCGCACCGGCCAGGGCATGCGCCACACTCGGCGGATTCGGGGTCCAGAGATCCTCGCAGAGCTCTGCAGCAACTTTGAGGCGCGGCATCTCCGCACACTGGAAGAGCAGATTCATGCCGAACGGAACCTCTTTTCCGAAAAATTCCGTCGTTGTCACCGCTTCTTTTCCCGGCGTAAAGTGACGCAGCTCATAAAATTCATTGTAGTTCGGCAGATACTTTTTCGGTACAACGCCGAGCAGCTCTCCATGACAGAGTACAGCGGCCACGTTAAACAGCTTTCCGCCCTGTTCCCACGGAAGGCCGACAAAAATCAGTGCATCGGTCCCTTTCGTTCCGTCGGCAATCTCTTTTAATCCCTCTTTCGCCGCGTCGATCATCTGGCTCTGCCAGAATAAATCACTGCAGGTATAGCCGGTCAGCGCCAGCTCCGGGAGCACCATCACTTTTGCGCCCTCGTCCTCCATTTTATGAATGGTTTCCAGAATGACTCTCGTATTTTCTCTGACATCCGCTACTGCCACCGCACAGGAAGCGGCTGCGACTTTTACGAATCCCTGTTTCATCTCTTTATCCCTCCGCTATTTGCTCTTACGCAATAATTCTTTCAGATCCTCGGTAGAAAATTCATAGGCGCTGTTGCAGAAATGACATTTCAGCTCCACCGGTTTTGCTTCCTGAATCATCTCGTTCAGTTCTTTTCTTCCGACCGCTATCAGCGCTTTCGATACACGCTCACGGCTGCAGTTGCAGTAAAACTGGGTCGGCACGGTATCGTTGATCACAAGGTCCATGTCTCCAAGCAGTTTTTCAAGAATCTGCTCCGGAGTCAGGCCCTCGTCAAGGAATGCGGTAACGGAATTGACTTCTGCCAGACGCTGCTCCAGTTTTTCAATGACTTTCTCATCGCAGAACGGCATCAGCTGAATGATAAAGCCGCCGGCCTGACGGACGGTATTGTCTTTGTTCATCAGCACACCGAGTCCGACGCTGGACGGAACCTGCTCACTCGTTGCAAAATAGTAGGTCAGATCCTCTGCGATCTCACTCGTCTGCAGAACGCACTGTCCGACGTACGGCTCTTTCAGTCCCAGGTCTTTGATGACATCCATGAATCCGACGCCGACAGCACCTGCCACGTCAAGTTTTCCTTTTTTGTTGGCCGGAATCACGACGTCCGGGTTTCCGACGTAACCTTTTACATTTCCTTTGGAATCTGCTGTTACGGTAATGCCGTTCAGCGGTCCGCCGGCATGGATGCGCAGGGTCAGAAGGTCTTTATCTCCCTTCATCATAACGCCCATCATTGCACCTGCCGTCAGAAGGCGGCCCAGCGCTGCGGTTGCAACCGGGCTCGTGTTGTGATCCTGGCGTGCTGTCTCTACGGTTTCTCTTGTTGTCGCTGCAAACGCACGAATCTGTCCGTCTGCCGCTGTTGCTCTTACAATATAATCCATGTTTCTCTCCTATTTCTCACTTTTTCCTTTTTCTCTTGCTACGACATAAATACGTTCGCTCTCCGGTCTCGGCGCATCCTTTGTGAATGCATCGTAAGCCGTTACAAACTCCATGCCTGCCTCTTCCAATAAGCGGCAGATCGTCGCAAGATCGTACGCTTTCTGATAATGTACCTCCTCAAATTTACGGTACAGATCGGAATCTTCTCCCTCCGGGATGAAAATGGCGAGCTCATATTCGTTGATCTCTTCCTCCGGGTCATAGTAATTGTCCCAGATAAAGCTTGCCTCCTCGCGGTTTTCCGCAATCGTAGTCTCACCCATCTGTTCATATTTATACTTGGTATTCAGATCAAAGATAAACATGCCCTTCGGGTCCAGATAATTGTTGACGAGCGAGAAGACTTCCCGCAGATCGTCTTCCTCCAGAATATAGTTGATGGAATCGCAGATGCTCACAACCGCCTTCACGGTTCCGTAGAGCTCAAATTCCCGCATATCCTGAAGCAGATATAAAATGTTTAAGCCGGACTCGGCGCGTTTTTTCACTGGCAATCTCGAGCATATCCTCAGAATTGTCCACGCCGATCATATCGTAGCCCTCTTTGGCGAGCAGCTCGGTCATATTCCCCGTTCCACATCCAAGATCGAGCACCAGTCCGTCTTCCACCTGATATTCTTTTAAAAGCTGAATCAGATATTTGCTCCAGGCAGGATAATCCACGTTGTCCATGAACATGTCATATACCTGGGCAAAACTGGTATAACTTTCATTCATCTTTCTTTTCTCCTTCATCGTTTACAGTAGCTACGCCTTATTGTATCACATCACACAGGGCAACTCAATATACGAAAAGACCTGCAGGATCCCTGCAGGTCTCATTCACTCCCCGAGTTGGGCTCGAACCAACAACCCTTCGGTTAACAGCCGAATGCTCTACCATTGAGCTATCGAGGATTATTTAATTGAAGATATTTGATATACCTTCAAAACCGCATACACTACACATCTATCATTCCATTTTTTGTGAACACAACCATTCAGGTCAAGCCCTCGACCGATTAGTAACAGTCAGCTCCATGCCTTACGGCTACTTCCACCTCTGCCCTATCTACTCGTCGTCTTCAAGGGTCTTACTTCTTTCG
>ENA-OQJI01000145-OQJI01000145.1-human-gut-metagenome-genome-assembly--contig:-NODE-145-length-16417-cov-0.873665_pt1 | contig 16417 bp, 28 predicted proteins | sample MGYA00242602_ERZ504768 | MGnify/ENA primary metagenome ERZ504768 (study PRJEB26092, sample SAMD00036368) | human gut metagenome | host: Homo sapiens | study: EMG produced TPA metagenomics assembly of...
TTGGGTACTCCGCTGCCGGCACGCTCGCCGATATTGATCAGATTAAACATTTTCATGAGTACTTTGTTGCGAGGATCAGAATTCCCCCTTTTTTCATTTGTTGTTTTCCTGTTCTGGAATATCCTGGATTTTCAAATACTATTCTGTCAGCTTCTTTTCGGACTACAATGCCTCGAACACCATAAAAGTCTGCATTTATCAAACAGTTTGCGAGGGCTTCCCTCAATGCTTCATGTACGGGAGTATCATCAATACGGTTTCCATCGATTGTTTTAAAAGGTACCTTGATATCTTTAACAAGTTTATTATATACTCGGAAGTAAAAATCACATATATTACCGGACCATTCACCGGAACTTGACTGTAAGCGATCGGTCCAGCGTATAGTTGGATCCAGAATTTCACGATAATCTAAAAAATATTCAGGGAAATGTCGTACAATGTTATATTCATCTCCAAACATTAGCATTCCTGCAGCTGTTGGATGAAGGCATTTATCAATATTGGAAATGGCAGCAGCTCCTATGCTGCGTAAATATTCAGAATCATTTAAACGGCCAAATGGATGTGCAGGTTTAAGGGCTCGATGTCTGTTGCGATATCCCTGAATGGTTTCATAATTTAGGTCGCTTATTGGAACATCATCCAGTACATCCATATCCATAGTGTTGTCTGTCTGGTCGCGGAGCATGGCTTTCACCTGAAGTTTGGTACAATGATAGTCTCCTTCGTGATTTCTTCGAAATGTTCCGCCAAATATATCATCATTAATATACACAGGTTTTTTGTTCTCTGTTTGCCATAGGAACATAAATCACGATGATAGTATCTTCATCCTTCTCATATATCTCTACATCCTGATCAGATAGAAGATTTACGTTGACCTTTTTTCGATTATTGATTGTATCCCAGAAATGTTTTAACAGCTTGTCCCTGTCTGTACTTTTTAAACCTGTAGTTCTCCAGATTCCATCTTTGTTTTCGGCAACTCCCAGAATAATTACGCCGCCATAACAATTTGCAAAAGCAGAGTAAGTCTCCCATAAAGAAGAAGGAAGGCCGCCATTTGCTTTTTTTTACTTCGCGCCGGTTATCTTCTTTATATAAGTTGAACTTTGTAATATCAAAAAAATGTACCATTGTTATTACCTCTTTTTGAAACCAATAATTTGTCTTTATTATACCGTACAGAACTGAAAAAAATGGCAATGGCTATAATTAAAGAATATTTGTCGAAATTGCCACAGGTATAGAGTGCTTCACATTAATTCTGGAAACAGATATTCTGTTTTGCGAGTACAGGATATCGGATTAGGACTGTTGTATCCAGATTTTCACGATGCATATCGACAGCATTGATCTGATGATTTTCATAGGTGGTATAATAATAAATTCCCTTTGTTGTGTTGCAGCAGGAAGTGTAGAGAGTGATCTCATATTTGCCTTTTGCTACTTCGCAGCAGCCACGCTGCTGATCTACGGAGCCGAGGATGTGGAAGAACTGGCTGACGCTTTCGAGTTCGGAGTCGCCGGATCTGGAGTTCATTTTTGTGAAGGCAACTTTGGCAAAGCGGGAGGCGGAGGAAAGGTCTCCCGGGAGGCCGAGGCGCCCATACCGCGGCTGTAGGATTGGAGTTCTAATCCTGGAGCGAAGGTGTTCTCTGGTTGGCGAGGGGAGAGAGACTGGTAGTTGTTAAGCTGGAACATCTGCTGTGGGAAGGGTGGGTTATTGGTTAGTACCCCTACAGGATTTTCGTAGATATGGAGGCCGTCCTGCATGGATTCGATAACGAGGCAGCCGGAAGCATCTGCGAGGATCCAGTGGAGCTGAGCACATGGGAAGTTCTCACTGAACTGTGTGTTGGCGAGATTCATAGTTGAGAGTCTCTGGCGGGCTTTCTTTTAAGGTGGCACACTGGCTGAGAATCCATGGGATGAATTCGAACTGGGCTACGTTTTCTTTGTCCGATACTGGTTCTGCATAGACTGCATTTCCTACGAAATTCAGACCTGCCATGCCGAGACCTTTTTCATTAATGGCATCATAGTAGAGTGGATAGTCTCCGGCCACATGAGCCATTCCGATGATGGCATAGTGAGAGTCAGGGGCTTTATCAGAATGACGGAAATGGAATGGGTAGTTTCGTGGTGTGATGGTGATTTCATCACCGTAGGAAAATTCATAATCAAGGGTTCTGCCGAAATAGAAATCTTTTGTTTTATAAGTTGCTGCTGTGCACATAGTTATACCTCCTGCTGTAAAGAATACATACCTGTAAAATCTGCATATTTATAACTGTTTATTAGTGGATTGTTTGCTGTAAATATAGCACAGTTATATGTTCCTTTATTTTGGAGAATATTACCACAATCTTTTGTTTTTATGCAATATACAGATTTTGCTTTTTGCATAGTTACAGTTTATAAATATTTTAGAAATTCGACAAAAAATAGGACTGGACAAATCAATTGTCCGGTCCTATAATAATACTCACCAGAGTTCTTCTGGTGATTCAATCCCGTCAGTTCGGCGGTTAATTCCACTTTTATTTTTTTAAAATACCAAAGAAGAGACAGGCTGTTTCCTATTGTATGAACAGTATCGAAACAGTTGCGAAAAATATAAGACTGGGGGTGATGCAATATGCATTTTTTCACCTTTTTCCTGTAGCGGTTGCCGGGACTGCCATGATCATGGATATCCGTACAGCAAAGTTGATAACGGATGGATTATTTTTCCATGTCTGTGGGACTGTTTGTCTGTATATGGCAAAAGAATATTACGGGAATTGGATTTTTTATAATGGGAAGCGTAATGCCGTTATTTCTTATGATCCTCTTTGTCTTTTGGGATGATAGGTGCCGGAGATATTAAACTATTCTGCGCACTGGGAGGGATAATGGGCTGTGAATCTATCATAAAATGCATCTTTATTTCTTTTCTGACAGGTGCAGGTATTTCTGCCGCACTTCTGATCTTTAACCACAATTTCTGTGAACGTATCCTTTATTTTATTGAATATGTGAAATGTACAGTCAGTACGGGAAAGATTAGTTCCTATCGGAGAAAAAGTATTGCTGCTCCTGAAAATTTCCATTTTACGATTCCTGTTTTTATAAGTGTGTTGTTATATGCAGGAGGTATCTATTGAAAAGAAACATTTTTGCAGTATGCGATCTGGAAGTGGATTATGCGCTGAACTTTATGGACTATATGAACCGGAAGAAGAATATTCCCTTTGAGATACAGGCATTTACATCTGTAGAAAACCTGATCGCCTATGGGAAACAAACACATATAGAGTTGCTGTTGATCTCCGGGCGGGCTATGTGCCGGGAAGTCCGGGATCTGGATATCGGGAAGATCATCATTTTGTCGGAAGGGGTACACCCTCCGGAACTTGACCAGTATCCAAGTGTGTATAAATATCAGTCTTCTTCTGATGTTCTCCGGGAAGTGATGGCATGTTATGGCGCCGAAAAAAAGACAGTGGCAGATCAGATCGCTGTATTAAAAAAAGACAACAGAAATTATTGGAATATTTTCACCTCTGGGACGTTGTCTGAAAACCTCTTTTGCATTGACACTTGGACAGATACTTGCCAAAGAACGAGCCGTTCTTTATCTGAATATGGAAGAATATTCCGGATTTGAAGAATTGATGGGAAAAGGTTTTGCCCACAATCTGAGTGATCTTCTTTATTATGTGAGACAAGATAATCAGAATCTTCTCTATAAGATGAACAGTATGATACAGACGATCAATAATCTGGATTATGTTCCACCTGTGCAGACGCCGGCAGATATCCGTACAACAGCCTGGCAGGACTGGGAACGGCTTTTTCAGATGCTTATACTTGACAGTTCTTATGAAGTGATTGTGCTGGATATTGGATGTGGGATTGATGAAAATTTCCAGCTGCTGGATATGTGTAAGAAGATTTATATGCCTGTATTGTCTGATGCTGTTTCACAGTGTAAGATTGCGCAGTTTGAGAATTTGGTCCGAATCTGGGATTATCCTCAGATTCTGGAAAAGACGGAAAAGATAAATCCACCGTTTCATATGGCAACCTGTCTGTCACCTGCGTATGTTGAACAGCTGATGTGGAGTGAACTGGGAGATTATGTGCGGAACCTTCTGAGGAAAGAAAGCCAGAAAAAAGAAAATTAAAAAAGTTCCGGAAAGATGCTGTAAAGGGAAAAAGGATGAACAAAGATGTATTTAGAAAGCTGCGGCAGATGCTGATGGAAGAACTGGATCTGTCCAGAGAATTATCGGATAAAGAAATCCTTGATGTAATTGATGAGCTGATTCTGAACCAGATAAAAGATGTCCGTCTTGCGCTGAAAGAAAAGGTACAGCTTCGTCAGGAACTGTTTTATTCTGTCCGCAAACTGGATGTGCTTCAGGAACTGGTGGATGATGAGACAGTGACTGAGATCATGGTAAACGGGCCGGATACTATTTTTGTAGAACGGGCCGGCAAGCTTATGAAATGGCATAAAAGTTTTACTTCTGCTGAGAAACTGGAGGATGTGATCCAGCAGATTGTTGGAAAATGTAATCGTGTGATCAATGAATCCATGCCGATCGTGGATGCAAGACTGGAAAATGGTTCCAGGGTAAATGCTGTAATTTATCCGGTTGCATTAAATGGTCCGATTCTCACTATAAGGCGTTTTCCTGAACACCCCATTACAATGGAAAAGCTGATTGCACTGGGAAGTATCACACAGGAATGTGCAGAATTTCTGGAGAAGCTTGTGAAGGCCAGATATTCCATGGTCATAGGAGGCGGAACCGGAAGCGGAAAGACTACATTTCTTGCAGCAATGTCGGAATATATCCCCAGGGACGAAAGACTGATCACAATAGAAGATAATGCAGAACTTCGCATCAGGGGAATTGACAATCTGGTCCGGCTGGAAGCAAAGATGGCAAACATGGAAGGAGCAGTTTCCGTTACGATCAGAGATCTGATCAAATCTGCATTACGAATGCGTCCGGACAGAATCATAGTGGGAGAAGTCCGCGGCGGAGAGGCAATGGATATGCTTCAGGCATTGAATACAGGGCATGAAGGGTCGCTGTCTACTGCCCATGCCAATTCTGCCAGGGATATGTTATCCAGACTGGAAACAATGGTTCTGATGGGCGTTGATCTTCCATTGGAAGCAATCAGAAGACAGATTGCTTCCGGAGTGGATATTCTGGTACATCTGGGAAGAATGAGGGATAAATCAAGGAAATTGCTGGAAGTAACTGAGGTGTGCGGCTTTGAAAATGGAGAAATCCGTATCCGGCCGCTGTATCAATGGCAGGAAGGGAAAGGTCTTGTAAAGACAGCATCCCTCCTTCATGTGGAAAAACTGGAAAGAGCGGGGATTGAACTATGAAAGGGAAAGAAAAAGAACAGCTTTATCAGAAACGTAATTATGATCATTATCGTTTTTCTATGAAAGAACTTCTGAAATATATGGGACAGGCACTGGCGTTGTGCATAATGGCAGATTATCTTTTTTACAAAAGTAAATGGGTGTTGCTTCTTATGCTTCCCGTTCCTGTGTTTTATCTGAAATGGCAGAAAAATCGTATGATCAGGGAAAGACGGAAGAATCTGAATTATCAGTTTAAGGATGCACTTACTTCGCTGAGTGTTGCGGTTCAGGCCGGATATTCGCTGGAAAGCGCGGTAAAAACCTGTGTCAGAGATTTGGAGAGACTCTATGGAAAGGGAACGGATATTGTGGAGGAATTTCGCTACATTGAAAGCCAGCAGCATATCAGTGTTCCGCTGGAAGAGCTGTTTCTGGATCTTGGAGAAAGAAGTCAGATAGAAGATATCGAAAATTTTGCCTCTGTATTTTATACAGCCAAGCGTACAGGTGGTGATATGAACCGGGTAATTCAGAAGGTGTCTCGTATGCTTGGAGATAAGATTGACGTTAAAAAAGAGATAGAGGCTACACTGGCAGCAAAGAAGTCAGAACAGATGATCATGAGTCTTATGCCTGTGGAATTATCCTGTACTTGCAGATGACTTCACCGGGCTTCTTAAGTGTTCTTTATGGAAATCCCTTTGGAATTGCAGCAATGAGTATCTGTCTTGCCATTTATGCTGCGGCATACTGGCTTGGCAGAAGGATTGTAGATATTGAGGTGTGACAGTACAAATGTGGGTACATGTTGTCATTTTTTGTTATGATCCTGTGTGCACTGACCGGCTGGAAAAAAGGATGGATTCCATCTTCCGGAATCGGAGGGAAGGATGGTATCAGACTTTTTGCGGTAGTAGCGATGAGCCGGAAATCTGCTGGGCATGATCCTTACTTTGCAAAACGGTGGACAGGTGTATCCTCAGGGATACCGTCTGGAAAAGGAGGATACAGGATCATATGAGAAGGAATTTATGGTATCCGTTGACGGAGAGGAACCGGTCTCCATGTACATTCAGGTACCGGAGAAGGAACTGGAAGAGCAGGAGGAAGAACCGAAACAGAATAAGAAGCTGACCAGAAAAGAACAGGCACAAAAAAGTATTGCAGAGGCAGTATCCCGGTATAACGAGCAGCGCAGTGATCCGGATTATTATTATCTTCCGGATAGGCTGAATGGAAAAAAGGTAAAATGGGAAAGTCCGGCAGACACTTCCGGAATGCTTCTGACAGGACTGTTTCTTATTGCGGCAATGGCAATTCTTGTGATGAAAGGGAGAGAAGAACAGGTTCAGCTTCAGAAACGGTATGAAGAACTTCTTATGGATTATCCGGGACTGATCATGAAATTTACACTTCTGGTTCAGGCCGGGATGACTGTAAGAAAGGCATTCCAGAAAATCTCTCTGGATTATGGAAGAAAGAGAAAGCGGAATCCAAGACCTGCGTATGAAGAGATACGGATTGTATGCTATGAGATGGAAAGCGGAGTTTCTGAAAGTGAAGCATACAGAAGATTTGGAGAAAGATGTGGTCAGGCAAAGTATAAAACATTTGCCACGCTTCTTATCCAGAATCTCCAGAAGGGCAGCAGACAGATGGCTGATATGCTTGAAAGAGAATCAACCGAAGCATGGGAAGAACGAAAGAGAAAAGCACGTGTTCTTGGAGAGGCTGCAGCCACAAAACTTCTGGTACCGATGATCATGATGCTTATTGTCGTTATGGCAATTGTCATGATTCCTGCTTTTATGTCTTTCTACGGAGAAACATGATAAGGTGCTGCAGTAAATTCTGTGCAGCGTAAAGGGTGCTTTTGGATATGGAGGGAAAAAATGGGACAATTGATAAGACAGATAAAAAAGAAAAACGGACTGATACGAAGATTCGCAGAGGAAGAAGACGCTGTAGGTGTTGTGGAGATCATTCTGATTCTTGTAGTCCTGATCGGGCTTGTCATTATTTTCAAAGAGCAGCTGACCGAACTGGTGCAGAGCATTCTTTCAAAGATCGCCAAACAGAGTAATTCTATTTAAGATGAAAAGAGAAGGAGGTGTACTTCCTGTATGAAATATTGCGGAAAGGAAAGAGGAAGCATTACATTATTTCTTGCATTAATACTCAGTCTGCTTTTGTCTCTTGTATGTACAAGTATAGAATCTGTACGTATGGCATCGGCTAGAACCCAAATACTCAACAGTATGGATATCGGACTTTATTCTGTATTTGGACAGTATGACAGGAAACTTCTTGAGGAATATGATCTGTTTGCGCTGGATGGTTCCATGGGAGGCGGGCAGCTTAATCTCGCAAAGATCTGCGATAATCTGGAATCCTATATGAAACCGGTGTTAAAACAGAACAGTCAGAAACTTGAACTGCATCAGAGCGGACTTACCGGTTACCGGCTTCTGACAGATGAGTGCGGAGAGGTTTTTTATCAGCAGATTGTGCAGTATATGCAGGAAACTCTTGGAAGTCAGGGGGTACAGCTTCTTCTCAACAAAATGTCTGATCGAGAGAGAAAAACAGAAGAGGCGGATCTGAAAGCGAAACAGGCGGAGACAGGAGGCTCCATCGACAGATATGATTCAGAAATGAATCAGGCTTCTCAGAAAAGCCGGCAGGCAGCACAGGAAGCTGAAAACAGGCAGCAACAGGAAGGACAAATATCAACCCAGCCAGCACCGACGCAGCCACAGGCTGACAATCCCATCAGTATTATAAAAAGAATAATGAAAATGGGAATACTGGAGCTGGTTTTGCCACCCGGACGGGAAATTTCCACCCGGACAGTCAGCAAAGACACAATGGTTTCGGGAAGACAGCTGCAACAGGGAATGGAGATGCCAGACGGAGTGACAGCAGATAGCAGTTATACTTCCGGGGTTTTGTTTCAGCAGTATCTGATGAATCATCTGGGAAATTACACAGATCCGTCAAAAGAAAGTCTTGCATATCAGATGGAATATGTTTTTGGAGGAAGAGACAATGATATAGATAACCTTAAATCTGTGGCATCAAAGCTTTTGTTCATCAGAGAAGGCGTAAACTTTGCATGTTTGATGGCAGATAATGTAAAAAGAACAGAGGCACAGGCACTCGCTGCAGCCATTGCGTCGGGATTTCTGGTTCCTCCGGCAGCGGTAGTGATAGAGTCTGCATTGCTTTTATGCTGGGCATTTGCGGAGAGTGTACTGGATGTGAGAGAACTTTTTTGCAGGAGGGAAGATTCCCCTTGTAAAAACTTCCGCAGACTGGCAGATTTCGCTGTCTAATCTTTCAAGTCTGATGGAAGGACTGGATTCCATGCGGAAAAACAATGAACATGGATTGTCCTATGAGGATTACCTTCAGGTTCTGATATTGCCTGTTTCAAAGGAAAAGAAAGTGATGAGAGCTATGGATATGATCGAAGATGCGATAAGAAAGAAAGGCAGGGCAAATTTTTATATGGATTCCTGTGTTGTAGCTCTGGAGGCATTTGCGGAGGTAAAAGCAAACAGGAAAAAGGAATTTCAGGTGATACGTCAGTATTGTTATGAATGAATTGCTGAAAAGAGGTGTGAAAAGATGCTTTTACAGAAAGAAAAACAAAGCATTGAAGAAATCGGAAAAAAAGATAAAAAAAATTTATGAAAGGAGAAAAGTCTCTCTAAGCAATATTTACGATCTTTTATTCCCCCAAAAGAGTCGGAAATATTTTCGGACAAATGCAAAAGAACATATTGGAGAAGTTTCTTCTGTAAAAGTATCTTTCTGCACCTCTTTTCGGGGGAAGATTAAGAAGGGAAGTCTGGCAGTAGAAACAGCACTTGTACTGCCGCTGTTCTTCCTGGGAATGGTTACGCTGATTTCGTTTATGGATATATATAAACTGCAGACGGAACATCTGACTGCATTGTGTACGAAGGTAAAACAGGCGGGAATGTATGCGTATCTTCCGGGTGGGGACAGTGTTGATGATATTACGCTGCCGGACATCTACACATATAAACCCTTTGGTGGACTGATACCTCTTCCGAATGTTGTAATTTATAACCATGTAAAAGTCCATGCATGGACAGGAACCGAATTTCCTGACAATGGAGGAGAGCAGGGAGAAACAGAACCGATGGTTTATGTAACTGCCTCGGGCAGTGTGTACCATAAAAATCCGGGCTGCAGCTATCTGAATGTTTCATTAAAACAAATTCCCGGAAGTTCCGCAAAATCTGCATCCAATAAGTACGGGGAGCATTATTCAGCCTGTGAAATCTGCAGCAGGAATCAGAATCCGGCAGGAGTGGTATATGTTACGGAACAGGGAAACAGATACCATAATCTGGAGTCCTGCAGTGGGCTGAAACGTTCGGTAAGACTGGTAAAAGCTTCCTCTGTTTCGGAAATGGGAGCATGTAGCAGGTGTGGCTGAATTTTGCCGGAGAGATGTATATGGAGATGAATGGTGTAAAAGAAATATGTGTACTTGGATTTCTGGGAATAAATTCATGGATAGATATCAGAAAAAAGCAGGTTTCTCTTCTGCTGATCATAATATTTGCAGTCTGCGGAACTGTGTGGACAATATATAGCAGAAGAAATGTTCCGGAGGTTCTTATGTGCGTGGGGACAGGTTTTCTCTTTGTGCTGATCGGCATCCTTACAGAAGGTGCTGTGGGAATGGGCGATGGCTGGCTGCTTATGGCACTGGGGACAGTGCTGTACCCGGAAGAATTTTTTTCAACACTTTTTATGGGAATGATCTGCAGTGCAGTATGGTCCGGCATCATGTTGATGGGATTTTGCAGAAAGGGCAGTACGGAAATACCGTTTGTGCCATTTTTGCTGGCAGGATATCTGGGAGGATTTTTGATATGAAAGATAATTTTTGTATAACAAATGAATACAGTATAATTCGTAAGGGAAGTTTTACAATCGAGACTGCCTGTGTCATGCCGTTGATTCTGCTGGTGTTGATGGGACTTATCTATCTGAGCTTTTTTGTACATAACAGGGCATGGCTGACAGCGGCAGCTTATGAATCAGCAGTAAGCGGGAGCATGGAAGGGATTAAGAAAAACGGAGAAATATATGATACTGCAAGGATGCGCAGTGAGGAGCTGGGGAGTATTGGCTTTTTCGGGGCGGAGAATTTAGGTACCCAGACAAATGTGGGAAAAGAAGTGCAGGTAACCTATGACCTGGACACGATCTCGTCGTATGGCAATCTGAGCTGGCATTTGAGGACAGAAGGGAAATCCGCAGTGATAAATCCGGTGAAACATATCCGCAGACTGCGGGCGGCGCAGGCGGTACTGAGAGAAATGGGGGAATAGAATAGTATGCGGACAGAATATAAGAGGGATATGAATCATAATTATCTCGTTGTCTATGGTGAGAATGAGATCAATACAGATTCCTATCAGGTAAGGATGCTTGCGGGAAATGTGATTCCCTCTCTTCTGAAGTGCAGGATACAGGGGATGGATGGCAGATTTCTTATCTATTTTGATATTACTTCGAAACAGGCGGTGAATGTGCTGTATGAAGAAAAGAAGATGGGAGTTGAAGATCTCAGGCTTATTTTCGGTGGTTTTGTAAAGGTTATGGAAGATGCGGCGGAATATCTGATCAATCCCGGACAGTTTATAATGTCGCCGGAATATATTTATACAGATATTGAAAAAAGACAGATTTATTTCTGTATGATGCCCGGATATGAGAAGGATATTAAAGAACAGTTTCAGCTTCTGACAGAATATATCTGCCGAAAATAGACCATCAGGATCAGGATGCGGTAATCCTTGGATATGGAGTATATAAAAGAGCAATGGAAGACAGTTTTCATCTGGAGCATATTAAAGAAGAATTATATAAAACTCAGAGTTCAGATGTAAATGGGGAGAAGAAAGAAAAAATAAATGCAAAAAAGACAGAGCAGGAGATGGAGTTTGCAGAAGAAGAGACTTTCCCGGAAGATAATGAAAACCGGAATGAATTTGTAAGAGAAGGAGAAGATTCAAAAGAACCCAGCCGACTGAACCCGGTCGGTGTTATTGTGCTGGCTGCTGTTCTGATCTGTGGACTGGCAGCTGCTATCCTGAAGGGATATCTGCCACATGTGGAAATGGAAACCATACTTGGTGTAATTGTTATAGCTATAGCGGGTATCATGCTGGGCCTGCGTATTATAAAGACAAAAAAAAGTTTCGCATTTCCCGGAACAGCCGTATGCATCAGGAGAAACAGTGGGACACATAGAAAAAATAAGAAATATACCATCATGGAATAAAACAGAAAAGAAAACATCAGGGAAAAGATCAGGATGGAAAGAAGCAAAAGGAAAAGTGTCAGAGCAGAAATGGGAGGACAGATTATATGAAAACCTGTCCCAGACAGTGGAGAGAAATCAGCAAACAAATCAGAGTCAGCCGGTGAATGGGCAGAAAATGTCAGACTGTGGACAAAAAACTTCCGAATCATCCAGGATACATATGGACTATGGTGAAACAGTAGTACTATCTGCCGGAACAGTAAGCGGACCTGCAAGTCTGGTGAGCAAAGAACCGGGAGAACTGGCGACCATTTATCTCAATGAAGATCTGACTGTGATCGGAAAGTTGGAAACTGCCTGTGATGCGGTGATCAGCCTGCCTACCGTAAGCCGTATCCATGCAAAAATACGAAAAAAAGAAGAAAACTATTTCCTTAGTGATATGAATTCCAGAAACGGAACGTCTGTAAATGGAAGATTACTTCGTCCGGATGAGGAATATCAGCTTGAACCGGAAGATGAAGTGGATTTTGCACAGGCAAGATATATATTTCTGGAATAAATGTTTTTACAAAATACAGGAGGTCTGCTACAATTAGTAATGGTACATTGTTTTTGAGATAAAGAAACAGAAAAGAGGTAAAACTTGGAAGAACTGAAAAAGGCACCGGTTACAGTGCTTCTCATTCTGGCGAATATTCTTGTTTTTACTGCAGTGGAATTTACCGGAGGATCAGAGGATACCATGCATATGCTTCAGTGCGGAGCGGCATATACTCCCGCCATTATGCAGGGAGAATACTATAGGATCTTTACAAGTATGTTCCTTCATTTTACCGCAGCATCTTGGAAATAACATGCTGGTACTGTTTGTGCTTGGAGGCAGACTGGAGCGTACAGTTGGAAAACTGAAATATCTGCTGATCTATCTTCTGGGAGGAATGGGTGGAAATCTGCTGTGTCTGTTCCTGGAACTGGACAGTGCGGATTTTGCAGTTTCGGCAGGTGCATCCGGTGCAGTGTTTGCTGTGATGGGTGCAATGATCTATGCTGTGATCAGGGGCAGAGGTCATATTGAAGATCTTTCTGCCAGACAGGTAGTGATCATGGCTGCTTTTTCGCTTTTATTTTGGTTTTACAAGCGAATGGGTGGACAATGCGGCACATGTAGGCGGTCTTATCTGTGGATTCCTGCTTGCAGTTCTGCTTTATCACCCTTCGCAGCGTGCAGGATAACCGACCTTTATTCAGGGGATGCCGGCAGATAAATATAAAAGGCAGAACCTGACCGGGAGTGCTGGAAACCTTGATCTGACCATGGTGTGCAGAGATGATTTCTGCTGTTACTGCAAGCCCGAGACCGGTTCCTTCCGGTTTATATGTAATGAAGGGATGAAAGATATTCTCAGTCTGCTTATGCGTCATGCCACATCCGTTATCTTTAATACAGATGCAGATGCCGGAATCTGCAGGGGTGAGATTTACAATAATCTTTCCGCCTGGCTGATTGATGGCTTCACAGGAATTTTTGATCAGGTTAAATATGACCTGACGCATTTTTATCCGGTCAAGAAAAACAGGTGAAGAAGTATGTTCCACATGTATTTCCAGCCGGATTCCCAGATAGTCCAGAGTGTTTTTCTGACAGGATAAAACAGTGGTCAGAAATTCCGCGGGATTTACGGGAACAAGAGTAACTGTCTGTGCATGGCTGAAGTCAGAGAGTTCTTTCAGCAGTTCTTTTACATATTCAAGGTTATCCATAAGACTGTCCCATTGTCTGTAACTGCACAGTTCCGGGTGAGAGGAAGCCATCAACTGAAGTTCACTGTTGATCAGCGTGACCGGATTACGGATTTCATGTGAAAGTCTGGATAAAAGAAAACGAAAATCTTTTTCTGATTGTTTTGTTATTTCAATCTGCATATTATCACCTCAGGAAAAGTGTATCATTGTGAACTTTCAGCCGCAACTGATTTCGTCCTGAAAAATTCGCAATAAAACGACAAGTATTACTGATTATTGCAAATCAAAATCTTGAATTTTAAGAAAGAAGGATTTAAAGATGGAAAATTGTATTTTTTGTAAAATCGCTAATGGAAAGATTCCTGCTGCAACACTTTATGAGGATGAGAATTTCAGGGTAATTCTTGACCTGGGCCCGGCGAGTAAGGGACATGCGCTGATCCTTCCGAAATCGCATGCTGCCAATATTTATGAATTATCGGATGAAATGGCTGCAAAGGCAATGATTCTTGCAAAGAAAATGGCGACAGCGATGACAGCAGCACTGAAATGTGACGGATTTAATATTGTACAGAATAATGGCGAGTGTGCAGGGCAGACAGTATTTCATTTTCATATGCATCTGATTCCGAGATATAAAGGAGATCAGGTGGGAATCACATGGCACCCGGGTGAGCTCAGTGATGCAGATAAAGAAGAAATCCTGTTAAAAGTAAAGGAGCAGCTGTCCTGATATTCTGATACAGCACATTACAAAAGATGGAGAATATAGATTTTGTAAGTATCTACAGGAAATACCGCTCGCGGGCGTTCAATATTGGAAAATTTATCCTTGGCGATGAAGACGAAGCAGAAGATGTCTGTCAGGACGTATTTGAGACTTTGTTTCATATGGGCCGGAGTGTGGATTTTTCAGATGAAAAGAAACTGGAGAATCTGATTGTCAGAATCAGCTACCATAAGGCATCCGATCATCGCAAAAAGGCCTCAGGAAATATGAATATGCGAACTCAGATGCGATTCTGGAAATGACAGATATGCGGGTAAGAAAAGGTAATCGTGTAGATGAGATTGTTCTGAATCTGGAGGCAGCAGGATACCTGCAGTCGATATTTGAAAAACTGAGAGAAAAGAACAGGACAAATTATGAAATCTATGTCAGTGTAACGTTATATGACATACCAACGCGTCTCGTTGCCAGACATTATCATATCACAGAAAATAATGTGAATAACAGAGTCATGAGGACGAGACGCTGGCTTGCCAGGGAATATAAGAAAATAACCCGGTGATTACTGTTTATTTACGCAGTCTTCGATCAGCCCGGTGATTTTTTCAATAGAATTCATATGACTGCTTTCTGACATGGCATGAACATAGGACTCTCTGTTCTGGTACAGTTCGCGGATTACGTTTAAAAGTGTGCTTTCTGTAATCTCTTCTTCCTCAAGTACCATGCTGAATCCCTGACGTTCAAATGAACGTGCATTGAGGATCTGGTCACCGCGGCTGGCATTTGCAGAAAGCGGGATCAGAAGATTGGGTTTTTTTAAAGCATTCAGTTCACAGATTGCATTGGCACCTGCGCGGGAGATAACGATATCAGACAGAGCAAACAGATCGGCAAGCTCCTGTTTAATATATTCATACTGTACATATCCTTTTGTGTCTTTGAGACTTTCATCCATTTTTCCCTTACCACACAGGTGGATAACCTGAAACTCTTTTAAAAGTTCCGGAAGGATTTTGCGGATATTTTCATTGACAGATGCGGCACCAAGACTTCCGCCGATCACCATAAGAACCGGTTTGTCATCTGTGAAACCACAGAATTCGCGGGCTGCCTCTTTACTTCCGTTTAATAATTCCTGACGGATAGGAGTACCTGTAAGTACTGCTTTGTCAGCAGGAAGACTTTTTACAGTCTCAGGGAAGTTACAGCATACTTTTGTTGCAGATGGAATGCAGATCTTATTTGCAAGTCCGGGAGTCATATCTGATTCATGAATGATGGTAGGAATTTTACGTTGACCGGCAGCGATTACAACCGGGACAGTCACGAAGCCACCCTTGGAGAAAACCACATCTGGTTTTAATTGTTTCAATAATTTTTTGGCCTCACCGAATCCTTTCAGTACACGAAATGGATCTGTGAAGTTTTTCAGATCAAAATAACGTCTCAGCTTTCCGGATGAGATTCCGTAATAAGGAATATTCATTTCTTCAATAAGCTTTTTTTCGATTCCATCGTAGGATCCGATATAGGAAATTTCGTATCCAAGCTCCTTAAGGCGTGGGATCAGAGCAATATTCGGAGTCACATGTCCGGCTGTGCCGCCGCCGGTGAGCACAATATGTTTCATAGAGATTCCTCCTGTTTTATTCTGAATAGTTACAACAATTCTATAAAAGACTGCAGGGAATATGTGAAATCCTGCGAAAATGTCCGGATTCATTATTTTATGGAATTGCTATACGTTACTATTTAATATGAACCCAGGGGGAGAAATTGTCAAGGAAAGTTAAATATTATGAAGAACAAAACAGATATACAGACAAAAAATCAGCAGATAGACAAAATACTTCAAGAGCAGTATGATGCGGAAACCAAAATACTTGAATCCGCATTGCTGAACGTAGCAGGCAAAACCTCATGGGATGAATTTCCGGAAGAATCCGAGGAGAAGATCCGGGCGGGGTATGATCGGCTGATCACCCGACTGAGAGAAACAGGGGATTTCAATGAAGCAGCCAGAGCTGAAAAGACAGGAAGCACCAGGGCGGCAAAGGAAAAACTTGAAATTCTTGAGTATGACTGGAACAGGACTCACAGAATCCTGAAATCTGCAGCTGCCGCAGTGGCAGTAGTTATGTTGACTGCGCTGGTGGGAATGACTGCTATAGCTGACTGTCGATATCCGGATAAAAATACGCAGACATATCAGAAGACATCCGTTTTTGAAAAAAAATAAAAA
>ENA-OQJI01000148-OQJI01000148.1-human-gut-metagenome-genome-assembly--contig:-NODE-148-length-16338-cov-0.898341_pt1 | contig 16338 bp, 16 predicted proteins | sample MGYA00242602_ERZ504768 | MGnify/ENA primary metagenome ERZ504768 (study PRJEB26092, sample SAMD00036368) | human gut metagenome | host: Homo sapiens | study: EMG produced TPA metagenomics assembly of...
ATGTGCAAGATCGTAGGCCATGAAGATGGTGCTGAGGGTGAAGCCCATGAACGCCGCATACACGTAGAACATGACGTATGCGGTGGAGACCTTCATTGTATGGATGCGCGCGCCAAGGTAGATGGCAAGCACGATTTCAATGACGGCGGGGGCGAAGATGCCGATGATGCCCGTGGTTTGGATGAGTGCCAGGTACACGCCGCTCATTTGGGTGATGATGGCGACCACGGCAGTGACGATCAAACCAAGGGTCATGTGCGTGTATGCGCTGTTGACGGAACTGCGTTCGGCCTGCTCGTAGGAATAGGTGGCCTGCACGTTGACTGCGGCGGTACCGTTGGGCGCGTAGGCGTACTGTGGCTGCGCATTGTACTGGTTGTACTGTTGGTTGTACTGGTATTGATTGTTGAAGCCGTTATTCTGGGCGTTGTTACCCCTGGGGCTGCTGACCGAATGCCATAATCGCTCCTTTTTGCTCGATTGCGCATCACGATACGGCATTTTCCTGACGATTTCATGAATATTGGCTTAATCTCATGATTTCTTCAAAGCCCGCATAGGTTTCGCGTTCGACACGGGGAGTGTGCCGGACGCGAAAGACTGGGACATGCCATGTCAGATGGCGAACTTGTACGTCACTTTGGCGGTGTCGCTGAAATCGAGAAGGTTCGTCACGTCGACGGTGATTTCGGAATCGTCTTTAAGCACATATCCGAGGGTTACCGTGCCGGTTGCTCCTGGCTGCAGTTCAGACAGATAGGAGCCGGAATCGTAGCCTTCCGGATTGTCCAAGTACATGGCGGTGTCGAGTTCCTGACCGTTTTGGAACACTTTCGGATTAGCCAGCACGGCGAAGGAGCTGTTCTTATCGGTATTGTTGGTCCACTCGTAGGTGACGAGCACGGTCGGCTGATTGTTGTAGTCGTTGCCGGAACGCACTGCGGATACGATTTTGACGTGCATATCGGTGAGATCGCCTTCCATGTCTTGCTCGCCTTTCGCCTTGGTGTCGGTTTTGGTGGAATCATCGGTTTTGGCGTCCTTATCGGCGTCCGCCGACGAGGATTGCGACGTGCTTGTGCCCGTGATGTCGTCAAGCGCCTTGCTGGCGGCCGATTGCATGGCCAAGGTGATGACGATGGCCAACACCGACAGCACCGCCGCGACTATGGACAGGGCTTTGCCACGCTTTTTGCCTCGGAACGTGCCCACGATGGCCACGATCGCCAATACCGCGCCGACGAGTCCGAAGATCGCCGCGATGTTGTTGATGATTGGAATGAAGCTCAGCACCAAGCCGAGCGCGCCGAACACCACTCCCACGATGCCACATACCGTCGTGCCTTGCGGAGCCGGGGACGGCATGATCGGCGCGGGTCTCATACCGTTCGGCGCTGCCGGGCCGCCGTTGGGAATCGGAGCATTGTTGAACTCACTCATGATCTTTTTCTTTCTTCTCGAAGTGGTCGGAACACTTTCGAGCCTACGGGATCGGCTTCGTTCCCGGTATTGGACGAAAGTCCATTCCTGCCTGCACTTTGGGGCGCGCGGCTTGCGCCATCATGCCCGATAGCTCAATGGCATGTTTCCATGAGTATGCCGATAATGGGAGTCATGAGCGTGATCACAAACCCTTCCACTGCCGAAGTGCCAGTGCGCACCAGAATCTGGTGCACGGTGCCGATGGTGGTGTGCGCGAGTTTCGCCTGTCTGGCGCAGGTGTCTTTCGCATCCCAACAGTATGCGCAGGATAGCGCCCCTACTTGTGGATGATCGCGTGCGTGCTCGTTGCGATCCCTTCGGGTTTGATTCTTCTGGCTCGCAACAGTTACCCGCAAGCCGTGTTCTGGACCGCATGCCTACTGGTGGTGGCGCTCCCCTACGATTCGCTAATCGCGCTTATGGCGTTGACTTCTCTGCTTGCGCGGAGACAGGGAACCAAAGTGACGCTTCGATCAGTGCTTGCCGCGGCGACAACGACGATCTGGTCCCAGGTGCGAGACGCTTTGCATCCTGCCGAGGCTTCGATCTGGCATGCGATCTTCTCCAAACCATATACCGGAGTTCGGTATGGCAATACCATGGTGATGCTTGTCGACGAAAGAACGATCATCGCGAGCGCCGTTATGGTTGCCCTGATTGCGGTGGCGATCGCCACATTGGCCGGATTGCATATTCGCTCGCGCGCCCTTGCGCGCGTGGCCGAAGCGAAGGCTCAGTCGGCCAACGAGCAGGTGAGCAGGTTGCGGACCACGCTTGACAATCAGCAGCTTGCCGATGCGATAGCCGCGGAAGCGCATGATACGTTGGCTCATTCGCTGTCGTTGCTTGCATTGAATGCGAGCGCTTTGCAGGCCGAGTCTAGGAAATTGAAGGCTGAGGCCGAGCAGTTGGGCAATGCCAATGTGGCTGGTATGGCTGGAAAGATCGCCGGCACTACCGAGGATATTCGCAGGCAGGCCTCCGGCGCGTTGGATGAGGCGCATAGTGTGATTGACATGCTTCGTCATCCGGAGGATGCTCGCCTGCAGTTGGCTGCGAATGATGCCGAAGCGTCGTTGACCCGTGACTCATTGCTGCAGTTGATTGGCGACGCCCGTGCCGCGAATATGCGGATTGATACGTGGATCGACGTTCAACAGCTGGGGCAGTTAGATGAGTCCATCGGCGTGATTGCGTATCACGTGGTACAGGAGGGATTGACCAATGTGCGCAGGCATGCGCCTGGCGCTCCGGTGTCGTTGCAGGTCGATGCGAACCCCCCGCAAGGGGTGCATGTGCACGTCAGCAATCCGACGATGCCGCAATCCCCCTCGCATATGGCAGACACCAGGAAGGGGGCCGGTCTTCCTGGTTTGGCCAAACGCATACAGCAGGCTGGCGGAACATGCCAATACGGTTTTGACCAACATAACGTCTTCCACCTTGATGTACGGCTACCATGGGTTGGGTGAGCACCGAACGCAACCATGACGAGCAGCCGATCACCGTCGGCGTGATTGATGATGATCCGATGATCTGCCAGATGATGCGTCTGATTTTGGAGGATTATTCCTCCGGACGCATCAGCGTTGCCTTCGCCTGCACCAACGCAGCAGACGCCATCGAACATGCGTCGCACAATCCTCCTGATGTCGTGCTGGCTGATATCGCCATGCCCGGCATGGATGGCATTGAAGCCACTCGTCAGCTCCGCATGCTTCCCGATCCTCCGCATGTGCTTATTCTGACGTCGCTGAGTCCAAACAACACGGTGGAACGCGCCATCGAAGCGGGCGCGGAAGGATTCGTATCGAAAACGGACGCTCCGGAAGATATCATCCGCCGTGTGGCCGACGTGTGCGAAGGGGAGCCACAGTTCAATCCGGCAAGTCAACGGCAGCTCATCGGCGATTTGCATCAGCACCAGCCTCAGTCGCGGCGCGATGAGGCCCGTGCCATGCTCGACGCCTTGCCGGAACGCGAACGCGAAGCGGTGATTCTCGCGGCCGAGGGCTTCACCAATGCGGAAATCAGCGAGAAAATGTTCATTTCAGAACGCACGGTCAAAGCGCATATTTCATCCGCCGCAGATAAACTCTGCATGGGCCGCGTGCAGATGGCCCGTTTGGTAGAACGAGCCGACCTGCCGCCACGACTATGACATCATGCACTCGTACACTTGAACACAGAGCAACGCAATGAGGGGAACGCCATGTCAATCAGTGCAACGGAAAAGCCTTTAGGCAAAATCTTCACTTCGGATTACCGGTTCGTAATCCCATCATTCCAACGCGCATATACTTGGCAAACGGAAAACATCGCGCAACTGGTCACCGATCTGCAGGACGCATGCCACGACCCGGACACGCCGTATTTCCTTGGATCGCTGATCCTCGTCCATGATGGACAGACCAAATACCAAGTCATCGATGGACAGCAACGCCTCATCTCACTTTCCATCATCATTTCCGTGCTCCGCGATCTGGAAGACGACCCCGAACTCGTGGAAAGCCTCAACGACCTCATCGTCGAGCCAGGAGACAAACTACGCGGCATCAAAGCCGAACCACGTCTCAAACTCCGCGAACGCGACACCAACTTCTTCCGCATGTACGTGCAGGAAGGCGATCTGGAGGGACTGTTCGATCTGCGCGACAACGATATCGAATCGCACGCGCAACGCAACATCGCCATCAACACCAGACAAGTGTTCGACGAACTCGCGAAAATGCCCACACAAGACCGCCGCGCATTCGCATCATACCTCGTCAACGAAGTCACCCTCGTCATCGTAACCACCGACGATCTCGCCGGCGCACACCGTATTTTCGACGTCATGAACATGCGCGGAGTTCCCCTCACCGCATCCGACGTGTTCAAAGCAAGAACCATCGCCGAAATCTCCCCCGCCGCACGCAACGCCTACGCTTCACGCTGGGACGACATCATGGATCCACTCGGCGACGACGCACAGACGCTCGAAGAATTCTTCAGCGACATCCATCTCATCATCTCGCACAAAGCCGTCTGCACACAACTACTTGAGGAATTCCGCAAGGACGTGCTCAAACCATTCGTCAAAAAGCAGAACGTCATCTCCTTCATCGACGACCTGCTCGCACCCTACGCCAACGCATGGCGCATCATCGAACACCCGACCGACGCCAGCCTGCCAGACGATATCATTGGCCAACTCGTATCCCTCAACGACTACCAAACCACCGACTGGAAACCAGTAGCCATGTGGGCGCTCGTCAACTCCATACGCAACCTCGGCAATCCCGACACACGCATATTCTCCACGCCGGGCACACACACTGCCGCAGCCTCGCGCACGTCGAACAAAAACCTCGAGGAACCTCAACTCCACGACCTTGAACGACTTCACGACGTACTCGCGGCCCTAGAACGCGTAACCGGCGTGGACAGTCTCAACAGGCAAACCCCGCTCAACCGACGCACACGCGCAGCCAGCACCATTCGCGACCTCGATAAAAACCACACCATCCAACAAATCCGAGGATTACTCATCACCGACGAAGACCGCCGCAACGCGCTCGCGCATCTGCGTGGCGACCTGCAGACCAGTCCCGCCATGAAGAAACTGCTTCTGGTTCGGGCCAACGAGCAGCGGGCCGGGCATCGTATCACCCGACCACGCAGCCTCAACGCGCTGCCGATCATGCCGGAACAGGTCGCCTCCGACTCATCGTTTGCATCATGGTCTGAGGCGACGCGCGACCATTGGGTCAATCGCATCGGCAATCTTGCGCTCAGTCAGGCTAATGACAAGCAGATCGCGGGATTGGCATCCTATACGGACCGTCGTGACCGTATGCTGCTGTCGGCGAGTTCCAAACGCTTCCCGCTCACCGCCGAGCTTGCCGACATTGCGGACTGTACGCCACAAACCTTGCAATACCGCCAGGATGAAACCATTCGTCTGATCGCCGATTATTGGAATATCCGTTACGATGCCGAGCGCAATGACCTATCCACGCTCAGTGAGGAGTCGTTGCGAGTCACGGACACGTCCACCTCCCCAACATCCAAACGCGTGTCCATCGCGCAGGTGCTCGCCGCTGGTCTGCTCATTCCCGGTGAGACGCTGGTATGGGACCGACCGCGCAAGGGCGAACGTTGGGTGGCTACTGTCACCGCCGAAGGCAAGCTTCGACTGGATGACGGCAGCGAGTACTCCACACCAACCGCAGCGGCCCGTGCCGTCGGTGGCGGTTCGGCGGGATTGACCGTGTGGAAGCGCACGTCGAACGGTCAGAAGCTTAGCGACGTGTGGAAGGCCTATCGCCTACGCAAGCGCTGAAAACGTTGTTCGTTTTGATGAGTTTGCCGTTTATCGACGGTTTCCTATTGGCATGCGAGCCATTCGACCGCAAGTTTCGTACGATTCGTAACGTTCGTTTTCGCGAGAATATCGCTGATACGATTGCGAACCGTGCCTTCGCTTAAAAACAGTTTCGCAGCGATCTCACGATTGTCGTACCCCTCGGCGACCAGTTGCATCACGTCCCGCTCGCGCTCAGTGAGATTCGCGAAACGACCGGAAAAACGATTTTCCCCGTTATCGCCAGCTTGCGAAACGTGACGCTGCGTCTGACTCGCTTTATTGACATGCAGTTTCCGCAACACCTGCGCTCCCATAACCACCTGTCCGGCCATCACCGACTGCACTGCGGGAATCACCGATGAGACATCCTGTTTGATCAGGTAGCCTTTGGTGCCGATTTCCAACGCCTCGGCGATGTACGATTCGTCCGCGAATGTGGTAAGTATCAGGATTTTCGCATTCGGATGGGCGTCGATGATCTTTCGCGACGCGGCAAGACCGTCCATAACCGGCATTTGCACGTCGATCAGCAGCACGTCCGGATTATCTTCTTCATACTGACCTACCGCGGTTTCGCCATCATAGGCCGTCCATGCAATATCGGCCGTGCCTGTCGCTTTGAGAATCGTGGACAGCGACGAGCATACGATTGGATCATCATCAACGATTGCGACTCGCATCATACGTTCTCCTTCGTTGTTGCGGACGCTGCCGCATCATCGTCCGTTTTGGGAATGGACACGAACACCCGCCACCCCTCATGATACGGGCCGCACACCGCGGTACCGCCGAGCGCCCGCGCACGCTCCTCGATATCCGCCAATCCAATGCCTGAAGCATCACGCATCGTCGCCGTACGCGCGGCATCATGGAACTGACGAAAACGAGCGGAAGACTCCCCCATCATACCGTTGATGTTTCCTTGGGAGCCATCGTTCCACAGGGCGCCATCATCCTGTATGCGCAGCTGCCATAACGCAGGAAAATCACGCAAGGTGATATCGACATTGCGCGCCATGCTATGGCGAATCGTATTGTTCAACGCCTCGCGAATCGTCGTGGCGAAACAGCGTGACACCGCGGCCGGAGCCGCATCGATGCCGTTGCTCAAGGTGACGTTCACTGTACTGGAATCGTCCAAACCATGCGCGGATGCCTCAATCTGCGCCACGAAATCCGTGCCTTCCGTCTTTCAGATCATGCACCGCGCCCCGCACCAATGTCATCGCCTCGCCCACCGTGTCGTGAATCTGCGCGAACCCTTGAGCCGCCTGCTCCTGACCAGAAACCTGAGCCACCACTTGGGCCGCTTCGGACTGCATGATGGCCCGGGTAAGCATATGGCCGACATTGTCATGAATCTCGCGCGCTATGCGTGTACGCTCCGCGAGCGTGGCCACACGAACCGACGCGGCGCGATCTTCCTCGCTTTCCGCCAATTGCGAGCGCAGCCGGCGGATCTGGTCACGTTTGGAATCCTGAAGCCGCTTGTTCTGCCGGGTGAGCGTGACATTGCGCGCGCACAACAGGCCAACCATGAATCCCAACACTACATGCAATGCCAGCAGTACGGCGATGAGTGCAGCTCCCATATCATCCGCATGCGCGCCTGCATTACGGCAACGGACCAAGGTCGCCACTACGGGAATGATCCACACCCATCGTGCGATGACCGTCGTGATTTGCATCGCATCGTATTGCGGCATGTTCGGCAATTGCGAACGCAAGCCGGCATGGTTCCGTCCCGCACGGGGTTGTTCGACGTTCTGTGATATGGCGGGCAGCATGGCCGCGTTGTATGCGGCGACCGGCATCATCGCGCACCATGATGGCGTGAAGCATGCGCCGCAATCCAACATCAACAGTATGGCGATGGTCCATGCCGACGAGCGCGCGTATTCCCCTACCGCGGCACAGCATATGGCCAGCAACGCGCCGCATACCAGTTCAGCCGATACGTCTCCGACGATATACAGGTTTGCGATCAGCCCGAACGTGAGGAATATGGCTTGAAGCAATAATCGCCGCATGCCTTCCTCCATCGTCGCCGCTTCTTGTGGTTATGTCTTACCAGCGTAGTGTACGTTGCCGCCGTTGCGGGCCATCTTTGCCACGAAGGTGACATTTGTCATCTTCCATATGGCTGTGTTGCGCCAGGTTTATGACCTCAGACACCATGTCGTCGCCGTTTGGTCGGAGACAATGGAATCACTATCGTAAACGGCGGTTATCGCTGTTGGAACATGTGAGGTAAGGAGAGCCGATGAGCGAGCGTATGGAAAGGCAAACAGGTGAGAGCTCCAGCAGCGCGGTCAAGGTGTCGAAGCTGGTCAAACGGTATGGGGATATGCTGGCGCTTGACTATTTCGATCTTGACGTGCATCAAGGTGAGATTTTCGGTTTGCTTGGACCGAACGGTTCCGGCAAGACCACGGCGATTAACTGCATTCTCGCATTGTTGACGTTCGATGAGGGCACGGTACGTGTGTTTGACGAACCGATTGGCCCGACCAGTTATGCGCTGAAACGCCGCATCGGCATCGTACCGCAGAATGTGGCTGTGTTCAATGAATTGACGGTTGAGGAGAATATCGATTATTTCTGCTCGCTGTATGTGCCTGACAGGGCACGCCGTCATGCGCTGGTTGAGGATGCGCTGGATTTTGTGGGCTTGCGCGATTACCGCAGGTTCCGTCCGTCGAAATTGTCGGGAGGTTTGCTTCGTCGATTGAACATCGCATGCGGTGTGGCGCATAAGCCGGATCTGATTTTCTTCGATGAGCCGACCGTCGCCGTCGATCCGCAAAGCCGCAATGCGATTCTGGAGGGCATTCAGCGTCTTAACCACGAAGGCGCGACGGTGATTTACACGAGCCATTACATGGAGGAGGTCGAGCAGATCTGCGACCGCATTCTCATCATGGATCATGGCAGGCATTTGGCCTTGGGCACCGCCGACGAGTTGAAGGCGATGATCGACACCGGCGAACGCATCAGTGTGGAAACCGACGATCTGGGTGGCTTGCATCATGAGGCGGGAACGCAGCAGGCATTGGAACAGTTACGTGCGCTGCCATGTGTGATGAGCGCCGATTATGACGGTCATGAGTTGACGGTACGTTGCCGTAGGGGCGATCACAATCTTCTTGACGTGTTGACGTTGCTGAAATCCAATGGCACGAATATCGGGCATCTTTCCTCCCGGCAGCCGACGCTGAACGATGTGTTCCTTGAACTGACCGGCACGGCGTTGCGTGACTGACGGAATCATGGTTCGAAAGGTTTGACATTATGTTGCAGACATTGCTGGTCAATCTGAAATTGCATTTCAGGGAGAAAGCGCAGCTGTTCTGGCTGTTTGCCTTTCCCATCATTCTGGCGACCATGTTCAATGGCATGTTCGGCAATATCGCGGAAAGTTACGCATTGCACACGGTTGACGTCGTCGTGGTCAATAACGACGATTGGCGCGCCTCTCCGGGCGCGCAGATGCTGGTCGACGGCATTTCGTCCGATACTGGCGCGACCGGTGCCGATGGCGATCATGCGAAGGTCGATGATGACGGTGACGCCATGCCGAAACTCATCACCGTCACGGAAGCCGCATCTATGGAAGCCGCGGATCGAGCGCTGCTTGACGCCAAGGCGCAGGGCAGACTGTCCGTCGACGGTAGTGGGAAACTGCAGCTGGCCATTTCCCAAGCCACGCAAACATCCGCCACGGATGTGATGGCGTCGAGCAGTGGTCTGGATATTTCCCTGACGGTGTTGGGCAATATCGTGGACTTGTACAATCGCAACACCGTCGTGGTGATCAATGCCGCGCAGCACAATCCGTCCGCGTTGTTGGATGACGCGTTCACCGGCAGCATCGGCTCGTCGAGTGGGTTCACGAAGGAAGTGCAGCTGACGAATTTCAAGCCAAGCGGCACCGCACGCTACTATTACGCGTTGCTCGGCATGGCCGCGATGATGGCCATGAGTTTCGCGGTGAACGCGGTATCGTTGGCCCAGGCAAACCTGTCGGCACTTGGCATTCGCCGTTCCGTCGCTCCCCTGCCGAAACTGCAACAGCTGCTGGCAGGTTTTCTTTCCAGTTGGATCTGCTCGTTCCTAAGTCTGACCGTGGCCATGCTGTACATTCGTTTCGGCTGCCAGATTTCTCTCGGCGGTCGTGAATGGGCCGGCTTGGGCGCGTGCTTGATGGCGTCATTCGCCACAAGCGCGTTCGGCACGTTGATCGGCGCAATACAGGGTGTTTCCACGAGTGCCAAGCAGGGATTGTGCACGGCCTTGGCATGCACGCTGTCGCTGTTTTCCGGTTTGTATGGCTCGTTCGCCATGGATTTAAGCGATCAGATAGCGCAGCATGCGCCCCTGTTGAGCATGTTGAATCCGGCGCAACAGATTACGAATCTGTTCTACGACATTCTGTATTACGACAGTTTCCGCCCGTTCTTTGCCACGGTGGGCGTATTGGCTGCGATGAGCTTGGTCTGTCTTGGTATGGCGACCGTTCTGTTGAGGAGGCAACGCTATGAACACTTGTAAAGCAGCACTGCGCATTCTCAAAGCGCGCAAATTGTATGTGATTATCTACTTGGTGCTGATCGGCACGATGATGTTTTCCATCAGCTGGCAGATCATGCGTGGCTCCACAGCTGCCAGAGCGACGACGTATGAGCCGGAATCCGCCCGTATTGCGGTAATCGACCGTGATGACGACGCCGAGCATGTGGCTCAATCGTTGCGTTCCTACCTCGCTTTGGACGGTGAGATGGTCACCATTGATGACGATTCCATATCGTTGCAGCAGGCTGTCGCATCGAATTATGTTGATTTGATTGCGATTGTGCCACAAGGTTTCGCCGAGCGTTATCTGCAGTATGCGGATAACGCCACGGCTACGCAACCGACCATAGATACCGTCGTCAGTTTATGCTTCCGGAGCCGGATCGCTCGCACAGCTGAAAGTCAACGAGTTTCTTTCGCTGACGCGTACCGCCTATCTCGGTATGCCGCAGGCACAGCGCACGCTCGACGCCGCCATGGCAACGACGTTGGACGCTGCCACCGCCGATATGAAACAGTCGCATATCGCCGTGGTGTCCTCGGACTCTGAAGATGACGGCACCACACCGGGCTCATCGGCATTCGCGGGCACGCTCAAAACCGGCTTGTATCCACTGTTGCTGGTCATGCCGGTATGCACGTTCCTCGTGGTCAGCACATTCAACGACAACGAAATCCGCCGCAGGCTCTACTCGTCCCCCGCGCGTCTGGTGTCGTTGGAAGCGCAGCAAATGCTGACATGCGGGACGTTCGGTCTGCTGGTATGTGCTGCGTATACCGCGGTGACATTCCTGTTGATGGCACTGGCCGGAGTGTCCTTTACCGGCCTGAATGCCGTGAACGTAGGCTTGTCGTTCGTGCCGCTGATGGTCTACACGCTTATGGCGATCGCTTGCGGATTCCTGTTGGGGTCATCCGGTTTCAATGAAATGGCAACGAACGGTTTCGTCAATGTGTTCGCTCTGCTGGTCATGTTCACTTCCGGTATGGCGTTCCCCGTGGATATGATGCCAGATCCCATGATCATCATCGGAAAACTGCTGCCTGGATGGTGGCTCTGCTCATCGATAGACCACGTATTCGGACTGGGTACGGCCTCCTCGAGCGGCGTGGACTACGGCGCGTGGGCGTCATCAACCGGATTGGTGGCAATGTTCGCGGTAGCGTTCATCTGTCTGGGCTTGGCCTTGGGACGCATTCGGCGAGCCCGCCCGACGTTGGCCTCCCCCGCCACAACGCAGTTGGCCAAGTAGTCGACGCCAACACTGTGGCAGCCGCATGGCGATCGCATACGACGTCCACGGTCTACTTGAGCATATTCCTCCGGTAGGCTGTGGGCGTCGTATGCATGTACTGCTTGAACGTGCGCGTGAAGAATGTCGATGATGAGAAACCAAGTTTTTTGGCGATGTCGGAAACCGGCATCGATGTGGTGTCCAGCATTTCCGCTCCAGCTCTCATACGCACGTCATTGACGAATTCAATCGGCGTCTGATCGACCATCTCATGGAAGATCTGCGCGCATTTCGTACGGCCGACGGACCCTGCTGAAGCAATCTCCTCCAGGGTGATCTGTCGAACGTAATTGTGCTGCACGTAATCAATCATCTTGCTCAAAATAGCGATCTTCGGATTCTTCCTGTCGTATTTGGAAGAACCATTCTTGCCATGTTCGCTCGCTATGGCCGTCAGTTCACGCACCATCGTATAAAAAACAGCTGAGCACGGTCAACGATGCCGTATCATCCTTTAATTTCATATTGTCAACGGTGGCGGGATGCATGGTCTGGGCAGCCGGCATCTGACCGAATTTCGCATCATGCAGCCGCATCATGCATTCCAGCAACGCGGATCCATGCTCATCTTCAGGATCACACACCATGTACGGGAGCCGTTCGTCCGCCATCAACGGAGCCACAAAGCGTTCATAAACCATGTTCGGCATGCACATGCATGAAGGGTTCAGCAGAGTGCAGGAAAATTCGCAATCGGTGCCGTCCTCGGTGAAACCGTAATGCAATTGGCGCGAATTCACGAAAATGCCTTGGCCTTCTTCAAGACGAATGCTTTCGCCGTTCACGAAATACCACATGTGTCCACGGATGATGTGGGTGAATTCGAAATCGATATGCCAATGGCATTCCGCGCGCATGTTCGGATACTGATGCAGCAGCGAATGTTCGGTGAATGAGAAGAACATCGGCGCATCATATTGCACCATTTCCGCGCCGTTGGGCTTGCGTCCCCAGTTGGTGACCGGCATGAACTCATATGGAAGACGACCGTCTTGCGCAAGTTCAGGCTGTTCCGTTTGTTCGTTTTGTCCGACCTGCACGTCACGAACGTCTAATCCCATCTGTCCCATGCAATACCCCATCAGTGGATACGGTAAATAATACGAAAATCAAGAACGATAATACAACGAAATACAGTGTCAACGAATAATGATGCCGTTGAATGGAACATGATATGTCACGTCATCGATTGACGTAATACAGCAGAGGAGGCAGCATGGTGGAACCCACCAATCATCCGGCACGCGACGAATGGGAGCGTATGCTCTCCGGCGAACTGTATGTGGCCGATAGTCCGCAACAGCAGGAAGCGAATATGCGCAAGCGTCGCCTGGTGCAGGCCATCAACACGTCCGAATATGACGCGTTCAAAGAACGTGACGAACTGTTTCACGAACTGTTCGGCGGATTTGGAGAGGGTGGATTCGTGGAACCCCCATTCAACTGCGATTATGGATGCAACACGTTCATCGGCAAGAATTTCTATGCCAACATGGATTGCATTTTCCTTGACGTGGCACGCATCACCATCGGCGACCGCGTGTTCTTCGGCCCCCGAGTGGGCCTGTACACGCCGTATCATCCGATCGATGCGACGGTGCGTTCCTCCGGCCCTGAAGGCGCTCGTCCGATCACCATTGGCAACGATGTCTGGTTCGGCGGCAATGTGGTGGTCGGCCCTGGCGTCATCATCGGCGATGATGTGGTGATCGGTGCCGGATCAGTGGTGGTCAAGGACATTCCTTCGCATTCGGTGGCAGTCGGCAATCCATGCCATGTGATCCGTGAGATCACCGACGCCGACCGCGAATATTGGGAAGGCAAGGCAGCGGAATATCACGCTTGGAAGGATTCGATTCAGTAAATCGTTAGTTCACGCACCGCAATTTCACTCGGGTGCGGGCATTGGCTATCATCGCCCGCACCCCATCAATGTATTTCTCGTACATTTCCTACACGCACCAACCATCCTCACATCATCATGCAATCTTCCATCACTTGGCGCGAGTTTCTTCGACAGACGTTGACGCTCGCCCTGCCCATCGCGTTTCAACAACTGATGCTGGCGCTGTCATCGTGCGCCGACACTCTTATGCTGACGAACGTCGGTCAAAACGAGCTGTCGGCAGTGTCTCTTGCCACGCAGTTCCAGTTCATTTTCAGTTTGTGTCTTGCCGCGCTCACGCTTGGCATGAGCATTCTGGTGGCCCAGTATTGGGGTGCGGGCAACACGAATGCCGTCGAACGTGTCTTGGCGTTCATCATGCTGTATGCCGGCGGATTGTCGCTGGTGTTTTTCGCATTGACGCTACTCATTCCGGAAACGTTGATGTCGATTATGACGAACGACGTAACGCTGATTGTCATCGGCTCACAGTATTTGCGGGTTTCGTCGGTTTCGTACCTGTTCATCGGTTTGTCGCAAATGTATTTGTGTCTGATGAAGAATGTGGGTGCGGCGGTCACCGGAATGACGGTAAGCACGGTTGGCGTGATCGTGCATGTTGCGCTGAACGCGGTGCTGATCTATGGTTGGTTCGGTTTACCCGCATTGGGTATTTTCGGCGCGGCGATTTCCACGGTGATTTCCCGAGCCATCGAACTGGTGTGGTCTGTGCTTGTAGCCAGCCGCAATGGCCGCCCACGTTTGCGGTTGTCGATGGTGCTGCATCCGGATGTGGCGTTGCAGAAGGATTTTTGGAAGTATAGTCTGCCCGTGCTTGGCAATGAGCTGGTTTGGGGCTGCGGTTTCACCATGTACACCGTGATTATGGGTCATCTTGGTACGGATGCGGTGGCGGCCAATTCCATTGCGAATATCGTCAAGGATCTGTTGGTCTGTTTGAGTCTTGGCCTTGGCAATGCGGGCGGCATTCTTGTCGGTAATTTGCTTGGCCGCAATGCTTTCGATCAGGCGAAGGTTATGGGCGACAGGCTCTGTGTACTGGTGGCGGCAGTTGGCGTTGGAACCGGCCTGTTGATTATCGCGGTACGTCCTTTGGCATTGCAATGGGCGGGATTGACGCCGCAGGCCACGCGTTATCTGTCGGTTATGCTGTTTATCTGCGCCTATTATGCGGCATGCGGGTGCATGGCCAATCTGACTATCGCCGGTATTTTCCCTGCCGGAGGCGATTCCCGGTTCGGACTTGTCTGCGATGCGAGCGTTATGTGGCTGATTGTCGTACCGGTCGGTCTGTTGGCGGCTTTCGTGTGGAAGTTGCCGGTATTGGCGGTCTATGCTTTGCTGAATACCGACGAATGCATCAAGATGATTCCTGCTTTGCTGCATTATCGAAAGTATCGTTGGGTCAATAATGTGACGAGACAGACCGATTCCGCCGTAGTATCAAACGCATGAAAAACCGGTATCAACAAAGCCCGTGTCATACTGCATTGCACAGTGTGACACGGGCTTTGTTATTTGCTGATCTCAATCATGTGATTATTTATTTCATGAGATTGCGCAGCACATACTGGAGGATGCCCCCGTTGCGGTAGTAGTCGGCCTCGCCTGGGGTGTCGATGCGTACGACCGCGTCGAATTCGGTTGTGGAACCGTCTTCGTGGGTGGCAGTGACATGCACCGTCTTCGGAATAATGCCATTGTTGAATTCTTCAACGCCGGCAATATCGTATGTTTCAGTACCATCGAGACCAAGGCTCTCATAGGAGTCGCCTGCGGGGAACTGCAACGGCAGCACACCCATGCCGATCAGGTTCGAACGGTGGATACGTTCGAAGCTTTCGGTGATAACGGCTTTGACGCCGAGCATGACGGTTCCCTTGGCGGCCCAATCACGTGAGGAGCCAGTGCCATATTCCTTACCGGCAAGTACCACCAGAGGCACATCGTGTTCGATGTAGTCTCGGGACGCCTCGAAAATGGTGGTCGGCTTCTGGTCGAGGAAATCGTAGGTGAAACCGCCCGGAGTGACCTCTTCTCCCACGGACGCAAGCAACTGGTTGCGCAGTCGGATATTGCCGAACGTGCCACGTACCATGACCTCATGATTGCCTCGACGGGAACCATAGGAGTTGAAGTTCTTCGGTTCAACGCCACGGTCGGTCAGGTACTTGCCAGCAGGACTGGATGCCTTGAACGCGCCGGCTGGAGAAATATGGTCGGTGGTCACGGAATCACCGAGCAGTGCGAGCACGCGGGCGCCATGAATGTCTTCGACGGGATCCGGTGCGGCCTTCATGCCATCAAAGAACGTCTGCTTACGCACGTAGGTGGAATCCTCATTCCACGCGAACAGTTCGCCTTCGGGAACGTCAAGTCCTTTCCAACGACGGTCGCCTTCGAATACGGAAGCGTAATCCTTCAGGAACATCTCACGGCTGACGGTACCATCCACCACGCGGCGACTTCGCCATTGGTGGGCCAGATATCCTTCAGATACACATCATTACCGTCCGAATCCTTGCCAAGCGGCTGGGTTTCAAAATCGAAATCCATGGTGCCAGCGAGCGCATAGGCGATGACGAGCGGCGGTGATGCCAGGTAGTTCATCTTGACGTCCGGGCTGATGCGCCTCGAAGTTGCGGTTGCCCGACAGCACTGAGGTGACGGTCAGATCGTTGGCTGTTGGATGGCTTCGGAGATTTCCGGGACATGCCAGCGGACCGGAGTTTCCG
>ENA-OQJI01000149-OQJI01000149.1-human-gut-metagenome-genome-assembly--contig:-NODE-149-length-16317-cov-0.907906_pt1 | contig 16317 bp, 16 predicted proteins | sample MGYA00242602_ERZ504768 | MGnify/ENA primary metagenome ERZ504768 (study PRJEB26092, sample SAMD00036368) | human gut metagenome | host: Homo sapiens | study: EMG produced TPA metagenomics assembly of...
CTCGTGTGCTTTCTGGAGTTTCAGCTCATTCAGGTTTTTTGCGGTTGCCTCGATGCCGAGTTTTTTCGGCAGAAGCATGTTTCTTGCATATCCGTCACTTACGTTTACAGTCTGTCCTTTTTTACCAAGTGCTTTTACGTCTTCCAGTAAGATAACTTTCATATCAGATTTCTCCTCCATCCTGCATTTCTGTTAAGGTTGATTTTAGGAGGCTGCGCGCCCCCCTCCAGATCGACGGTCTCAAGCTGGCATCCTGCCATATTCAGATGACCGCCGCCGCCCATCCGCTCCATGATGATCTGTACATTGACCTCATCAATCGCGCGGGCGCTGATATAGATCACGCCTTTATACTCGGTCAGTACAAAGGACGCCTTGACACCGACAATGTTCAGCAGCTCGTTCGCCGCTTGTGCTCCGACCACCGTCGGGCTGTCCACATAGTCGCTCGGGCATTCGGAAATCGCGAACTGGCCGCGGAACAGCTCCGCATTGCGGATCGTCTCTCCTCTTGCCTTGTAATCGTTCATATCCTCACGGAACAGCTTGCGCACACGCGTCACATCCGCACCGCAGCGGCGCAGGAACGCTGCCGCCTCGAACGTGCGGACACCTGTTTTCTGCATAAAGTTGTCGGTATCGATCATGATGCCGGCATAGATGCTGTCCGCCTCCACGTTCCGGATGCGGATTCCCTCGGTAAAATACTGGAGAATCTCGGCAACCATCTCGCTCGCGGATGATGCATACGGCTCAATATAGGAAAGCACCGAGTTGCGGATCGTATCGCTTCCCTGCCGGTGATGATCCAGCACGACGATCATTTTCGCCATGTACAGCAGATCCTCACACTGTGTGATGCTCGGCTTGTTCGTATCGACCACAACGAGCAGCGTGTTGTCGTCCATGATCTCTTTCGCCTCATGGTTGTTGACAAACATGTCCGCCTCATAATCCTGGTTGTCGCTGAACGTATTCATCAGCGGAATGATCGAGCTGGTCGGGTTGTCGATGACGATGTACGCTTTTTTATTCAGCGTTTTCGCCGCACGGTAGATACCGATGGCCGCACCGAACGAATCGGCATCCGGCAGGCGGTGTCCCATGACAACGACCTTCTCTTTCGTGTTCATAAACTCTTTCAGCGCGTGCGCCTTGACGCGGGCTTTGACTCTCGTATTCTTTTCCACAGCCTGCGTTTTTCCGCCGAAATACTGAATCTTCGAACCGTCCTTTAAAACGACTGATCGCCGCCCCGGCCAAGAGCCAGGTCGATCGCGATTTTCGCATACTCGGAGTTTTTCGCAAACGATCCAGCATCTGCTCCGATACCCATACTGATTGTGACCGCCATCTCGTTTCCGATGTTGATGGTCTTGACGTCCTCGAGGATATCGAACTTTTTCTCTTTCAGTTCATTTAACGAACTCCGGCGCATGACCACGATGTATTTGTCGTTCTCATACCGCTTCACCAGTCCGTCGAGATCGTTGAAATATTTGTTGATCTTTCGCTCGACCAGTGCGGTCAGAAGGGAACGGCGGACCTCCTCGACGCTCTCCAGCGCCTCGTCGTAGTTGTCCAGATACAGAAGACCGGTGACCATCGTTTCGTCCTCGAATTTCCGCATATACTCGCGGAGCTCCGTCTCATCGAACAGATACAGTGCCTGAATAAAATAGCCTTTGATATCTGTGTTGATCATCTCCGAATTCTGGATCAGCTCGTCGATGCAGACGCTTTTTACATGGGCACGGAAATTCTTTTCGCCGTAAGCCACGTTGATGTCGGTCTCCTCCTCATTTTTCGGCAGCCGCTCGACCGTCAGCTCCGGAAAAATGGTGGCGATACATTTATGATACTGTGTATCCTTCCCTGTGATTTTTGTAAACTCTTTGTTGACCCAGAGAAGTTTTCCCTGCGAATCCATAACGGCATAGGGCAGCGCCAGTTCCTGGATCAGATGCTTCTGAACCTGGCCGTATTCGGTCGCAAAGGTAATCAGCTCGTTGATCACCTGCGGACGCTGTCTGTAATAGAGAACTGCGGCTGCGATCACATAGACTGCAAAAAACAGCGTGAACCACATTCCTGCCATCACATCCACAAAATACATGCCGATATTCATCACAAGCATCAGGATGGACAAAATCAGCGGCCATCGAAGATAGCTCCGCAATTGGCCGCTCAACTTCATTTTGCTTTTCATTTCCTAACACCTTTCCAACGTTGCGTGTTGTATTTCACTCCTGTCCTTCCGATTATACCACTTTGACCTGTACTTTGGCAACAAGATACTTCTGGATACAAAAAAGGTACCCGCCCTTTTCGGGCAGATACCTCCATTTATTTACCGATTCAAAATGAACGTTCGGACAGTGCTTAGCGCAAGTCAGAATCAATCATCTACGTACGGCATAATAGCCATATGTCTTGCTCTCTTAACGGCTACTGTTACTGCTCTCTGATGTTTTGCGCAGGTTCCAGTTACACGTCTCGGCAGGATTTTACCACGCTCGGATACATATTTTTTCAGTTTAGCTGCATCCTTGTAGCTGATCTCTTCTCCACCACAGAAAACACAAACTTTTCTTCTTCTGCGGGCCGGTCTTCTGGAAGCTGGTCTTTCACTATTATTATAAGCCATGATCAATCTCTCCTTTTCTATCAATTAAATGGCAATTCTTCGTCAATGCCATCGGGAATATTCATAAAAACCATCGGCGCTGCCCAGGTCAGATGTATTCGCGGACGGAGCCGGATTGTTATGCTGCGGTGCGGAGTATCCTCCGTTGTTTCCGCCTGCATTTTTGCTCTCTGCAAACTCCTGCTCTTCTACAACTACGTCTGTCGTGTAGACCTTCTGGCCTTCACGGTTGGTGTAGCTTCCGGTCTGAATGCGGCCGGTGATGGCGATCTTCGTTCCCTGACGCAGGTATTTCTCTGCAAATTCTGCCTGGCGGCCGAAAGCAACGCATCCGATAAAGTCTGCGGTTGCGGAATCGCCGTCTCTGCGGAATCTGCGGTCAACAGCCAGTGTATAACGGGCTACCGCTGTGGAGTTCTCTCCAGCAGAGTATCTGACATCGGGATCTCTGGTCAATCTTCCCATCAATATAACTTTATTCATTCGCTTACCTCTTAAGCTTCCTTTTTAACGACTAAGTATCTCAGTACGTTATCCATAATACGCATATGGCTCTCGATCTCTGCCGGAGCTGTTGCGTCTGCTTCAAACTGAATAAAGTAGTAATATGCTTCACGCATATGCTGAATTTCGTATGCAAGGCGTTTTTTGCCCCACTCTTCTACTTCGCCAACTGTTCCGCCGTAACGGGTTACATAACCTTTGGCTTTCTCAACTACAGCTGCGCGTTCCTCTTCTTCAAGTTTTGCATTCACAACCAGTGCTAATTCGTACTTGTTCATGCTTTACCTCCTTTTGGACTTTTTGGCACCCCATTTTCATTATGGGGAGCAAGGAATTATTTTTATACGTCACAATTTGTTATTTTAACATAAAAAAGGCTTATAGCAAGCCCTTTTTTCGCGTGTTTTCTTGTTTTTTTTCACGATATTACGCATCTTTTTTTTCGTAATCCGCGGGTGTTTTTCTCGACCAGCTTGCGTGCTACCATGATCTGGTGGCCGCAGCCGGTGCATTTGAGACGGAAATCTGCGCCGACACGCAGGATTTCCCACTCGCTGCTGCCGCACGGATGCGGCTTTTTCAGTTTTACAATATCGCCTACTTCGTAATGTTCTGCCATGTTTTTCCGCCTTATTTTTATATTTCCTGACACTTTCCGAGATTTTTTCTCAAGGTTCTCTCTGTATCATCAGAGCCGCACCTCCATTTTTCACAGCTCTGAAGTTTCACACCCGGATACTGCCGAGCACCTGTCCGATCGGCTGCTGGATCAGAAGATCTGCGTTGTTGTCCATCGGTGTTGCACCTTTATTAATCAGGACCAGTGCATCGCCCCGAAAATACTGGAGAAGACCTGCTGCCGGATACACAGCAAGCGACGTTCCGCCGACGATCAGAAGATCGGCGGCCGCAATCGCGCGGATCGCACCGTCGAGCACTTTCTCATTCAGACTCTCCTCGTAGAGTACGACATCCGGTTTGATCATGCCTCCGCATTTTTCACATCTTGGAACGCCGCTGCTCCTTCTCACCAGCTCTGTATCGCAGAATGCCCCGCATTTCATACAGTAATTGCGGTGTGTGCTTCCATGCAGTTCATACACTACTTTACTTCCCGCCGCCTGATGCAGTCCGTCAATGTTCTGCGTCACAATCGCTTTTAATTTTTCCCGCCGCTTCGAGCTCTGCAAGTTTTCTTATGCGCCGCGTTCGGTTCTGCGCCGACCGGAAGCATTTTGTCGCGGTAAAAAGCATAAAACTTTTCCGGGTACCGCAGGAAATAGCTGTGGCTTAAAATTGTCTCCGGCGGAACGTCATACTTCTGATGATAAAGGCCATCCACGCTCCGGAAATCCGGAATCCCGCTCTCCGTGGACACGCCCGCGCCGCCGAAGAATACGATATTTTCATGCGTATCAATCAATCTCTGCAGTTCTTCGATTTTTCTTTCCTCTTCCATCTGTCATTCCTCCTCCTGACCAATCATTACCGGTTCCGCCGCACGCCCAGAACGACGAACCGTCCAGTCGTATCGCTCGCCGCACAGGTGGACAGCACAATAATATGGCTGTTTTCATCCATCTCCGGCTGCTCCACCGGGATCTCTGACCGCGCCGCCATGGTATTCAGATACTGTACAAACGCTTCACCCCCGCCGGAATACAGCGTGTAGACATCACTGTCTGCCTCCGTATAAAAGGCAGAAAAAATCTGGTACACATCGTTTGATTCCGACGTCAGCATCCAGAAATAGACGCTGTCCCTATATTTTTCCTGCTCCTTCATCTGTTTCAATTTTCCGAACATGGAGAGATTCTTCATATTATGACCGTAAACGATTGTGTTTCCATCACTGAAATCACCCTGATTCTGGTAATCGAGGAAAATGGAACCCGCAAAGTTGCTCGTTCCCTCATACGTCGTATGAAGATACGCATCGTTGTCCGGCCCCTGTACGACCGGGTAACTGATGTCGAGAGCTTCGATATAAAGCCATCCCTTCACATCCGGGTTAATCGCTTTTAAGGATTCAAAATCGACAGCAAGCGGCGGTTCTGTCGGATACGACAGTGGTTCCGGCTCCGGTTCGGAAGGCTCCGCCGGTTCGGATTCCGCCTGCGGCTCCTCTGTTTTCGTCGGTGCCGGTGTCTCCGGTGTTTTTGTAATTTCCGTCGTATACTGCTGCAGATCCCGGTATTCATCCGTGCCGGTCTTGTAATCCAGGTAAATGCCGATCAGCTTGTACCCGGAAAAGCAGAAAACAGCAAGTGCCGCTAAAAATACCAGAGTCCAAAGCGGATTGCCGCGTTTTTTCTGTTTCTTTTTCTGTTTTCCCATGCGTTCTCCTTTATCACTTTTTTACTGTCTGCGCTGTTTTCTGGAAGCGCTCTGAATTTGTCTCAATTATAAGCGTTGCCCCCCTTTCTTTTGTCAACTTATGCCCCCGGAAAAGGATTGCACCCGCCCCCATCTTATGATAGACTAAAAGTCGACTGACAAGTCACTTGTGAATACAGTAACACACCACATACATGAGGAGGAATTCCATATGCGAACAATCAAAAAAGTCGCCTCGCACATCTTCATTGATGGCTTCGGCGGCATGACGCAGGGTCTTTTTGCAACCCTGATTATCGGTACGATGATTCAGCAGATCGGTCTTCTGATCGGCGGTTCGACCGGAAATGTAATCTATCTGCTTGGAAAAGCTGCCGCAGCCCTGACAAGTGCCGGTATCGGTGTCGGCGTGGCAGTGAAATATGGGGAAAGCCCGCTTGTCACGGTTTCTGCAGCCGTCGCCGCCATGGTCGGCGGTTATGCCGGCAAGATCACCGGCGGCACATTCTTTGTGGACGGAAATGCCGTTCTGGCAGGACCTGGCGAACCGCTCGGCGCTTTCATCGCAGCTTTCGCAGGCATCACCTGCGGCCATCTGGTTTCCGGCAAGACCAAGGTTGATATCATCGTGACACCGGTCATCACCATCGGAGCCGGTTCCGTTGTCGGACTTCTTGTCGGACCGCCGATCTCCCAGATGATGACAGGCCTTGGAAGCATCATCAACTGGGCAACGGAACAGCGGCCGTTCATCATGGGCATCGTTGTTTCGGTCGTCATGGGTATGGTTCTGACACTGCCGATCAGCTCCGCTGCACTCGGCATCATTCTGAATCTTTCCGGTCTTGCCGCCGGTGCCGCAACGATCGGCTGCTGCTGCAACATGGTCGGATTCGCGGTTGCAAGTTATCGGGAAAACAAATTCGGCGGCCTTGTCGCACAGGGTCTTGGAACCTCGATGCTTCAGGTGCCGAACATCATGCGTCATCCGCTGATCTGGCTACCCGTCATCTTCTCGAGTGCGATTTTAGGACCCGTCTCCACAATCCTCGCCAATATGCAGAATAATGCAACGGGAAGCGGCATGGGTTCCGCAGGTCTTGTCGGACAGATCACGACGTATCAGACGATGATCGCTTACGATGATCCGAAGCTCGTCATCATCAAAATCATTCTGCTCCACTTCGTGCTTCCGGCTGTGATCACCTTGTTCTTCTCAGAGGTATTCCGCAAGGCAAACCTGATCAAATCCGGCGATATGGCTTTGAATCTGTAATCTGTATTTTTAAAAGGGAATGGAACTGCGCATCCGGCAGCTCCATTCCCTTTTTATCCACATTTCTCTTCTGTTTTTACACCATTTCTTCTGCGTTTTCCGCATTTTCCACTGCCGCGGCCGATTCAGCTTCCGCTGCCGCTTCTTCTGTCTCCGTTTCTTTCCCCGGCCGCACGCGGTGTGCCTCTACCATTGGCTCAATGGTCTGTGCCATCAGCAGATGGATCATGTCAAGGCTCCGCTCGCGGAACCGCGACGGCAGAAGCGGCGCGATCGCCACATCCGTCACGAGGGATTCAAGGCCCTCGATAATCAGATCCTTGCCCGGCGTCTCATTCCACTCCAGTCTGATCCGCTCGAAATCACGCTGGAAAATGATTTTGACCCTCCGTCTTGCGGCCTCTTCCAGAAATGCAAACTCAAGCTTCAGCACCAGTTCGCCGTCTTCATTCTCCGCAAACTGTCCCGTCGTTCCGAGCAGATACGGTTCCTCGTTTTCCACCCATTCTACAACTTTGGACCCCGTAAGACCGATCGCAATGCGCTGTGTTTTTTCTCCCTCGGCCAGCTCGACAAAGAAACGGCCTTTTTCATAGAAGAAACCGATGCGGCGGATGCCGTCGGAAAAGTTGTTGTGGAAGACCTGCAGCGTCAGCGGAAACATGCCGACATGCGTGTCCTCCATTTTATATTCTTTTCCATGCAGAAGCTGCGCCATGTCGATCTGACGCGGTGTTCCGCTGTTCCGCGGCCCCGGTGTTCTCCGCTTCCAGCCGCCGCGCAGGATTCTTCCCGGTGTCTCTTTCGCGCCCTCCAGATCACGGCAGGTCTGCACCAGCTTCTGATATGCCATCGGGCTTTCCGCCTCGCCGGATTTCAGCTCTGCACCAAATTCCGCGCCGAAATACTTCCGCACAATGTCGAGCATCTCACACGTCTGGAACAGCTCGTTGCTGCCCGCATTCGTCACAATCACCACGCCGGTATCCGGGTAACCGAGCACGTTCTGCCCCAGCATGCCATTGAACGCAAAGCTGCCCGGCCGCTCCTCCATCCAGACCTGGTAACCATAGCCATATTTTCCCATCTTTTCCGGCGGTGTCGCATGAACGGAGGTGGACGCTGCGACCCATTCCGCCGGGACGATCTGTTTTCCTTCGAATTTTCCGCCGTTCACGTACATCACCCCGAGCTTGGCCGCGTCCTCCGGGCACAGGAAGAGGCCCCAGCCGCCTTTCGTAATCCCTGCCGGGCAGCTCTCCCAGAAGACTTTCCGGATGCCAAGAGGCTCAAACAGACGCGGCCGCAGGTAATCTACCATTTTCATGCCGGTGCGCTCCTGTATGATTGCAGACAGCAGATACGTGTTCATACTGTTGTACTCAAACGCTTCGCCCGGCGTTCCCTTGACCGGCGCATTTAAGAAGCTGTCCACCCAGTCGTTGCCGGAAACAACGCCCATCTCGTTAAACTGTACGCCGCTCTTCATCGTCAGAAGATGCTCCACGGTCAGATTCGGGCGCAGGATCTTCTGCAGCAGGCCGTTTCGTTTTTCAAAAATATCATAGACGTTCTCGTCCAGGGAAAGTTTTCCTTCACTGATCAGAAAACCAGCCGCCATGCCAGTGATGCTCTTACACATAGAATACGTCGCATGCCAGATGCCGCTGCGGTATGGGGCGAAATTGCATTCGCAGATGACATGTCCGTTCCGCAGGACCAGCAGGTGATGCATGTCCGTATGGCGGGCGGCGGCGAGCTCACGAAGCATCTGCGTCAGCTTTTCCGATGAGATGCCCTCGCTCTCCGGCACCACGCGCGGAAAATACGTTTCCGGAGAGACAAAATCCCCGAACGCTTCCTTCTGCGGCGCAAAGTCCGTCTTTCCCATATGTCCTGTCATCCCACTCATAAATCCCCAGATCATTTCCATTGCGGTTAACTGTTCTTTCGCTGCCATGTACGATGCCTCCTGTCTCATGCGGTTGGATTTCCCTGTTTTTCCAGTTTTCCTCATTATATCCAGATTCCTTGAAAATCGCAATGCTTCTTCTGATAAAAAAGAACCGACATAGAAATCTGTATTTCGATTTCTGCCGGTTCTTTTTCCGTGTGTGATTTTTTTTATTTTACTTTTAGCTTACTCATTCCAGAGTTTCATACGCTCCTGATGATTCTGTGTGATAACTTTTTCTACATCTTCCAGTCCTGCGTCATTCATTTCGGAAATCATCTTGTCGTACTCTTCCATTGCCGCATCGTGGCTGTCTGCATTCACAATCTTCGGATATTCCTGATCGTAGATATCCTGGATTTTCTGCCATTTCAAGCCATCCGGAGTGCTTCCTGCCGGGGTAAGGCCTGCAAACTCTGCGGTATCCCATCTGTCGTTCTCACCAAAGTGATTCATAGCCACCTGTCTGGTCTCTTTTACTTTATACTGTGTTACATCGTATGGAGTTCCGTCTGTACCATTTCCGTTCTTTACAAACCAGGTCCATTTGCGGACGCCGGTATCCAGTTGTGTTTTGTCAAAATCCGTCTGGAATCCTTCAATCAGATCATCGTTCGGAACATGTTTTCCATCTTCCATATTCCAGTTGGTTCCCTCAATACCCCACATCAGAAGATACTGTCCTTCTTCGCTTGCAAGGTAGTTGATCATCTTCATGGCTGCTTCCGGATTTTTACAATTCTTGGTGATCGCGATTGCATCCCAGCCAAGTGTACTTCTTCCGGAGTAAGTAGTTTCATCTGCGCTGATTCCGTTTCCAAGGATTTTATAGGAATAGAATTTTGCATCTTCTCCTACAGAAGAAGCAAGTGCTGTATTTGCTGCATCGGTATCCCAGTAGGAAGCAAAGGTACTGAATACGTTGCCTGCAGACAGTTTCTGCGTCCACTGATTTTTCTTGTTGACAACCCACTCTTTGTCCAGAAGGCCTTCGGTATACAGTTCATTGGCAAAGGACATCATCTCTTTGAAGTTTGGTGCTTTGGCAACATGTTCCAGATTGTCCCCATCCTGATAATATGTTTTCAGACCATACATTCCTTTTAATGTTCCATCGTAGTTTTTGGATTCTGCATCAAAGGTAATGGCAATACTCTCTTTTCCGTCAATGGTCGGATGAAGTTCTTTAAATTTCTTACAAATGTCAATATACTCTTCCTGTGTAAATGGCTCATCGCTGTCTGCGCGGTCTTTTCCAACGATTTCGCACAGATAATCATAGCGCATCAGAACACCGGCTACCGGATCCGGATCTTCTCCGTACCAGTTATTCAGATAGTAATTCTTTCCATCGGTATAACGACTCTTGTTTAAGGTTTCCCCGTACATCTCTTTTACATCCGGGCCGTACTTATCGATCAGATCATTCAACGGAAGCAGTGCGCCTGCCTCAATGTAACGGTTTACAATATCATTTCCACGATCCATCAGGACGATATCCGGGTAATTCTGACCGGTCAGCATCAGGTTCAATTTTTCCAGCGGATCTCCGGTTGGATTTTCTACCTGAATTTTGACACCTGTTTTTTCCTCAATTGCTTTTGCAACTGGATCATCAAAGGTATTGCTTCCGGAGTTTTTGTCAAAGATAGAAATCGTAACTCCGTCTGTTGATACCTCGCCCGATGCAGATGATGCACTGCCGGATGCAGTACTTGATGATGTACTGCCATTTGATCCGCATCCTGCAAGCATTCCCGCTGCCATCAGGACACTCATCGCCATTGCGATACTTTTTTGAATTTCATTTTCTTTTCCTCCTTCTATCATCAGCTCTTTACAGATCCGAGCATGATTCCTTTAACAAAATATTTCTGAATAAACGGATAAACCATGATAATCGGAATGGTCGCAATCATCGTAGCAGCCATTCGAATGCTGTCCGGTGTAATGGTCTGTGACGCCTGATTTGCCGCCTGGTTCGCTGATGCAGTCTGATACTGATTCAGAATTTCAACCAAAATGGACTGCATTGTTTTTAAAGACTGTGCATTCGTAAACAAATATGCATCGAACCAAGAATTCCAATGGGTAATTGCAACAAACAGTGCAATGGTCATAATAATCGGCTTGGATAATGGAATTACCATTTTAAAGAAAACTGTCAGATCGTTTGCTCCGTCAATTTTCGCCGATTCAAAAATCTCTGCCGGCATTCCCTCTATATAATTCTTTACCAGAATCATATTATAAACACTTACCAGGTTCGGGAAAATAAATACAATGAAATTATTCAGCATTCCAAGGCTCTTTAATACCATATAATACGGAACCATTCCGCCGCCAAAATACATGGTGAAGATAAAGAACAGGTTCAGCTGTTTCCGGAACAGCAGCTCTTTTCTGGAAAGCACATAGGCAAGTGCTGTCGTGACAAGGACCGCCAGCGGTGTACCAATTGCAGTACGAAGTACAGTGATCAGAATGCCATGCAAAAATGTGGCACGTCCCAGAATATCTTTATAACTTGCCAGACTCAGTTTTCTCGGCAGAAAGTAGAGCCCGCCGCGCAGTGCATCGGTTGCATCGTTAATGGATACCACAAAAATGTTCCAGAACGGATACACACAGATCACAGTAACTAACACCAGAAAAACCACTTTGAAAATATCAAGAAACCAGTCACTGGCACAACGTTTTCTTTTGATTTTAATTGCTTTTTCTCTCATTTTCCTTCCTCCTAAAACAGTGCCGTATTATCATCACTGAATTTCTTCGAAAGTGCATTTGCACTGATGACCAGAATGAAGGAGACTGCGGATTTAAAGAATCCTACTGCAGTACCGTAAGAATACATTCCGTTTTTCAGACCATAGCGGTATGCATACGTATCAAGTACATCAGAATAATTTAAAATAGCATCATTAGACATCAACAGCTGCTGCTCATATCCTGTATTCAGAACACCTCCGATTGCCAGAATCAGAAGAATCATAATGGTCGGCTTTAATGCCGGAAGTGTGATATGCAGAATCTTCTGCATTCTCGTCGCACCATCCACATCCGCTGCTTCATACATATCCTGGCTGATGCCGGAGATTGCCGCCATATAGATAATCGCATTGTATCCAAGTACCTTCCACGCATTTGCAATCGCGATGATCCACCAGAAATATGGTCCTTTCTGGAAAAACAGAATCGACTCATCGGTTAATCCGAGGAATTTTAACAGATTGTTGATGACGCCGTCTGAAGAAAGGAATGTAAGGAAAATGTTTGCCGCAATAACCCAGGAAATAAAATAGGGAATATAAGATGCGGTCTGTACAAATTTCTTTGCCTTCTGGTTTCGAACTTCATTCAGGCAAAGCGCCAGAATGATTGGCAGCGGGAATGAGAATAACAGTGTCAGTAAGCTGGTTGCCAGTGTGTTTCTCATGATTTTTGTGAAATCTGTGGAAAAGAAATACTTGAACCAGTCAAGACCGACAAACTGCGAATTCACCATATCCGCAAAATAGCCGCTACCCTGCGGCGTGTAGTTGATGAAGGACATATACAGTCCTGTCATTGGTGCATAGCAGATCAGAATGACCCATACCAACGATGGAATCAGCAGTAAAAACAGATATTTCTGTTTCCAGAACCGTTCCGCGAGGCTTTTTTTTGTGCTTTGCATGCACGTTTTCTTTTTTCATGCCTTCTCCTTCTTTCTTCTTTTTGTTCATCTTGTACACTCTTGCTGTCTATGTTTCCATTCTAATGGATAGTCTGTCCTGCAACAATCTCACTTTTTTATGATTTCTATCTCGATTTAACGGAGTTTTTATAATTCTCTTTTTTATTCTGTTGTTTTCTTACGATTTCTGTCAATATCTAACGAAACAGAAACCGGCTGACGGGCAAAATCACCTTTATCAGCCGGTTTCTGTTTCCTCTTCTATGCAAACAATACGAAGTTATTTCTGCTTTGTTTGATTTTTTATTCGTTTACTGGAATTCTGACAGAAACTGTCGTTCCATATCCTTCCTGGCTTTCTATTCGGACACCATAATTCTCTCCATAAGCCAGACGAACCCTGTTTGCAACATTTCTCAGTCCATATCCTTCCTCTGAGCGCCGCAGAGAACTTCGCAGTTTAATCAGTTTTTCCGCCTCGATTCCACATCCATCATCTGTCACCTGGAATACCACATTCCTTTCTTCTTTTTGAATTCTGACCGCAATGTGGAGAACTTCTTCTTCTTTTCTCGCATGGTGAATGGCATTTTCAACCAGCGGCTGCAGAAGAAGTTTAATGGTTCGATATGTCAGTACTTCTCTTGCAATCTCATACTCCACCTGTACGCTGTCCCGAAAACGCATCTGCTGGATTTTCAGATAGCTCTGCAGCAGTTCCACTTCTTCCTGGATGGAAAGCACCTGTTTTCCCTTATTCAGGGAAATCCGGTAGAAGCTGGACAAATTTTTGACCGCCTGCATCGTCTGTTTTCCACCTTCCCGCATCGCCAGTGCTGAAATAACCGCAAGTGCATTGTAAAGAAAGTGCGGATTGATCTGTTCCTGCAGCAGATTCAGTTCGCTCGTCTGAATCCGGATTTTCTTTTCGTAATTTTCCCGAATTAGCTCCTGAATCTGATCACTGAGCTGATTAAACGCCAGCCCGATCTGTCCGATCTCATCTTCTCCCATATTTTCCAGACGGTAATCAAATTCTCCCTGTCCCATCCGTTTTGCTGCATACACCACTTTCTGCACCCGCGCGGAAATCCATCTTGTGTAACAGATAATGCAGAGAAATACCATAGCCGCGCTGCAGAGGATCAGGAACATCATCCTTCTTGAAACAGCTTTTGCGTCTTTTAAAACCGTCTCCTTATCTGAAATCACAAGAATTTTTGTTCCGAAAACTCCGCTCTGGATATTTCCGATTTTTGAAATGCCGTCACGCTCAAACTCAATCTGCGCTTTCTGCTCCAGATCCTCTTCCGGCATTCTGGTCCGGATCGGAAGGCCTGCCATTTCCGGTTCGGAAGCAGCCAGAATATATCCTTTTTGATCCACCAGATAAATTTCATCGGTGGAATTTATTGTTTCGAGGAGGGGCTGTATCTGCTGATTTTCAATCTGTAACGACAGTACGCCCTTCATCCCGCCCTGTGGATAAAAATTCATCAGACGATTCATATGAAATGCTTTTCCGTCTCCAGATGTCCCACAGAATACCGTTTCCCCTATCGCATCAAATGTCAGCACACGTTCCCTCCGATCTAGATCCTGCATGGAATAAAAATAATAATTATCCTGCGGAAGCGTTTCATTGTTGCTGTAAAAACAGATTTTGTAAATTCCTGCATTCATCAGACAGATTTCGCTGAGCTTCTTATCAATATAGTAAAACATATCTTCATAAGAATCGTTGCTGTAATCCTGAAACAAATATCCGCTCAGCATCTGATCCACATACAGCACATCCAGAATTGTTTCGTAAGGCTCGACCATCGTAGAAAAATTTTTTTTCAATTCGTTCTGCTTCCTGTTCTGCACTCTGATATGCTTCAGTAAGAAGCACATTCCTTGTTTTTCCATAACTGTACCAGGTAACACACAGCATTGGAATCAGTGCCAGTACCAGATAGCCGATCACCAGTTTAAACTGAAAACTCCGATTTTTATACCATTTTACGATATTCATTTGGTGTCACTCCAAATCTTTTCTGAAAAACAACGCCAAAGTAAGAAACATTTTCATATCCAACCGCCAGACTCACTTCCCGTACTTTATTTTTCTTATTCTTTAACAGTTCCGCCGCCCTCTGCAGACGCATTTCCGTATTGTATTCCAAAATCGTTTTTCCTGTTGCCTCTTTAAACAGGCTCCTCAGATAATTCGGAGACAAACCAACCTCCGCGGCCAGCTTCTCGATATCTGCGCTTTCCGAGCAGTGCTCCTGAAGATATGTTTTTACCTGATAAACGGCATAGTAATTTGGATTTTGATTCTGTTCTTCAAAAAATGCCAACATCCGTTCCAGATACTGCTTCATCTTTTCCCGCATCTGATAACTGTTGTTTGCTTCAAAAATTTCATTTTCTCTCAAAATTTTTTCTGCTTCCATCCAGTTTTCCAGCAGTTCATCGCTCAAAACAAGACGGTTCCATAGATACATATAGAGATTGTAAACTTCTCCCGCAAATGTTTTCGGCGCAAGCCCTTTAGCTGTTGAAAATAATCTTTCATGGTCTGCAGCGTTTCCTGCTTTTTCCCGTTGCTGACCAGACGACAGATTTCTTCTCTCCGCTCCTTCTGTTCCCGGAAATGATATGCTTTTTCCTCTTCCGTTTCTTTTTCATCTGCACAGAAAAGTTCCGGTGGATCCATATGAAATGCCAGAACACAACAGTTCCGAAGTTTTTCCGCCTTTTCGTACAGGCAGTCAGCTGTCCATGCTCCACTGCACCATCCAACGGCTCTCGGTGCGTCTTCTTTCAAATCATTCCAGATCTGAAATGCCGTATCTTTCACCGACAGATACCCCGCCAGCAGCAGCATACTGATCCGTTCCGTTTTGCTGATGTAACGGATGCCCTTGTATTTTTCCTGAATTTGGCTACAGATGTTTTCTTCCGTTTTTCCATAAACCGCTATGATTCCAAACCTGCACTCTTCCAGTTCTTCTCCAAATACACCACGGAAATTTTTCCGTAAAAGCTCTGTTTCCTGTTTTTCCCGCAAAGCCATTTCCAGCAACTGCTTCGCCGCCGTTTTCCGCGACCAGTCTGCTATCTCTCTTTTCTCCAGTTCACTTCTCACTTTTTTCAGACATGCTTCTACTTCTTCAATCGTAAATGGCTTTAAAAGGTAATCCACGGCATTCACCTGAAAAGCGGAATGGATATAGGAAAAATCATCATATCCTGTCAGAAAAACAATTTTGCATGGATATCCCCGGCGTACGATCGTCTCTGCCAGTTCAATTCCACTCATTCCTGGCATCTGAATATCCGTAATCACAATATCTGCCATATTTTCTTCCAGGCACTCCAGTGCCCTTCTGCCATTGCGCGCGGTAAATACTCTGGAAATCCCGTTCTTTTTCCAGTCAATATAATCCCGCAATGTCTCCAGTTCAATTTCTTCATCTTCTACAAGAAGAACGCGATACATTTTCTCCCTCCTGTTTCCAGTTGCTCCTGCAGTTTTCTTCTCCTGCTGCTTTTCATTTCTGTCTTTTTACTGCAGAAGTTCAATCATATACGCCTCATACGGCTGTAACTTCCACACTTCTTTTGTGAGGCTTTCTGTATCATTATGAATCAGAACCGTTCCTTTTGTCAAATCATATCGGGCTTTCATCTCTGCCGCGGTATCCCGGAAATTGCAGAGCACAATCAGCTTTTTCTCTCCCAGATTTCTCTCATAAGCAAAAATATCCGGATTTTCTTCCTCAATCAGACGGAAATCCCCATAAACAAGAGTGTCATTTTTCCTACGCAGCGCAATTAGTTTTTGATAGAAATAGAAGACGGGAATCCGGATTTTTTCTGCTGTTTTCCACATTGATCTCCTCGTAATTCTGATTTTCCGCCATCCACGG
>ENA-OQJI01000150-OQJI01000150.1-human-gut-metagenome-genome-assembly--contig:-NODE-150-length-16187-cov-0.752179_pt1 | contig 16187 bp, 21 predicted proteins | sample MGYA00242602_ERZ504768 | MGnify/ENA primary metagenome ERZ504768 (study PRJEB26092, sample SAMD00036368) | human gut metagenome | host: Homo sapiens | study: EMG produced TPA metagenomics assembly of...
TCCGCTTTTTACAGAAAATACAGGAGTGAAAGCCATGGATTTATTTGAATATGCAAAGTCAAAAACGCTGGATCAGGAGTCACCTCTTGCATCCAGGCTGCGTCCGCGAACACTGGATGAGGTGGTGGGACAGCAGCATATCGTAGGAAAAGATAAATTGCTGTATCGTGCCATAAAGGCGGATAAGCTGACATCTGTTATTTTTTATGGCCCTCCGGGAACCGGAAAGACCACCCTGGCAAAAGTCATCGCCAATACCACAAGCGCCAGCTTTACCCAGATCAATGCAACCGTAGCAGGGAAGAAAGATATGGAAGCAGTTGTAAAGCAGGCACAGGACGATCTCGGCATGTATAGGAAAAAGACCATTCTGTTCATTGATGAGATCCACCGTTTCAACAAGGGACAGCAGGATTATCTTCTTCCCTTTGTGGAGGACGGAACCATCATTCTTATCGGGGCCACAACAGAGAATCCATATTTTGAGGTAAACGGAGCGCTTCTTTCCAGAATCTATCATCTTTGAGCTGAAAGCTCTGGAGATCCCGGAAGTGAAGGAACTGATCAGGCGGGCAGTGAACGACCCGGAAAGAGGAATGGGGAGTTATGATGCTGTGATTGATGAGGAGGCCTTGGAGTTTCTGGCAGATATGGCAGGAGGAGACGCCAGAAGCGCCTTAAACGCCGTAGAACTGGGAATCCTTACAACACCCAGGTCAGAGGACGGTAAGATCCATCTGACCCTTGAGGTGGCTTCTGAGTGTATCCAGAAACGGGTGGTGCGCTACGATAAGAACGGGGACAATCATTATGATATCATTTCTGCCTTTATCAAGAGCATGCGAGGCTCCGACCCGGATGCGGCAGTCTATTATCTGGCAAAAATGCTCTATGCAGGAGAAGATGTGAAATTTATCGCAAGAAGGATCATGATCCTTCTTCCGAAGATATCGGAAACGCAGATCCCCAGGCCCTCTGCGTGGCAACGGCAGCAGCACAGGCAGTGGAACGTGTGGGAATGCCGGAGTCCCAGATCATTCTTTCCCAGGCATGTTACATACATGGCCTGTGCACCCAAGAGCAATTCTGCAGTAAATGCCATACAGGAAGCCATGCGCTGCGTGAAGGCGAAGAAGACAACCGTTCCGGTGCATCTGCAGGATGCCCATTATGGTGGCCACGAAAGTCTGGGTCATGGTATCGGATATAAATATGCCCATGATTATCCGAATCACTATGTAAAACAGCAGTATCTGCCATCAGAAATCGAAGGAGAACATTTTTACGAGCTCAGTGATATGGGATATGAAAAGAAACTGAAAGAGCATATGAAGAAGATCCACGAAGAAGCGAAATAAATGAATATAAGTAAAACGGAGGAGCCTCTCAGAGAAGCTCCTCCATTATTTTGTCATAAACATTCTGGTATTTATAAGGCCAGCTTTCACATACAGACTGTGCAGCAGCAAGATTTGGCACATTGATGCTGAGATCAACGATGCTGACGCCGCTTTCGATGATCCGCAGACGTACCGAGTAGCTGCCCTCTTTGGTGGGATAGTAATCTGCAGGAGTCAGGAGATGTTCTTCAATCTTGCAGTGGAGGGAATTGAGATATTCTTCTACTTCTTTCTTGATGTCAGAGGAAAGTTCTTTGGAAAAATATTTCAGAGTGTTTTTTCCCTCGGAGGTCAGTCGATAGTAACTGCGGTTGGACTGTGAAGACATTTCCACCAGATCTGCCTCCACAAGTTCGGAAACTGCCTGCTGGAGCTGAAAATAATTGGTGTATTTCCGGTCCAGGATAAAATCGGTGATCTGGGAATTTGTGAGATCCCCATCGGAATTCTGCAGCATATATAAAATAATAAGCTATAGGTTGTAAAAGGTGATGCCATAAGAATCCTCCTTTTTACTGGCTGCGGGAAAGGGCTTCGAGAGCTTTTCCCTGAAAACTTGCTCTTTCTTTCATCCGGTGATGAAGAAGGTTTAAAACTTCTCGTTTGCGGCTGGCCCATAAAGGTGCGATCAGCAGATCCTTCGGTCCGTCGCCGGTGACCCGGTGGATCACAATATCCGGTCTGAGATGTTCCAGACAGTTTATAAGGAGAGAGATGTATTCATCCCGTTCGTAAGTCTGAAACAGTCCTTTCTCGTAATCTGCTGCCAGATCAGTGCCGCGAAGCACATGAAGTAACTGCAGTTTGATTCCCTGAATATCCATATGGTTGAGGTATTCCATAGTTTCCAGAATATCTGCTGTGTTTTCACCGGGCAATCCGAGGATTGTATGCACGATTACTTCGATATTTTCTTTTCGCAGGCGTTTTACGGCATCATCAAAAACGCAGAGAGGATATCCCCTTCGGATATACCTGGCAGTGGACTCATGGATCGTCTGAAGTCCAAGTTCAATCCAGACAGGTTTCTGTTTATTTAACCGGGACAAAAGTGCCACGATTTCAGGACTGAGGCAGTCTGGTCTGGTGCCGATGGAAAGAGCAACTATCTTTGGATGAGAGATTGCTTCTGTAAAAATTTTCTCCAGATATTCCACAGGTGCGTAGGTATTTGTGTACGCCTGGAAATAGGCAATATACTTATGAATCGGACGTTTCTGTGAAAGGATACTGATCTGGCTTTCTATCTGGTCAGTGATGGAAAGGGCGGCATCTGCAGCGAAATCTCCGCTTCCCCCTGCGCTGCAGAAGATGCAGCCGCGGGTTCCGATCTTTCCGTCTCTGTTTGGACAGGACATACCGCCGTTTAGCGTGACCTTATAAACCTTTTCTCCAAACCGGTCTCTGAGCATATAGTCCAGAGAGTGGTATGGTTTTTCTCCCCATTTAGTCATGCTGTGTGATCATTTTCTGCTGATGAAATTTCAGCAGAATTTTCATTCTGAAGGTCTGTATTCTGGGTATCTGCATCAGCAGGAATATAATTATCAAAGATTTTTACCAGAAAATGTCCGTTGATAAATGCCTCCAGTGCAAATCCAAACATGCACAGAAGCATGATGGCCATGGACTGTATGCGGAAACTTTTAATAAAAAAACACGCCTGCAGGTAACAGAGTGATGACTGCCATCAGGACTGTATACGGAAGATGACGGATAGCCATCAGGAATGCATTGCGGAAGGTGTTTTTGATGGAGTTGTAGAATTTGGCAAGCACCGGATAAATATACAGAAATACCATCATATAAAGGATACCAAATGCAAAGAAAACGATATACAGTACCTGAGACATTGTTCCGTCGATATTGCCTACAATACGCAGATCCATGTAAAGGATAGCTGCAACTGCAAGCATGATAAGATTGATGACAGTTGCCTGTTTGAAGTTCTGCTTAAAGGATTTGAAGAAGCTTCTGATAATATAAGATTCTTCGTTACGTGCCATTTTCAGTGTGACATAGTGGAGTGCAGTCAGTGACGCACCAATAGTCACGATTGGCAGACAACAGATCAGAAAGACCACATTAAGCATAATAAGATCAGCCACGCGTCCCATGACGGTGAAGAATTTGTTGTCCATGTTAAAATAGTCTGTCCATTCGTTTAATTACTCCTTTTGTATATAATGATGTACAGCATACTCTGCGGATAATCCTGCTACAGAGAAATCTGTACAAGCTTTGTATAACAGTATAACGAATCAGGCAGGAAAAAGCAAATCTTTTATGTGAGCAGGAGCTGGTCTGCAGTGACAAAAACATAGCCTTTTTCAGTAAAAAAGATCAGCGATTTTCAGGGCTGCATCCACAGATGTCTGATAGCCGTCATGCATCAGGATGATAGAACCGTCATGAACCTGTTTCTGGGCGATAGACAGGATAGAATCGATGTTTTTGCTTTTCCAGTCCAGGGTGTCTACATCCCAGAATACGGGAAGCATGGTGACAGAAAGTTCCATATCCTTGATCCATGCGCCGAAAGGCGGTCGTACATAAGAAGGGTAAATTCCGGAAGCTTCATAGATTCTGTTATTTGTTTTTTCAATTTCCAGTCTGGCTTTCTCCGCCGGTATCTTGTCAAGCTGTACATGATCCCAGGTGTGATTTCCGATAAGATGTCCGTCTTTTCGCATTTGCAGGAGTATGTCTTCGTTTCCTTCAATGTTCTCGCCTATCAGAAAGAAAGATGCCCTGATGTTTCTTTTTTTAATCCATCCAGAAGTATGGGGGTATACCGGGCATTGGGACCGTCATCAAAGGTCAATGCGATTCTGGGAGGTTCTTCGACGGGAAGCCCGGCGGTGGTGTCAGTTAAAAAATTCTCAGAAGCTGTAGCTTTTGCAGATGCCTGTTTTACAAGGGAAAGCATACCGGGACCTGCCAGTGAAGTAAGGAACTGTGTGCGTTTGTCAGCAGAAGAAAAGAGCAGGAAAAAAATCATGCATAATATTTCAAAAAATATTAAAGTCCGCTTCATGCAAAGATACTCCTCATAAAAATATCTTTCTGATTCCGGAACACAGAGTATGAATATCTGTGTCAGAACGAAAGAAACAGCAGGTGGCAGATGTAATCATTACAGTATATGAAAAAAAGAAAGCAATTCATACCGATTTATTGTATAATAGATTCTGCAAAATATAGAAGAAAGAATTTACGGAGATTGAGATGAAAAAGAAACGGACAAAACTGCTGGTTTTCTTTGCACTGGCAGGCATTTTAGTGCTTTTTTATATGATAGGAGAGTCTTATTGTGAGGGACTGTCCGGGGGGAGTAGTCTGGAAGAGAAGAATGAGGTGATGTGTAAATATAAATACGATATGATCGTAGACAGTCCGAATTCTTCTTTCTGGCAGGCGGTTTATGACTGTGCACAGGAATGGGCGCAAAAGAATGATGCAATTCTTGAACTGAGAGGCAGTGGAAGGGAGAGCGATTACAGTAAGCTTGATTATATGAATATGAGTATTGCTTCAAATTCAGATGGAATCATCCTGCAGTACAGTGGGGAGCAGGGACTGGAAGCGAAGATAAATGAGGCTGTTCAGAAAGGAATTCCGGTTGTTACTGTAATGGGAGATGCAGTTCACAGCAAGCGTCAGAGTTTCGTGGGTGTCAGTGATTATCAGCTTGGAAGTGTCTATGGCGAAAAGGTAGCGGAATATGTGACTGAGGATACGGAAAGTATTCTTATTCTGTTGAAGAAAAATATTGATGATATGAACCAGAGCCAGATATATACACAGATTAGCAATGCAGCCCAGGCAAAGGCGGGTCCTTCGCAAAATATCCAGATAACAGGAAAAAATCTTCGCTTAACAGGGACTTTTGAGACAGAAGAAGCGGATAACAGATATTTTTCAGCAGAAAGATAAAGTACCGGATATTCTCGTGTGCATGGATGAGGAAACTACAGAATGCGCACGTCAGGCAGTACTGGACTTTAATCTTGCAGGAAAGGTTACGATCATAGGATATTACAGCTCTGAAGATATTCTTACAGCAGTGGAAAAGGGAGTGATCTCTGTTACCTGTGATGTGGATACAGAGCAGCTTGGCAGATACAGTATAGAGGCTCTGACAGCATATCAGAAAGATGGAAGGACCAATTCTTATTATAATGTGGATATTAATTTTCTGGACAAGGATGTAGTACGGGAAATGAGAAGGAAGGGGGTGTCCGGATGAAGCAGCTGCGCTGGAAAGATTTTTCACTGGTCAGTAAAATCGTTATAGAGGTGGGTATGATCGCAGTCCTTCTTTTTGCCATGAATATGCTTTTTTATGTGCGGATCAATAATTCCATGCAAAAGATGGATAATGTTTATGCCAGTAATGCAGAGCTTACCGAACTTTCACAGGTATTTGAGAAGGTACAGGATAATATGTATAAGTATCTTAAGGTTAAGAATTCTCAGACACTTCTTGATTATTATCAGAATGAGGCAAAATACAGAAATGAACTTGAGAAACTTAATGAAGATAATATCAATGATCCCGTAAAGCTTCTGGAACGGAATATCCGGAAAATGTCGGAAACATATCTGGACTGTACTGCGGAAACGGTAGCTGCCAAACGAGGAAGGAACGTTGAGCAGTATAAGCGTAAATATGATGATGCAACAAAGCTTTACAGATATATCCAGTCATCTATTGACGAACTGAATAACCTGATGTTTCAGGAGAACTCCAGTACTTATGCAGTACTTCGTGCAGTGATGAGATATCTGGAGATAAGCAATTCAGTTATTATGATCATAATTGTAGCCGGTGGAATGCTTCTGCTCATCCAGGCCACCAGAAATATGTTTGTTCCCCTTTCCAATATGGCAGAGACAGCACAACTGGTAGGTCAGGGAAATTTCCATGTAAAGATGCACGATACAGATGCACAGGATGAACTGGGAACAGTAACCAGAGCGTTTAATACAATGGTAGAGAATCTTGATCTGTATATGGCAAGGACGAAAGCAAGTATGGAGAAAGAGCAGCAGATGATGGAGAGGGAGCTTCTTATGGAAAATCATCTGAAAGAAGCACAGTTGAAATATCTTCAGTCACAGATCAATCCACATTTTCTGTTTAATTCCCTGAATGCAGGAGCACAGCTTGCAATGATGGAGGATGCCGAGCAGACCGGGATTTTCGTGGAAAAGATGGCGGATTTTTTCCGCTATAATGTAAAAAAAGGGCAGGAAGACGCCACATTGGGAGAAGAACTGGAGGCTGTTGATAACTATATTTATATTCTGAATGTCCGGTTCGCCGGAGATATCCATTTCAGCAAGGAGGTGGATGAATCACTGGAGAATGTGCGTATGCCAAGTATGATCTTGCAGCCGGTTGTGGAAAATGCAGTCAATCATGGAATACGTGACATTGAATGGGAAGGAAAATACATCTCACAGTTACAGGAGATGCAGATTATATACGTATCAGCGTGAAAGATAATGGAAAGGGAATGACGCAGGAACAGATAGAGAGTGTTCTGTCAGGAAACAGAGAGCACAGAAATGAAGAAGGTGATTCTACAGGAATCGGTATGAATAATGTGATCAGTCGTCTGGAACTTTATTATGAGGAATCAGGGCTTATGGAGATTAACAGTGAAGGTGAAGGAAAAGGCACAGAAGCAGTAATCTATATACCTGTGCATGAAAACTAAGAGAAGTATTATGGGAGTGAGAGAAGATGTATAGAATTTTGCTGGCAGATGATGAAGGTATCATGCTGGAATCATTAAAGAAAATTATTGAAACTGAATATGGAAATGAATGTGAGATCCACTGTGCAAAGTCAGGCAGAGTTGTGGTGGAGATGGCACAGGCATATTCGCCGGATATCTGTTTTATGGATATCCAGATGCCGGGAATAAGCGGAATCCAGGCAATCAGGGAAATTCAGAAATTTAACAGTTCAGCAGTTTTTGTGATCATAACTGCATATGATAAGTTTAATTATGCAAAAGAAGCAGTGAACCTGGGAGTTCAGGAATTTCTCACAAAACCTGTAAATAAGAAAGTAATTCTGGAAACCTGCGCGAAGATGATGACAAAGGTAGATCAGATACGGCAGAAGAGAAGCGATGATCTCCTGATCAGAGAGAAACTGGAGACAGTGGTACCTATGATTGAGAGTGGATATATCAATAATATTCTTCTGCAGGATGATTTTGTTACTTATCAGGATAATTATACACAGCTTCTTGATATCCGTCAGAAATACGGTTATATGATGGTCATAGAATTTGGAGATTCTATGGAAAATGGGGTGCTCAGTAATGCAGTAGGTGCAAGTGTAAAGGCAAACAAATTTTATTCTACTTTTCGTGAAATCGCACAGGGATTCTTTGAATGCCTTGTAGGTCCTATTATGGGAAACAGGATCGTACTGCTTGTTCCTTATGAAAATGCGAAAGAAGATTACGAAGACAGAGTTGCAATTGTCACAAGAGCCAGAAATATGGTACATAAATTTGAAAACCGGATCGACAGTATGTTCCGCTGTGGAATCGGAAGGGTCAAAGAACTTGGAAGCGTGAAGGAATCTTTTAAGGAAGCGGTGGTCGCACTGAGAGAGAGCATCAGTCATGTAGTGCATATCGAGGATGTACCGGCGGCACAGAAATATGACGGGGAATATCCAAGAGACCTGGAAATCAGATATCAGAAGAGGATCCTTGAGAAGGATGCTGCGGGAGCGATGAACTGCGCAGAGGGATTTTTTTGAATGGATGCACAGTCAGCAGGCCGTCACAAGAGAAGACATTGAGATTAAAATCCTGGAGATGGTGATGAATGCGGAACGCAGGGCATTCTTTGCAGGAACTTTGAAATATAATGTTAACAGCAGGAGAAGCTATATCCGGGAGCTTCAGTCCTGTACGGATATAGAAAATCTGAAGAAGTGGTTTCTGGATAAGACGAGAGAAATCTGTACGAAACTGGAGAATTCCAAGGAAAAAGAAGCTGGCAGTATTATTGACAGAGCAAAGGAATATATCAATGAAAATTTCCGCAGGGATATTTCTCTGGATGATGTTTCAAGAGAGGTAGATATCAGTCCGTATTATTTCAGTAAACTTTTTAAACAGGAAACAGGTAAGAACTTTATTGAATATCTTACAGAAATACGTCTGAAAAATGCCAGAGAACTTCTGCAGGATTCCAGACTTTCCATTAAGGAGATATGTGCACAGTCGGGATACAGTGATCCCAATTACTTCAGCAGGATTTTCAAGAAGTATGAAGGAGTTACGCCTAGTGAGTTCAGAGAGAGGTTAGGCTGATGAAATTATATAAGACAAAAAAAGAATTGCGGAAAGCTGCTGCTTGGAATACTGGCATTTTGTACAGGGATGATACTGCTGACAGGATGTGGTTCCTCTTCAGAACAAAAACAGAATAAGAATGAAAAAACAGCAGAAGAAAATAAGGAAGAGGATAAGGTTCAGATCGGACTTACAGTGGATTCTTTTGTTATAGAAAGATTGGATCCGCGACAGAGATGTATTTGTGGCGACTGCCAGAGAACTGGGAGCAGAGGTAAATGTGCAGGATGCAGGTGCAGATGTCAAAGAGCAGATCAGTCAGATTGAATACTTTATAAATAAGCAGGTGGATGTGATCGTTGTGATCGCAAGAGACTGTGGAGCACTTTCAGATGCCATACAGAAGGCACAGAGTGCGGGAATTCCGGTTATTTCCTATGACAGAATGGTCAATAATGCCAATACAGATCTGTACATTTCCTTTGATAACCGTAAGGTGGGTGAGATCATGGCACAGGCACTTGTCAATGCACTTCCTCAGGGAGGAGATGTCTTTATGATACAGGGATCCTCTTCAGATAATAATGTCCAGATGGTGAAACAGGGGTTTGATGATATGCTTGCAGACACAGATCTGCATGTGGTTTATGAAGCTAACTGTGATGGCTGGACAGCAGAACTGGCTGCCGGATATGTGGAGGAAGCCCTGGAAAAATATCCTCATGTTAAGGGAATTATGTGCGGAAATGATGACATTGCCAGTCAGGTCGTACAGGTACTGGCAGAGAATCAGCTTGCCGGAAATGTGGTTTGTTGTAGGTCAGGATGGAGATCTTGCAGCCTGTCAGAGAATAGTAGAAGGAACACAGTATATGACTACTTTTAAACCAATTGAAGATCTGGCAAGAAAAGCAGCGAAATATGCAGTGGAAATGGGTAGTGGAAAGGGAGTTGCAGAACTGGAGGATGTGACAGAAACAGTAAATGACGGAACTTATGAGATTCCTTCCTGCATCCTTGAACCAACTGCAGTGACAAAAGAGAATATAGATAAGGTGATCATTGAAGGAGGTTTCCACCGCAGAGATGAAGTTTATCTGAATGCGGATTACAGTTAAATAAAATATTCAGAGATTATCCGGCTGCTTTTGCAGATGTAAGAGTAAATCAGTATATAGCATTATCTTGTAACAAAAAATGTCCTGTCCTGTGCAGGGCATTTTTTGTTTTTCTTAAAATGTCTTGTTTCTTGCCAACCATGTCCAGATTGCCCTGTGCTATAGTAACATCATCAAGAAAACGTGAGAAACGTAAAAAGAAATGGAGGATTTTACAATGAGAAAGAAAGTCGTATCTGCAATTCTTTGTGCATCAATGGTAGCTGGAATGGTAGTTATCCCGGGAGTAGCTGTTAAAGCGGATGACAAGAAACTGATCGGTGTTACAATGCCTACAAAAGATCTTCAGAGATGGAATCAGGATGGCGAGAACATGAAGAAAGAGCTGGAAGCAGCCGGCTATGAAGTAGACCTTCAGTATGCATCCAACGATGTAAGCACACAGGTTTCACAGCTTGAGAATCAGGTTGCAAACGGATGTGATCTTCTGGTTGTGGCATCTATCGACGGAAGCAGTCTTGGTGAGCCGCTGAAACAGGCTAAAGAAGCAGGAATCCCGGTTATTTCCTATGACCGTCTGCTTATGAACTCAGATGCAGTTACTTATATGCAACATTTGATAATTACAAGGTAGGTCAGAAACAGGGCGAATATTTAGTAGATGCACTTGATCTCGACAATCAGGACGGACCGTTTAATATTGAGCTGTTCACAGGTGATCCTGGTGACAATAACTGTAACTTCTTCTTCGGCGGAGCAATGGATGTACTTCAGAAATATATTGACGAAGGTAAGCTGGTAGTTAAATCCGGACAGACAGAATTTGAGCAGGTTGCAACTGCTAACTGGGACAGTGCAAAGGCTCAGGACAGAATGGATACAATTATCGCAGGTAACTACTCAGATGGCTCCAACCTTGACGCAGTTCTCTGCTCCAATGACTCTACAGCACTTGGCGTAGAAAATGCTCTTGCAGCTTCCTACACAGGAGAATATCCGATCATCACAGGTCAGGACTGTGATACACCAAATGTTAAGAACCTTGTAGCAGGAAAACAGGCTATGTCCGTATTCAAGGATACACGTGCTCTTGCAACAGCAGTTGTTGGAATGGTTGATTCCATCATGAAAGGTGAAGAACCGGAAGTTAATGATACAGAATCCTATGATAATGGCACAGGTGTTATCCCGACATACCTTTGTGATCCGGTTGTTGTCACGGTTGACAATTACAAAGAAATCCTGATCGATTCCGGATACTATACAGAAGATCAGATTAAGTAATAAAAAATTGATCATACAGGCGGGAATACCACCCGCCTGTGTTAATCTATAGCAATCCCAGAAAATAATGTAATTCAGTATTTCCTGGGATTGCTATAGGGCTGCCCGTCGCAGGCATGATTTATAAAAGGGAGGGAAACAAAATTGGCTAAGATACTTCTGGAAATGAAAAATATTACCAAAACTTTCCCAGGTGTAAAAGCACTGGATAACGTTAATCTTCAGGTGGAAGAGGGCGAGATCCACGCTCTGGTCGGTGAAATGGAGCCGGTAAATCTACCCTGATGAATGTATTAAGTGGTATTTATCCGTATGGAACATACGATGGTAATATTATTTATAACGGTGAAATCTGTAAATTCAATACAATTTAAAGACAGTGAAGAAAAAGGAATTGTGATCATTCACCAGGAACTGGCGCTGATCCCATATATGACGATCGGTGAAAATATGTATCTGGGCAATGAAAGAGGAAGTTCATTATCTATTAACTGGAATGAAACCTACGGAGAAGCAGATAAATATCTGAAAATAGTAGGACTTGAAGAATCCTCCAGAACTTTGATCAAGGATATTGGTGTAGGTAAACAGCAGCTGGTAGAAATCGCCAAGCACTGGCAAAAAATGCCAAGCTTCTGATCCTGGACGAGCCGACAGCATCTTTAAATGAGGATGATTCTCAGGCTCTGCTGGAATTGCTTCTGAAGTTCAAAAAACAGGGAATGACATCTATTATCATTTCCCATAAACTAAATGAAATTTCCTATGTTGCGGATAAGATTACAGTTATCCGTGATGGATCTACTATCGAGACTTTGGATAAGAAGAAAGATGACTTTTCCGAGCAGCGTATTATCCAGGGTATGGTAGGCCGTGAGATGACAGACCGATTCCCGAAACGTCCAGGTGTAAAGATTGGAGATGTTTCCATGGAGGTTAAGAACTGGAATGTCTATCATCCGCTGTACTCAGAACGTAAAGTAGTGGATAATGTATCATTTAAGGTGCATAAAGGGGAAGTTGTAGGTATCTCCGGACTTATGGGTGCAGGACGTACAGAACTTGCCATGAGTATTTTCGGAAAAAGCTATGGAACTAAGATTTCCGGTCAGGTATTTATAAACGGAAAAGAAGTAAAGCTGAATACTGTACAGGAAGCAATCGATAACAAGCTTGCTTATGTCACAGAGGACAGAAAAGGAAATGGTCTGATCCTTTCCAAATCCATTAAGATGAATACTTCCCTTGCAAACATGAAGGGAATCAGTAATGGAAAGGTTATTGACGCAGATAAAGAGTATGCAATAGCAGAGGAATACAGAAAGAAACTGAAAACAAAATGTCCGTCTGTGGAGCAAAATGTAGGTAATTTGAGCGGTGGTAACCAACAGAAAGTCCTTCTTGCAAAATGGATGTTTGCAGAACCGGATATTCTGATTCTTGATGAGCCTACCCGTGGTATTGACGTAGGTGCGAAATACGAAATTTACTGTATTATTAACGATCTGGTAGCAGCAGGAAAATCTGTTATCATGATTTCTTCTGAACTTCCGGAAGTACTTGGAATGTCAGACAGAATCTATATCATGAATGAGGGTAGGTTCGTAGGTGAGGTCGGCAAAGAAGAGGCCACATCAGAACTGATCATGTCCAAGATCGTAAAATCAGGAAAAGGAGCGTAAAGAAGATGGAAAAAAAGATTAGTTTTCAGAGATATTAAAGAAATATACCATGGTGCTTGTACTTGTTCTGGTAGTCATCATGTTTGCTGTAAACACAAAGGGGGGTTATGCTTCTTCCTCAGAATGTGAATAACCTTGTAGCCCAGAATGCGTATGTATTTATCCTTGCAACAGGTATGTTGTTCTGTATTCTGACTGGTGGTAATATTGACCTTTCTGTTGGTTCTGTTGTATGTTTTGTAGCAGCAGTTGGCGGTAAGATGATGGTTCTCAACAGTATGAACCCATATCTTACAATGCTGGTTATGTTGATTACAGGTATTGCCATCGGTGCATGGCAGGGATTCTGGATTGCATATGTAAGAATCCCACCGTTTATTGTAACTCTGGCTGGTATGCTTGCGTTCCGTGGTCTTTCAAACGTAGTTTTACAGGGACAGACACTGGCACCAATGCCTGATTCTTACCTGGCACTGTTTAACAATTATATTCCGGATCCATTTGGGAAAGAGGGATTTAATCTTATCTGTTTTGTAGTTGGTATTATTGTCTGTATTGTATATGTGTTGCTTGTTCTGAAGAATCGTGCAGATCGTGTGAAGAAAGGGTACAGTGTAGATGCTTTTGGTGGCGTTGCAGTTAAGATGATTCTGATCTGTGCAGTTGTTCTTGCTTTTATGTTCCGTCTGGCTCAGTATAAAGGTATTCCGAATTCTCTGATCTGGGTAGCTGTGATTATTGCAATCTATACATATATTGCTTCCAAGACAACTACAGGACGTTATTTCTATGCAGTTGGCGGTAATGAGAAGGCTACAAAGCTTTCCGGTATTAATACAAATAAGGTTTATTTCCTTGCTTATCTGAATATGGGTCTTCTGGCTGCTATTGCAGGTATGGTTACTATGGCCCGTTTGAATTCGGCCAATCCTCAGGCTGGTACAAACTTTGAGATGGATGCGATTGGTGCTTGTTTCATTGGTGGTGCTTCTGCTTATGGCGGAACCGGTACAGTTCCGGGGGTTATCATTGGTGCATTGCTGATGGGTGTGCTGAACTTAGGTATGAGTATCATGGGTATTGACCAGAACCTGCAGAAGGTTGTTAAAGGTCTGGTTCTGCTGGCAGCGGTTATCTTTGATGTTGTTAGTAAGAGAAAATCCTTTATTGTGAAATAAAAAATTGTATATTCCTCCTTGAATAGGATTTTTTGCAGGGCTTGCAGAGATGCGAGCTCTGTTTTTTGATTGGTGAGGGGACGCGCAGAAAAATAGTGTGTTTGATGTGCGGTTTCGGCATCTAAGATATTCTAAGGTCAAAAAAATCTGCTAAAGGCATGAGCCGGCTTCTCAAACTCGCTCCGTCGCAGACTCCGCTCAGACAGGTTGCTATTTTTCTTCATAACGCGGATTTCCCCCCACCTAAGAGTTACTAAGCCCCCCCTCCAAATTCACCTGCAGAGAGATGCTGCTTCACGCTGGCTATTGGCTGTGTAAGAGAAAATGGATGAGGTGGTGGGAGCGGAGGGGTCAAGTGAAAAGAATCAGTTGTTACTCTTGACAATTGAATGATTTTCTGCGTATATTGTAAAAAATAAAATATTAAATATTGGATAAGTAAAATTATGAAAATAAATGAGTAAAAGCTACAAAGATGAGCAGAAAGAGGTAAAGATCATGGATTTAAAGAATTATTCAACAGGGGTACAGCATATCGGGATTCCGACAAATGACATTGATAAAAACTGTGGAGTTTTATCATAAGCTGGGATTTGAGACGGCGTTTGAGACTGTGAATGAGGAAGCGAATGAGAAGGTTGTTTTTCTGAAGCTGGGAACTTTGGTTGTGGAGACTTATGAGAATCATGCGGCGAAGATGGAGCATGGGGCGATTGATCATGTTGCGCTTGATGTGAGAGACATTGAGGAGATTTTCCAGTATATTAATGAAGCTGGTTTAAACTCCACACAGGATACCATTCATTTCCTGCCATTCTGGGAAAATGGTGTAAAATTCTTTACCATTGAGGGTCCGAATAAGGAGAAAGTGGAATTCAGTCAGTATCTGTAAAACAGAAAAAGTTACGGAATATACCTACATAATAAAATTCCGAACATAATAAAATGAAGCAGTAAAGCCGATACATTGACTGGAAACAGTGTGTCGGCTTTTTCACTGTTCGAAATAGACTGTAGCAGTAAAAACCGGGAAAAATAAAGGGGCATTAAAGGGAAAAGAGAGATGAAAAATTTAAAGAAGTGGTATATTAATCTGTCGATACAGAGAAAAATTCTGTATTGTACATTAGGGGTAGCATTGGTTGTTTTGCTGGCTGCCAGTGTTTCGCAGTATATGTCTGCATCTTCAATTGTGACAGAACAGACAAGGAAGCAGTCTGCGGGAGTTGGTGAACGAGTTGTCGGTGAATTTGGATCATTATTTTGATATGGTGAGGAATTCATTTGAGTATATTGCAAATAACAGTACGGTTCAGGAGGAATTGGAGTCTGATGAACCATATAAATCGGATGGCACAGAGCTGTATTCCTATTATTCAAGATCGGGGCAGATCAGAAGGCTGCTTTTACAGGGATATACAAGTATTTATATGAATGATATCCAGCTGTATGGTTATAACGGAGCAAATCATCTGCTGGCAAATAATCATGAGATTAATGAAAATACCGCTCAGACATCCTGTGAACTGGCGGAGCAGGCAAAAGGACGCTGTATTTATTATAATGCTTCTGAGGAAGGCCTGATGTATATGGCAAAGCAGATCAAAGATTCTCTGACTATGAAGCCAGTGGGAATATTGAGAGCATCTATTAAGCTGAGCTATCTGAAAAAAATGACGATCACAGCCAGAGATTCTTTGTCTGCACATATTTTTCTTCTGGACAGTGACAAAAATGTTCTGATAGAGAGCGCAGAGAATGATGCGACAATCAGTGACAGAAGCTGGATAGAAAAAATATCAGGTAACACAGGAGATTTTCTGTTTACTGCAGATGGACAGGGTTATGACTGTGTATATCAGAGAAGTTCTGACACAGGACTTACAGTTGTAGGAATGATTCCTATGAGTTTCTTACAGAAAACAGCCAGAGGATTACAGAAAACGACAATCATGCTTATTCTGGCAAGTTTGATGTTGTGTATTTTTCTTGCTGATATTCTGGCAAAGGGAATCGCCGGTCCGATCAAGCGTACAAGTAAAGCAATGCAGCAGTTTGCGGAGGGGGATTTTTCTGTCCGTCTTCCGGAAGGAAGAAGGGATGAGATTGGAGCCATGAATTCTGTTTTCAACCAGACGATAGAGAAAATAGAGCAGCTGATAAAACAGGTTGTGGAGATGGAAACAGTTAACAA
>ENA-OQJI01000151-OQJI01000151.1-human-gut-metagenome-genome-assembly--contig:-NODE-151-length-16150-cov-0.844786_pt1 | contig 16150 bp, 26 predicted proteins | sample MGYA00242602_ERZ504768 | MGnify/ENA primary metagenome ERZ504768 (study PRJEB26092, sample SAMD00036368) | human gut metagenome | host: Homo sapiens | study: EMG produced TPA metagenomics assembly of...
ATTTTTGAATAAATATTATAGCTTTTTTGTTATTGACGATAGACTTAAATGTTGACATTTGATGTGCGAAATAGTATAATTTATGTGATAAATATGTGAAAGTACAAATGTTTGTCTAAATTTTGAAAGGAGGATAACAAATGTTTTGTCCTAATTGTAACAAAGAAATTAAAGATGACAGTAAATTTTGCATTTTTTGTGGTGCAAATGTTCAATCACAGAGTAATGCCCGAAATGATGTACAAAACAATGCACAGAGTGTTCAGCCGCAGGTAAATACTCCGCAGTATAATCAACCGCAGTATAATCAACCGCAGCAGAGTGTTTCGGCACAATCGCAAAACCCACAGTTTCAGCCTAATAATTTTCAGCCTGCAGGTGTTAATCAGGGAGTTTTCGTTCAACCTGCAAAGCCTAAAAAGCCGATGAATAAAAAGATGCTTATTGGTATTATCGGCGGTGCGTGTGCTTTGGTTGCTATCATAGTTGTAGCTGCTGTTCTTGTGGTAAATCACAAAACAAAAAATTAACCTTAACGATTATATTAATATTGAATATGACGGCTACGATACATATGGCAGAGCGTCTATTGATTTTGATTCTGATAAATATTTTGAGGATTTGCAGAAAGCATCATCTTCATTTAAAAGGGTTTATATGTCAGAGGGTGCAAACAATTTATTGTCTTACTACTATGATATGATAAACAGCCTTGATTACAGCCTTGACAAAAACAGCGAGCTTTCAAACGGCGACACTGTTACTGTAAGTTTTGAATTTGATAATGAGGCAGCCGCAAAATTCAAAATCGAATATGTAGGCGAACCGACAGAATACACGGTTGAGGGACTTAAAGAGGTTAAAAAAATAGACCCATTTGATGGCATTAGAGTTGACTTTACAGGTACTTCACCTAATATAAGCGCTGAGGTTGTTAAAACAAAAACTGACGATGTTTACTCAAATATCTATTTCGATTTAAGCAAGAGCTACGGTATAAAAGTAGGCGATACAGTTACTGTTACTGTATCTAATAACCCGGAATATTTTGTTGAAGACTACGGTTACGCATTTACAGCTACATCTAAAGATTATACCTGCTCTGATGTAGACAAATATATTGATAAGGCAGCTGATATTTCAGACGATACTATGTCTACTATGAAAAAGCAGACAGAAGATGTTATTAATTCATATTTTGCAGGTGAAAATAAGTATATCGGTGTGTCTGATTTGAAATTTGAAGGTACATACTTCCTTTATGCAAAAGATGAAAACGGCTGGAACTGGGACGGCAATAACCAGATTTACATTATCTACAGCGGTAAGGTAAAGAGCGTTGAGGATAAAAAGGCGTTTGACGAAACCACTGTTTATTTCCCTGTTAGATTTAAAGACATTATGCAGTATGCTGACGGAACACAGAATGTTGACTTGAACAACACTTCCATTTCAGGTGAAACCAATCTTGAGTATTATTACAGAAATGTTGACGGTTATACCAACAAGGGTCGATATGTACAAAGAACTTGTCGAGTCACAGAAAGCTGATTATACCGAGGAATCACCGATGGACTTAAGTAATTGAGAAAAATATAAAACGAGGCTTACCGCAAGCCTCGTTTTTTAATGCAAAACAACAAATATTGCATAGCTATTGATTTTTTATGAATTTTAGTTATAATAGAATGAGTGTTACAATATATTATTACGGAGGTTATTATGAACGGTTTGGTTAAAAAATATTTACCCTATGGTGTGGTAATTCTTTTGATTTATATGCTCGTGCCGATTATCTTTATTTCAAAATCTTTGCAGGGATTTTCGACAGTGGCATATTATTTTATTTTCCCGGCAACTGCAATAGTGTGCGCTGCAATGTATTGTTCAAAGTACGGAATGGACTTTTTGTTTACACTTATAGCTCCTGTCGTATTCATTCCGAGTATGCTTATTTATAATGGCGGTTTCCACCTTACAAACATAATTCTTTTGGTTGCTTACCTTATTTCGGGTATTTTCGGCTTGTTTGTCGGCGATATTGCTTTGGCGATAAGCGTAAAAAGCAGAGGCAGAGGCAGAGGCGGAAGCAGAGGAAAGATTGCTTGCGGCTAAGCGCAGAAACGAAGAATTTGTAAATGAAAAGGCTGCCGAGGCAGAAGCACCGAAAGCTGTAGAAACAACATACGATTTAAATGATGATGACGATGATTTTGATTACAGTAAATACGCTTCCACCGATAAGGTAACCGATGAAAGCGAAATCGATGATATATTAAATGAATTTGGTTCTTCAAAAAATAATTAAATGCAATAGAGATTAGTATCCCATGCAGGAATGTACGGATGATGCCGCAAATATATTTTGTATTCAGGATTTATTCCCGAAATCAAAAGCGGCAGTCTGAAAATATCTTCAAATCTGTGATACGCTGAAAAGTTGAGCTTTGGCTTAAACATTTTCAGCGTATTTTTTCATGCCCAAAATTGTTTTTTCGAAGTCAGCGCCCTCAACATCTGCTTTTACATATGTTGCCGCCCCGCCCGCACAAAATTGTATCAACGGCGGCAACGGGAGTTTTTGTGTTGCTTTCGTTTACTATGGCACTGTTACGGCCTGCCTTGTTGTTAAAACAAAGAGTGGTGTTGTGACTGTACGCACCGAGCTGCCAGAGTTCAAGATTTTTCATTTCCGAGCAATGCGCCTGTAATTTACTGTAGTTTTTGGCATTCGGTTCAAGTGCGGTAATAAATTTGTATTTGCCGTTTGTGTAATGCAAAAATTCGTCTACAGTATCTCCATTGTATGCGCCGAGGTCAACATAGGTTTCGTTTTCACCGAGCGACAGGAGAGAGAAAGCCTCGTCTTTATCGGTTGTAATTCCGTCAAGCAGAGAGAGTTCTCCTGTTTTGTAAAATTCAAGAATGTTGTCAAAAACTTTTACTGATAAATCATCTGCAAGCAAATTTCGGGCACTTGTTATGCTTTCTTTATTTTTTTTCGCAAATTCTTCGTCAAAAAGAATATCGCCGAATGCGGGTACACTCGGAACAATGACCTTATGCTTTTTGGCAATTTCAAAAATATTTTGCATAACATCGGGCAGTTGAGTGGCAAAGCAAAGTGCAATTATAAAATCTGAATACTCATTTTCAAAGTCACTTAGCTTTTTTACCGTAAATTCGTGAAAACTCTGACCTCTTACAAAATCATCGCTTGCCATAACTCCGCTTGCGGTTATTCCGTATTTTTTAAAAGCGGACAGAACTTTGTCTGCGCCGTCACCCATTCCGTAAAGAATAATCGGTAAATCGGAATTTTTAAGATAATTCCATATATAATCTTTATTGATTTCCATTGTTTCACCTACAACAAAGCCACCGCAAAAACGGTGGCTGAATTTTTATAATTAATAATGAGCAATTATACATTGAATCTGAAAAGGACTACATCTCCGTCTTTCATAACATATTCTTTGCCCTCGCTGCGAACAAGACCTTTTTCTTTTGCTGCCGACATACTTCCGCAAGCAATGAGGTCGTCATAAGCAATTACTTCGGCACGAATAAATCCACGCTCAAAGTCGGTGTGAATCTTACCTGCCGCCTGCGGAGCTTTTGTACCTTTTTTGATTGTCCAGGCTCTTACCTCCTGTTTGCCGGCTGTAAGGTAAGAAATAAGGCCGAGAAGTGAGTAGCACTCGCTGATAAGCCTGTCAAGACCGCTCTGTTCAAGCCCCATATCGGAAAGGAAAAGTTCTTTTTCTTCTTTATCCATCTCTACGATTTCAGCCTCAATTTCAGCGCAGATAGGGAGAACGCCTGCTTTTTCTTCGGCGGCAATTTTCTGAACTGCCTTGTAACCCTCGTTAGAATCAAGACCGTTTGAAAAATCATCTTCGCTCATATTTGCGGCATAAATTACAGGCTTGGTTGTGAGCAATGCAACATCAGAAAGCAAAAGAGCCTCATCTTCGTTACACTCAACACTTCTTGCGGGTTTGCCTGCCTCGAGTGTCTCAAGCACACGCTTGTAGAAATCAATATCTTTCTGATATTTTTTGTCGCCCTTAAGCATTTTTTTGCGTTCTGTCGATTTTACGCTCAAGCATTTCTACATCCGATAAAAATAAGCTCAAGGTTGATTGTTTCAATATCTCTTGCAGGGTCAATAGAACCCTCAACATGAATGATGTCATCGTTTTCAAAACAACGAACAACATGAACGATAGCGTCACACTCACGAATATTTGAAAGGAACTTGTTGCCAAGGCCCTCACCCTTTGACGCACCCTTTACAAGGCCTGCAATGTCAACAAATTCGATTGATGCGGGGGTATATTTGTCCGGGTCATACATTTCCGCAAGCTTGTCAAGACGCTTGTCCGGAACAGCTACAACACCTACATTCGGCTCGATTGTACAGAACGGATAGTTTGCACTTTTGAGCCCCTGCATTTGTGATTGCGTTAAAAAGTGTGCTTTTACCAACATTAGGTAAACCTACAATGCCTAATTTCATTATCTTTTACTCCTCAAAATTGATTGGCATACTTGCCTAATCAATATTTTTATTGTATCATAATAATAAGTATATCACAATTTTTCGTGATAGACAACAGGGAAAGGTGATTATTATGGAAGAAAAAAACTCTCGCTAAAAACAATAAAAAGTAGAAGAAGAGCAGCTTGCGGTGTCTATGGGCAGCGGCGGACTTGCCGTACTTGCTACTCCCGCAGTGGTTGCTCTTATGGAAAATGCGGCTTTTGAACTGTGCGAAGAAATTTTAAATAATGACGAACTTACAACAGTAGGTACAGCAATTTCTATAGAACACACAAGTCCTACTCCTCTCGGCGCAGAGATTTCCGCTACAGCCGTATTAAAAGAAAATGACGGCAGATTCTTTAATTTTGAGGTAAGCGCAAGTGACGCAAAAGGAATTATTGCAAAGGGAACTCACACAAGAGTGAGCGTAAAGGCTGAAAAATTCCAGAAAAAGGCGGATGAAAAGTTTAATGGTTAAGCACGATTACATACTTTTTGACCTTGACGGCACTATCAGTAAAAGTGCCGACGGTATAAAATATTCTCTCGAAAATGCAATAAAACAAATGGGAAAACCCGTGCCCGATCTTAGCGATTACACATTGTATATAGGTCCGCCGTTAATTGATACATTTTTGAATATCTGCCACTTTTCTCAAGAGGAAAGTCTGCGTGGCGTAGAGGTTTACAGAGATATTTATAATACAGAAGGTAAATTTGTAAACAAAGCTTATGACGGAATTGAAGAACTGCTTAAAAAAATCAAAGCTGACGGAAAGAAGATTGCGGTTTGTTCGTCTAAATATGAATTGTTTGCCAAAGAGATTATTGAAATTCTCGGACTTTCACAGTATTTTGATGCAGTGTGCGGTTCTACGCTTGACGGCAGCCGAAAAGATAAAAAAAGATTTGATTCCGTATGCACTTAATTCTCTCGGTACAAGTCTTGAAAAAGACAGGGAAAACGCTGTGATTATCGGCGATACCTACTTTGATACCAAAGGCGCTGTTCAGACGGGGGATTGATTTTGTCGGCGCAAGCTACGGCTACGGCGATATTGAACAGATGAAGAAAGAGGGCGGAAAGGTTTTTGCCGACACTCCTCTTGAAATTTATAATCTTATTTAATGCAATTTGCGCGCACAGCTTTCATATACATATAAAGTATATGGAGGTTTTGAAATGTTTGTTTTACGATTTAAAAAGAAACGATTTATTGTAGCATTAATTGTTGTTTTGGCAGTGATTACCGTATTTATAATTCTTATAAACGCAGATTTCACACATGTGGAAGATTATGCGGAATTTAATTCTGAAAACTATTCGCTAAAGGCTGACAGCAGTGATGACAGAATAAAATTTTTTCAACAGTTGGGAATAAATGCGGTTGACGAATCGGTTGACGAGGTAATTATTCCGCAGAATTTTAACAGCGTATATGAAAAGTATAACGAAATTCAGAAAAAAATCCGTATTTGATTTGAGCAATTATGCGGGTAAGCCCGCAAAACGCTATACATACAGTATTGATGACGGAAAAAAGGCTGTTATACTCGTTTATAAAAACCGAATTATCGGCGGTCACATAACAAGCGGCGTATACGGAGAAGATTATCTGCCTTTTGTTTTAGGCAGAAAGGAAGGTAAAATGGACAGACTTGATAAAATTTTGGTTTCTCAAAATGTCGGCAGTCGCAAAGAAGTACAAAAACTTATAAAAGACGGTGCAGTATGCGTAAACGGAGAATGTATCAAACAGCCGCAACACAAAGTAGATGCTGTGGCTGATGACATTACCGTTGGCGGACAACCTCTTTTGTACAGCAAATATGTTTATATAATGATGAACAAACCTGCCGGAGTTCTATCCGCAAGCAACGATAAAAGAGCGGAAACCGTAATAGACCTTTTGCCTGAGGAGTTTCAGCGCCCCGGCTTATTCCCGGCAGGCAGATTGGACAAGGATACCGAGGGACTTCTTATTATTACAAATGACGGGGAATTTGCGCACAATATGCTTTCGCCAAAAAAACATGTCGAGAAAAAGTACATAGCACAGCTTGATGGTGAAATTACCGAAGAAATGATAAGTGATTTGAAAACGGTATTGTATTTGCCGACGGAACACGCTGTATGCCGGCAAAACTTGAAATTTCCGGCGAAAATCCGGATAAAACGACCGCAATTGTAACGATTTGCGAGGGTAAATTCCACCAGGTAAAGAAAATGTTTGCGGTATGTGGAAAAAATGTTGTGCACCTTAAACGAATATCAATCGGCGATTTGTATTTGGATAGCAATTTGCATATAGGAGAGGCTAAAATGTTATCAGAATTAGATAAAATGTCAATCTTTATGGGCAATATGCACTAAAATCAGGCAGTATTTTTTAACTAGTCGCTGAATTAAATAAAATAATGACTAAAATTTTAGTCAAAATCAGTATAGTAAAAAAACAGCAAAAGTGATATATTATTAACTGTAATAAAGCAAAACAGTATTTTCTTTGATATAGATTTTCGGATTTTTGCTTCATCGGATTATTGGAGGTTTATAAAAATGGCAAATGTATCTTTAAGACACATCTATAAAATCTATGACGGTGGCGTTACAGCCGTAACAGATTTTAACCTTGAAATTGCAGACAAGGAATTTATTATTCTCGTTGGACCGTCAGGTTGCGGTAAGTCAACTACACTTCGTATGATCGCAGGTCTTGAGGATATCTCAAAGGGTGAACTTTACATCGGCGATATGCTCGCTAACGATGTTGCACCTAAGGACAGAGATATTGCAATGGTATTCCAGAACTATGCTCTTTATCCGCATATGACTGTATATGATAATATGGCTTTCGGTCTTAAGCTCCGTAAAAACTCCTAAGGACGAGATTAAGAGAAGAGTAGAAGAGGCAGCTCGTATCCTCGGTATTGAGCAGTATCTCGACAGAAAGCCAAAGGCTCTTTCAGGTGGTCAGAGACAGCGTGTTGCTCTTGGCCGTGCTATCGTTCGTGACCCTAAGGTGTTCTTACTTGACGAGCCGCTTTCTAACCTTGACGCTAAGCTCCGTGCTCAGATGAGAACAGAGATTTCTAAGCTTTACCAGAGACTCGGCACAACATTCATCTATGTAACTCATGACCAGACAGAGGCTATGACAATGGGTACAAGAATTGTTGTTATGAAGGACGGCTTCATTCAGCAGGTTGATACTCCACAGCATCTCTATGACAAGCCATGCAATATGTTCGTAGCAGGCTTTATCGGTTCACCGCAGATGAACTTTATCGACGCTACACTTAAGAAGGTTGGTTCAGAGTATGCACTTTGCTTTGACAAGTATCAGATTATCGTTCCTTCAGAGAAAACTAAGGGCGGCGTGCTTGATCCATATGTAGGCAAGGAAGTTGTATTTGGTATTCGTCCTGAGCATGTTCACGATGAGCCTGAGTTCCTCGCTAAGTGCGCAAGCGACAACGGCGTTGTTGATTGTAATGTTGATGTTACAGAGCTTATGGGTGCTGAGATTTACCTTTATGTAAATATCGGCGGTATCCCTGTAACTGCAAGAGTTGAGCCTACTTCAACCGCTAAGCCGGGTGACAGCATTAAGGCTGCATTTGAGCTTGATAAGATCCACATCTTTGATAAAGAAACAGAGCGTACAATCATTAACTGATTTTAATATGTACTTATTTAAGGCGGAGCGCATTGTGCTCCGCCTTAGTTTGCTTTTAGAGTTTTTGTTCTTTATCAAAATTGAGATAAATTACAGTTTAACGGAATTCTTTGTCAAGCAATTATACAAGCAATCAGCTAAACCATAATTTTCACGACTTCTGATGAAAAACGGTTTTTTTATGGCAAATTACTAAAAAGCAAAGGTTAAATTTGTTTAATATTGTTATCAATTTTGTAACCTTTTGCCGATTATGCAAAATCTATAAAAAAAATAAAGAAATTTGAAAATAGAGGTTGATTTTTTTCTCGTTTTTGTGTAATATGTATATAAGAGATATATTGTATTTTAAATATATTAATTCATTAGGCTCTTATTATAAGAATTTTTGCTAAAAAGGCTTGTTTTGCAAAAATTACAGGTGTTATGCATTTTGTATATGTTTGCAGCTAAGGTCAAAGCAAAATACAGCCTGAATAATATGCTTACAATTATATGAATATTTGCTTAGAAAAAGAGGTAAATAAAATGTCAAACAGATTATTCCAGGGTATTGTTCACCAGATGAAAGATGCAATTGACAGAACAATAGGCGTTATTGACGAAACTTCTGTTGTTATAGCTTGTTCAGAGCTCGGCAAAATCGGTGAGGTAAACGAAAGCGTAAATTCAGAAACCTTAAGTTCAACAGCTCCTTTTGTAATCAACGGCTATACATACAAGTCATTTGGCAGCAACGCTAAGTATGATTACGCTGTATTTGTACAGGGTACAGATGAGTATGCTCAGAAGTACGCACAGCTACTTTCTGTTTCTTTTGCAAGCATTAAGCAGTATTATGACGAGAAATATGACCGTTCAAACTTTATTAAGAATGTAATTCTCGACAACATTCTTCCGGGCGATATCTATCTTAAGGCAAGAGAACTTCACTTTAACAGCGAAGTTTCAAGAGTTTGTCTTCTTATCAAAATCGTTTCAAAAACAGATGTTTCTGCATACGATATTATTCAGAATCTTTTCCCGGACAAGTCAAAGGACTTTGTTATCAATATTAATGAGTACGAAATTGCACTTGTAAAAGAGATTAAGGCGGATACAGAGAGCCGTGACCTTGAAAAGCTTGCAAGCTCTATTTCAGACACACTTTCAAGTGAATTCTACACCCACTGCGTTGTAGGTATAGGTACAACGGTAACAGGTATTAAGGACCTTGCCCGTTCATTTAAAGAAGCACAGAGCGCACTTGAGGTTGCAAAGGTATTTGATACAGAGCGTACAATAGTAAGCTATGATAACCTCGGTATTGCCCGTCTTATTTATCAGCTTCCCACAACTCTTTGTGAAATGTTCTTAAAGGAAGTTTTCAAGCGTGGTTCAATCGAGAGTCTCGACCAGGAAACACTTTTTTACAATTCAGCGTTTCTTTGAAAACAACCTCAATGTTTCTGAAACATCAAGAAAACTTTTTTGTTCACAGAAATACACTTGTTTACAGACTTGAAAAAATTAAGAAACTTACAGGTCTTGACCTTCGTGAATTTGAGGACGCTATCGTATTTAAGGTAGCTCTTATGGTTAAAAAATACCTTAACGCAAGTCCTGCAAAGTATTGATTGAGTGAATTTAATATGGCTCTGCACTGCCGATTTTTCGGTAGCGCAGGCCATTTTGACTTTTTAGAATTAACTTGTCAAAATATTACAAAATATTGTATTATATAACGCAAAATATACAGAATAAGTGTGTATTTTGTAATAAAGGTGAAATTTATGATAGATTTTAACAATGTATCTAAAACCTATCCGAATGGCACTCATGCGCTTTATGATGTTTCTATACATATAGACAAGGGCGAGTTTGCTTTTATAGTAGGTGCGTCCGGAGCAGGTAAAAGTACGTTTTTAAAACTGATTATGCACGAGGAAAGTCCGTCGTCGGGCGAAATAATCGTGAATAATCTTAATATAACAAAAATGCGTCGCAGAAAAGTTCCGTATCTTCGTCGTCATATGGGTATTGTATTTCAGGATTTCAGACTGATAGATAAGATGAATGTCTTTGACAATGTAGCTTTTGCAATGAGAGCAATCGGAGCGAGCGCATCATCAATTAAAAAAACGAGTTCCGTACATTCTTGAGCTTGTCGGACTAAAAAATAAAATGAAAAACAAGCCAAGTGAGCTTTCGGGCGGTGAGCAGCAGCGTGTCAGCCTTGCAAGAGCATTGGTAAATAATCCTGAAATTATCATTGCCGATGAGCCGACAGGTAATGTTGACCCTGAAATGTCACATGATATTATTCAACTTTTGAGTGAAATTAACGATATGGGTACAACTGTACTTGTTGTTACTCACGAACACGAACTTGTAAGACAGTTTAACAAGCGTGTAATTGTAATTGACCACGGCAGAGTAAAGAGCGACACTAAAAATCCCGAAGCTGCACTTGCATATGATGCGCAGTATGAGGATATTGACGAAATTATTGAGGGTATTGCCCTTAACAAAGAAACAAAAGAAAACTTTGTTGACAATGATGTCGTTCCAGACTAAAAAGAAAGGAACATAATATGAGTGGCTTTGGCTATTTAATAAGAGAAGGTTTCAGAAGTATATGGAGCAACCGAATTATGAGTATTGCTTCGATATGCGTTCTAGTAAGCTGTCTTGTGCTTACAGGTGCGGCTGAACTTATTTCGGTAAACATAGAAAAGGAAGTTGACTCTGTGGGAAAAACCAATGAAACAACCGTTTACATCAAGGACGGAGCATCTGACCTTGAGGCGGTTTACATTGGCAAAAACCTTGAGAAACTTGATAATATTACCTCTGTAAGATTTTACCCGAAGGAAGATGCAATCAACGAATTTAAAGATTCACTTCCGGAAGCTGTATTTGAAAATGTAAATGGCGACAACAACCCGTTGCCCGATGCATATATAATTGCAATGGACGATTTGTCAAAGTACGACCAAACTATTGACGCAATTTTAAAGGTTGACGGTGTTGATTCTATCAACAACCGCAGTGAGCTTGCGAGAAAACTTACCGATATAAGCAATCTTGTAAGCTACATAAGTCTTGCGATAGTTGTTGCACTTACGATTATTTCTCTGTTTATCATTGCAAATACAATCAGAACAACAATGTATTCAAGACGATTTGAGATAAGTATTATGAAGTCTGTCGGCGCAACCAATGCTTTTGTTCGACTGCCGTTTGTAGTCGAGGGTATGGTTCTCGGTTTTATTTCAGCCATTATCGGTACAGGCGTACTTTATGTGGTATATGAAGGCGTAATGTCGGCAGTAAATTCATTTGTAAAAATTTCCACTATTCCGTTCTCGGATGTTTATCTGCAGGTTGGCGGTATATTTATTGTTGCAGGTGTGGTTATCGGTGCATTCGGCAGCTTTATTTCAATGCGTAAGTATCTGAAGATGGAAGGAAACGAAATTCTCGGCTGGTAATAACAAAGGAGTATATTTAATGCGAATTTCTAAAAAAAAGATTCAAAGCAGTGCTTTGTGCAATTCTCAGTATGTGTATTTTTGCATATTCGGCTTATCCTGTATTTGCTGAGGAGCAGGCTGCACAAGAGGCATCAACTGAGCAAACTCAGGCAACCACAATTGACCCGAACGATATAGACGCACTTGAGAACAGAAGACAGGAACTTCAGGCTCAGAGCGATAAATATCAGCAAATTCTTGAAAAAACAAAAGAAAATATTGCAGATCAGGAAGAATATGTTAATGCGCTTGTAAGCAAGGTGCAGGTTCTCGATGATAAATCGAACTCAGCCATCAGAGTATTAATGAGCTTAACGGCAAAATTCAGGACAAGCAGACAGCTATTGATAACGCCAATAAGAGCATTGAAAATCAGATGAATACTCTCCGCAACAGACTCAGAAATATTTATATGGCAGGCAATACAACTGACCTTGAAATTATTTTCGGAGCAAAGAGCTTTTCGGATTTTTCTTGATAAAATGGAGCTTGTAGAGGCACTCTCTGATTACGATAATAATCTTATCAATTCAATTAAGGGCGACCTTGAGAATATTTCTAAAGAAAAGGCAGAACTTGAAAAAGATATGGATTCACTTGAGGCGGAAGAGGCAAGCCTTGAAAGCGACCAGCAGGAGCTTAACAAAATTCTTGAAGAGAATAAAGAACTTTTGGCAGGACTTTATAAGACAAGCGATAAGGCGACAAGCGAAATCCAGAACGGCGCACTTGAAAGTGATGATATAGAAAAGGCTATTTCTAATTATTACGCTGAAAAGGCAAGACTTGAGGCAGAGCGTGCCGAGCAGGAAAGAAATAATAATTCAAACAGCGGTGGCTCATCAAGCGGCACTGTTCACGATGACCTTGACATTTCACCGATCAGGTTTTGTATGGCTGTGCCCGGGCTATTACTATCTTACTTCCGAATGGAACGAGGACAGAGGCTCTTATAACCACGGTGCAATTGATATAGCAGACGCAGGAATTATGGGAGCGGATGTTGTTGCCGCAAAAGAAGGCGTAGTAATTGATTCTTACAACGGTTGTTATCACAACTGGGGTAAAGACGGTTCATGCGGTTGCGGCGGCGGTTACGGCAACTATGTAATGATTGCTCATGACGGCGGTAAGATGACTGTTTACGGTCATCTCTCCACAACTATGGTTTATACGGGTCAGCATGTATATCAGGGACAGGTTATCGGCTTTGTAGGTTCTACAGGTCATTCAACAGGTGCCCACCTTCACTTTGAAACAAGACTTAACGGTGTTAAGTACAATCCTATGACAGAATTTCAGTCATAATTAATAATTAAAATCAATCCCTTTGCATATACTTAATAAAAAAGTTATGCGGAGGGATTTTTTATGCTTACGGCACTGACTGTTAAAAAGCACGAACGAAGAAAAGGACTGAAAGGTTTAGTTGACAGACTTAAGCGTGACAGAGCGGTAGTACAGGTGAAAAGAGCAAGAGGTGTGTACCTTAAACAAATTACATACATTTCATACGGAAGAAAACCGAGATTTGAAAAACTCGAAAAAATAATCGGCGACAGTAAAAACAGAAATAATCTGTTCGCCTAAAATAAATTTCCACGATGAGTGTGGTTTTCGCAGATTTGAAAATCGGATTTCACGGCAAGACTTTGTACCAATCTTGCAATATGCCTGCTTTCTATGTGTGATTTTGCGGAAAAATTAAAAATCGGCATATATGATCCCGACGGCAGGGACAGTGAATTTTTAAAGTATGTGATGAAATATTCCTCTGATGTTACCGTTGTTACAAATTCTCCCGATGTATATTACGATGAAAACGAACTGATAATGGAGAATATGGGAGCTTGCGCAACTGTTACAAAACGAACGGAGGAGCTTGAACTCTGTCAACTCATAATTGCTCCACGCACAATAGAAAATACTTTTTCGTCAAATGACAAAACATTGATATTGACAAACGGCAGACCGAAAGCGGAGGTTTTAGGCGAGATTTACTATAAGTATTACTTTAAAATGCCTAACGGCTTTGACAGAATAAAGCCGCAGGAGATTGAAACGGAGTATTTTTTGTTCGGCTTTGTATTCACTCGGAAGACAGTACAGTTTAGGCTCTATAGTGCCGACAATGTGCAGTAATTTTTCAACAAGTCAAACTGTAAAATCCTTATATGCACAGTTTGAAAAAATAAACAAAACCGATGAATAGAGGAGGCTTGCCTCACTTTTTCCGTATATGTGCTTTGCTGCCAATATTTTGCATTTTGCTTGACATTGGCGTTAAAAATTTTATAATTAAAAAGTATGTAAGAATTCTACAGATTTCATTTTTCTGATTGAAGGACGATGTATAATGGCAGCAAAACAAATTATGCTTACAGCAGAAGACGTTAAAAAATACGAGGAAGAACTCGAATTCTTAAAAACCGAAAAACGAAAAGAAATTGCGGAAAAAATCAAGGTTGCCCGTTCATACGGTGACCTTTCGGAGAACAGTGAATATGATGATGCCAAAAACGAGCAGGCTATGCTTGAGGCTCGTATTGCTACTGTTGAGGTTACTCTTAAAAATGCCGTTATCATTGATGAGAGCAACACTTCAAACGAGCATGTTCACCTTACTTCTGTTGTAAAGGTTGAGTATGTTTCAAACGGCAGAAAGGTATCTTTCAAAATCTTAGGTTCAGGTTCAAACGGAATTAACCCGAGAGAGGGCGTTATTTCTGATGAATCACCAATCGGTAAAGCTCTTATGGAGAGAAGCGTAGGCGATGTAGTTGAGGTTGAAACTCCTGCCGGCGTTCAGGGACTTAAGATTTTAGAGATTTCAAAGTAAGCAGTGTTGAAAGGAAATATAAATAATGAGTGAGAAGAATCAGTCACAGAATACTGAAAATCTCGGTGAGCTTTTAAAGATTCGCCGTGAAAAGCTTGCGGCTTTACAGGAGGCAGGCAAGAATCCGTTTGAAATAACAAAGTACGATGTTACACACCACAGTTCAGATGTTAAAGAAAGCTTTGAAGAGCTTGAGGGCAAGTCGGTTTCTTTGGCAGGCAGAATTATGTCAAAGCGTGTTATGGGTAAGGCTTCTTTCTGCCATATTCAGGACTTAAAGGGCACAATCAGGTTTATGTGGCAAGAGATAATATCGGCGAAGACAGCTACAAAGATTTTAAGAAATACGATATAGGCGACATCGTTGGCATCAGCGGCGAAGTATTTAAGACAAAGACGGGCGAGATTTCAATTCACGCAACTTCTGTAACACTTCTTTCAAAGAGCCTCCAGATTCTCCCTGAAAAATACCACGGCCTTACAAATACAGATACCCGTTACAGACAGCGTTATGTTGACCTCATTATGAACGAAGAGGTTAAGGATACATTTGTAAAGCGTTCAAAAATAATCAAAGAAATCCGTAACTTCCTTGATGAAAGAGGATTTATGGAAGTTGAAACCCCTATGCTTGTTGCAAATGCAGGCGGTGCGGCAGCAAGACCTTTTGAAACTCATTACAATGCACTTGACGAAGATGTAAAACTTCGTATTTCTCTTGAACTTTATCTTAAAAGACTTATTGTCGGCGGTCTTGAGAAAGTTTACGAAATCGGACGAGTATTTCGTAATGAGGGTGTAGACACAAGACACAACCCTGAATTTACACTTATGGAACTTTATCAGGCATACACCGATTACTACGGTATGATGGACCTTACAGAGAGTATGTTTAAATATCTCGCAGAAAAGGTATGCGGCAGTTCTGTAATAACATATAACGGCATTGAAATTGATTTCGGTAAGCCTTTTGAGAGAATTACAATGGTTGACTGCATTAAAAAATATGCAGGAATTGACTTTGACGAAGTAAAGACAGACGAAGAGGCTAAGGCTCTTGCAAGAGAGAAGAACATTGAATTTGAAGAGCGCCATACAAAGGGCGATATCGTAAACCTTTTCTTTGAAGAGTTCTGCGAAAAGAATCTTATCCAGCCTACATTTGTTATGGATCATCCGCTTGCTATTTCTCCTCTTACAAAGAAAAAGCCTGATGACCCTGAAAAGGTAGAGAGATTTGAGCTCTTTATCAATACTTGGGAAATGTGTAACGCTTACTCCGAGCTTAACGACCCTATCGACCAGAGAGAAAGATTTGCTAAGCAGGAAGAGGCTTTTGCTAACGGTGACGAAGAGGCAAACCACACAGATGAGGACTTCCTCAATGCGCTTTCTATCGGTATGCCACCGACAGGCGGTATCGGATACGGCATTGACAGACTTGTTATGCTCCTCACAGATTCACCTGCAATCAGAGATGTATTGTTGTTCCCGACAATGAAATCCTTAGATGGTGTAAATAAGAAAAATGATGTAAATAATACAGCTTCTGAAGCACCTGAAAAAA
>ENA-OQJI01000152-OQJI01000152.1-human-gut-metagenome-genome-assembly--contig:-NODE-152-length-16130-cov-0.847154_pt1 | contig 16130 bp, 20 predicted proteins | sample MGYA00242602_ERZ504768 | MGnify/ENA primary metagenome ERZ504768 (study PRJEB26092, sample SAMD00036368) | human gut metagenome | host: Homo sapiens | study: EMG produced TPA metagenomics assembly of...
GCACCGGGCGGAATATCACAAAACCTTTCTTTTCCTCGTCCCTTTTACGATAACGCCATGTACACGCCCGGCGGATTTTCCGCAATAACGCCGTCAATTTCGAGTGCCAGCAGAATGCCGGTCAGCTCCTGCAGCGGGATTCCGGTGCTGCCGGCAAGCTGTGCAAGATTCTGCGGTTCTGCCGCGAGTGTTTTCAGAACCATTTCCGCCTCTTTTCCATAGCGCGGACGCGGTGCGGCTCTTTTTGTCCCGGCCTTTTTCACGCCCAGCTCCTCGAGAATCGTTTCGGGTGAAATCGCAATTTCCGCTCCCTGCGCGATCAGGCGGTTGCAGCCGCGGCTTGTCGCATCCGTTGTCCGTCCGGGCAGGGCAAATACCGTTTTTCCCTGCTCCAGCGCGTAGTCCGCCGTAATGAGCGAGCCGCTCTTCTCTTTTGCCTCAATTACCAGAACGACATCTGCCAGCGCACTGATCACGCGGTTGCGGATCGGGAAATGCCACGGAAGAGGCTCTGCGCCCGGCGGAAATTCGCTTAAGACACCGCCTCCGTTTTCCAGCATCCGCCGCATCAGCGGGTAATTCTGTTTCGGATAGCAGATATCCACGCCGCAGCCAAGCACGGCAAACGTCTTTCCCTTTCCGCGCAGTGCCCCCTCGTGCGCCGCCGCGTCGATTCCGCACGCCAGTCCACTGATCACCGCCACGCCGTTTGCCGCCAGCACCTGCGCGAAAAAGGCCGCCTGGCTCTTTCCGTACGCCGTACATATCCGCGCGCCCACAATCGCCGCTGTTTTCTGCTCATCCGCCGGCAGCGCGCCCCGCACGAAAAGGCGGGACGGCATGTCCGCGAACGGCATAAGCCGCTCCGGATAGCCCTCCTGCCCGCGGCCGACTGTAAAGATTTCCATCGCCATACGTCAGATCCTCCATATACTTTTGTCGGCGCTCCGAAAGCAGATCGCCTCACTGATATGCGGCACGCCGATTTTGACCGCCCCGTCCAGATCCGCAATTGTCCGCGCGGTGCGGATAATCCCGTGGTAGGAACGCGCGCTGAGGCGCAGGCGGCGGAAGGCATCCTCTAAAAGCTCTTCCGCTGCCTTTTCCAGGATACAGTATTTCTCGATCTGGCCCGCTTTCAGTTCGCTATTGAAATGAATCGACTCCTGCCGGTAGCGCGCCGCCTGAATTTCCGCCGCTGCCGTCGCTTTTTCCCGCATCTTGGCCGAGGATTCGCACCGCTCCTCGCCGTGCAGATCCTCGTAGGAAAGTGCTTCCACCTGCACGCAGAGATCCATGCGGTCGAGGAACGGCTGGCTGACTCTCGAGAGATACCGGCTGATGTCGCCGGGTGCGCAGGTACAGCGCGATAAGTCGGGGTAAAAGCCGCAGGGGCAGGGGTTCATTGCCGCCACCATCAGAAATGACGCCGGGAACACATAGTTTCCGCTGACACGGGAAATCACAATCCGGTGCTCCTCGAGCGGCTGGCGCAGGATCTCAATGGTTGTGCGCGTCATCTCCGGGAGTTCATCAAGGAAGAGAACACCTCGGTGTGCCAGCGTAATTTCGCCCGGAGACGGCTGTTTTCCGCCGCCTGCAAGAGCCTGCGGCGTCATCGTGTGATGCGGAGCACGGAAGGGCCGCTCCCGGCGGACACCCTCTCCTTTGGCAAGCATTCCGGCGATGCTGTAGATCCGCGTTACTTCCATCTGCTCCTCCTCAGACATCGGAGGCATGATCGTCGGAATCCGCCTTGCGATCATGGATTTTCCGCTGCCCGGCGGCCCCAGCATCAGCAGATTGTGAAATCCGGCCGCAGCGATGAGCGCCGCCCGCCGCGCCGCCGTCTGGCCCTGCACTTCGGAAAAGTCCGGCTCTTTTCCGTCCTCCTTCTTTTGATTTTCTATAGACGGAAGCGACGGCATTTTCCCTTCACAGCAGTAGTTCAAAAGCTCCTGTAAATTCTGGATTCCAACGACGTGAAGCCCGCCGACCAGACCCCCTTCCGCGGCATTTCCGGCTGGAACAAGAAGCGTTGTGCATCCAAGCTCCCGCGCCTTCGCCGCTGCCGGAAATACACCGCTGATCTCCTGCACATGGCCGTCAAGGCCGAGTTCACCGAGCACCATCGTTTTCCGGAGTGACCTGGGCGGAATCCGGCCGAGCGTCATCAGAACGCCCGCTGCAATCGGAAGATCGAAACGCGATCCTTCTTTTCGGACGTCCGCCGGGGATAAATTAATCGTAATTCGTTTCGGCGGCAGGGAAATTCCCATGTTTTTTGAGGCTGTCCGCACGCGGTCCTGCGCCTCCTTTACCTGGGCACTCACGTAGCCGACCATCGTAAACTGCGGCATGCCGTCACTGACATCCGCCTCCACCTGCACCGGAATCATCTCCATGCCCGAGACGGTGGCTGATAATACACTGCAATACAAAGAAAACCTCCTTTTCTTTCAGTAGCAGGTCGTATAGTTCCTATTTATTTTTCATTTTGGGAAAATGTCCGGCAAGAACACCGGGAAGATATTATCTTTGATTTTTGTTCGAAAAAGTAAGGATAAGGAAACCTTTTCTGCACCTGATTTCCTTACCCTTTATTATAGAAGCAGTCCGTTTGAAATGTCAAGCATTTACGAAGCGGCAAACCGTAACCGCAACTTTTCAATTGCATTCTTCTCGATCCGCGACACGTACGAACGGCTGATGCCGAGCCGGGCAGCGACCTGTTTCTGTGTGTATTCTGCTTTTCCGCCAAGGCCGTACCGGAGAAGAAGCACCTGTTTTTCCTGCTCTTTTAATTCCGAATCCAGATAACAGTACAGCCGCACCGCGTCCTCTTTCCGGTTGTACTGTTCCGCGATATCCTCCCCGCCGCCCTCCACGATGTCGAGCAGATGGATCTCCATTTCCCTCCTTGTCGGTTCCGATCGGCTCGTAGAGGGAAATCTCCCGTGCCGTTTTCTTTTTTGCTCCGAAGATACATCAGCAGCTCATTATCAATACAGCGGGCGGCGTATACGGCCAGCCGGTTTCCTTTTTTCGAATCATATGTCATCACCGCCTTGATGAGGCCGATCGTTCCAATGGAAATCAGATCGTCGAGATCATCGGGCAGGCCTGATACTTTTTCACAACGTGCGCGACCAGGCGCAGATTCCGCTCGACCAGAATGTCTCTGGCTTTTGTATCGCCCCTCTGATACGCATCCAGACAGCTTTTTTCTTCCTGTGCAGACAGTGGTTTTAAAAAGGGTTCCAAGAAAAGCGGCACCTCAAAGGGGATTTTTCTTTATTTTATGTTTGAATTGCAGGAAACGTGCCTGTCTGCTATACTGATAAAATCAGCCGGGTTTTCCGGCACTCGACATTATATTTTTAAGAGGAGGTTTCCTTTTATGACAGACCAGAAAAACGGACAGGAATATCTTTCTTTTGTGCTGGAAAAGCTGCAGGCGCGTCTTGCCGAGATCAGTCAGTCTCTGCTGGACGGACAGAAAGAAATTGAAAATATGCACGATTATTACTGGCAGAACTATACCGAGATGGACCAGTACGGATATGAGGATTACGACAATCAGCAGGCGCTGCTGCATCAGGTGAATGCGAATCAGGAGCAGCTTCTTCTGCGGAGCCGCTTCCGGAAAATGCTGGATTCTCCGTTCTTCGGGCGTGTGGATTTCTGCTATGACGGGGATGATGAGCCGGAAATTTTCTATATCGGCATCGGCAATTTTGCAGAGCGGCCGGGCGAGCTGCCGCTGATTTACGACTGGAGAAGCCCGGTCAGCGGTCTTTTCTACGATTTTGACCGCGGGCCGGCTTCCTATCTGGCTCCGGGCGGCGAGATGACAGGGGAAATCTGTTCCAAGTGGCAGTATAAGATCCGGGATGGAAAGATGATTTACGGATTTGAGAGTGATGTGAAAATTGATGATGATATTTTAAAGGCGGAGCTTGGCAGCAACGGCGAGGTACAGCTGAAGAATATTATCCGCACAATTCAGAAGGAACAGAATGCGATCATCCGCAATACGAAGGACCGGATTCTGGTAATTCAGGGAGCGGCGGGAAGCGGCAAGACATCGGTGGCGCTGCATCGGATTGCCTACCTTTTGTATCATGACAGACAGAATCTGAAGTCTTCGAATATTCTGATTTTATCGCCGAACGGGGTATTTTCGGATTATATTTCACATATTCTGCCGGAGCTCGGTGAGGAGAATATTCAGGAGATGAGTTTTGATCTCTTTGCTTACCGCAAATTACAGGACACGGCGGCGGACTGTGAGGATCGCTGTGATCAGATTGAGCGGGAGATGCGGGATCCAAAAGCCGCAGAACGGTTTGCTTTAAAAACAGTCGCAGGCGTTTGTGGACCAGATGGAGGGATTTGCGCTGGAGCTTGAGGACGAGCTGATGAATTTCTCAGACGTTTCGTATAAGTCGTTTGTGAAGTCAGAATCGGAGATTATTACGCTGTTTTATGACAAGTTTGCGGATATTCCGCTGCTCTCGCGGATGGATGCGGTGGCGGAGACGTTTATTGACGAGATCGAGACGCTGCTGAACCGGGATCTGCCGGAGGAGGAGCGGATTCCGCTCATCGAAAAATTCCGGAAGATGTATGAGACGATGGATTTTTATGTTCTCTAACAATCGTTTTCTGAAGAAAGAGGGATATCAGACGCTGCCGCGGCGGCCGTTGGAGAAGCGGAAACTGCGGTATGAGGATGTGTACCCGGTTCTGTATCTGAAGTACCGCCTGTCGCGGCAGGCGGAGCGTTCGAATATTAAGCATCTGGTGATTGATGAAATGCAGGATTATTCGCGGCTCCAGTATCTGATTATCCGGCGGATGTTTTCCTGTAAGATGACGATTCTCGGCGACCGGGCGCAGACGATGGCGGATCAGCAGCAGGATGTACTGCAGTTTTTACCGGGGATTTTCGGGAAGGATCTGCGGCGGATTGAGATGCGGAAGAGTTACCGGAATACGGTGGAAATTGCGTCGTATGCGGCAAATCTCATTGGCGTGACGGATCTGGAGCTGTTTGAACGGCACGGAATGCCGGTGTTGGAACGGGATGTCACGGATCTTGAGGCGGCTCTGCGGGAGGCAGTGGATACGCTGTTTCCAGAGGAGAAAACGTATGAGACGGCGGCGGTGATTGTACCGGATGAGAAGACGGCGGAACGGGCTTATTTGATTTTACGGGAGATTCTGGCGGAAAAAGATTTTGACTGTGAGAAGCGGCTTTCTTGGCTGAACCGTGACAGCTCCAGTTTTAAGAAAGGACTGACGGTTACCACATTTTATCTGGCGAAAGGGTTGGAGTTTGATCAAGTGTTCTCGATTTTCCCGAAGGACGAGAAACGGGAGATGATGATGCAGGCGCAGTATATTGCAGCGACCAGGGCATTGCATGAGCTGAGAGTGTATCATATTTAAAACTATAGCAATCCAATAAATTATTGCACATAATTACACGAACGAAACCACCCTATGCAGTCCTTTGGACGAATTGTTAAAAATCCTTTTGAAATAGCTGATGGTAATTCCGATGCAATCCGTATCTTTTCTTTCCTTAAAAATGCTTTGAGTTTTGACCACATCTTTTCAATCGGATTCAGATCCGGACTATACGGGGGCAAATACAGATAGGTTACTTTTGAGCTGTCCAGTAGCTGTTTCACCGCTTTTGCATGATGGGAACGCATATTATCCATAACGATAATGTCTGCTTCTGAAAGCGTCGGCAGCAACTTTGTTTTCAGGTATTCTGCAAACCGCTCTGCAGTAGTTCCTCCCGGATAGACTGTATAGGCACAGTCTCCATTCTGACGTATGGAAGAAAGAATGGTTGTATTGCAGGGCGTGTTGAGTGGAGTTTTATCTACTGCTCTCCGATTTTTCCATGCTCTGGCATAATGTCGCGTCATATTGATGTTTACTCCGCTTTCGTCCAGAAAGACCAGATGATTTATGTCTTTCTCCGACATATGTTTTTTCCAGTTTCTGCGTTTTTCCCTGACATCGGGGACGCTCCTGCTCTGAGGCATGAAGAGATTTTTTCTTGTAAGAATACCCGAGTTTAATAACTGCCTTGCGGACTGTTTCATTTCCTCACAGAGTTATCTGGGACAGCAGTTCAAAAAACTTACCGGGTTTACTTTAAAAGAATACCGTGACCCGCTATGGGGTGTCGGAATTTAAAGGACGGAGTTAATACACCTCAGCATTCATTTGTCTCTGCACATCATCCAGTATCTTTTCTATCCAGCTGATTGCATTCTCCACCTGTACCCTTGCATCTGCAATTTTGCTCTGCACCATGTAGTCAGCCGCAAGCTTTGCTATAACAGAAGGGACTGTAAAAATCAGTCCCTTAATTTGTCCTTATAAGATTCTTTTACCTACATTGTAAGATGTTGCTTTAACTCTTACTTTATGATTTCTCCATTTGACCCAATTACTTTTTTATACCACTTCCCGGACTCTTTGATTGTTCTTTCCTGTGATGTATAATCCACATATACAATTCCGAATCTTTCCGTATAGCCAAATGCCCACTCAAAATTATCCATCAGTGACCATACAAAATACCCTGCTACCGGTATATCTTCATCGCTTGCCTTCCTGTAATAATGAAGGTACTGATCCAAAAAGGCAATTCTGTTTTCATCATGTATTTTTCCGTCTGCTGCAATCATATCCGGAGATGCCAGACCGTTTTCCGTAATATAGATAGGTTTCTTATAACGTTCACACAAAAACTTCGGTGCCCAATATAATACCTCCGGTGTAATCGGCCATTTCATACCCGTCTGTGGAAAACCGATATAGCGCTCTTCCAATTTCCATGAAGTCTGGTCATCTGCTGAAACCATCTGTCCATTATAAATATTCATCCCGATAAAATCCAGCGGCTGATGAATCAGCTCCATATCCTCTGATGTAATCTCAGGAAGATATGCTGCCAATGCTTCCAGTCCCTCTTTTGGATATTGACCAAGATATACGGGATCATTCCACCATGCAACATTCCATACCCAGTTATCCTGTGTAATGTTTTTGAACATCATATTCTTTGCAGCTTCCACATCTTTTTCATCATTTGATTTCGGATATGTAAATGCTCCAGTAGGCGCAAATCCTACTTTTATTTCACTTTTTGCATATTTTCTCAGCATCTGAACTGCACGGCCATGAGCTTTCAATGCATTATGTCCTGCCTGTAATCCTTCACGAATCGTTCCGTCATAACCGGGTGCATGCTGTGTTCCCATATAACTTATTCCAATGAAACACTGTGCTCATTGACGGTAAAGAAATTCTCTACACGGTCTGAAAAATTTTTCTGCCACTACTTTAGCATATTCTCCGAACCATTCTACGATTTCTTCATTCAGCCATCCGCCTTTTTTATGCAGTTCATAAGGTAAATCCCAGTGATACAATGTCACATAAGGCTTAATATTATACTTTAAAAGACAATCTATCAAATGATTATAATATGCAATACCTGCGGGATTAATCTCTCCTGTTCCCTTTGGCATAATCCTCGGCCAGCTAAGAGAAAAACGGTATGCCTGTATCCCCATATCAGCCATCATCTTTACATCTTCTTCATATCTGTGATACTGGTCACATGCAACTTCACCTGTGTGTCCGTTTAAAATACGTCCCGGTTTTTCACAGAATACGTCCCATATGGACAATCCTTTTCCGTCCTCATAAGCTGCACCTTCCACCTGATAGGAAGCAGTTGCCGCTCCCCATAAAAAATCTTCTTTAAATTTCATCCTGCGCCTCTATAAAACAATATATTTTTATTCTTTTACTGCACCGATAACAATTCCGCTGACAAAGTACTTCTGTAAAAACGGATAGATAATCAGAAGCGGAATTGTAGATACCACGATTTTCGCCGCATCCAGCGTCTTATTTGAAACCTGGGCAAAACGTTTTAACTGTTCCGGATCGGTAATCTGGGACATATCAACAGATAACTGCTGAATATAGGTCTGAAGCGGGTACATGGATGTTTTATTCATATACACAAGACCGCTGAAAAAATCATTCCAGTGATTTACAATACAAAACAAGATAATAGTTGCCAGTGCAGGCATGGAAATCGGCAGATATATTTTTAATAAAATTGTCAGCTTTGATGCTCCGTCAATAGCTGCCGCCTCCTCAAGAGATTTCGGAACCCCTTTAAAGAAATTCATCAAAAGGATCACATTAAACACCGGAACAGCTCCCGGAAGAATTAGAGCCCATATGGAATTCAGCAATCCATAACTTTTTATTGTCAGATAAATCGGAATCATTCCTCCTGAAAACAACATGGCAAAAATCACAATATACATGTAAACATCATGACCTTTGAACTCTCTTTTTGACTTGGATAACGGATAAGCCAGCAAAATAGTCAGTATCATATTAATAATGGTTCCCAGAAATACTCTCTTTATAGAAATCCAGAAAGATACCCAGAACTGGGATTCTCCCAACAATGTTTTATATGCTGATGTTGTAAAGTCCACCGGCACCAGTCCCACCATATTTGCCGATGCGGCTGCTTTATCACTAAAGGAAATTGCAACCATATTCAGAAGCGGAAACAGACAGCACATTGTCATAAAGATCACTGTCAGATATATTAAAATATCTGCCGTCTTTCCTCCTATTGTTTTTGATTTTATCATTCCGGCTACCTCCTAAAAAATCTTCTGGTCTGTAAACTTCTTTGCCATCTGGTTACATGAAATCAACAAGATACAGCCAACCACGGATTTCAAAAGCCCTACGGCTGTTGCAAAACTGAACTGCATATCCAAAAGACCTGCTCTGTATACATAAGTATCAATAATATCGCCGGTTTCATATACAACAGGATTGTATAAGTTAAAAATCTGGTCGAATCCGGCATTTAAAATATTACTCACATTAATGGCAGACATCAGGAGCACAATAGGCAAAATACCCGGTAATGTAATATGAATCATCTGTTTAAAACGATTGGCGCCGTCAATGAAGCAGCTTCATATAATCCTGTATCAATAGAAGTAAGTGCTGCCAGATATACAACAGAATTATATCCGAATTCCTTCCATACATCTGTTCCGATTAACAGCGGTCTGAACCACTGGTTACTTCCCAAAAACAAAACAGGAGTCATATGAAGACTTTCCATTAACTGGTTGATTGGTCCGTCATATGCAAAAAGATTGCGGATAACTGCTGCAAGAACAATCCATGATAAAAAGTGAGGAAGGTATACAATGGTCTGAGATACCCTTTTAAACCACTTAATCCTGATTTCATTTAACAACAGTGCAAAAATAATAGGAACAAGGGTTCCGATTATGATTTTTCCACATGCAATGGCCAGTGTATTGACAAAAATTCTGCGGCTGTCCGGAAGAGAAAACATATATTTAAAGTTCTCAAATCCTATCCATTTTGACCCTAAAATTCCTTTTGCCGGGATAAAATCCTGAAATGCCATACAGCATCCCAGCATAGGTACAAAGTAGAAGGCAATCAGGATAATCATTCCCGGCAGCATCATAACATGATAATCAATATTTCTTTTTTTCATAACATTCTCCATTCACGTTATTTTTCGAGGGGCTTTTGCTTTATGCATCAAGCCCCTCTGCCGTTATTTATTATCTACTTCTTCCTGTACTTCTTTTGTAATCTGATCTCCGCCTGTGCTCTTCCATGTCTCTACATATTCGTCAAAAGAATCTACCGGTTCAACATTTGTAATAATCTTCAGCATAGTTTCATCTTCCAGTTTTTCCAGGTTTGTCCACAACCGTTTCATGCCGTCTGTCTGTCCGTAAAAAGCAGGCTGTTCGTAATTAACCGTTGCATTAAATCCTGCCGGAACTCCCTCATACCACTTTTCATGTTCAATAATCGGAATCAGTTCTGTTGTTGCTTCATTCTCAAAATACTGTTTACAGCCTTCATATGAAATTTTATTTTCTGCGCTTAAATCTTCCGGTGCAATTTTTCCGTCAATAGCATCCATAATTTCCTGATCATTTCTGAGAATATGCTCAAAATCCTGAATTTCGATATTTAAAGGACGTGTACCACGATCCACATCATTGTCGAGAATATTCTTAACGTCTTCAGATTCTGTATCGTTAATAAACTCCCAACATTCCTGATTTAATATCTTAATTGCCAGTTCCGGATGTTCAAAACCTTTTCTTACAACTACATAATTTGTGGTAGGATTCAGATTATATGCATTTACAGACCCATCATCATTCTGAGCAACTACATACGGTTTCCATTTTGAACCTCCCTCCAGCTTATAGGAGTCCGGAAGCGGATAATCCGGGCCGTACCATGCACCTAAAAATGCACCTGCCTGTCCGCCAGAAATTGTAGAAATCATGTCGTCTGTATCTCTTGTAGCCATCTGCGGGTCAATCAGACCTTTTTTGTACCAGTCTGCCATTACAGAAAGTGCTTCCTTCATCTCCGGTGCTGTGGAACCGTAATAAACATTTCCTTTCTCATCCTTCATCCATTGTTTTGGATATGCTTTAAAGTGTCCGAAAACAGAATCCATACTGTTTAATGCTCCATAGTTACCAAATAAAGCCTTTTCTGATGCTGCCAGACCAATGGTCTTTCCTTCTCCGTTTCCGCCCGGATCTTTTGTAACAAACTCTTCTAAAACATGCTCCAGATCTTCTAAGGTTTTCGGTCCTTCCAGATTCAATGCGTCAAGCCAGTCCTGACGCAGCCATACCAGACCAGCTCCGATTCCCGGTGTAGCTGACGGGATTGCCATCAGTTTTCCGTCAAATGTAGCATTTTTCCAAAGCTCTTCCATCAAAAGAATCATATATTTCTTTAATTGCATCGCTGGCACATTTTTCATAACTCTCTGTCAGATCCTCTACAAGATCATTCTCTACAAGCTGTTTCAATGTAGCAATATTGGAAACCGTCATAATATCAGGCAGTTCTCCGCTGGTAATGGCAAGAGATACTTTTCTATCGTAGTCGTCACCGCCCTGTGCTTCAAATTCATTCTTATTCTGTACATTTAATTTATTCTTTAAATAACGTGTATATCCGTTATTTTCGTAACTGTCACCTTCCGGAAAATTCGGAGAAGCCTGCGTGTCTTTTCCCAGTGTATAGGTTACCAGTTCCGGATATGGCGCAAACGGATCTGTAGCCGCTTTTTCCCATGCTTCGCTGTTTTCTCCTGTTTTCTTACTGTCTGTACTTTCTTTTTCTGAATTTCCGCATCCTGATACTGCAGATACTACAAGTGTACCAATAAGAGCAGCAGATACTACTTTTTTCAAATACTTTCTTTTCATTCTATACCTCCACTTTTTACTGTTCGCCGGCTCAGCAGTTTTATTTTGTAGACTTATTGTATCTTAAAAAAGGCCTTTCGTATACGCTAATTATTTGACATTTATATTACTTTTTTGTGCTGTTTTCAACAGGTATACAAATCTCTACTTTCGTACCTTGCCCTTCCCTGCTGTGTATTGTAATTCCATATGCACTTCCGTACAGAAGCTGAATTCTGTCATTTACGTTTTTTATTCCATAACCGCTTGTTCCTGTCTGGAGCAGTGTATCTGTCTTATTTTCCGGTATACCCGCACCATTATCTTCTACCGTAAAGATTACTTTTTCCTCTTTCTTTTTTGCAGAGATAAAAAGGTGCCCTCTTTCTCCATTTATTTTACAATCGATTCCATGTTCTATAGCATTTTCCACTAGCGGCTGCAAAATCAGGTTTATAATTTTCTCCGTATACACTGCCTCATCAATATCATATTCAATATCAAAATTATGATTATGCATAACTGACTGAATGTATAAATATGCTTTGGTATTCTCCAGCTCATCTCTCACAAATATAGTATCTTTTCCTTTATTCAAAGCTGTTCTGTAGAAATTTGAAATCGCCTGTGACAGTTCACTGATTTCTTTCTGCCCTACAAGTATTGCCTGACAGTTTATCAGTGACATGGTATTATAAAGAAAATGGGGATTAATCTGTGCCTGTAAAGCCTTCAGTTCGAAACGTTTCTTTGCAAGTTTTGTCTTATATACTTCATCAATAAGACTGTGAATTCTTCCAAGCATTTTATTGATATTCGAAATCAGTATCCCGACTTCATCTTTTCCCTCTCCCCGATTTTTTCTTCCAAATTATCCAAATTGATTTTCTGAATGCGATAGGTAAGATGTTCCAGACGGTTGGCCACACTTCCCGATAGCAGTGGAATAATCATACATAGCAAAAGCACGCACACAATAATAATCATAATAACACCATTGGCAATATTAGATATAGAAGCTCTGATATCTGAATATGGTTTATACAGATAAATCTCCCAGCCTGTGGTTTTTAATTCCTGGCTAAAAATCAGATACTGATGATTCAGCCGATTTGTTTGATTATCGACAGCTTCCTTCAGCTCACCTATCTTCAGACACTTTTCTTTATTTTCCTGATCAAAGGTATCATGTTCCATAAAAACCCTATCCTGTTTATCAGCAATCAATACTCCGTAATTTTCTCCTACCAGATTGTGAAAAGGCTCAAATAATTTCTGATAATTAATATTAACACTAAGCAGTGCCTCCTTGTTTTCTTCCATTGCACGAAAAGCCAACACACACCGGATTCTCTTTTTTCCTTCCCTGTACCATTCTATAACTTTCTTTTTCAAAGCTTCCTTCGCCCATTCTTCCTCTTTAACATCCTGCAGGGACATGATCACCTCTGAGCGATATGACATGGGATTTTCGGTATAAATACTAATATTATCCAGTCCATCATGCTGTATTCCCAGATTCAGCATAGTAGGTGCAAGCAGATTCATATAAAATTCATGCTGAACATAATAATCTTTAGAAGTATTCTGATAATCCTTTTTCAAATAATCCTGTATCTGGGAGTGCATGGACAGATAAGTAACAATATTTCCGTAAGACTCCAGTTCTGCATCAACAGTCTGCTCAGCCTGCTTCATGGACTGGGAAAGACTTTCCTTCTCTCTTTCCATCATTAAGTGCAATACCTGCTGGTAGCAAAAAAAACCAAGTATCACAATAGGAATCACGCACACCATAGTATGCGAAAATAATAACTTTCTGCGGAATTTCATATTCCAAAACTTCTCTTTTATTCTCCTAAGCATCTATGGTCCCTCCATTGGTACGATGCTTTTCAGGACTGATACCATAATACTCACGAAAGCTCCTGCAAAAATAAGAGAGTTTATTATATCCCACCATCATACTTATGTTATTTACCTTTTCATTTGTATTCTCCAATAAATACTTTGCTTTCTCCATTCTGATATTTTTTATAAAACAACTGATATTGATACCCATTTCTTTTTTAAAACAGTCTGGGACAGATAACTGGAATCCATATTCACATTTTCAGAAAGAATATCCAGGCTGATACTGTCTGTATAATGTTCATAAATATACTGAATTACATCCTTTATAACTCTGTTATGTACACAGCTTCCCTTACGCCATTCTTTGCATACAATTTCCACAAAGTTCATAAACCTTGCTTAAGATTTCCTCTATATCTGTAGACATATAAATACTTTCTATAAATTCATCAGCCGAAACGGGATATGCTGTTTTTCTACCAATGCATCATACAATTCCAATGCCGTGGAAGACAACATATGCTTTATGTAAATTTGTGAACATCCCAGACGAGAAATAGACTCATTTAACATGATCCAGTGTTTTTTCAGACCTTCCTCGTCTTTTCCGGCAATTTCATTGCTGAGTGCTTTGAAAATTTCTTCTTTTGATTTTGTCACATTGGAATGTGCATATTTCAGAGATTCCTCTGTAAAAATCGTCAAATCCGGAAAGAAAAACCTTTCTTCCATTCTTTTTTCCAATTCACTGTATGCATTCCCAATTTCATTCAATTCTTTGAACTCATCCCCGACTGCTATATATACTTTTTTCTCTGTAATTTTTCCAGATTCCCTCCTGCAGCCGTTTAGCTGCAACTCCATAATCTACGGAAAATCCCGATTTTTTCATAAACAGTACTGCCTGATTTGCTGCAATATTTACACAGGAAAAATCAATATTAATTACTTCTTTCATTTGATTCGCAAAATCTATATAATCGCTGTCGAAAAAATCATGTTCAAATTCGATTGAAAATTAAACGGTTATACTTTACTTGCTCTTCCTGTAAAAAATTCATTTCATCTTCTGTCATGCATACACTGTTTTAATAATTTTAAGAGGCAATGTTCCTGCACATATTTACTTTTTTTTACATGCAATGGCTTTCTTCTCACGCTCTTCGTCCAGTCGCTTAAGCACCTCACAAATCATGGTCAGCAGAGCTTCCGGATTTACAGGTTTTAAAATATAATTAACGCATCCTATTCGAATAGCGGTTCTTGCATATTCAAATTCACTAAATCCACTGAAGATTATAACCCTGATATCGGAATATAGATGTACAGCTTTTTCAGCCAGTTCCAAGCCATCCATAAACGGCATTTTTACATCTGAAAAAAGAATGTCAAACTCTTTTTCCTGCAGCCTTTCATATGCTTTTTGTCCGTTTTCTGCTTCTTCGATTTCCAGAGAGTATTTCGAATTTTCCAAAATAAAAGAAATACAACGTCTTTCAATTGCTTCATCATCTACAATTAATATTTTGTACACTTGTTTTCCCCCTTTTCTTTTGCAATAAAAAAGAAAAATGCTGTAAATTCAACGTTTCTCCCACTTTTACTTAATGCCGCAGACCGGAATCGAATCATTTTAAGCAATCACAAATACTGATAGAAAGATGCTTTTGGGACTTCATCACGGTCTGGATGTTCACAAAGTGTTCAAATGTTTTTCATTCAAAACTGAATTTTAGCGATTTCTTTTTGTTCTCAAATGTTAGTATAGTTAGCAACCACCACTTCAAGTGGTTGGTTTATTTTTGCCCCTCCTAAGGGGCATTGTTACTGCTCGCCCCGAAGGGCGGTATCGCAAACACTTTTACTGGTACGCTATAAAGCGGTACTTCTTGAATCTTCTTTTCGAGATCCTTCTGCTTGCTCTTTTATATACTTTTGAACTGCTTCATCTGTTATATTACCTATTGTTTCGACGTAATATCCTCTTGCCCAAAAGGCTTTATCCCATTTACTCTGCAGCTCTGGATGTCTATCATAAACCATAAGTGTGCTTTTTCCCTTTAAATATCCCATAAAATCTGAAATACTTATTTTCGGCGGTATTGCTACGCTTAAATGCACATGATCTATGAAACTGCTCCTGCTATTATTTCCACATTCTTGTATTTACATAATGTATTGATGATTTCTCGCACGTCCTCTCTTACTTTTCCGTACAATACTTTCTTTCTATACTTTGGAATGAATACAATTTGGTATTGGCATTTCCATCTCGTATGTGATATGCTTCTATTGTCCATTTGGACCACCTCCTGTGATTGAGTTTGGCTTGCGACACCATTCTCAATATATCACAGGAGGTTTTGTATTGATATCCTCACCGTTTCCAACTATTCCATTCTCCCCAGTATAGCTGGGGGATTAGGATTTTCATTTAAACTCCAAAATATAAGACGGCATGGTCAAATCTCCATCCTCACACTTTAAAATACAAGTTCCTTTTTCCCGAAATAACTGATATTCCTGTCCGTATTCTGTTCTGCCCTTCTTTTGTGAATTCATATTCGCCTGTGCGATCCACTGTAGAAACACCCGCCGTGTATCTTCTGTCACGCTCTCCGCAATTTCTGAGAAGACAATTTTGTGATCTTTAATATAATGCATGACAATTTCTTTCTGTCCCTGCACCTGTTTCAGATACGCTTCTCTCTGCATCAGTTTTTCCAGCGTTTTATCCGCAAATCCACGTTTATCCTTCTTTTCTCTGTAATTTCTAGTGTGCTGGCATATTGATATTTAGCCAAATATTTCTGGCTGTTATTGCCGTTTTATGGTACAATAAAAGAAACGGCGGTGATATCCTATGGCAAGACCAAGGTATCACAGATGATCTCTTGGTAGACAGCCTTCATCACTCTGTATCCA
>ENA-OQJI01000153-OQJI01000153.1-human-gut-metagenome-genome-assembly--contig:-NODE-153-length-16072-cov-2.837378_pt1 | contig 16072 bp, 15 predicted proteins | sample MGYA00242602_ERZ504768 | MGnify/ENA primary metagenome ERZ504768 (study PRJEB26092, sample SAMD00036368) | human gut metagenome | host: Homo sapiens | study: EMG produced TPA metagenomics assembly of...
CTATGGAGGAGGAGAGGGGTTGCGCTTCAAGGCTCCCGTAGAAACTACTCCAGCAAGCTCAAGAAAGACCGCTACCGGATAACGTTCGAGGCTACGACCAGCGAAGACAACTTCAGGTTCTCGGTCGACTTGTACGACGACGGTTCGGCAAACATTCATGTCACCATGCGCAACAGGCAGCCCATTCATTATTCCGGACAGCTCGATGCAACCGGGTTGCAATAAAAGATGCCTATCTTTGCGTCAACGGAACAGCAGAAAACAATAAAAACATCATGGAAACAAATGAAATTTATGCCGTCAGACTCGAAAAGAAAGGAGTAAAACCTACAGCCGTACGCATCCTTGTGCTGAAAGCCATGCTCGAATCCCCGTGTGCCCTGTCACTCATCGAGCTTGAAACACTGCTGGGCACTGTCGACCGCTCCACCATCTTCCGTACGCTGAATCATTTCCTGGCGCACCACGTGGTACACGACATCGAAGACGGCAGCGGCTCACTGAAGTACGAGGTCTGTCCCGACGAAGACACTTGTACCGTCGACGACATGCACACGCATTTCTACTGCGAAGTCTGTCACCGTACCTTCTGCTTTCCGTCCATCCACATTCCCGTTGTCGACCTGCCCGAAGGCTTCCGTCTGCACAGCATCAACTACATGGTAAAGGGCGTGTGCCGCGAGTGTGCCGCCCGCATGAAATGACTGTGTAGTCCTCTCCCGGAAAATACTTCACCGACATGTGCGGCTGGATGCTGTAATACGGACGGTGGTTGCGCGGCAGATAGCCCACGCCGTGTACTCCCACCTGCACCGACAGCCGCGGAGATACCCGTATATGATGGTCGTATCAGGCTCTGTTCTTGAGTGTTGATACGACCATTCATTTTCTCTATCAGTATGTCCGGATTTTCAAAGCTTGAAAATCCGTTCCATCAGCTTCCATTTCTCCTGAGAAGACTGTCCCGGCAGCACCTTCTGGTACTTGGACATATGCTCCTCCCATTCCGCCTGACGAGGCAGTGTAGCAAGTCGGGCATAGTCACGTTCCATATCAAACTCGTCCGTCGTATCCATAATCATAAACAGGTGGTTGCCGTAAATATAAATCTGCATATCCACGATACCCACTTCACGGATGCCCGCTTTCACTTCCTCCCATACGTGCGCATGCTCTGCCACGTAAGCCTCTATCAACTCCTTGTCGTCGTAGAGATCCAACGTCTGACAATATCTTTTCATTTATACCGTTCTGTTTTGTTTTTTATCAGTCCCTGCGGAAAATATCACGCGTATATACCTTCTCCTTCACATCGTCCAGACACGCATCATAGCGGTTGGCGATGATAGCCTGCGCCTGCGCCTTGAAATCCTCCAGTCTGTTCACCACCTTCGATCCGAAGAACGTACTGCCATCCTCCAGCGTCGGTTCGTAGATGATAATCGTAGCTCCCTTCGCCTTGATGCGCTTCATCACACCCTGAATGGAACTCTGGCGGAAGTTGTCGCTGTTCGATTTCATCGTGAGGCGGTACACCCCGATGACACATTCCTTTTCCTCCGCCGGATTATAGCTGCCCCGGTTGTAGTAATCATAATATCCCGCCTTGTGCAGCACCCTGTCGGCAATGAAATCCTTGCGCGTGCGGTTGCTCTCCACAATCGCCTGAATCAGATTCTCCGGCACATCCTGATAGTTCGCCAGCAGCTGCTTTGTATCCTTAGGCAGACAGTAGCCCCCGTAGCCGAACGACGGATTGTTATAATGCGAGCCGATGCGCGGATCCAGACAGATACCCTGGATGATAGCCTGCGTATCCAGTCCCTTCACTTCCGCATACGTATCCAGCTCGTTGAAGTACGACACACGCAGCGCCAGATACGTATTGGCAAACAGCTTCACCGCTTCCGCCTCCTTCATACCCATGAACAGCGTGTCCACGTCCGGCTTGATAGCCCCTTCCTGAAGCAATGCTGCAAACTCGTGCGCCTTCTCCTCCAGCTGCTCACCTGCGATTTCCTTGATAGCCCTGTTCTCCTCATCCAGTCCCGCTATCAGCTTCGGGAATCCCACGATGATACGGCTCGGATAAAGATTGTCGTACAGCGCCTTGCTCTCACGCAGAAACTCCGGCGAGAACAGCAGGTTGAACTTCTTTCCCGCCAGGGCAGGAGAGGTACGGAACTTCTCCGCATACTTCACATACAGACTCCGGCAGTAACCCACAGATGGTACTCTTTATCACCATCACCGCATCCGGATTCACCTCCAGCACCAGGTCGATCACCTCCTCCACGTGCGACGTATCGAAATAATTCTTCACCGGATCGTAGTTCGTAGGAGCCGCAATCACCACAAAGTCCGCCTCCCGGTAAGCCGAAGCCCCGTCGAGCGTAGCCGTCAGGTTCAGTTCCTTTTCCGCCAGATACTTCTCGATATACTCATCCTGAATCGGGCTGATACGGTTGTTGATCTTCTCCACCTTTTCAGGAATCACGTCCACAGCCACCACCCGGTGATGCTGCGCCAGCAACGTAGCGATAGACAGACCTACATAGCCCGTACCCGCTACAGCGATTGTATAGTTTTTCATCATGGAAATGCTCTTTTGTTACAAAGCTAATATAAAATATCAGACAAGTCAAATGAAATTCTACTTTATAGTTGCGACATCAGCGCATCGAAATCTCTGCAACCGATAAAATAAGTTCTGTGTTCCCGAATCTGTGTATCCAGTTGCTTTTTTAATGCCGAAGTACAAACCTTTTCCCAGCTTGATGTCGTGAATGCCAGCATATTCAGTTGCTGTGTTAGTACATTTAGAGGATTACTTGCCACATTTACATCCGTTATCAGAATAAAAGCAATCTGAATTTGCCCTGTGTTCAGGTTACAGGTTGTAATATCTTCACATAACTTTATACTCTCCAGCAGTTTGCGTTGCAAGTCATATTTTCCTGCCTGTCTGGTTATCCTTTTTTCAAGTACTTGTTTTTCCTTTTCGGAAGCCAATGGTTTTTGAGCAATTGGCTGATGTGACAAAAACTCTTTCCACCCTTTCAGTTCAACAAAGCACAATACCTTTTCCGTATACGAAAGAGCATCAGACGAAGGAGAAGAAGCACATCCCTGCGCACTGTGCCATTGTGTTTCCACTTCATCCAGATTGATAACAGGCGTTTGTTGTAAAGAGAGGCAAGAAGGTGTGTGCTGGCAAGGAACATGCAACTGACATAGACTGCATGGTGTGACACCTGTTTTTGTCATTACCTGCTTGTAAATATGTTCAGGAGTCATATTCATTGCAGTTACAAGCCAAGGTTTACAATTTCATTCATAGGCTGTGCCAGTTTCATAAAAATCCGGTTCAAATCGTCCGTAACATCTTCCAGCACACACAGTTCGTCTTCTGTTTCCTCTGCCAGATAATAATTTACAAAGTCATTCATCGACAATTTATCAGCGAAATATCTCACGGCCTGTATGAAATAAGGACTGTGTGAACTTATTAAGATAGGGATTCCCGCTTTGGCAAGTTCTACCAGCACAGACGCGAATTTGATCTGCCATTCCGGATGCAGATGATTTTCCGGTTCATCCCATATCAGAATTTTACTTTCATCCAGCGCTTGCGTTTCCAGTAACATCTGCAAGACACCGAAAGCCTTTATTCCGGAAGCAACATTAACCGGTGCATAATTCTGTTCTCCCTTTTTCCAGTACATGTTTCGTTTTGCATTGTCAAAATAGAAATGTCCGCCAGTGATGTTATCAGTAAGTGTCTGTGCCTTTTGTATAAAAGGAGAGTAGACGTTATCAGGCAGCGAGAAACGGAAAGCATCCAGTTTCTGTGCCATATCCTTTATGTGATAATTTATCAGCGGGCGTAATACATCCTTTCCGGCAATATTGAAATAATGTCCTCCCGGCATTTGTGCATTTGCCAGGATATCTATCAGATGAATATACAGTGGCGATTCTACCAGCGTAGCGTCTTTGACAAAAGTTTCCGTTTTACATTTAACTCCGTTACCTTATTCTCTTTTATCTGTATGGTTATATCTTCCCTGTTCTTCAGAAAAACAAATTTCAGACATTTCAGTATTGTATGTACAGATAGAATTAAGAAATTCGGCTCCTATGATACTTTGGAAAGCCCGTTCCAGCATTTTTTCGGAGTTGCTGCTTTCGGTAGCCAATTGTACCAGTTGGTCTATGCTTCTTATAATTTTAGCCCTTTGCTGCGGTACAATGTTTATTTTTTCCAGTTTATCTTTCAGCTGACTGACCCATCGTTTGTCATTCGCAAAAGATTCCACCTCTTTCAGGAAAGCGGCAGCAGTAGACGGCAGAATCACCCCTTTGATTTTTTCTCCCGACTCTGTCTCGGTATGCTTTACATACATATAAAGTGCTGCGCAGTTCAATCTCATGATTCTGTCCTGCGATTGTGAGCTCAGTCTGTCAGCATTACTGAGTGACTTAATGACTGAAAACAATAGCTTTCCTACTGTGCTCTTTCCCGAATCATTGTTTCCGGCAATGACAGTCAAACCATTTAGAATAATGTCAGCTTTCTTTATTTTGTTGATATGGGTAATATTCAGTCGCATCTGCTTTCTTTAATGTAAAAATGAAATAACTTTTGCACTTGTTTACAGCTTGTTTATTTCCTCCTCTGCCAGTCCCGTAGCTGCTGCAATCTGTTCGTTGCTCATGCCCAGCGACTTCAGGTTACGTGCAATAGCGGTTTGTGTTTCTGCACGACCTTCTGCACGACCTTCTGCACGTTCCGTTTCTATATTGTCCCGTAAAATCACGATATTATCCAAGTGTTTGTAATACGCGTTCAGCTCCTCCCGGCTCATGCGATCCAGCTTCAGCCGTTCCTTCACCGCATTCAGTCCCGGCGCCGTAGCATTCTCCGGCACATTTCCCGTATTCAGGTAATAAATCCATTCTTCCAGCGGCGTCTTTGCCACCCGGTTAAAATCATTTACTTTCAGTATATAATATTCCGGATAAAGCTGGCTCACTTTGTCCACTTTGAATGTCTGTTTCTGAAACGGACTCAGTTCCAGCACATCCCCTTCATGAATTCCCACGAACTCCGTCTTTCCGTGATATACAAAATCCTTGCCGTGTCCCAGAGAGAAATACACGATGTTGATGCTGTACACCTTACGTACCTTGTCGTATCCCTGTCCGCGGTTGATGTACTCTGTTACCAGCTTCGAAGCGCCAAACAGCATCCGCTGGAAATACGCATACTCATTATTGTTCTGAATCTCGATGAGCACCAGTTCTCCCTTCGAGTTTTCCGCCAGCATATCCACACGGTTATACTTGTCGAATTCATCCTCCTGGTTGCTTTCACTCTCCAGCAGCTTCTGGATGGTCACCTTTTCCTCCAGCAGTGTGGTAAGCAGTCCCTCCAGCACCGCATAATTAGCCTTGTTGCGCAACAGGCGCTTCATAGCCCAGTCAAAACGAATATAGCTTTCCATACTGAGTGCATTTAGTAGTTGATACTTACAAAGTAAACAAATAAACCTTAAAGTGCCAAGCCAATACAAAAAAATCGCCACGATACCCTCTGTCTGGAGTACCCTTACTTACCAGTTGTATTGGCAGACAATATAAAAAAACGGGCAGGCCGTAAAGCCCACCCGTTTCATTAGAAAAACTTATGTATCAGAAATTTCCTTTATTGGCATTATCCCACCAGAGGTGTGTACCACCCTTATCGCCCGAAATACCGTTTTTGCTTGAATTTTCCTTATTCAACAGTTCCCGACCCATGGCGACACCCTGTGCATTTGTATCATATGCGTTGCTGCTGTAGATAACTCGGCGTACACCTTCTTCCTTGTTTACTCCACCGTTACTTTCGTCTACGTAAGCAGGGAATAAGTGCGGATAACCGGTACGTCTTTGTTCAGCCCATGCTTCGATAGAAAGCGGGAACAGAGCGAAATACTTCTGTGTAATGATACGTTCCAGTTTTTCCTCGTTGCTGGCTCCTTCGTCCCATTTTACACAAAGTTTGTTTACAGCCGGTGTGTTCAGTTTCGGATCTACCGGATCTTCAAAATCAACCTGAGTTGTCGTACCGTTGATGTATTCATCCACAGCTCCTGCAGCATAAGCATCTACGCCGGCATATTTTCCGCGATAGCTCAGCTCGTTTGTCATAGATACGCGGATACCGTCTTCATACAGACTCTGTACGCTTGCAGAACCGATGTCCCAGCGCAATTTAGCTTCAGCCAGCAAGAAATAAGATTCAGCAGCCTTGAAGATAGGCAGTGGCATAGAGTATACTCCGATTGTATTTTGCGGGTCGATCCACTGAGAGAAGTTAGCCCAGTTGTTCGGTTTTCCCGGCAGACCACTGGCAAATCGGATACCCAGATACTGTGTATTGGCCGGTACTACCACCTTACCTTCCAGGTTGGTAACATCCTTGATATTCTTTGTCATGTACAACGGCTGGCGCGGGTCTTTCATACCTGTCATCAGCGTAACCAGATTCGCGTTGAATCCGCAGTCACCCCAGTTGAACATCAGCCACATTTCGTTTTCCAGACTCTTGTCGATGACAATATCCGTATTTACGGTTGCCAGCGTATTGGCAGCCGCTTCTGTAGCCACCTGTTTCAGGTCTATGCCGGCTTCCTTCATTTCAGCCTCACGTTTAGACAGACGGAGTGCCATGCGCAATCTCAACGTATTGGCCACCTTTACCCACAGTTCAGTATCAGCATTACACCAGCAGTCGAAAGTAGCGAGAGTAACCTTTTCGCCTTCACTCATTCCTTTGATATCGGTGATAGCCTTCTCCAGATCCTTCAGCATAGCTACGAACAGCTGTTGCTGGCTGTCGAATGGATAGTACGATTCATATTCTCCCGACAAGATCGAGCTGTAAGCCAGCGGACCGTAAGCATCGGTAGTCATGAGTGTACCATATGCCTGTACGACTCTCATTACGCCGGAAAGTCCCAGTGTACCCTTTTGGTCACAATCGGCGATGATCCGTCGTGTATTGTTGAATATATGCAGGTAATAGTTTTCGTACATACCTCCACTGTGTCCGCGGTTTTCCCCCATATCTCCATTGGTAAAGTTACCGTTCGGAGTCATGAAATAACCGCTGTACAAGTCGATTGTCAGGTTTGTCCAGAACTGGAACATGTTCTGCTGAGGCGGATAGCAATATTGCATCGGTTCGGTACACTGTGCAGAGAATGGCAGATCATTCGGGTCTACCTGCACACTGTTTGTGTTCAGATCTTCAAAACTGTCGGTACAAGAAGTCATCAAGTTGCTTCCTAACCACGGGAGAGCCAGCAGAATGGCATATTGATAAAATTTTATTTCGTTTCATAATCAGGCTTTTTTTAGAAGTTAAGTTTCAGATTCAGACCAAAGCTGCGAGAAGTAGGCAGTGCGAACATGTCTACACCCTGCACACCATTTCCAGTACCTGCAGATACATCCGGATCCATCGGAGCATCTTTGTAGAAGAAGAACAGGTTACGTCCGATGATAGCAGCTGTCAGGTTCTTTCCTACGCCGAACAGGTTACGGAACGTATATCCCAGGCTCAATTCACGCAGACGTACGTTTGTAGCATCGTAAACATAGAATTCATTGGCATACGGACTGTTGAAGTTACTAGCTCCCGTTGTAGTATACCATGCTTTCGGATCAAATTCCACGCCGTCTACCACTACCTTACCTGCGTTACGTGCATCTCCGGTACGTTTTGAAACGCCCCAGCCATCCAGTGTTGCTTCTGTCATTGACAACACTTTGCCTCCGAACTTACCGTCAATCAGGAACGATAGAGTAAAGTCCTTATAATGGAATGTATTCGACCATCCGGCGTTGAACTTCGCATTCATGTTGCCGGCATAAATCATATCCTCGGTTGTGTCACCGCTTACTATCGGGTTACCGGTAGTTTCATCCTTCATCGGTCTGCCGTTTTCGTCGCGCATGATATGGCGTACATACAAGTCACCGTACGATCCGTCCTTCTTCAGGATAATCTTGGCACCGCCGAAGTCTGTCAGTGTCAGTCCGTTTGGCAGATCATCTACAAGTTCTACGATTTTGTTGTCGTTGTACGACAGGTTCAGGTCTGTACTCCAGCTGAAATCATCATTAAACTGCTGATACCATCCTGCGCTGAATTCGAATCCCTGGTTCTGTACGTTACCGGCGTTTACATAACGGTTGCGCAATCCCGATTCATACGGAGCAGCTACAGAGAAGAACTGATTCTTGGTATTTGTCTTATAGTATGTCAGTCCCATAGTCAGTCGGTTCTGGAAGAATGTACCGTCGAATCCCACTTCGATAGAATGAGTCTTTTCCGGCTTCAATGTACGGAACGGAGCATTTTCCGGTGGAGTGATAGCACCCTGCGATTGCAGTGAGTACAGCAGGTTACTCATAAATACCGGCACGTCATTACCTACGATAGAGTAGCTGGCACGTACCTTGAGCAAATTCACGTTCTTGCCCATATCAACAAATCTGTCGAGCAGGAAGCTACCTCCGATAGACGGATAGAAGAACGAGCAGCTTTCCGTGTAAGCCAGTGCAGACGACCAGTCGTTACGTACAGATACGTCGACGAACAAACCATCCTTGTAGCCGAACTGAGCTGTAGCGAATACAGCGTTCAGACGTTTTTCTGTATTCCAGTTATCATTCTTACCTACAACAGACATGTTTCCGTAGTAGTTGTTCGGAGTGAAGATGTTCGGGTAATATATGTTACCGTTTCCGGGTGAAGTAAACTGAGTACCTTCAGCCCATAAGTCAACATGTGCAGTCTTGCTCTTAGTGAAGCTTGAACCGGCAGTTGCCGAAACAAGGAAATCATTGAATGTATGGCTGTAGCTCAGCAAAACGTCACCATACAGCTGATCGCTGAAGTAACGGTTATCCTTCATACGTCCCATCGGGTATAAGTTGGCGATACTTGAAGCATACAGATTATGCTGCCAGCGTTCTTCACCTCTTTCGTAACGCATACGTCCCTGGATATTCAAGTCTTGGGTAATATCCCACTTGATGCTTCCTCCAAATTCATAACGGTGACGGTCGGTGATCGGAGTCTGTCGGTTCAGTGTCCAGTAAGGGTTACTGTACTGCTGCAGTCCGGTGTTTGTCCAGTTCTGGATATTACATCCTCTCGATTCATCATACACCTCGAAGTTGTTTTTATAGTAGTTCCAGTCTTCACCTCTCGGGAACAGATATACACCAGTCAGCGGGTTGAACAGGAATCCGGCAGCAGCCTGATTCTTCACATACTGGTTGGTATACTTGGCGCTGAAATCAATGTGAATATTCTTCAGGACATTAAATCCCACTTTCGAATTCAGGTTATGGCTGCGGTAGGTATTGCTTGGAGTCATACCTTCCGAGTACACGTTACCATAAGAGAAGTACGCCTGGATATTTTCATTACCACCGGCCAGCGAGATAGAGTTGTTTGTTGTAAATCCGGTACGATAGAATTCTTTCGCATAGTTAGGTGCTTCCGAAGCCAGTTTTTCGCCCCAGCTGTATGTACCGTTGTCGCTGACTCCATATGTATTCTGGAATTCCGGAAGAACCATTGGAGTTTCCATAGTAGTATTGCTGGACACGTTGATTGAAACTTTGCCCGACTGAGCCGACTTGGTTGTGATCATGATAGCACCATTGGCAGCCACGGCACCATACAATGCGGCAGCCGATGCACCTTTCAGCAATGTAATAGAAGCGATATCATCCGGGTTGATAGTCGACATCACGTCGCCACCGTCACGTTCGCCACCATAGTTGCTGCTTACCTGAGCACCCGAAACACTGTTCATTACCGGCACACCGTCCACTACGATCAGCGGCTGGTTGCTACCACTGATAGACTTGTTACCGCGGAACAGGATTTTAGAAGAACCTCCGGCTCCGGTAGAGTTTGGTGTAATCATCAGACCGGCACTTTTACCCTGCAGTGAGTTGATCATGTTCACACTCTTGATGTCGTTCACATCACTACCTCCCACAGTCTGTGCAGAATACGTCAACGTTTCCGACTGGCGCTGGATACCCATAGCCGTTACCACGACTTCACCCAGGCTTTCGGTATCCGAAACCATAGAAACATCGATAACCTTTCTTCCCTTCACTGCTTCTTCCACCGTTTGCATGCTGATATACGAAAATACCAGCACATCGTCCGGTCCCACAGTAATAGAATAATGACCGTTCAGGTCGGTTACAGTACCATTGGTAGTTCCCTTTACCAATACGTTTACTCCGATTAGAGGATCGCTCATTTCTTTACTGGTAACACTTCCGCTTACAGTAATTGTCTGAGCATAAATCCCAGTCAGAAACATTCCTATCAGGAACATTGTGACTACTAGAAATGATCGTTTTTGCATAGTTAAACTATTAAGGTTAATACTCTATTTTCGATTTTAAGGTTAAAATATCATTGTATATATTCTCGTTATCAATTAGTGTATTTCCTTGTAGTCAGTCAACTGTCCCGTTTGTGTTTGTATTTTGATATAGTTTATATTATTTGTATAGTTCTTGTATTTTTATGTATCCTCTAAATTATATAATTAATTTTAAATAGAGAGTTTTTTTAGGAACAAAATCTCATTCTCTATGTAAGCATTCGTTAAACTACAGGTATTGAACTTTATATACAACAATAGCGACTGTCACTATAAACCTAATAGTTGCAGTCGCTATTATTTTGTTGAACCTATATGTTGCAGTCAGCACCGGTTGCCGGCTTCCTCCTCTTGTTTTGTCAATGCACTTTCCGGATGTTGCAGCTTCCATTTATGTGGAAGCAGTTCCAGCAGTTCCTCATGAGTAGCCTTTTTGTGATAGGGCATTCGGGCGATGACATCATTCAGATAATCCCTTGGGGTTACATCATGTGCCTTACAGGTGGCCAGCAGGGAACAGATCACCGACATATTAGCCGCTGCCTCATGGTTGCCGCAGAAAAGGTAATTTTTCCGTCCCAGAGTAATCGGCCGGATGACATTTTCAGCCAGATTGTTATCCCAAAGCAGGCGTCCGTCCTCCAGACATCCCATCATGTTGTCCCATCGGGTATAGGCATACGTGATGGCTTTCCCGATCTGGGAATTGGGGCTGTACTTGATTCCTTCCGTTTCCATCCACACTTTCATGGCATTCATGACAGGTCCGGCCAGTTCCCGGCGCTTCGTCTTCCGCTCGTCGTACGACAGGCCCGCCTTATCGCAGCAGTGTTCAATCCGGTAAATATGCTGTATCTGGGTCAGGCCATGTTCGGCCATCTCCCGGTTTTCATCCAGAGCCTGTTCAAAATGACGGCGGATATGCACCAGGCAGTTGAGCAGCCGCACGTCGGGGTTGGTCCTGAAGGCTGTCTCATAGCCTGCAAAACCGTCGCATTGAAGATAACCCTTGAAGTGATATTGATTTGCCAGGGATTCGATGACCGCTCCGGCACGCGATCCCTGGTCGTAATGGAAGATGACCAGTTTCTTCATGACCGACCTTACCATCCACAGGTATTCCTTGTCGGCCCTGTGCTTTTCCTTGTTGATGACCGGAACAGTGGTTTCGTCCGCCTGTACATAGTCGCAGGAAAAGACTTCCTTCTTGAGCTCCTCATACAGAGGCCTGAGCAGCTCCACCGTTTTTTTGAACCATCCGTCCAGCGTACTTTCCGTAAGGCCTTTCATCCCAAGATGCCGGTACTGCTGTATCTGCCGGTAGAACGGGACGTGATATTCATACTTCTGAAGCAGTATCTCGGCAAGCAGGCTGGTGTCGGCGATGCACTTGTCGACGGGCATCAGCGGCATGGGGGCCATCTCCACGCCTTTCTGCCCCCCGGGAGGAAGTTGGGTGCTGTCCTTGAGCGCATATTTGGGACGGATGATTTCCTTGACATAAAGCATCCCCGGTTTGTGCTTGACCACTCTGGTTACCTCTTCGCCAATCCTGCGATATAAGGACAGGTCCACACCGGCCGGCTCTATAACCTCGGTTTCGAGTACGGGCAGATCCTCTGTCATTTTGCGGTTCTGACGCTTCTGCTTCCGGACTTCCACCGGTTCCTTTTCTATCTGCTCCACGGCCTCGTCCCGCTTTTCTTCCGCCTGATGCCGGAGTCCGGCAAACTCTTCGGCAAAAAGGTCAGGCATATCGGGACTATATATGGGAAGCTTTTCTGTCTTACGCCCAAAGAGCTGGCGGTTCAGCCATGCAATCTGAGCCGTCAGCTCTTTGATTCGTTCCTGCAGATTCTTAATCTGTTCCGCCTGATCCTTATTAGTGGCAGACAATGAAGCAATGGAGGCATTCAGCCCTTCTATTGTCTTGAGCAGTATATCCTTTTCTTCCATTGTCCGCATCTGTTTTGTTTATGTAAATATACTAAATATAAGCGGATTACACAATAATATCCGCACTTTATTCACTCTGGAAGCATATTATACATGATATTCCTTGCGCTCTGCCCTCAGGCGCCGGAGCCTCTGCTGCGGATTTTCCTGAATGCCCTCGACCATCATCACCAGGTCGCGCCATTCCATGGGATAGCTGTTTGATTGGGGATCGTACTCCGGCAGTTTGAAGCGGCCCGCCTCCAGGCGTTTTACATACATCACCATACCTCCGTCTTCCGCATGAAGCAACTTCATGAGCCTGCGGCTGGAACCTATGAAGATGAAGACATCCCCGTTCTTCACTTCGCTGTTCATCTTCTCATGTACCACTCCGCACAGCGAACTGATACCCTTGCGCATATCTGTCCTGCCAGGACACAGGAAGTAGCGCATCGTGTCGTTCAGGTTAAACATGGCCGCCTCGAAGACTTTGAGTGAACAGCTCCATCAGTATCTCTTCTGAACCGTTTCCGAAGTGGGCACGAAGACCGTTGGGAAACAGAACGGACACGCCATGCGGCACTTGTTCTTCAGGGGACGATTCCATGACTGACTGTTTAAAACTGATGGGAGCCAGCTCCTGTTTAACACTGTTCCTGTCAACCGAACATTTTCTACGCCAGTAATGATAGGTTGAATAACTTACACCTATCTGTTGCAGGTACGACTTCAACGGCAGGCCGCTTTGTTGTACCTGCAATTCCAATTCTTCAAATTCCAGTCTATTCATAATAATTGAGGTTTGATTGTATTCGCTGCCGCAAAGCTACAATCAAACCTCAAAGTGTAAAAGATGTATTTGTCCGAATGCTTACGATTTATTGGTACAATGATAGAGCAAAGGTTTTAACTTGCTCTAAATTGGATTCAATTAACTGAAATTAGAAACACTCTTTGTCTGTAAAAATATGATTACGGCAATGGTCATCCTTAGTTAAGAGTAAATAGTTTCAATCTTTCCATACTTAGACAAAAGTCATAAATTTATAGTAGAACCATTTAAAGCCACATTACCCTTTTTAAAATTTAGACAGATACAATTTATTAAGGCCTTGATTTGTAATAATTATAAAACCAGTTGTATTCTGAAAAAAGATTCCATGCTATGTCATTATCGGCCCATGATGATATTTCGTTGTTTGAATCTACATCATCTATAATATTTTGCCGTAAATTTTTGTCATTTCTAGCCATTTCTACATCTATATCTGTGTACCCAGATTTTGAAATTTTACACCATATTCTTCGGACCAAAGTAATCCATGAATTTGTCAAATTAAGATGTTTTTTATCAAACCAGCTGCAGTCGTAAACAGAATCATCATAATCCAATTCACCTTTAGAGGTGTAGGAAATTCCATTTACAAGATCTGGAGAGAGATAAATCGGCATAACGAACCTCTCTTGCCTGTTATTATTACAGCAATGGCTGTTCACTAGTGTTTTATCCTCAAAAGTTGCACCATTACATGAGGCAACAAGATTATGGTATGATACAAAATGCGGATATGGCATACCAGTAATCTTTACCTTTTTCTGAGCATTTGTTAGTTTACCTTCAAAACACACAGCAATGTGCTTCTTGTTGAGATTCGAGAACTTCAAATAATGTGCTTTATCAGATTGCCATTCATTATATTTTATTTTATGAGGTACGATATGTTCATACGTAATGTTTTTCTTGTGCTTATCTTCTGTATCATTTAGAAATAACCTTCTCATACAATAGCAGCAGAAACTATTGCCATTTTTGTCCTTTTGTTCTTCAAAAAGTACTGAGCCAAGATTTTCAAGACGTGAACTATCATATATGAGATTTTCGTACTTATGATTTGCATCATTCCAGCAACTATCAATAAAATCCTTAGTATGCTTCTTGCCCTCAGCTTCAAATTGTGTACCTGTTTTCTTTATATGCAGCATATTACTCTTCTTTTAAGTTCTGATTAAGCTCTTCAGTAATCTGCTGATATCTAGCTTCTGAAGTAACTAACGACTTAATCGCAGCAAGTGTTTCTTCTGCAAGTACAGTTTTCTCTCTGCGCATTAGTCTAAGATATTTGCCTTTTAATTGTTCTAACTTCGCATTACGTGGTTCTGTGTCCATTACAGCCGAAAGTACAAGATCATAGTCCATCCCGTACTGATTTGAAATATCAGTATGGTCATATATTTCACTATCATGTCGCAGAAGAATTATTTTGCCGAAATCCCCAAGTTGTGTATTACTGATTACCAAAGGAGAGTGTGTGGAAACTATGAATTGTATATGTTCAAAGGTCGAAGTAAGACGCTGAAGTACGTCCTGCTCCATTGATGGATGAAGATGCAAATCAAGTTCGTCGATTAACACAATACCCTGTGGATCATATTCAGATCCATTAAGGATATACGAACGGTATGCAATATCGAATACAATATTATAGAGCCTCTCATAACCGGCAGGAAGTTCATCCCATCGTCTGCGACTACCATCTGCAAAATATGCCACAAGATAATACTCATCAACACCATCAACAATGATGTCTGTAATCCGTAAAGCATTGGTTGTGTCTGAAAGATTTGAATCTGCATTTGATGTAAACTTCTTAATATATTTAAGTACAAAGTCAATCTCAGCAGCATACTTTTCGATATCTTTACGACATGCTTTGGCTTCTTCGGACTCTTTATCCACAATACGACTCAATGTTTGCTGTCTTCTAAACAGGAGATTATGTATGCGTATGAAACGCTTTTGCCAGATTAATGCACACGAAGAGTCCTTATCCCAATGATAGTATCCCCAGCCTCTATACAGTTTCTCGTCATTATCTAACATTTGTTTTATTGAATCACTTAGTTTATCATCAATATGTGGATATCTATCAGAGTAGTAAACAAACAATGGCCAAGCAGTATTATCAGTGTAATTTTCTCTGAAATACTTGTAAGCATCCTTATAATAAGAAATTTGCAATTTTGCACTCGGAGTAGAAAACTTACGGAACGACCATGATGGTATGTCATCTGGTAATCCATTATCATAATTCATCCTTTCGGCAGTTATCTTTATATCTACAAGTTCTGCCGGTTTCATATCATTATCATGCCAAATCTCTCTAGAACTGAGATTTGCTACAGACAATTCATTGACACTTCCTACGATTGTTTGATATCCCCATGAAGAATTGTTCGAAAAAAAAAACACTTAGAGCATTCTTTATACCTTTGATCAATGATGATTTACCACTTCCATTCTTACCTATCAATATAGTTACTCTATCAGCAAATTGAAATGTTGTTTGCTGATAACAATGAAAGTTATTGATTCCTATTTCTTTTATTCTCATATTTCTGAATTAGCAATAAGTTATTATTGTGAGATGTAAAAGTAATTTTTATTCTCGATATTAGCAAGTTTAATAATGTTTTTCTATATTCTGAAATCACGGCTCTTTCATTTAAAACAACCTCTATAATCCTTGTTATTCTCCGAAAAACCATTATTTTTGCGCACAGCGATGCAGGAAGCACCGCTTCCGGTGTTTCTTTTTATCGTTCATATAAAAATTATTTTTGTAGGCGGAAATCAAATGCGACAGAGTCGTTTTTTGATTTCC
>ENA-OQJI01000154-OQJI01000154.1-human-gut-metagenome-genome-assembly--contig:-NODE-154-length-16030-cov-1.068855_pt1 | contig 16030 bp, 15 predicted proteins | sample MGYA00242602_ERZ504768 | MGnify/ENA primary metagenome ERZ504768 (study PRJEB26092, sample SAMD00036368) | human gut metagenome | host: Homo sapiens | study: EMG produced TPA metagenomics assembly of...
CGGATGGCGCGGAACGTGGAGCCGAGCTCGCGAACGTGCCGCGGATGGCCCCGCCTGCCTGCCCCGCGGTGGCGCGGTAATGCACCTGCTTATAGCTGGTGAGCAGCGGAATGGTGAACGCCACCCACCACAGCGCGGTGATGACGAACGAGGCGCGCGTGCAGGCTGTGGTCGACCAGCCGAACAGCGCGGGGCCTCCGAAAATCAGCGCGATGCAGACGATGAACGGCACGGTCGAACCGATATAGCCCCATGCGTAGCCGTGTGAGGAAATGCGGTCCATCCGTTCGTTCGAAGTCGTGTCCACCAGCATGGAGTCGTAGAACGTAAGCGAACCATTAAGGCCGATGGTGGCCAGCACGTACACGATGATGAACGCGACGCACCAACCAAGGCGGCATCGCATCGCGCAGCACATGACCACGCCCGTCAGGAAGAAGCCGGTGAAGAAGCGGATCTTCATGCCCTGCACGTCGGCGATGGAGCCGAGCAGCGGCATAAGCACGGCGATGACGAGCGATGCGATGGTCTGCGCGTAGCCCCACGTCGACACGATGTTCGTCTCGCCGGCCGCCTTGAGCAGCGAATTCGCGTAGATCGGCACGACGGCGGTGGACAGCAGCACGAACGCGGAATTGCCGACGTCGTAGACGATCCACTTCTTCTCGCGTGGCGTCATCATATGCTTGGATTGCTGCGGCTGCTGGGCCTGCGCGTTCTGCTGGGACGGCTGGGGTCTGCGGCTCGGCTGTGTCGGTCAATGTTGACTCTTTTCGGCTAAATGTCAATCTTATGGCTCATCTTATTCCATTACTTCATCGTACGGGCGTGGCGGGTGGTAACAGACCATTCGACATGAACAGCGCATGAACAAGCATGTTCTGCCCGTACGGGCCGCATACGCGTGCTGTCGAGACATGGCAAAAACGGCGGAATATGGGGAATGCAAGCCGATTTTCGTCCACAAGTTTGCGATTGGCCGGGGCTGGTTGTATAGTTGAGAAGTTGTGTGTTCTGCCATGCACTTCGTTGTGTGGTGTCGAACGCGCAGACTTGCAAGTCAATAGTAATTATAGGGAGTCCATTATGGCAGCTCGTTGCGCAGTGTGCGGCAAGGGACCGCAGACCGGTTTCACCGTTTCGCACTCACATATTCGCAATAAGCGCACCTTCCGCCCGAACCTGCAGCCGGTTCGCACCACCATCGACGGCGAGAACGTTCGCGTTCGCGTTTGCGTCAAGTGCATCAAGGCTGGCAAGGTTCAGCGCGTTGAAGCGTGAATCGCGAAATAACAGCTTGAAACCCCGGTAGACCAATGGTCACCGGGGTTTTGCTTTATCTTGATCCCGCCAGGGCTTTAAGCGTTCGGATTTCTCCACTCGATGGAGAAATCTTCCCGCGTACAGTGGCGTTTGCGTCCGTATTCCTCCAGTAGATGGAGGAATACTCCCATTGGTTGGCTGGTTTGCGTCCTGATTTCTCCAGCGACTGGAGCTTTTTGCCCGCTAAGGGGCTTGTGGACGGGGTGATTTCTCCAGTGGGTGGAGGTTTTTGCCCGCTGAGGGGCTGGTTTGCGTCCGTATTCCTCCAGCGAGTGGGGAATTTGGGCGGTTTGAGTCGTACCCAGTGGTAGAAGCCGCATCTGTCGGCATAACTGGGGAGAATGGTGCGTTATGAGCACCACACTGGAAACACCGATTTCATCAATCGAGAGCAACCGCCGCAGAGTCGGCGCGCTGAAATCGCTTGGTGTGGTGTCAGTTGGCGACGCCCTGACCTATTATCCGTTCCGCGTAACCGATCCGGTTCCCGCGCGCTCACTGCATGAAGCGAAAATCGGGGAGAAAATGGCGTTCGCCGCGCATGTGCTCGAAACGCGCGTTTCCCATGGCACGTCGAGGCTTCCGCCTGATCGCAACAGTCACGGACGACGATTTCGCAGCGCGTCGCAACACCCCAAAATCGTTGGCGTCGCTGGTCTTCTTTTCGTATCGCAAATCGTATGTTGACTGGGTGCAGCGCAAACTGCACGCGGGAGCGCTGCTCGTCGTCGCAGGCGAGCCAAGCGTGTACGACAATCGTCTGCAATTCACGCATCCCGACCTGCTCACCATCAATCCCGTGCAATCGCAGTCGGAAAACGGGGAATGGAACGACGGTTTCGGCGATCCTGCGAATCCGCCTCTCGGCAATCTGAAATACGATGCGCAAACGATCGACGAAGCGCTGAAACGAGTTTGCCGTCCACGACCGGTATATCATGCAACTTCGCGAATTTCCAGCGAACATATTCATGAATCGGTATTGAAATATATGGATGCGTTGCGCGGAGCCGAATATCTGGCAACGCAAAATGCAGGGAATTTCTTAGATAATCCTACGCAAGAAGGGGATTTTGATATTCCCCAAATTGATCGAGAAATACAGATTAAAGTACTCGGTAATGCTATTCCCGATATTATTCCGGAAGATTTTCGTGAGGAATATGGGCTTATGCATCGTGCTGAGGCATTCATGGCGATTCATGATCCGGTTGATCGCAAGAATTTCGATAACGCCTTGCAAACGTTGCGATATGAGGAAGCGCTGATCTGCCAGACCGCGCTCGTCAAATCACGCGATGCATCGCGCAAATCCAAGGCTACCGCATGCCCTGAAACGCGGTTGAAAGACGATTTCATCGCGTCGCTGCCATTCGCCCTTACGAACGGCCAACAGCAGGTCATCGCCGATATTTCCGCCGATATGGCGCACGATTACCCCATGCAACGATTGCTGCAAGGCGAGGTCGGTTCCGGTAAGACCGTGGTCGCGGTTGCTGCCATGATGCAGGCCGTCGGATCAGGCGGCCAGGCCGTGCTTGTAGCGCCAACGCAGGTTCTTGCCGAACAGCATTATGCGAGCATTTCCACAATGGTATCCAAACTGGGAAAAAGCGACGCAAATTCGAGTGATAATCAAAAAAATCTAGATGATGCCAATGCGCGACGAAGCAATAAACGGTCCGCGCAAAGTTCGAAAGATGGGGAATTCGACGCAAAAACAATTCACAATAATGCTGTGGATAAAGGTGTACAACTTGCAGACCTTCTTGATTTGGCCGCATCTGATGATGTGGAAACCGGATTTTCCGGCAAAGGAAACGATATATTTGGCACAAAAGATGGGGAGATTCCTGTATTTCTTCTCACGGGAAGTATGCGACTTGCCGAACGTTGTCGCGTGCTCGCAGCAGCCGCATCGGGCATGCCCTGTATCGTCGTGGCGACGCACGCCGCATTTTCCAAGAGTTTCCAGGCGCCGAACCTCACCTTGGCGGTGATCGACGAACAGCACCGCTTCGGTGTGGAACAGCGCGAATCGTTGAATTCCAAGGGTTCTACGGCGCCTCATCTGTTGGTCATGACGGCCACGCCGATTCCGCGCACCGCAGCCATGACCTGGTTCGGCGATCTCGACATTTCCTCGCTGACCGAACTTCCCGGCGGCCGCAAGCCGATTCGCACATTCGTAGTGCCGGAAGACAATGCGTCGTTGATGGGCGAAATGTTTGCCCTGATTCGCAAGCGCATCGACGCGGGGGAACGTGCCTACGTGGTCTGCCCGCGCATTGACGCCGATGCCGAAGATGCGGACGGCGCGCTGGCGGCGTCAGCGGCTTCAGGCTCGAAAACCGCAGGTTCGTCGGCCGCGGCTTTTGACGACGCCTACGATCTTGGCGAAGACGACGACCGGCGCGCACAACGCCCCCCGTTGCATTCCGTGGCGGAAATCGTGGAGCGTCTGCAATCGCTGCCGCAGTTCAAAGGCATTCGATTCGCCACGTTGACCGGGCGTGACGATGACACCACAAAATCGCAGGTCATGGCCGATTTTGAATCCGGCATAACACCGATTCTGGTGGCGACCACGGTGATCGAGGTCGGCGTGGACGTGGCGAAAGCCAGCTGCATCGTGATTTTCGATGCGGACCGGTATGGGCTTTCGCAATTGCACCAGTTGCGTGGGCGCGTCGGCCGAGGCGGCACCGATTCGGGGGCTTTCCTGATTTCGCGTGCGCCGCGGACAGTGATGCCGCCCGCCGTCTTGACGTGATTCAGGGCACGTTGGATGGTGCCGAAATAGCGCAGGCCGATTTGGAATTCCGCGGCGCCGGCGACGTGCTCGGCGACGCGCAATCTGGGCGGAAAGTCAGGTTTGAAGCTGCTTCGTGTGGTTAAGGATGTGAAGATTATTGAGCATGCGCGGGTTGAGGCTACGAGGCTTGTCGCTCAGGATCCTGATTTACTCGAACATGTGCAGTTGGCCGGGGCGGTGCTTGATTTCACGCGCGGCAATGAAACGTTCCTGACCAGTAATTAGTTTGGTGCGATTAATTAATCGCCTGGCACGCTAGAGTGGTGCGTATGCGCGTAATTTCAGGACGATTCAAAGGCGTTGCATTGACCACGCCGAAAGCGGGCACTCGACCGACCACCGATCGCACCAAAGAGGCGATTTTCTCGCATCTCGATTCATGGGGAGTGTTGGACGATGCCCGCGTGCTCGATTTGTTTGCAGGAACCGGCGCTTTGGGCATCGAAGCATTGAGCCGTGGCGCACGAGAGCTGGTGGCGGTGGAATCATCCGCTCCGGCGGCCGCATTGATCGCGCAGACGCTGACCGCGTTGAAACATAACCGTTCGTGGGAACATGGCATGAGTGCCCGCGTGGTGAAGGCGCGCGCGGAAAAATACGCGGCTTCAGCTTCGGCCGTTGAACCGTTCGACATGGTGTTCATCGACCGCCGTACGCCTTCGAAACGAATGATTGCAACCAGCTGCTCGCCGATCTTGCCAGCCGTGAACTGACTTCCAGCAACACGGTGATCATGCTGGAACGATCCACCCGTTCCGAAGAGCCCACGGCTCCAGAAAACTGGGAAATCACCGATCGGCGCGATTATGGCGAAACCGCCGTCTACTACATTGAACCCAGCGAGCCAATCTCAGATAACGGTCAGCAATAATCGCAAGAAAAAACTTGCGATTATTCCGCGTAAAAACAAGCGTTTAAAAAAGCTAGCAGTTTGCGCGGATGGGCGGCGGAAACCTCCCAACCGAGCGCCATCAAGGTCTTGCGATCGGCCTTGTCGAGCTTGGTGCAATCCAACGCTTCGATCAGGTCGGGACGCAACTCATTGGTTTTCTCGAGCGCCTCATCGCGGCGGAAACGATCCACTTTCGCATGATTGCCGGAAAGCAGCACGTCCGGAACCTTGATGCCACGCCATTCCGCGGGCTTCGTGTACTGGCGGTGCTCCAACAGCGCATTATCGCCCGTATACGATTCCTCAACAATCGAAGCGGCATTGCCCATAAAACCGGGCAGCAGCCGCGTGATCGCCTCCAACATGACCGAAACCGCAACCTCGCCGCCGTTCAACACGTAATCGCCGATCGAATATTCGCGCACGTCAATGCCTTGCGCGCGGTAATACTGCGGAATGCGCGCGTCATACCCTTCGTAACGGCCGCAGCCGAACAGCAGATGATCGGCATGGCTCAGTTCCGTCGCATCCTGTTGTGTGAACAGCGGGGCGGAAGGATTCGGAAAAATCAGCACAGGACCTGCGGAAGATGGTGCAATATCAGTTTTTTCGGAATTCTCAGGACCTGCGGAAGATTGTGCAGTGTCGGAATCTGCAGTATCGCAAGAATCGCCAGTATCGAAGGAATCCGCAGAATCCTCAATATTTTCCGTATTTTCGATTACCGCAGGCTCAAGCTGCAGCAGCTCGTCGAGGCATTCGCTCCACACTTCCGGCTTCATCACCATGCCTGCGCCACCGCCGACAGGAGTGTCGTCGACGGAATGATGTACGTCGTGCGTCCAGTCGCGCAGATTGTGCGCGGTAACCTCCACAAGCCCTTTCGACTGCGCTTTGCCGAGCAGACTGAGGTTCAGCACTTCAAAAATATTCCGGGAAAACAGACACGATATCGATCTTCATAATGTTCAGAATACCGGGATGCCTGCCAAGTGGCAGGAAACATAAAAAGTGGGCACTGGATTCCAATGCCCACTTGAATGGATATGTGATCGAAAGCGCGTAATCATGAATGCTTACGCAGGATCGCAAACGATCACAGTCCCGGAATAAGACCTCCAGGCGGATCGAGGGTCAGATAGCCCTCTTCGAGGTCGATGTCTGGCACGAGCTCGTCCACGAATGGCACAAGCGCGCTGTTCTCAACCACAGCGCCGTCGGCATCCTTCACCGGATTGGCGAGACGAATCTTCAGCAGCCATTGGGCCACTTCTATCACGTCAACGACTTTGCCGACCACCACGCCCGGTTCGAGACCAAGCATATTGTCTTCAGCCAGTCGCGCCTCAAGACCGATGAGGTCTTTCGGATACCACTCGTCGGCTTCAAGCATGTCTTCCGGATCGTCCGCCTCGCCATACAGCACAATGCCGTTGGCCGCTTCGGACTGGTCGCGGTTGTCAATGCCTTCGAACTTGATGATCCAACGGTTTTTTGAAGGTACGGGAGTTCTCCACCACATACTCTTCTTCGCCGTCTTTCGTGTACAACACAGCACCGGGAGCGAACCGGTATTCCGGTTCGTCCGTAAAGATCTGCACGGTGACTTCGCCTTTGAGCCCCTGCGCACGCCCGATACGACAGACCCTCAGCAGCTCGGGCTGTTGAGGGTCGTCAGAATGCATATCACGCACCACGCTAGGATCTCACCTGCGCACGTCCATGATGTCGACGCGCACCTTGTGGTCGGACAGTGCCTGCACCACGGCGCGAATCGCATTTGCCGTGCGTCCGCTGCGTCCGATGACGCGACCGATGTCTTCCGGGTTGACGCGCACGCGAATGAGTTCGCCACGCGCGTTCTCATGGGACTTCACCGAAACGTCGTCGGGAAAATCGACGATGTTCTTAATCAGATGTTCCACAGCCTGGGCGAGCATGATCACTCAGCTTCCGCAGCCGGCTCTTCAGCCGGAGCTTCCTCGGTAGCGGCGGCTTCGGCTTCAGCCTTGGCCTTGGCGTCAGCTTCGGACTTTGCAGCCTTCAGCTTCTGAGCCTGAGCCTCAACGGCCTCAACGCGAGCGGCGGCATCCGGGCCAGCTTCAACGGTCTTCAGGGTGCCTTCAGCACCGTCAAGGCCCTTGAACTTCTGCCAGTCACCGGTGATCTTCAGCAGGTTCAGCACCTGCTCGGTCGGCTGAGCGCCAACGCCGAGCCAGTACTGAGCGCGCTCGGAATCGATAACGATGGTCGAAGGCTGGGTGTTCGGATTGTAGGTACCGATCTCTTCGATGGCGCGGCCATCACGCTTGGTACGGGAATCCATGATCACCACGCGGTAGAACGCGTAGAACTTCTTACCCATGCGCTTCAGACGAATCTTGGTTGCCAAAATGGCTCTCCTTGTATAACTAGGGGTGTGCGTTTCGTTTTCTGTGTGGGGCACGGAATCCGAAACCCACATGTTCCTCACGTCACGCGATAGTTAGAGGGCCTCGCGCGCGCGAATAACTTACCAAGTATAACCGTGGGGTACGGACGGATGGGTCTTAGGATGTTTCCCGCTCTATGCGACTTTCCGAATCCGTGCAAAACCGGGAAGTCGTTTGTCTGATTCTGCGGAAACGGTCAATTATGCGGCGAATGTGATGCCTTGAATGACCGAATCGGCAGAATCGGACATTTGCTGGCATTCGTGAGATGTTTGCGTGGGTCTACATGGCGAAATCGTCGGAATCAGGCAGGCTGGCTACACTTGGAGGTTCCGAGTTTGCGTATGTCCGTTCGGAGTGAACGGTTTGCATAGGGGGGAGTTGCCTGAATGATTATCGCGCTTTGGATTGCGTTGATTATTTGCGTTGTATGGATTGCACTTGGCGAGATGCCGGCTGGTTGGGATGGCCATTTGCCGCTGCCGTACTTGATTGCGTTGATTCCGTTGCTGTGGATTCCGACGCTTGTGATCGCCGTCGCCGGTTTCGCGTTGCATGAGCCGGCGTCTCGGGGGAGTCGCTGCGGTGGTCTGTCTTGCGTCGCTGCTGCGCAAAATCGCATATTGGATGGAAAATCTTAATTCTCCCAATACTGCGCAGAGGGTTGCCGAAAAACTTGCGGAAAAGCGTGAAACATCTCGTGAAACAGGCAATGAAGCTGTTACGGAATCCGCGAAACATGGCCGTTTCCGTGTGATGACGCTGAACTGCCGATTTGGTCGCGCCAACGCTGCGGCAATCGTCAGTGCGGTCAAAAAACATGATATTGCAGTACTTGCATTGCAGGAATTGACGGACGATCTGGTTGCGCAATTGGACGCTTCGGGATTGTCTGATTTGCTTCCGTACCGTCAGTTGGGGGAGAGCAAGGGAACGGACAATGGCGGATTCAACGGTGTGTGGATTCGTATTGAACCAAGCGACATGTCTCCGGTCACTGCGGTGATTCCCGCGGCCGACGTGCCGGGCGTGTGCTTCCCGATCGATTCGATGCGCGGCATCACGTTTGTTTCGGCACATCCGAAGTCTCCGATGCGCGGATGCAGGGAATGGTCCGCCGGCATCATCGGTTTGGGGGAGTTGGCGACCACTCAGAAGCAGGGCGACATCACCGTTGTGTTGGGTGATTTGAATTCCGGTACCGATCATCCAAGCTTCCGCAAGCTGCTGAATGCGGGCTTCAAGGATGCGGCCTTGTGCGAGGCGAAGGGCCGTCATGCCACGTTCCCATCATGGCTGCCGTGGCCGCGCATCATTCTCGACCATGTGCTTTTCACCAAGGGATTGGACGCTTCCGACGTGAGTTCGTTCTGCGTTGAAGGTAGCGATCATCTTGCGCTTGCTGCCACGTTGACGTTGAAGTAGTTGATGGCGATTATAAGGTAGTCGATTCAGCTGAAAACAGCTGATTGGAGTACGCAAAAAGGGGATGCGATTCGTCTTGAACCACATCCCCCTTTTTATACGTTACCGTTTTTCGCGTCGCTTGCTTTAGTGCAGCAAGCCGGACAGTCCGCCGCCAAAGTTCGGCGGCAGCTCACCGGCATCGCCCATCAAGTCTTGCAATCCGGCGGGAAGTGCAGGATTCTGCGGCTTCTTGGCAAAAGCGGAACCGCCGGAAGACTTACCGTCGGAGTTCTTGCCGGCAAGCTTGTCGCGCAATGCCTTCTCTTCAGCCTCGCGCTTCATCGGATTGCCGGACTTACCGCCCTTCTTCTTGCCCTTCTTGCCTTTACCCTTGCCTTTGCCCCCGCCCATGGCAGGGCCGCCAAAGCCAGGCATGCCAGCGCCGGCCTTGTTGCTCATACGCTTCATCATCTTCGCGGCCTGCTCGAAACGCTGCAACAGCGCGTTCACCTGCGAAACGGTCACGCCGGAACCGTAAGCGATACGAGCTCGACGAGAACCGTCAATAATCGAAGGATCACGACGTTCCGCAGGAGTCATCGAACGAATAATGGCCTCAGTACGATCGATTTCCCTCTCGTCGAACTGCTCAAGTTCTTTACGATGCGCGGCCATACCCGGAATCATGCCAAGCAGATTCTTCATCGGACCAAGCTTGCGCACCTGCTGCAGCTGATCGAGGAAATCATCCAAACCAAAGGAACCATCGGAAATCTTGATGGCGGCCTTACGAGCCTCTTCCTCGTCGAACTGCTTCTGCGCCTGCTCGATCAGGGTAAGAATATCGCCCATATCGAGAATGCGGGAAGCCATACGATCCGGGTGGAAAACCTCGAAATCCTTCAGACCTTCGCCAGTGGAAGCGAACAGAATCGGCTTGCCGGTAACGGAGGCGACCGAAAGCGCGGCACCGCCACGGGCGTCGCCATCAAGCTTCGAAAGCACCACGCCGGTGAAGTCCACGCCCTCATCGAACGCCTTCGCCGTCTGCACGGCATCCTGACCGATCATCGCGTCGATTACGAACAGGATTTCGTTCGGCTGCACGGCGTCGCGAATATCGCGAGCCTGCTTCATGAGCTCTTCGTCAACGCCGAGACGGCCTGCGGTATCGATGATGACCGTGTCGTACAGCTTCTGCTTGGCCAGCGCAACAGCGTCACGCGCCACCTTCACCGGATCGCCGGTGGTCAGACCCGGGGAAGCAACGGCTTCGCCACCGTCGGACTGCACGCCCTTTTCCGGAGCGTACACGGGCACGCCTGCACGTTCGCCAACCACCTGCAGCTGCGTCACTGCGTTCGGACGCTGCAAATCGGCCGCGACCAACAGCGGAGTGTGGCCGGAATCCTTCAGCCAGTAGCCGAGTTTGCCTGCGAGGGTGGTTTTACCAGCACCCTGAAGACCGGCGAGCATGATGACGGTCGGCGGATTCTTCGCAAAATTCAGCGGTCGGTCAACGCCAGCGCCAAGCACGGCCGTCAACTCTTCGTTGACGATCTTCACGACCTGCTGGGCCGGATTCAGCGCCTGGGAAACCTCGGTGCCGAGCGCACGCTCGCGGATTCGGCCGGTGAAGGAACGCACCACGTCGAGCGCCACGTCGGCGTCGAGCAGCGCGCGGCGGATTTCGCGGATCGTACCATCGATATCAGCCTCGGAAAGCTTGCCTTTGCTCTTCAGATGCTTGAACGCATTCGAGAGCCTATCTGTCAAAGAACTAAATGCTGCCATAATGTCCCTCAGTCTAGCCGTCCCGCGGGAAATTTCGCATTCCAATTAATGGTGTTGATGATGTTCGGTTGATATTCGGTGAGATGCTTGATGCTATTTGCATGAGAAATGACAATCCCGTCTCTTCCAATAGGAGAAGACGGGATTATTGCTTATTAAGAGCGCTGCGGATTATTTGAGGGTCCAGGTGGGACCTTGGGGAGTGTCTTCGATGGCGATTCCGGCTGCGCCCAAGGCATCACGAATGGCGTCGGCGCGGGCGAAATCCTTGGCCTTGCGGGCTTCGGCACGCTCCTCCAACTGTTCGGAAACCAAACGGTCAAGCGCAGTATGCTCAGCGGAATCGGCACCGGCTCCGGCGGCGCCGCCGGCCGCACCCTCGCTTACCCACGGTTCCGCCAACGGATCCAAACCAAGCGTATCGAGCATCGCACGCACATTCACCAAAACAGCGCGAACTTCATCCTTCGCAACATCCGAATCAACACGATCGGCAAGCTTCGAAAGCAACGTGTTGCCAGAACGAATCGCCGTGAAAATCGCAGCGGAGGCGCCGGAAACATTAATATCGTCATTCATTGCGGCGACGAAATCAGCCGGCAGCTCATCGGCGGAAACCGAAACGATCTCCTCACGGGACGGCTGCCCGCCAACGGCGGCACCGGCACGTTCGATGAAATTCGACACACGATCGTACGCGGACTGAGCCTCGGTCAACGTCTGATCCGACCATTCCAACATGGAACGATACTGCACGGAACCAAGCGCGTAACGCACCACCCAAGCGGAATTTTCCGCCAAAACCGCCGGCACGGACAAGCCGTTGCCCAGCGACTTCGACATCTTCTCACCCTTGGCGGTAACCCATGCGGAATGCATCCAACGAGCCGCCGAATCGTAACCGGCGGCACGAGTCTGCGCCATTTCGTTCTCATGGTGCGGGAAACGCAAGTCCAGCCCGCCGCCATGAATGTCGAACATATCCTTCAAATAGCGGTGGCTCATCGCCGAGCATTCAATATGCCAACCCGGGCGACCCGTGCCGAACGGAGTATTCCAACGCGCGTCAAGCGGATCGGAATCCTTCGGAGCCTTCCACAATGCGAAATCACGCGGATCATGCTTGTCTTCCGACATGTCCGCAGGATCAACCGGATTGTACTTGTCGTTGCCCGTATTGTCGACAGACGGACCCATGGCATCGGCCACCTCGGAAGCGGCATCGGCCACAGCGGTCTGCTTCTGATGCGTCAACTCGCCATAATGAGGCCAGCTGGCAACGTCGAAATACACGTTGCCGGTCGGATTGCCGTTCTCATCAGTCACCACGTAGCCGTGGCCATTGTCGATGATCTGCTTGATCAGATCGATCATGTCGATCATGTGGCCGGTCGCACGCGGCTCATACGTAGGCGGCTCAACACCCAACGTGTTGTAAGCCTCAGTGAATTCGCGCTCGTAAATGTACGCGCGCTTCCACCACTGCTGACCGGCGGCCGCAGCCTTATCGAGAATCTTGTCGTCGATATCGGTGACATTGCGCACGAACGTGACCTTGTAGCCCAAACGCTCGAACCAGCGACGCACCACGTCAAACGCGACAGCCGCACGAATATGGCCGATATGCGGCGAGCTCTGCACGGTGGCGCCACACACGTACATGCCGACCTGACCAGGCTTGATCGGCGTGAAATTCGACACGGCGTGCGATGCGGTGTCGTACAGCTTCAGATCGGCAGCGGCGCTCGCCACTGCGTCAACTGCGGTTGCGACGCTAGAAATGTTGATATTCTGCGGTTCTTGCGTGTTCGTCATAACCACGAGAGTATTGCCAGAATCGGACATGCATGCGAGATGAAAATGAACGGCAAAACGGTTTTTGTTGGATTTGTGAACATCGTTTACGTAGGTGATGCAACAATAGAATGTATGACGCAATCGCAGGTGCTGATTTTGCAACACGTTCCGTGGGAGAGACCGGGACGCATTTTAGACAGTCTGGATGATTTGGGACTGCAGTATCAAATCATCAATGTCGCCAAGCAGAAGAAACCGGATTTGCCTGATTTTGGCGAGGTTTCCGGCGTGGTGATCATGGGCGGCCCGATGGGTGCGCTCGACTACGACAAGTATCCGGGATTAAAGGCCGAGGCCAAGCTCGCGCGGGCTGCGGTCAGCGTTGGCAAGCCGGTGTTGGGCGTGTGCCTGGGACATCAGATCATCGCCACCGCGCTGGGGGCGAAGCTGAAGTCGGGAGAGGCGCCGGAAATCGGTTTTGCGCCGATTAAATGCATCGACAAGCATGATTATTTCTCGATGTGGAACAAAACCGTGGATGTGCTGCACTGGCATAACGACGTGGTGTCGTTGCCGGAGGGCGCGCAGCCATTGGCGCGATCCGCGAAGACCAAGGTGCAGGCGTTCCGTTTTGGTTCCGCTCTGGGCATGCAGTTCCACTTGGAGGTTACCCCTACTCTGTTGGAGGAGTGGCTTGACGAGTCAAGCATGGTCAAGGATCTCAAGGCTGCCGGCGGGTCGAAATCGCAGTTGCGCGAGGCGTTCGCCGAATATAATCCGCAGTTGCAGCCGCTTGCGGATCAGGTGTTTTCGAGTTTTGCCGCTCGTTGTAATTCGTATGGGCAGAATTTGGCTCAGGCGCAGCAGGCTGATCGCCGAGTTGCGTGCGGCTCCGATTGCTGCGTAGCGCTGGTGGCGATTCGCAAGTTGCGGCATTGCCTGCAGGTTTGGGAGATGTTCCCGCTACATTGGTGACTTATGCCGACTTATGATTTGGGACTTGAACACGTTTCGCTTGCTTTTGCGACCAAGAATATTTTCAACGATGTAACGCAGGGTGTTTTTGAAGGCGACCGCATCGGCATCGTCGGTAAGAACGGCGACGGCAAGTCCACGTTGCTGCATTTGTTCAAAGGCACGCAGGAGCCGGATTCCGGTCGCGTGACCATTCGCGGCGGGCTTACGTTCGGCATGCTCGACCAGCGTGACCCGCTCGACGACAACGCCACCGTGCGCGAAGCTGCGCTCGAAGGCCGTGAAGACTACGAATGGGCTGCGGAAACCAAGTCGCGCGAAATCGTCGAAGCATTGCTTGGCGGCATCAGCTTGGAAGCGAAAATCGGTTCGCTTTCCGGCGGTCAGCGTCGCCGCGCCGATTTGGCACGCCTGTTGCTCAAGGATTGGGATATTCTCGCACTCGACGAGCCTACAAACCATTTGGATGTGGTGACCATTCACTGGCTGGCGGAACATTTGAAGAACCGTTGGCCGGCCGGATCCGGCGCGCTGCTGCTCGTCACCCATGACCGTTGGTTCCTCGACGAAGTGTGCGAATCCATGTGGGAGGTGCATGACGGCGAAATCGAGCCGTTTGAAGGCGGCTATTCCGCATACATGCTGCAGCGCGTGGAACGCGATCGCCAAGCCGACGTGCGTGAAACGAAACGTCGCAATCTGGCTCGTAAGGAACTTGCCTGGCTTACCCGCGGTGCCCGCGCCCGTTCCACCAAGCAGAAATTCCATGTGAAGGCCGCGCGTGAGCTCATCGCCGACGTGCCTCCGGTGCGCAATACGCTGGAATTGAAGCAAATGGCCACATCCCGCTTGGGCAAGCAGGTGGTTGACCTGATCGACGTGACGCAGATTTTCGAACATGTGCAAGGCGAGGCCGATATCGATCCTGACGTTGCCGACATGGAAGCGTCGGCGTCGCGCGTCGATGTGGTGCCGGCCATGTATGCCGAGCCGCAAGTGCATGGTTCCGTGGAAGTTGCCGTCGACGATCTGACTGATCCGCGATTGGTGGATGCCGGTGTTGCAGCGGCGCAAGTTGCTGCAGCTGCGAAAGAATCGCAAGAAATTCAGGAATCGCAAGAAAATAATACTGATGATTCTGCAGAAGAAATTACTTCTGCAGCGCAAAAAATTACTGTTACCGGTCGTAAGATTCTTGACGACGTGACATGGCTGATCGGGCCGGGCGATCGTTTCGGCATCGTCGGCGCGAACGGTGCCGGAAAATCGACGTTATTGAAGATTCTTGACGGCACGATCACCCCCACTGTAGGTCATGTGAATATCGGCAAAACCGTGAAATTCGCGGTGCTTTCACAGCGTCTCGACGAATTGGAGAAGCTCGGTAAATACAAGATCAAGGAAGTGCTGAGCCGTTACAAGCCGAGCTATATCGTGGACGGCAAGGAAACCACGCCGGGGCAGATGATGGAGCGTCTCGGATTCGAGTCGGCGCAGCTGATGACGCCGATCAAGGACCTATCGGGTGGTCAGAAGCGTCGTATGCAGTTGCTGCTGATCCTACTGGACGAGCCGAACGTGCTCATCATGGATGAGCCCGGCAATGATCTCGACACCGACATGCTCGCCGTGATGGAGGATCTGCTCGACACTTGGCCGGGAACTCTGATCGTCGTCTCCCATGACCGGTATCTGCTCGAACGCGTCACCGATCAGCAGTTCGCGCTGATCGGCGGCAAGGTGCGCCACCTGCCCGGTGGCGTGCAGGATTATCTGGACGATGACTGAGGCCATCAAGAACGGCAAGGATCCGTTCGCCGACGAGAAGTCCGGCAAGAACTGCAAAACGCGGAAGAATGGCGATGCTGGCGATTCCGCTACGACCGCGCCTTCCGTAGGTGGCGCAGCTTCCTCACCTTCCACTGGCGATTCGTCGTCGGCTTCCACGCCGAAGCTCACCGGCAAGGCGTTCCACGACGCGTCGAAGCGCGTTTCCGCCATCGAGCGCAAGCTGGCCAAGCTGGAGGAGCATCCGGAGAAGTTCACCATGCTCACCGGCGACCGTCCGACCGGCCGTCTGCACCTCGGCCACTACTTCGGCTCCATCCGCGAGCGCGTGGCCATGCAGAACCGTGGTGTGAACTCGAACATCATCATCGCCGACTACCAGTGATCACCGACCGCGACACCACCGAGCACATCGAGGACAATGTGCTCAACCTGGTGCTCGACTACATGGCCGCCGGCATCGACCCGAACAAGACCATGATCTTTACCCATTCCGCCGTTCCGGCCGAGAACCAGCTCATGCTGCCGTTCCTATCCCTGGTCACGGAGGCCGAGCTGCACCGCAACCCGACCGTGAAGTCCGAAATGGAGGCTTCCGGCCATGCGCTGACCGGCCTGCTGCTCACCTACCCGGTGCATCAGGCCTGCGACATCCTGTTCTGCAAGGCCAACGTGGTGCCGATCGGCAAGGACAACCTGCCGCATGTCGAGATCACGCGCACCATCGCACGCCGCTTCAACGAGCGCTACGCGAAGAAGAACCCGGTGTTCCCGGAGCCGAGCGCCATCCTGTCCGAAGCGCCGGAG
>ENA-OQJI01000155-OQJI01000155.1-human-gut-metagenome-genome-assembly--contig:-NODE-155-length-15937-cov-2.026312_pt1 | contig 15937 bp, 9 predicted proteins | sample MGYA00242602_ERZ504768 | MGnify/ENA primary metagenome ERZ504768 (study PRJEB26092, sample SAMD00036368) | human gut metagenome | host: Homo sapiens | study: EMG produced TPA metagenomics assembly of...
CTGAGTGCCGACCAGCGGGTTTACATAATCTGCATAGTTGGTTGCTTTGGCAAGCTCAAAAAGCCTGCCAGAAAAATAAGTAATGACAGTTTTTTCATGGCTTATCTTATAATCAAAATATTTACTTTGTCAATTTAACAGGAGCAACTCCTTCAAAAGTAATCTTCACAGGTTTAATGTAACCATTCTCATCGAACTCCATCTTATCAATGCAAACTTGACGTTCATTAATACGGTTACAGTCCAAAGGACGACGATGATATACGATATAATATTCATCCTTACCCGGGATTTGTATGACAGAATGGTGTCCGGCTCCGGTAGCTACTTGTGGATCTTGCTGAAGGATTTTTCCAATTCTTTTAAATGGTCCCATTGGAGAATCGGCAATAGCATAAGCAACACTGTAATCAGGACCTCCCCATCCTCCTTCTGACCACATAAAATAATATTTGCCATTTCTTTTCAACATAAACGGTCCTTCCACATATTGTTCAGGCGTAACTTCACGATACATTGTTCCATCCTGAAAAGGCTCCAGACCTAATAAATCAGAGCGAAGCTTCACGACATTACAATGTTTCCAGCCGCCATAATACATGTAATAACTACCATCATCATCACGAAAAACAAACTGGTCAATAGGCTGAGCACCATTTATGATTTTATCAATCAGTGGCTTTCCTAAAGCATCTTTATACGGTCCGGCCGGAGAATCCGAAACAGCTACACCTATACCTCCTTTTTGCTTCTCGTTCTGTATATCATTTGCACCAAAAAACAAATAATATTTCCCGTTAGCCTGAATTACCGATGGAGCCCAGAGAGCATATTTTGCCCATTTTACATTTTTTATCGACAAGACTTCCGGATGCTTAACCCAATGAACCAGATCCTTGGAAGAAAAAGCATCAAAATGCGTCTGAAGATTATACTCCTGATTGATTGCATCTGTCTCTCGTTTTAAATCCTGACCGTATTTTTCAACATCTTCACCATATAGTAAAGAAAGAGTAGGATATACCCAGAATGTATCTCCATATATAATACCTTCCGGATCGGCATACCAGCCAGCAAATATCGGATTTCCGTTTTTTCTTATCTCCCTTATTTTGTGATGATACTATACCTGGCAAACATAAAAACAGTACAGCAGCGTAAAAAAATCGTTTTAAAATCATAGATTATCCAATCATACTTTATAAATTATACATGCCTGATTAAAAAACAGGACTATCATGACTATCTGAAGGAATACTATTTTCTACCTCAGGCCAACCATCTTTCCATTGTAACGGATCGAGCATCAATACCCGACCTTCAGGATCGGCAACTTTTACAGCATGATAAAACAGCCAGTCCTGTCCTTTTTTATCAGTTATAACCTCTGAATTGTGCCCCGTTCCAACAAAATTAGTACTACCCTTGATTAATATTTCGTGCTGATTGTCAAGCATTGACCGGCCTTCTTTATTCCAATAGGGTCCCATCAAAGACTCAGACCTTCCAACTACCGTCGTATAAGTACTTTTCAACCCCTCGCAACAACGACCGATTGAAGCAAACAAATAATAATATTTTCCCCTTTTATGGATATAAGTACCTTCGTACGCATCACCTGCAACTCGTAACGGGCGGGTATTTTCTTTCAAAGACAATCCATCATCCGATAACTCTACAGCATAAATTCCATGAAAACTTCCAAAAAAAACAAGTATTTTTTGCCTCCATCTTCTATGTAAAAAGGATCGATACTATTTCTGACTCCTATTTCATTACTTCGAAAAAGCATCCCATGATCTTCGAACGGTCCTTGAGGAGAATCAGAAGTAGCAACTCCAATTCCACAAGTCCACTCGCCACCCCATGTAGACATTGAGTAATACAAGACATATTTTCCATCAATCAGATTGATATCGGGTGCCCAAAGGCTTCCATTTGGTACAAAATGCGGACGTGTATTATCAGTGAAGGCAGTTCCCTGAAAACTCCAGTCGACTAAGTTTGTAGAACGATAAATCGGCAGATTACGGATATTCTCCGTAGCATAAAGCCAGAAAGTTCCATCAGAGGCACGAATTACGGTAGGATCAGGCAAACTTTCATCTATTATCGGATTGTGATATCTATTTTGTGCCACTCCCCCATATGCCACAAAAGACAAAACAATAGATGCCCATATTTTTGTTTTCATAATAATAAAATTATAAAATAAGGATCAACAGCATAAAAAGAGATATTTACACTCCTTTTATGCTGTTGTATTAACAACTCTTTTACAAAGATGAGGAAAAGAAACGAGCCTGACACGCAAAAATTATTCAGAAAAGAAAAAAATCTAACCTTTCATTGAAAATTTTATTACATGTCACTTTTAAAGCAATAGTTTCCAGAGCCTAATTCAATTATCCAATTATCCCCTTCACACTGTATACTATGAGCTTTTGCCATTTCTGGTTTTTCGGGATGTAGAGATAAAGGAATATACAATGTTGCAGAACAGTTAGCAGGAATAGTTACATTCCACGAAAAACGTCCTTCAGTTCGAGTCCAGTTGCTAACAATTTTACCAGATACAGACTGATAAGAAGCATTGACATAGTCCAGTCCGTCCGGGAAACATGGCTTCATCTCAATATGACGGAATCCAACAGATTCTTTTGAATTTTTTATGCCTGCAAGGTTTTCATAATACCATATCAGCAAGTCACCTAGAAGCATAACATGATTGGCCGAGTTCATATCAGGTGCTGCTGTGTCTCCATTCCATAATTCCCAAATTGTAGTGGCTCCTTTTTCAATCATATATCCCCAGCTAGGATAGTCTGTATTAGTCACAATTTTATAAGCAAGATCTTCTCGACCATGTTCTGTCAGTCCCCTCATTAAATGCTGTATTCCTACAACTCCTGTGCTGACATGCCCTTTACAATCTTTTTCAGTTTTTTCGACGACATTACTAAAAACACGTTTTTCGTAACCATCCGGTACTAACCCATAACGAAGAGACAACAAATTTCCCGTAACTGAATTATTTCCATACTGGGCAGTTTCATAATTGAAAAAGCGTTTATTATATGCTTTCTTCAAGGCCTCAGCATGTGTCTTATAATTGTCAATATCTTCCGAATGACCTGATATCCGAGCAAAATCAATCATTTTATACAACAATCCATAAAATGTAGTACTACCTAAAATCGCCCATCAGTTTTTCTCATCGGATCTTGAGAGTGAATCAATTCCGGAGCTTCTGGAGGCATACACCAGTCGCCCCACTCATCACGAACCACAAGTCCGTCTTTCATTGAGTTCTTGTAAATATACTCTACCCAGCGCTTCATCGAATCATAATGTTTTACGATAGCAGTAGCATCTCCATAATGACGATACAGCATTTCGGCTGCTAAGATATAAACAGACGGCCATGTCACATCTCCTGCATAAATAGTCCAAAAACGAGGAGATACGGCTGAAATTACACCATCCTCACGTTGGGATTCTTCTATGTCCTGCAACCATTTGCGGTATAACAACGCATTATCAAATACAAAACTTTCTCCCCAGCAGCCGGTTGCACGATCACCAAGCCATCCATGGCGTTCATCCCGTTGAGGACAGTCTGTCGGCATATTATGATAGTTTCCTCTAATGCCCCAATAAGCATTTTTGAAAATCTGATTGATAATAAAATCTGAAGTTTCGAAATGTCCTGTCTGCTGCATTCTGTCATACATAACCTCACCAACAAAATCTTTGATATCAAGATCTCCTTCAACACCATCGATTTCAACATAGCGGAAACCATGATAAACAAAAACTGGTGCCCAAGAAAAATAGCCATCAACAGAAGGAGTAAAAATATCGGTAGCTTTCGCCGAACGTAAATTAGCTACATACAATGTACTATCAGGATTAATGATTTCAGCAAAACGCATAACAACTTTTTGCCCTGCTTTTCCTTTAAAAGATGCTTTCAGTCTGCCTACCATATTCTGTCCCATATCTATCAAGACTTTTCCTGATGCCAGTCGGGTAACCGATGACGGATGAATGCGTTCCATAATGGCAACTGACGGAGATGGCTGGGCTAACAATCGTTTGCATGGAACGGACATTATATCCACGTTCTTCCATGTAGAATCATCATATCCGCCCAAGTTCCACCCGGGCAATTCTTTCTTCATATCATACTCTTCTCCATCGAACTCATTATTTGCGACAATAGGTCCTTTCGATGTAACTTTCCAGGTTTCATCCGAAGCTATGATTTTCTTGCTACCATCAGTGTATTCTATTTCTAGTTGCGCCAATAAACGAGGCAGACCAAATCCTTCCATTCCACTTCCTCTCACCCAAAAATATCGTCCATTACCGAGGATAACTCCTAAGGCATTATCCCCTTCCTGCAATAAATCAGTAACATCATATGTATTATAATATACTGTTTCAGAATAAAATGTAATGGAAGGAGTAAGTAAATCTTCACTCACACTTTTCCCATTCAGAAAAGCCTGATAATATCCTAATCCACTAATATAAAGCGTTGCACGATCGATATGAGACGAAGCCTGAAAGTCTTTTCGCAAATATCTGGCAGCCAACCGTGTATGAAGTTCCGTCTGTGACTCTCCTGAATTTGACATTGCATTTTCACCAATCCATTTAGCATGCCAGTCTTCGGCATGCAACATTCCAGTAGAAAATCGTTGAATCGCACTCCAACTACTCATTCCATGATTTGTCTGCACACGAACTCTCCAATAATATTCTTCGCATGACTGCATTGGCAATCCTTCATACTCAATCTGCATTTTATCCGATTGAACCAAACCTGATTTCCAAATAAGATTATCACCACGTTTAAGGTCACGCAAATCAGCAGCTAACTGAATTTCGTACCCCATTTGTTTTACATCTTTTACATCAGATGCCAGCTGCCATGAAAAATGAGGATTTTTAAGATCTATTCCTAAAGGATTCTCCTGCATTTCAACTCGAGGGTATACCACCGATACCTTTTTGGCCATACATAAAGAACAGCCCACAAACAAGAATAAAAACAGTATTTGAAATTTCTTCTTCATAAATATTATCGAAATATCAAGATTAACAATACATTATAATGAAAAAAGTATTTTTCAAACAATAAAGTCTGTATAAACTCCATGATAAGTTATCAAAACAGAATTTATACAGACTTTTTTTAAGAATAACAGATGAGATTATTTTACCAACATTTTATCCATCAGGACTTTCATCCAGTATCCACCTATTACAGAACGAGCACGGAATCCTACCCATTCTCCGCTATCTGTATGATGCCAGTCACTGATAGGAACACGAGAAGGAGTTTCATTGATATATTTATACAAAGGATCTACAAACTTCTGGAAAGTTTCCATATCAGAAGCCATTGCAGCAGTCCACATAATCCAGTCGGACTTAGTATATTCCTTACGGCTATCCAAAGGCAGACCAAAAGCATTTTGTTTTGTCAGATAATAGTTGATTTCCTTATCGATAACACCTGGGAAAATATTCAATCCCCACATTTTATCCCAAACCATATTATATTTCTGACTCCAAGTATTAGCACGGTCGAAAGCTAAACGGTAATGATCGTTTTCTCCTGCCATTTCCATCCATTTCTGAGCCATCTTCTTTGCTTTTGCTGCATACTCGTCTGCCACATTATTCAGGCCCAGCATCTTAGCCATTTCACTATATCCGGCAACTCCCATAATAGCTTTTACAGAAAGATTGGCATTATGTGCCCAATGTCCTGCAAAGTCATCTGTACAAAGCTGGTTTTCCGGATCCTGACCATATTCAACCAAATAATCAGTCCAGATAGTAAGTAAATCCCAGTACTTTTTAGCATAATTTGCGTTACCTTCAGCTTTAGCTATAGCAGCAGCCAGAATAACCATATTACCACCTTCTTCTATCGGCATATCACCTCCGTAAACCTGACCATTAGCAATAGGATAAGTTCCTAAATCATGAGCAGGGAAAGGTTTATTCCATCTGCCAGTTGCACTATATTCGAAAATACTTGTCATCATTGCTTTTTGCAAATCAGGATTATAAGCAAGGAACAAAGGAGCAGAAGGATATGTTAAATCTACAGTATTAATACATCCATTACTGTTGTTTTCTTTAGAGAAGAACATTAAATTACCTTCTTTGTCTGTAAACAATTTATGAGCAGCCATTACCTGACGATATGAAGCAGCACAAATTTCAGCATATTTTTTACCTCCAGCTTTCTCTGCATCTTTCATGATCATAGCATCAAAATCACGGCAACGTTCCATTACATTCTGATAATTTTGTTTTGCACGTTCAAACGCATCAAAAATAGAAACCTTGCCATCATGTTTCCAATATGCCATACGACGTTCATACATGTATTCGATTGAATATACGTCATCGTATCCGATCATCATGAAGCCACTCTTTCCTGTAGATGAAACATTTCCCAGATCTTCAGAATAAGCCATAGCCGGCATTTCATCGGCATTACGCGTAACTACCTCATTTTGTCCAGGCATCAATTCACCTTTACTTGCAAAAACAGCCTTCATGTCGACATAGTCGCCCAAACTCACAGAAGTATTGGCACCATTATTACCTGCCAAATAAGCATATCCCCAGTCTATGCAAATCAAATCGCCTTTACGACCTGTAATAGGCTGATCGATGCTACCAGCCTGCACATAACTGATTCCGTTTTTCTTAATAACTTGTGCTCTGGTTGGCTGAGTCATCTCATTAATAGTAAGCTGTGGAGTTGTCTCAATATAAACTTGAACATCATGATTTTTCTTATCAGTAGATGTAGCTTGATAAGAGATATAGTTGATAGGAGTAGAAATCAAATCAAGATCATCAATCAACATAGGAGCAGTAAATACAACATCCAGCTCTACCGGTCCACATGTAAAAGTATAATAAGTCTGAGTTGGCAATACGTCTACCGACTTTTGTATAGCGATATTTTCAAATCCGGCTGTTTCTTTATTAGTTGTATATAATCCAAAATCGACATACGCTCCTCCGGTTGTATTATGGCAATGTGCAGCGATGACATTCTTTCCTTCGCGCATTTTAGCACGTACCTTGTCTGATAATTCCAAAACAACATTATTCTTCCATGAATAATCGGTAGCAACCAGTTTTTCTCCATTGAGATACAATTCAAAGACATCATCGTGTGAGTATTTAAGATAAATAGGAGTATCTGCTGGAACATCATTCAAATTAAACTCACGACGTACCCAAATATCTTTCGTATTCCAGCTTGTTCGTACAACAGGCATGTCATTTGTACCGAAAGCTCCCTTTCCTTTTTTCCAGCCTTCGGCATTATAATTCACAGCTGTCCATTCACCTTGAGGTGCATCAAAAGTATAATTACCTTCCCATTCTTCACTTCCGGCCATAGGCAATAAAGATTCAAGTGCCTGTTTTCCCATGAAACGATACACTTTTCCATCTACACGCACAGCACCAATAAGTGATTTTTCATCATTAGTCCAATGTCTGGTTGTACCTTCATTTAACTTATCATAAGGCGACCAAATAGAAAGATAAGGATCAGAAGTTATTAAAGGCACAGAAGGAAGTCTTAAATCTGTTTTTTGTACAGGAGTAAATAAATCTGTTGCCTGAAGCTGGGCAAACAGCCCCATAGCAAACAAGGTTGTAGCTGTAAGTTTCTTCATTGTTTTTACTTATTTTGGTATTAAATTAATTAATGTTCTTGTTTCTAAAAAAACAACCGATTGAATCCACAACCGATTCAAAGTCATTTTGTAAATCTTTCAATCCTATGATGCAAAAGTATGCCGTAATGATAAAAAATAGCGGAAATAATTGTTCAAAAAATAGAATTTACAGTTCAAAACAATTAAATCCGCTATTAAAAAAATTATTTATATGATGATAATGAAAACTTTACCATTCAATAGCTTGATCCTCATCAGGAATCTGAGTATTAATCTTACGTTCAAGAGTCATTGTTCCTTTTACATGATATGGGATTTCTCTACCCTCAACAGATGTATAATCGACAAATGTATATTCAATATTAAATATTACATATCTGTGTTTCAAATAAGGAAGTTCTTCATCCATAATCTCTGCAATGGTATATGCTGCCTGGTCTTTCTTTAACTGCTCTAATTTCAGGTTTTCATTTTTAGTAGACAGTTCAACCATTTTTGTTTCAGGATTAAAGTAAAAGTTTACCTTATAATCTTCACGATTTATCAAATCCTCTTCCATAGCACCGGCATAAAAGAAAATAGTATTTTCATCTACCACCTGTCCTGTTCGGGTATTTCTCACAATCGGATTGGCTTGATCGTAACTACCATCTTCATTCGAAATAAATGTTTGCAAAGTAGTTGTACTATATGTACCAGAATAATCGTTAAACGGCTTAATATTCAACAAAGCCTTGGCATAATTCTTACGAGGATGACCAAGATATGTTCCCGGCTCATCTACAACGGTCAGAGGAAGAACCCAGCTTCTAACCATATTAATTCCCGTAAGGTCAAAATCAATAGGCAATGTAGTAACAGAAACTCCCTGCGGTACATTTACTGTACCAGGAAAATTATAATGCTCAGGTGTAAGCTGTAAGAAATATAAATCTTCACGGCCAAAACGTTCATTATTCAAGATTCCCAATGTATCATTATCTACTTCTACCTTCACATTCAAATCTTTCTCATTAAAGGTTGAACCACTTATGATAACCGGAAGCTGATAGGTAACCTTTCCATCTTTCTTATAGCGAATATAAATATCAGTTACGCCATTAGAACCAATGGGGGCCTTAAACGATACATACTGCTCGTACTGTTCATCTTCCCATTCATTATTGCAGGAAACCCAACAAAATGAAACAAGCAATAGAATAATATAAGAATATATCTTTTTCATTATTTTTCTGTTTATAGTTAATTAATCATTATATGTCCATCCTGGATTCTGAGTCAATAAACGGTTACGTTTTAATTCACTATGACTAATAGGCCAGAAATACATTTTCCGTGAAAAGTTAGTAGGCAACGAAGGTACCACTACCGGAATATGGAACAAATCTTTATACTGCTCTGTCATCAACGTATTGCAGCCATAAATAGGTTGAGATTCTTCTTTTTCTGCATCTTTCCATCGGCGCAAATCATAATATCTATGTCCTTCTCCCATCAGCTCAATCATACGTTCCCGTTTAATTTTTTCCCGGAACAAATCTTTACTTGCATATTCGGCAGCTGTATAGTCCGGAATACCAGCACGGCAACGGATAGGACGAATACCTTTTTTCATTTCATTTATATCACGCTTTATGGTATAAGTCTTGCTTCCATCCCATGACTCTATATTATGTGACCCATCAAGCTCATTTAAAGCCTCAGCATAAATCAATAATATTTCAGCATAGCGAATAGCAGGTTCCGCTTTTCGACGTATTCTACCCATATCTCTATTTTCATGAGTGTCATAAGGGTGTACAAACTTTTTAACGCCAATACCGGTACGCAACCAGAAAGCATTATTATTGTTATATCCATTACCCATACCACGATAATAAAATACCTGCTGATTTCTGTTTGCATCATTCGATTCATTCAGCAAGAACCAGGTTGATCCATTATAAGCGACTGAAGCATAGAATCGTGGTTCACGCTGCACATATTGTAAAGAAACGCCAATACGATGTTCACCCAATTCCGGATAGTTTTCCTGATTTGTTTCATCAACAAATCCCGTTTCACGTACAGTACCATTAGCACCTCCTATTTCAAGGTCTTTTCCAGGACAATCCGAGCCGTCATTCATGTAATAAGCATCACACATTTTTTGAGTCAAACCATGCGTATTCCAACCAGTCGCACTAGTAGGCAATTGGTGTACTACCATTATATCAACTCCTTCTGAAGACTGGTTCTGACCACGTGTAAAAATCAACTCATAATTATCAGAAGCACTTACTTCTCCGTCAAACAATGAGCGATAAGATTCAAACGGATCAATATCCTGCCATCCATCAGGCCAAGTATGCTCAGAAAAATCTCCGTCCTTATACGGTTCAATCGTCACAGGATATCCAACAGAACCAGAAGTACGTCTTCCCAAGTGATAAAGGTCATATCTTTTCCCGTCAGCCTGATTTCCAGGCAATTCCATCACATCAAGAGCAGCAGCTGCAGCTCTTGCCCATTTAGTTTCATCATATTCCTGTGCAATCAGATGTTTTCCATCGAAATTTACCATATCACTGAATTTTTCAGTATCACTCGGATGAGGATTATTAATAGGGCTCGCAGCATACAGCAATACTTTAGCACGTGCAGCCAGAGCTGCTCCTCGAGTAGGACGAGCGATTGCTAAAGGACCTCTCTCCAATGGTAAGTCTTTTGCTGCAATTTGCATTTCTGATGCAATAAAATTAGCCACCTCATCATAACTGGAGCGTGCTACAGCCAAATCTTCATACTCTTGTGTAAAATCCATACCCTCATCAGGCATAATAGGTATAGGTCCATATTTACGCAACAACAGCCAATAATAATAGGCACGTACAAAACGAGCCTGTGCCTTATAGTCAGCACGTTCTTCTTCTGTAAATTTTGTATTACGATCTATATTATGTATAAAAACTGAAGCCTGGTAGATACCGGTATAGCATTCTCCCCATGGACCTTGTTCCCATCCTTCATCATACTCACCATTCTTCCATTTTTTATATTTATCATCACGGTCACCAAAATACATATCGTCTGCAAAGCAATACATCGTAAAACCCTTACTTGATACATCCGCATTGACACCTATAAGATGTGAGTAAGCATCAGATAACCATCTTTCCGAATAATCACGGTCGGCAAACACTTTTTCAATAGTCATACGATCTCCAAAGTACCGGTCTGCATCCAGTTTATCTTCGCAAGAAGACATTGAGAGCAAAAAAAGTGCAGAATATAATAGATATTTATTTTCATAGTACAAGATTAAATATTAACAGTTAAACCAAATGTTAAGCTTCTAGACAATGGATATTCTGTACCTGTTGAGCTATGCAATTCCGGATCCCAAAGTTTAAACTTAGAGAATGTCAGAATATTGCTTCCACGGAAGAATATACGTATATTATTGAACATGATTTTATTTACAATCTGCTTGGGAAGTGTATAACCAAACTCCAATGTCTTCAAACGCAAATATGAACCGTCACGCAACCAGAATGTAGAAGCACGGTAGTTATTACTGTTTCCTCCAAATGACAAACGAGGATATTCTGCATTCGGGTTTTCTGTTGCAGGATTACCTGATATGTCAGCAGAAATCCAGCGGTCAGATTCGGCTACATCCTTCAGCACATTACCCCATTCACCTGAACTGAATGCATAGACAGTAGGACCATCAATAAAGAATGAACTCTTTCCTGCACCCTGGAAGTGAACGTTCAAGTCAAATCCTTTCCATGTACCAGAAATACCAAAACCATAAATCATATTCGGTCTGGTAGTAGCTCCAATAGCTACACGGTCGCCATCATTTACTACACCATCACCATTTACATCCTTATATTTAATATCTCCCGGCTGTACTGTTCCAAATTCCTGTTTCGGGCTATTACGAATATCATCATAATCCTTGAAAAGTCCCAAAGCAATCAATCCTTTAGCCTGATCTACTCGATAACCTTCTTCCATCTGGTATGGATATACATTGTTTTCTTCATCTTTTTCCAAAACGGTATTCTTGCTATATGTGATATTACCTCGTACAGTTATATCAACTTTTCCTATTTTCTGGCGATATGCAAAATTACCATCAAAACCTTCAGACAAGACGCTACCAACATTTGCTCTTGGAGTGATACCCGAAAGACCAATAATAGCAGGCAGATATTTACGTTCCATCCAGATTCCATCTCGCTGTTCATGGAAATAATCGACTGTTGCAGTAAACTTATCATTGAAAAGTGAAAGGTCTACACCCACATCATGTTTGGTAGCAACTTCCCAAGTAGCTCCTACAGAAGCTACATCTGTATATTTCAATCCGACATAATTACGATCGTAGGAGTAATCTCCCCATTGATAACTTCCTCCATCACCAATTGTGTAAAGATACGGGAAGCGATATTGAGTACCTCCAATATTTAAATTATCATTACCTACTTTACCCCAAGAGTAACGTAACTTAAACATATTACACCAAGGAGCTATTTTTTTAATCCATGGTTCTTCTGCCACATTCCAAGCTACAGAAAAAGCTGGGAAGAAACCGAATCTATGACCATCGGCAAAGTTTTCAGATCCATTGTATCCAAAATTGAAATCAGCAAAATAACGGAACTTCCAGTTATAACTGAAACGTCCAGCCAATCCCATATGACGTCTGGCTATACCATTCTTAATATCATCACCAATATTTACTGTAGCTACCTGAGTATCATAATTAAACTTAGCCAATCCACCGATATGATGCTCATTAAAGGCACGATCGTAATGTAATTCTGCTTCGAATACTTCTTTACGGTTACCCTCAGAAGAACTGCTCTGTGTCATCAGCTGTTCGTCTGTAACCTGAGTAAATACCAAGTTTCCATACTCATCACGCTGACGCTGTGCTTTCCACTGTTTAGGCCATTTAATACGGTCAATATTCGTTTTATTCCATGTATCAAAGCCAAAGCGTCCAACAAATCTCAATCCTTTAGTGATAAAATCCAACTTCTGCTCCAGTGTGATATTAGTCTGAACTGTATTTTCCCAATGTTCTTTATAACCAGTCTGAGTAGCCAGTACCCATGGGTTAGTCTGTTCTCCCGTTCCATAAGCCGGTACATAACCGTTTGAATACATAACAGGAATACTGATAGGATTCTGATACATCAAAGATTTCCATATATCTCCAGACAATCCAGGTTCATTCCATTTTCTTAATGATCCAGACACACCAACTTTCAACAATGTTGTATTAGTAATATCAATATCAGTGTTCAATCGATAATTCCATGTTCCTGCATTTGTATTGGTATTATAGTCCTTCCGGAGAGATTCATCCGTATTATACATACCATTTTCCTGCAAATAGCTGACAGACACGAAATATCTAGCAGTAGATCCACCACCGTTCAGGTTCAAGTTCGCACGATACTGCATAGCTCCGTCACGCAACAGCATACCCATCCAGTCAACATTCGGATAAAGATCCGGGTCTAGTCCTCTGCGTAAAATTTCCAATTCTCCAGGAGAGTAAATAGGTTCCTGATTACGAGTAATACGTGCTTCATTCATCATATTTGCATAGGTAATACCATCTGCAAATTCAGGTGTAATAGTACGGGTATTATAAGAAGTTTCCACCTTCGCATCAATATTAATTTTACCGGCTCCACCATGCTTAGTGGTAATCAAAACAACACCATTTGCACCTCGTGAACCATAAATAGCTGTTGCAGAGGCATCCTTCAATACAGAGAAAGATTCAATATCTTCAATATTTACATCATTCAAATCACGCTCAAATCCATCAACCAATACCAAAGCAGACGTATTTGCACCAAATGTAGAGATACCACGTATCCAGAACTCAGAAGTATTTTGTCCCGGCTGACCAGAAGTCTGCATAGCCATAATACCAGGAACATTACCTGCCAAGCGTTTGACAAGTTTCCGCCCGGAGCTGTTTGAAGTTCCTTTACTCCGACAGTTGTAATAGCACCGGTAACACTGATTTTTTTCTGTGCACCAGTACCTGTAATAACGACTTCATCGATAACATTATTCGAAGATTCCTTCATCTGTACATTTACCACTTTCATGTTTTCCTTGATCAATACCTTATAAGTATCAAATCCAATATATGAAAACAACAAAGTGCTATATGCATCTATTTCAATCCGATAACGACCATCAATATCGGTAATTGTACCCAGTCCGGGAGCATCTTTTACTGTTACGTTTACACCTATCAGCGGCTCTTTATTTGAATCAACAACTGTTCCCGATACGATAACTTTTTCAGCCCAAACAGTTGTAGCGGTGAAGAACACCAAAAGAAATGTGATAATATTTTTCATTTTATCCGTGTTTTTCATTTATTACTTACTGTATTCTCTGCACTAATCTCCTCTTCATCCGACTCATGTGCACTATCTTCATCCTCCATAGCAATTTTACGGATAATATGATTATCCATATCCCCCACATAAAACACATTATTTTGCTCATCGTATGCCAACCCACGAGGATTATTGAAACGAGCCTCACCACGTAGTGTTCCATCTACATATCCCTTAGCCTCATTATTAAGGTTTGCACTACCACGACCTGCATACGTTGTAACAACACCTTCTGGAGTTAACACACGAACACAATGGTTACCTGAATCTGTAAAATAGAAATCATATACGTCACTCTTATTAGCTTTTACATACTCTGGATTTTTAACAAAGACACCTTGATAAGGAGAGTTCAAACGAGCGTTAGCTCCTACACCATCTACCCATGCACTCTGACCTACTCCACCAGCTATAAGGTAAGGAACACCGAATGTTTTTTTCGCTTTGTCATAATTCATACGCATGATATAATGACGATTGATTACAACAAGATAAGCATAGTCCCCACTAGGATGAATCACAATATTAAATTCCCATTCATTATCTTGAATAGTAGTAATATATTCGCGATGTGCCATACAGTTCTCAGGTCCTACTCCCCATTTATGATAGTCGAAACGATAAAGTACACCTTTCGAGAAATTATTATAATACATTTCATGGTTAACCGGATGAATTGCTACTCCGTTACACTGTCTTCCGGCAGCTAACACTCCAGCATTTCTAAATTCTCCGTTTCCATTTTTTGTAACATAAATCGCACTCTTACGATCTTTGTCATTATCGCCGCCGCCGCCATCATCACTGGCTACTATCAATGTATCACCATCCGCAGTCCACGAAAGGGTTCTCATACGACCAATACCAGCTTCACCGGTCGTCAAACCTGTACGAACAACCTTCTCGTCTAAATCAAAAATACGGATTGGTTTTCCGTTATCCTGCGACATATAAAGTTCTGTTGAATCATTCGGATTAAACGAGAACCATGTAGGTTCTTGTACACCATAATAATTTATAAATGATTCATCAAAAGCTCCATCTACCACATCATATTTACCATCATCACGCACTTTTCCATACAGCGTACTGACCATCATTTCTCTATTATAGTGAAATTTCTCAGAAGCTGTAGCTGTTTGATCACCAACCGTAACGGATACAGTTCCTTCATAACTTTTTGCAGGAACCATACAGTAGATAAAGTTACTTTTCGCACTTATCAATACAGCCTTTTTGCCGCCAATGAAAACCTTAACCAAGGATGTATCCGTTCCAAAGTTCTCACCTTCAATAACCATCTGTGTCTTTACCGCTCCCGAATCTGGAGTAAAACCTGTAATCGCAACAGGAAGACTTGGATCATAAGGGATATTCCCTTCTTCTGATATGCTATCTTTACATGCCGATAGCCCCAGAATAAAACTCAGTATCCAATAGATACCACCATGTTTTACATGCATCAAGTTTTTCATAAAACATTAAATAAAAAGTTTAAATCATAAATTAAATTTAAGATTGTAAAAATCAATCAACGCAAAAGTAATTTAAGGTATATAATACAAGGAAAAAATATCTATTCAAAAAAGAAAGAAACTATTCAGAATAGTATTTCACATTTTATAAACCACTAGTATTCAACATTATGAGCAAGAAGCAAGTACATAAAAAGAAAATCCGCTTCTATGAATAACAGAAACGGATTCAATTCAAAAAATATCTTTTTAATAAATAAAAATTCTGCGTAACAACACTTAATTCTACCTCCAACCCACCCGTTAT
>ENA-OQJI01000156-OQJI01000156.1-human-gut-metagenome-genome-assembly--contig:-NODE-156-length-15896-cov-0.816222_pt1 | contig 15896 bp, 14 predicted proteins | sample MGYA00242602_ERZ504768 | MGnify/ENA primary metagenome ERZ504768 (study PRJEB26092, sample SAMD00036368) | human gut metagenome | host: Homo sapiens | study: EMG produced TPA metagenomics assembly of...
CGCAAAACCAACATTCATAAGCAGTTTTAAAGTATCATAACCGATAAAAAAGAATCAAATACTTTCTTTTTTTGATTTTACGATAAAATCTTTGTGGAAAAAGCTGTAAATTTATTTATTAATGTAGATTATTTTTTTATATCAAATTTATTAGTTATACTTTACAGTACGGAGAAGATCGTGGTACACTAAAAGAAGACTGGTTGCGGTTCCGGCATCGGTGAACCGTAAGCAGCATCCCGGTTTGCCGGGGCATTCATATTTAAGAGAACACAAGGGAGAAAAAATACACAAAGAGAGGTAGACAAGAAATGGGAGGCTTTTTTGGAGTTGCATCAAGAAAAGACTGTACACTGGAACTGTTTTATGGAGTAGACTATCACTCACATCTCGGAACAAGAAGAGGCGGTATGGCGACATACGGAGCAAATGGCTTTTCACGTGCTATCCACAACATTGAAAATTCACCGTTCCGTACAAAATTTGAGCGTGATGTGGAAGAAATGGAGGGAAACCTCGGCATTGGCTGCATTTCCGACTATGAACCGCAGCCGCTTTTGATCCAGTCACACCTTGGAAGCTTTGCGATTACCACGGTTGGAAAAATCAACAACATGGATCGGCTTTTAAAAGAGGTTTACGGCAACGGTCGCACCCATTTCCAGGAGATGAGCACCGGTCAGATCAATGCAACCGAGCTTGCGGCATCTCTGATCTGCAGTGAAAAGACGATTCCGGAGGGCATCCGCCATCTGCAGGATGTTGTTGACGGTTCCATGACGCTGTTGCTGCTGACAAAAGACGGCATCTACGCTGCGCGCGATAAAAAAGGCCGCACCCCGCTTGTTATTGGCAAGAAAGAGGGAGCGTACTGTGCATCCTTTGAAAATTTTGCATATCTGAACCTGGGTTACACGGATTACCATGAACTCGGACCGGGTGAGATTGACTTTATTACGCCGGAGAGCGTCGAGATGCTCGTGCCGCCGCAGGAGGAGATGAAGATCTGTTCCTTCCTGTGGGTTTACTATGGTTACCCGACTGCGTCCTATGAGGGGATCAATGTAGAGGAGATGCGGTATCACTGCGGTGCCATGCTTGCCAAACGTGATGCGGGAAGCAATGTCCACCCGGATCTCATTGCAGGCGTGCCGGATTCCGGAATTGCCCATGCAATCGGCTATGCGAATGAGTCCAAAGTTCCGTTTGCAAGACCATTCATCAAATATACCCCGACCTGGCCACGCTCCTTTATGCCGACCAACCAGGAACAGAGAAATCTGATTGCCCGAATGAAGCTGATCCCGGTGCAGGCACTGATCGATCAGAAAAAACTGCTGCTGATCGACGATTCCATCGTGCGTGGCACACAGCTCCGTGAGACAACGGAATTTTTATATCAGAGCGGTGCAAAAGAAGTTCATGTCCGCCCGGCGTGCCCGCCGCTGTTGTATGGCTGCAAATTCCTGAATTTCTCCCGCTCCAAATCCGAGCTGGATCTGATCACCAGACGGATTATTCTGGAAAAAGAGGGAGAAAACGCAGAGAAAGTACTGGAAGAGTATGCAGATCCGACCAGCGACCGCTACGAGTCCATGTGCCAGGAAATCTGCCGCCGTCAGAATTTCACCAGCCTTAGGTATCACCGTCTGGACGATCTGGTAGAGTCGATCGGACTGCCGAAATGCAAAATGTGTACCTATTGCTTTGACGGAAAAGAATAAACAGGTTATAATGGTTTTTAAACAGGCCAGCTGACAGAAAAATAAGAGTCTGTCAGCTGGCCTGTTTCTATAGGAAAAAGAAGAAAAACAGAAAAAATATATTGGGGGCTACCGATGGGACTGAGTATTCTGATTGTAGATGATGATAAGCTTCTGGTGGAAAAGCTGGAAGAAACCGTCAACTGGAGCGGAATTGGAATTGATATGGTATTTACGGCAAACAACATCCGCCAGGCGCAAAAGCTGCTGGAAGAGTATCCGATTGAAATGCTGCTGTGTGACATTGATATGCCACAGGGCAACGGGCTGGAGCTTCTGGAATGGATCCGGTACAAAAAGCTGGATATCGAATGTACCTTCCTGAGCAGCTATGCAAATTTCGCGTATGCACAGATGGCGCTGAAGCTGTCATCAAGGGAATATCTGTTAAAACCGATTTCCAATGTGGATCTGGAAACAGCGCTGCGCAGAATTGTCGGGATTGTGCAGGAAAACATCAAAACAGAAGAAACAGGAGAAAAAAGGAGAGAATGAAAAGCAATTCTGGGAGGATCTTCTGGTTCAGTGTCTGCAGGAGGAGTATTGGATTGAAAGGGCAAAAAAGAGCGGATATTGTACTCCGGATGAGACCTTCCGTCTGATTCTGCTGCGGGTACTGGAAATTCCGGATAAGGAACATTATAAAAAGGAGATCAGCTTATATAATTTTGTGATTACAAATGTTCTGACGGAATATGTGGAAACAACAGAAATGAAACTGGAAACCGTGGTACATGTCAGCGATCTGGAATGGGCAGTTGTGTTGCGAAATCACGGAAGTGCGATGGGAACGCAGGAGGAACTGGCAGAACTGCGGACCTGTCTGGCGGGTGCGTTTCCGGCAAGATTCTGCATGTACATGGGAAAACCGGCGGTACTGGATGAGATTTCAAAGAGCCGCGATCAGCTCGAAGAGATGGAAAAGTATGTAGTGCCGGATGAAACAGGGATTCTGTATGAGACACGCTGGTCCTTTGTAGAGCGTGATTATCAGGAAGTGCCGTGGAAAACGTATCTGGCTGAGATGGAGCGATCCGATTCCCTTGCGGCTGTGCGGGAAAAGCTGCAGGAATATCTGAAAAAGCGTGAGAAAAGCGGCGGTCTGCGAAAAGATTTCACAAGTCGTTTTTTTGAAGAAATGATACAGAATATATATGTTTATTTAAAAGAGAGCAATATCGTTTTCGGACAGATTTTTGACAGTGAAGAGTATGAAACGAAACGGAGAGAGGCGGTTCTCTCTGTGGTAGGTGCCCATGCGTTCATCGATTATCTGTTTGATGTGCTGGAAGGTCAGAAAAAGAACGAATCCCGCAGTGACAATGTGGTGGAGCAGCTAAAAGACTATATCGAACAGAATCTGAACGAGGATCTTTCAAGATCCGTGCTTGCAGGAAAAGTGTTCCTCTCAGAGGACTACGTTTCCAAAAGTTTTATGAAAACAACGGGAATGTCGCTTCCGAATTATATTGCTGAGCGGCGCATTGAGCGGGCAAAGGAGTATTTGCGCAGTTCATCGCTTCCGATTAGCAAAATTGCGATGGAAGTCGGCTATGGAAATTTTTCTTATTTCAGTAAAACGTTCCGGGAGCTGGTCGGATGTACACCAAATGAGTACCGGAGCAGACAAAAATAACAAAAAAACGATGTCAATAACAAAAAAAACGTTCTGCTTAAAAAAGAGATGTGAAAAGACATCTCTTTTTTAATATACAGACTGCCGGAAAATGATAGAAAAACGCCCCTCTTTTTTGTATAATATGTTCATCGGTTGAAACGAGAGCATGAAAAAGAAAAATGGTAACTGTTTCAGAGCCATGCGAAATGGAAGAAAATTGCGATGGAGATCTGAATCGTTACAAAAATCTAAAGGAAAGAAGGGATGATATGTGAGCGCCAACCATAGTAAAACCAAAAAGAAAAGCTCCATAGGATTTGTAGAGGGAGTGAGAAGAAGCAGGCCATTATACTTACTGATGCTTCCTTCCATCATCATTTTTGCACTGTTTACGTACTATCCAATGTACGGAATTGTGATTGCATTTAAAAACTTTACACCTGCGGATGGAATTATGGGAAGCAGCTGGGCTGGACTGAAATACTTCAAACAGTACTTTAACTCCTATCAGTTCGGTCTGACCATCAAAAACACAATCATCATCAGTCTTTATACCATCGCGGTAACATTCCCGCTCCCTGTTATCATGGGACTGTTGGTTAACCAGATGAAGGCACAGAAATTTAAAAAATTCTTCCAGGTATCGACTTACCTGCCGCATTTCATCTCTACCGTTGTTATGGCCGGAATGCTGATCCTGTTCCTCTCCCCGAGTACAGGTATTATCGCAAAGCTGGTCGGACTGCTTGGATTCAAGCTCCCGAATCTGATGGGAAGTGCAAAAGCATTCCCACACATTTATGTATGGTCTGAGGCATGGCAGCATGTAGGATGGGACAGTATCCTCTATATCGCAACACTTTCCTCTGTAGACCCGACCCTGTATGAAGCGGCAACGATGGACGGTGCCAACAAATGGCACAAAATGATCCACATCGATGTTCCGGCTCTGCTGCCGACGGCAACCATCATGTTTATCATGAGAATGGGAAGCGTCATGAGCGTTGGATTTGAGAAGGTTTACCTGCTGCAGAATACACTGAACAGTACCTCAAGTGAGATCATTTCCACCTATGTGTATAAGATGGGTCTTGTGAGCAGCCAGTACAGCCTTTCCGCTGCAATTGGCCTGTTTAACAACATTATCAACCTGGTTCTTCTTCTGGCAGTCAACTTCCTTTCCAGTAAAATGAGTGATACCTCACTGATCTGACAGAATTTTGAGCCTACATAGGAATGGAGAGCAAAGATATGAGTAAAGCAAAAGCAGTATCAACAAATAAAGTAAAGAAATCCAGAGAAGACTGGATTTTCGATATCATCCTGTATACGATCGGCGTGCTTCTGATCATCATTACCCTGTATCCGATGTACTTCATCGTCATTGCATCGTTCAGTGATCCGGCAGCCGTATCCAACGGACAGATTATGTTCCTTCCGAAAGGAGTTAACTTCAAAGGATACAAACAGCTGGCGAGCTATGCAAAGCTGTGGACCGGCTACCGTAATACGATTGCTTACGTAATTATGGGAACGCTTGTGACACTCGTTGTCAATGTTCCGGCTTCCTACGCGCTTTCCAGAAAGCATTTGTATGGAAGAAGATTTTTCACAGCATTTTACCTGATCCCGATGTTCTTCACCGGCGGTCTGATCCCAACCTACCTGGCAGTACAGAGATTTCATCTGCTGGACACTTTCTGGGTTATGGTTGTTCCGTTCTCCGTTGTAACGTATTACATCATCGTAGGACGAACGTTCTTCAACAACAGTATCCCGGAGGATCTCTGGGAGGCGGCGCAGCTGGATGGATGTGGATACCTTGGATTCTTCTTCAAGATTGTGCTTCCGCTTTCCAAAGCCGTTATCGCTGTTATTGCCCTGTGGGCAGCAGTAGGACAGTGGAACTCCTACTTTAATGCATTGATTTATATCCGAAGCGAAAGTCTGCAGCCGCTGCAGATTGTCCTTCGAAGCATTCTGGTCGGCAATCAGACCATGAGTGCCATGAGTACCGGCGCTGCAGCCGTTGAGGCAAAGCAGATGGCCGATCTTATCAAATACGCGATCATCGTGGTTTCCTCCGCGCCGATCATGTGTATGTACCCGTTAGTGCAGAAATACTTCAATCAGGGTGTTATGCTCGGATCCCTGAAAGGCTGATCCTGCGGACAGGAGAGAAGTATTGCAAATAAAAAATCATAAAGGAGAGATGATGATGAGAAAGAAAACGAAATGGCCTGGAGCGTTGCTCTTTCGGCCGCAATGGCAGCCGGACTGCTTGCAGGATGTGGAAGTAATGGAGGAGCGGAAAGTACGAGTGGAAGCACTGCAGCAAGTTCTGCCAAGACAGAATCTTCTGCCAGTGACACGACAGATACCAGTGACCGCCCAACCTACAAAATTGCAACGGTAAGATGGACCGATACCTGGCCGACCGATTTCCTGCATGAAGGCGTCATGAAAGAAATCGAGGACAAGATGAATATCAACATCGACTGGCAGGTTTATTACAACAGTGACTGGTCCGAGCAGAAATCTCTGCTGCTGGCTTCCGGAGACCTCCCGGATGCATTTCTTGGCTCCATCTGCTTAACACAGGCAGATATGGCACAGAACAAATCGGCATTCCTGGATCTGACAGATCTGATCGAAAAAGATATGCCGAACCTGAAAGCAGCCTTTGAGGCTGATCCGGAACTGAAAGCAGTCTGCACCAGCCGTGACGGAAGAATCTACAGCTTACCGAAGAAGCTTCCGCTTCGTCCGAAGGTTTGCGGCGATGTTATGTGCATCAACCAGGAATGGCTGGATAACTTAGGACTGGAAACACCGAAGACCTATAAAGAGCTGGAAGAGGTTCTTGTTAAATTTGCAACAGAAGATGCTGATGGTGACGGGGATCCGACCAACGAAATCGGTATCACAAATTCAGCAGGCAGCGGACTGTTAAGCGGTGATCTGCGCCACATTCTTTCCCCGTTCGGAACCATGGTAAGCCGTGACGGAAACTACATGGGACTGAATGGCGAAGGAAAACCGGTCTTCATGCCGATGGAAGAAAATTACAAAGAAGCAGTAAAATGGATGCGTCAGTTATGGGAAGAGGGCGTTGTTGACCCTGAGTACTTCACACAGGATGGCTCCATGAAGACAGCAAAACAGCAGGCAGATGGAGGTTCTCAGGTAGGTCTTATCTTTGGATGGACTGCAGATGCTGAGGTTGGCCCGAACGTAAATCAGTTTAAGACCCTTGAGGCAGTAGAAGGCTACGATGGAAACCACTACGTAGAAGCAGCAACCAATTACCTTGATATCTCCGACCGTGAGCTCATGATCTCCAAAGACTGTAAAGATCCTGACACCCTGCTGAAATGGGCGGATGAATTTTACACCGATCTTGCATCGTTACAGACCTTCTATGGTACGATCGGAAGCCAGATCACAGACAATGGCGACGGAACCTACAATGTAGATGTGCCAAGCGATGGATCTTCTCTGGATACTTCCGCATGGTCCAACTCCTTACGTGACTTCGGACCAAAATACATGAACGGGGATTTCTATGACAAAGTTTCTCTTCCGGAAGATCAGGGTGATGGTATCAAACTGGCAGACGATGCAATCAACGAGAAATATGTTGATACTGAGAAAAACTGCGGATTCCCGATGGTTCAGTATACCGACGAAGACCTTTCCAGAATCACGGCAATCGGAACCGATATCTATAAATATGTAGAAGCACAGTATGCACACTGGGTAGTAGACGGCGGCATCGATGATGAATGGGATTCCTACATCGATCAGCTGAAAGCTATGGGTATTGACGAGTTCCTCCAGATTCAGACAGATGCTTACAATGAATACAAAGAAAATCTGGCAAAATAAACAGAAAATAACATTACCTGTAAGAAGCAGGCGTTGATCCGGCGGATCAATGTCTGAGGTGCAAAACAGCAGGAGAAACGGCAGGCCAGAAATGACCTGCCGTTTTTGACAAAAGGAGGATTTTTACATGTTTTTGGAAAAAGAGGGTAAGTTAATTTATTCCTACGATGGCGAGACCGTCTGCATCGAAGCGTGGGGGAAAGATGCACTGCGTGTACGCGCGACAAAAAAATCGAGCTTTACCGGCCGTGACTGGGCGCTGGAAGCAAAGGACGCGCATGCGGGAGAGGTTGAAATCTTTGAGGATCCATCAGCAAAAGGCGGAGCCTTTGCCAATATGTATGAGGGAACGGATACTCCTACGGAAAATCACAAATGGAAAGCTTCATGCAGTGATCGATTCCGGCAGCGTCATTACGTTCTATCATGAGGATGGAAGAGTTCTGTTAAAGGAGCATTTCCGCCGTCTGCGCGATGAGGAAAGCATGCCGCTCAACATCATGGGACGCGAGTACAGCAACGGCGTCGGGGATAATTTCCGTATTGTAGCGCGGTTTGTAGCAAGAAAAGGTGAGAAAATCTTCGGAATGGGACAGTATCAGCAGCATGAGCTGGATCTGAAGGGCTGTATGCTGGAGCTGGCACAGAGAAACTCACAGGTCAGTGTTCCGTTCTATCTTTCCAGTATCGGCTACGGCTTCTTATGGAACAATCCGGGCGTCGGACAGGTGATGTTTGCAAACAATGGAACGGAATGGGTAACGGAATCCGGGAAAGAAATTGATTACCTTGTGATTGCAGGTGACACCCCTGCCGAGATCGAGGAGAATTATATGACGCTGACCGGAAAACCTCCGATGATGCCGGAATACGGCATGGGCTTCTGGCAGTGTAAGCTCCGCTACTGGAACCAGGAACAGCTTCTGTCTGTAGCAAGAAAAATACAAAGAACTCGGTGTACCGCTTGATGTGATTGTCGTCGATTTCTTCCACTGGACGAAGCAGGGCGAGTTCAAATTTGATCCGAAATACTGGCCGGATGTGCCGGGTATGTGCCGCGAATTAAAGGAGATGGGAATTCAGGTTGTTGTATCGGTATGGCCGACCGTCGACATTTATTCCGAAAACTTTGAGGAGATGAAAGAGAAGGGCTATCTGGTTCGCACGGAGCACGGTGTACCGCTGACGATGCTCTGCGGTGGAAATGAAGTCTTCTTCGATGCAACCAACCCGGATGCAAGAACGTATGTCTGGGAAAAAATCAAGAAAAATTATTACGATCAGGGTGCAAAACTCTTCTGGCTGGATGTGGCAGAGCCGGAATACAGCGTTTACGATTTCAAGAACTACCGCTATCAGCTCGGAAGCGTACAGGAGGTCGGAAATATTTATCCGAAATATTATCTGAAAGCGTTCTATGATGGCATGACGGCAGAAGGCGATACTATGCCAATCAGCCTGATCCGTTCTGCCTGGGCAGGCAGCGCGAAATATGGTGCGCTCGTATGGTCAGGCGATATTGTAAGTACCTTCGAGTGTTTCCGGCGCCAGGTACAGGCAGGGCTTAACATGGCGATTGCCGGTATTCCGTGGTGGACCACCGATATTGGCGGTTTCCACGGCGCCAGAACCGACGACCCGGATTTCCATCGTCTGTACATCCGCTGGTTTGAGTACGGATGCTTCTGTCCTGTCATGCGTCTGCATGGAAACCGCAATCCACAGGAGGGCTACGGTGCAGAGCAGATCGGCTCCGGCAGCGATAATGAGATCTGGAGTTTTTGGCGATAAGGCATATGAAATCTCAAAGAAATATATTTTCCTGCGTGAGCGCCTGAGAGATTATATCCGGACACAGATGAAGAAAGCACATGAGGACGGAACTCCGATGATGCGGCCTGTTTTCTATGATTTCCCGACAGATCAGGAAAGCTGGAATGTGGAGGATGCTTATCTGTTCGGACCGGATCTCTATGTTGCACCTGTGATGGAGGATCACGTAACGGAGCGCGAGGTTTATCTCCCGGATGGAACAGCATGGTTTAACGCATGGACCGGAGAAAAGTATGAGGGAGGACAGAACGTAACGGTTGCTGCACCGCTGGATACTATTCCGGTATTCGTAAAAGAAGGAGCGGATGCAGAAAAGCTGCTGAACATTTTCTCTGAATAAGAGAATGTTACCGCTCACCGGTAGCAGGCGAACGGCAACAAAGAATCCTGTTCTCACCATGTGAAACACGGACTTTGCATGCACAAAGCGAAAAAATGTGATATAATGGGCTGTGTTACAAAGAACATAGCTGCAAATGCATTCCGTGAGTGTAAAAGGACTGCCGGAGCTGCGCGGTAAGGTGCGGCGTCCGGCAGTCGCTCTGCAGAAAGAAAAAAGGAGGGGTGGATGCGCTTATGAATCTCTGGCAGAAAGGAAAACGAAGGATGCTGCGCAGCGTTCGAATACGCAGTTTGAAGGATACGTCCCTGCGGCTTGGAACTCCGGTTTTTTCTGGTCCTGATGGGGGCTTGTTGTCTGCCTGCTCTGGGGCGTTTGGGAAAACCGCAAGCTGGCAGATAAATATATTGCCGATACGGCAAAGCTCTATGTCGATCAGATCAACCGTGATATGTCGCAGATCAACAGTGAACTGATCTATCTGCTGGATTCTGACAGCAACATCAAAGAAATCCCGGATCAGATAACATCGACAGATGCTCAGTATTATGAAATGGAGCAGACGCTGCGGGAGCGAAACCGTGTGCTGAAAATCCGTTACCATGAGGTACAGACCTTCTTCGTCTACGGTCAGAAAGCCAATGTTCTGATTACGGACAGTGGAACTATGTTACCGAGAGTAAGGGAATGACAACGCTGAATCAGATGCTGATGTCATATCTGCAGATTATGACATCAAAGGATTCGATCAGCACACAATGGACCGTGATTACGTTTGGCGACGACGACTATATTGTAGGCTGGTACGCGAAAAACAAAAAAAGTCATAGGCTGCGTCATCAATCTGAATCTGATTTTCCGGACCATCCGCGCCAAAACAGAGGAGTATGATGTCATTCCGTTATGGTAGATGCCAGAGGCGCGTGATGACGCAGGCAGACACATCGGAAAAATATAAAAATGAGATTATCGATTTTTCCAAAGCGGGAAAGAAGAAGAAAAATGCGACGGTCTATTCCTACCAGCTTGGCACGGTCGGAAAAATCAATCTTATGGTTCTGCCGGGAGGCGGTATTCTTGAGAATGTACTGATTATGCAGATTGCATTCGTCGTCCTGATCGCGGTTCTTCTGATTGTCTGCGCATTGGAAATTACAGCATATTACCACCGGATTCTGGAACCGCTGGAAAAATTCGGACAAAAACTGGAGGAGCTGGAAAAAAGAGCAGAGTCTGAATGATGATGGAAGCAACAATCTGTTAGAGCTGGAGTCTGTGAGCGGCAAATTCAAGGAACTGCTGCGGAAAATACAGGGATTGAAAATTGCGATCTATGAAAAAGAGCTTGCAGAACAGAAAGCCGAGCTGGAATATACGCAGGAACAGATCAAGCCACACTTCTTTCTGAACTGCCTGAGCCTGATCCATGGCATTGCGGATAAGAATAACGAAGGCGAGATCGTTGAGATCACAACGGTGCTGTCCGACTATATGCGCTACATTTTCCAGGATTCCAAGAAGCAGCGCGATGTGGAGGAAGAGCTGGAACACATTGAGGCATATATCCGCATCCAGAAGCTGCGGTACGGAGAAGAAGCCTTTTCCTTTGAAGCAACGACGGATGGTGATATCGGAGAATGGAAGGTTCCGTCTCTTCTGCTGCAGACACTGGTGGAAAACTCCGTAGTACACGGTGTATCCCTGGACCGGAAGAGTGAGATTTCCCTATATCTCACAAACGAGACGTACGAGGACGGTGAGTACCTCTACATCTGTATTTCCGACACCGGAAACGGATTTTCGAAAGAGGCACTGGATGCAATCGAAAACGACACGCCTATCATCTACCACGGCCGTCACCATGTCGGCATCTCCAATATAAAACGCCGCCTGGCGCTGATGTACGGCGAACGGGCGAGCATTACGTGCTCCAATATGGATGAAAATTACGGAGCCGTCGTAGAGGTGCGGCTGCCTAAAACAGAATAAAGCAGAAAAGAAAAAGGCGGGAACCCGGAGAAACATAGAGGGTTCCCGCCTTTTTGCGTGAAAAAACTGCAGGAGCTCCGGAACCTGATGGCTCCGGGAAGCTCCTGCAAAGGGGGAGATGATTCAAAAATTGTTTTCTGTATCAGATACGGGAAACTCCGTCATCGGTATAACGCTCGTAGGAAGCGCCTTCGTATCCGACCATGCGGATGCTTTCCTCTTTGATATCCGGTATGGATTCTGCAAAATCAGCAACCGGGATTGCGCAGCCTTTGCGGATGAAGAGCGGAACCTCATTCAGGCAACTTCTACATAGTGGATACCTTTTGGAAGAACCTCCTGGAACATGTTTCCATTGCCGAGGAATTTTACAAACATCATTTCTTCCGGCAGATATACGTAACGGCCGATGGCATTCTGGGTGTAAACCGGTGCGATCATGATCTCATTACCGATCATCAACTGATCTTCTGTATTTCTTGCCAGTTTGTCGTCCGGATAAACGAAGGCAAGCGGTTTGAAGTACATATCGTCGTTTAAAGCAGCCTTCATGTACTCGCTGTACAGATACGGAACGAGGCGGTAGCGGACGCCGATGACGTTGCGGAAGTCCTCGATATGCTCAAACTGGTAAGGTTCCTGCTCACGTGTTCCGAGTGCAGCATGGTTTCTCATCAGAGGAGTGAAAACACCAAGTGCCAGCCAGCGGAGCAGCAGGTCTCTTGTGGTATTTGCACCGAATCCGCCGAGGTCGGCTCCGGTATAGAGGAAACCGCACATGTTGAGGGACGGCATCATCTTCAGGTTCAGCAGGATGTGTGACCACCACGAGCAGTTGTCTCCGGTCCAGATTCCACCGTAACGGTGCATGCCGATGTAGGAAGAACGGGAGAACATCAGGATTCGCTTATCCGGGGAAATTCGTTCAAAAGCTTCACCGGCAGAACGTGTCATGTTGTAGCCAAACAGATTGTGTACCTTGTCATGGCGGACCTGTTCGCCGTTTACGTTGTGATAGAAGCGTTTATAGTCCTCATGGTTGTTTGCCAGTGCCTGAAGCTTTCCGCCTACCATGTAGTGCGGAACCTCCGGGTCACCTTCACATATTTCTTTGCAGTCTCCTTGAAATCAGCAAGGCCTTCCTGGGAATAGAAGATGGATGGCTCGTTCATGTCATTCCAGAAGGCATCGATTCCCTTGGAAACGAGAACATCGTATTTGTCACCAAACCATTTTCTGGCATCTGCATTTAAGACATCCGGGAAATGAGTCCAGCCCGGCCATACAGTAGCTTCGAAGTAGGATCCATCCTCACGGCGGCAGAAGTAGCCTTTTTCACAGCCCTCTTCGTAAATGTCATAACCCTCTTCGACTTTCACACCGGCATCGATGATCGGAACGAGATGGATCTTTTCTTTTTTCATATCCTGTACAAATCCCTCGAAATCCGGGAAACGTTCTTCATTTACGGTGAAGTCCTTGTAATCCTGCATGTAGTCAATATCCATGTAAACCATATCGAGCGGCACATGGTTTTCGCGGTATTTTTTCACTACCGTGCGGAAATCATCCTCTGTTTTGTAGCCCCAGCGGCTCTGACCGTAACCGAAAGCAAACTTCGGAGCAATGTAGCTGCGTCCGATGATGCCGCGGAACTGTTTTACGATATCAAGATCGGAATCACCGGTGATCATGTAAACGTAGAGATCTGCGTTTTCGCAGGAAACAGTCATTGTATCGGAAGTTGTGTAGCCGATATCGAAACGCAGGGTGCCCGGATAATCGAAGAAGAATCCTACGTGTGTCTTGCCGGAGATGATGATGAAGTTGTGTGCTGCATACAGAGAGGTTTTGCTCTCTACGTGGTTTGGATCATCAGCGCAGTCACTGATGTAAAGAAAACCGCGTTTGTTGATGCCGCGGTTGGCTTCGCCAAGTCCGAATACCATGTCCTCGTCAGCAAGCTTTGTAGTGAAGGAGAAGCCGTTCTCGGTGGAGAAGGTACCGTAATCCGGGTTTCCTTCGGAAGAGGGGATCTCTTTTACGACAGCTTCGGTTTCAAATGGGGTTCCGTAGACAAATTTTTTTACCATGTCATCCTCCTTGTAAAATAAATGGAAAATATAGTGTTTTGGTTAGGTTTAGCGCAACACCTTTGTAATTTTATTATAACAGGGATCGGAAAAATGTCTAGCAAAATTCTTCCTTTTTTTAACAAAAAACGTGTACAGAAAAAATCAGGTTATGTTGGCAGGCCTTCTGCGCGTTTCCGGAAATCTCTCGGCGTACAATGGTAAGTACGCAGAAAAATTTTGGAATAATAACTCTGATGATTGAAACCGCATGCGGTACAGATTTCCGCGATGGACATTTTTGGTTGTGTTTAGCAGATGACAGCTTACTTCCAGACGGTAATGATTCAGAAAATCAATTGGGCTCTGGCAAAGATAGCGGCGGAAAATCTGACAGCATTTATTGCGGCAGACTTTTCCGGCGGCGGCGATCTCTTCCAGATTGATGGATTCACTGTAGTGGCTGTAAATATAGGAAACCATATCGCGCTGGATCAGAAGATCTGGATCCTGTGAGACGGCGGTGTTGCCGTCCGGCATCATCGGATGCGTGCGCAAAAGACGGCACCACAAAAGGGAAAGCAGAGCAGCAGCCTCGATTTCGTAGGCGGTTGGCTGTTCCTTCTTCAGCCGGAGAATTTCCGGGAGGGTCTGCAGCGCTTCAGTATCTTCCGGATTTTCCGGCTTCAGATGAGATATTCCAGAGCCGGATTCGAAAGAACCGGCGTAATATAAGACTGGTACAGAACGCTGTTCGCGGTGAGGATTTTCGGATGGCACAGGATACAGATAAAGTCACATTCCTGGCCGTTTTCGGAATATCCGTAGTGCATCTGGCGGGAATTGACGATAATCGCCTCCCCGGCGTTTAAAAGGACTCTTTTTCCATTGATATAGTAGTTCATCTGACCGGAGCGGATCTGTACCCATTCGATATCCTCATGCCAGTGGCAGAGCGCCCGGTGATCTGGATAGGAAGAAAGCAGTCCTTCCCGGATATAAAGCGGAATGCCGACTTCATCGTAGCGGACGATCTCGGATGCGTCCTGCATGACTTTTGTAATTGGGTCATTTATCATAAAAACCTCCGTGAAAAAGTACAATTATTATAAAAAATAAGGAATATTGTCGTAGAAAAAACGCAAAACCTAAGATAATATGATTATAACATATACGTGTATGGAATAAAACAGAAAAAAGGAAAAAGAAATGAAAAATCAGAGGGAAATCAAGAAAAAAGATCCAGAATTCTACCGGAAACTTCTTGCACTGCTGATCCCGATGGTTGTACAGAATCTGATGAATGCACTGGTAAGTGCGTCCGATGCGTTAATGGTCGGTACGCTGGACCAGAATTCCCTGTCCGCAGTTTCGCTTGCCACACAGATTTCTTTTGTCCTGAATCTCTTTTATGCGGCGATTACGATCGGAACAACGGTCATGGTCGTTTATTTCCTGCTGAATCTGGATGAAATGATTAAGCTTCCTGCCGTATACAGACACTATAAAAAATATCAGTGGGTGAATAATATTACCAGGGAGGATACAGAATAATGAAAAACGTAGAGAGAAGAGACAGACAGTTACCGTACATTTCCGATGCAGAGGTGATGGAGCAGCAGATGAATGCGAGAAGACTGACGCAGAAACTGAACACCATCGACCGTTCGGATTTTGACGGAATCGCAGCCATTGTAAAAGAACTGTTTGGAAAATCCGAGGGTGCATTTGTCAATCCGCCATTTTACTGTGACTATGGCTTTCATATTGAGGTCGGAAAAAATTTCTTTGCAAATTATAACTGCACCATTCTCGATGTGGCAAAGGTAAAAATCGGAGACAACTGCCAGATGGCGCCGAACGTTGCCATCTATACTGCAGGTCATCCGGTGCATCCGGCGGCAAGAAACAGTGCGTATGAATACGGCATTGAAGTTACCATCGGAGATAATGTCTGGATTGGCGGAAATACCGTTATTTTACCAGGCGTACATATCGGAGATAACGTTGTTATCGGCGGCGGAAGTGTTGTAACAAAGGACATTCCGGACTGGTCGATTGCAGCAGGAAATCCGTGTAAAGTCATTCGGAAGATTACCGAAGAAGATAAACAGTATTATTTCAGAGATAGAAAATTTGATGATGAAGCATGGGAGGTCATCAAAAATCTGTAAAAACGAAAAGCTTTCTTGGGCAGTTGTGCGATGAAAAAAACTCTGTACCGTATCCATCCGGGAATTCCGGGGATGCGGTGCAGAGTTTTTTGCGATAGGGAGACAGGAGATTCTGCCGGATTTTGCTGTGGCAAAAAATGTGAATCCTGCTTTTGTGCAGCAAAAATGCCCAGAGCCGGAATCGAACCAGCGACACGAGGATTTTCAGTCCTCTGCTCT
>ENA-OQJI01000157-OQJI01000157.1-human-gut-metagenome-genome-assembly--contig:-NODE-157-length-15895-cov-2.059995_pt1 | contig 15895 bp, 12 predicted proteins | sample MGYA00242602_ERZ504768 | MGnify/ENA primary metagenome ERZ504768 (study PRJEB26092, sample SAMD00036368) | human gut metagenome | host: Homo sapiens | study: EMG produced TPA metagenomics assembly of...
TCAAAAGAACTCATTTTATTTACTGCCAGAGCCGCTTAGGCTTGGCGAATTTTTAACGAACTATTGTTTTAAGTGAAAAAAATTAAATAATAAAAGATAAATAAAGGAAGAATATGAAGACAATGAAGTTTTTTATGTTGGCATCAGCTTTTGCATCGATGATTGGATTTAGCTCTTGCTTGAATGGGGGAGATTATACCAATAGCTATAGCGATGTAGATTTTGTAAAAGTTACTGGCTTTTTGGGAACTGTTAGTTTGAAAAATCAGTTTGGATATGAATATGTTCCTTCTAATAAAAAAGAGGTTATTGCTGATTTGGAATCAGGAAAATATGCATATATTGCTTATTCGTATGATCCTACAACCGTCAATAATACTACTAAGATGATAGATGTCCAGCTGTATGGTTGTTCACAGTTGGCAGATGGATATGTTTTGCCTTCGGCTCCAACAGAAGATGATGCCAATGCTCCTATATATGATGTTACAAGTTCGGGTAGTACAGGTGGACAGGTTACTCCTATTTTCTATCAGTTGAATGATGTGTTTATTCCACTTTATTATTATTATAAACCAGCAAATAATAACGACGACTTGAAAGAGGAGGTAGCTCTTCATAATTTTACGTTATATTACGATCAGGCAACTGATTTCAATGGTTCTACTATGACATTGCATCTCCGTCATAAAATACAAGATTTTGATGAAGAAGATAATAAGGAACGTACTAGTCGTGCATATGAATTCAGACATTTCTCTTTGGCTGCTCCTCTTTATGCATATAAAGATGTAAACGGTGGCAAAAATCCGGATAAAATTGTTATCGAATTCGAGCAAAATACATATAATGCAGAATACAACGAAGACAATGTAAAGAGCGAAACATACGAAATAGATTATAAGACAGTAGTCGAAAATTATAATAAGCTGGCCGGTAACACTTCAGGTTCAGAGGTTACAGAATAATTTAGGAGAGAGAAATATAGAGTAAGCATACTCGATAAAGTATGCGTCCGTAAGGTGCGGATTATGCAGATAAGGCTGTGTATGTTAATGTATGTCAGCGTTTCTGTATAATTCGTGCCTTATTTTATTTCTTTTTTGTACATTTGCAGTTCCGAAGTTCGGATTTATTACAAAAAAGTAGAATAACATTGGATTATAAATCATTATTTCAGCAGATAATAGCTTTGTTGTCTACTCCAGGCAAAGCGTGGAGTGAAATTGCAGAGCGGGGGGGTAGGAAGGTCAGTAATGCCTGCTTTTGTTTATCCTCTTATTGGGTTGTGTGGCTTGTCAGAGTTTATCGGAACATTTATCGGAAAAGATTTTTCATCCGTTATGTTCCAGGTAGCCTTGACTCGTTGTTGTGCTGTAGCTGTAGCTTTGTTCGGTGGCTTTTTTTCTTTCAGCTTATTTATTGGATAAGTTGAATCATAACTGGCTGGGAGGGAAAGATTCTTACGACCGGATACTTGTGTTTGTGGGCTATTCTATGGTAGTTACTTTTGTATTGAATATCGTCAGTGGACTGTTTTCTATAGTTGTACTGCACTGGATATTGCAAATATATACCATTGTAATTGTATTCGAGGGGGTACGCAGATGGCTTAAGGTTGAGGAGAACAAACAGACTGCCTTTACTCTTGTGGCTACTATCATCATTTTGGTGTGTCCTGCTATTATCGAATTTATATTTAATAAGTTATCAGTAATATTGAATTAATGAAAACAAACGCCGGTAATATAAATATTAAGAATAAACGTGCTTCGTTCGACTATGAGTTTATTGATACGTACACAGCCGGAATTGTGTTGACCGGAACTGAGATAAAGTCTATTCGTCAGGGAAAAGCAAGTTTGGTTGATACGTTTTGTTTCTTTTCCCGTGGAGAGTTGTGGGTAAAGAATATGCATATAGCTGAATATTTTTACGGTTCGTACAACAATCATTCAGCTCGTCGGGACCGTAAGTTGTTGCTGACAAAAAAAGAACTTCGTAAACTTGAACGTACTTCTGCCGAGCCTGGATTTACCATTGTTCCGACTCGTCTGTATATTAATGAAAAAGGGTTGGCGAAGGTTGTGATTGCTTTGGCAAAAGGTAAGAAACAATACGATAAACGCCAGACGTTGAAAGAAAAAGAAGATAAGCGTATGATGGATCGCATGTTCAAGCGATGATCGGGAAAGATGGTGCAGACAATTACAGTTTATATAAGTTGTCTGCATCGTGCTTTTGGCATATGAGGAAAACGATTCCCTGTGTTTTAAATTTAAATAGAGCTTTTTCAAAATGCAACAACTAATAAACGAACGTATTCTCGTGCTCGACGGAGCCATGGGAACGATGATACAGCAATACAATCTTTCGGAAGCTGATTTTCGGGGAGAGCGTTTCAAGGATCTTCCAGGATTGCTGAAAGGAAACAATGATATGTTGTGCCTGACTCGGCCGGATGTTATAGAGGAAATACACCGTAAGTATTTAGAGGCAGGAGCTGATATCATCGAAACAAATACATTTAATGCAACTGCTGTTTCGATGGCAGATTATCATATGCAGGCTTATTGCCGTGAGATAAATCTTGCGGCAGCTCGTCTGGCCCGTAAAATTGCTGATGAATATACAGCGAGAACTCCCGAAAAGCCACGCTTTGTTGCTGGTTCGGTAGGACCGACCAACAAAACTTGCTCGATGAGTCCGGATGTAAATAATCCCGCTTTTCGTGCATTGACATTCGATGAACTTTCTGAAGCTTACCGTGAACAAATGGAGGCTTTGCTTGAAGGGGGAGTAGATGCTATTCTGATAGAAACAATTTTCGATACACTGAATGCGAAAGCTGCTGTTCTGGCCGCAGAAACAGCTATGCAGAATTTGGGAAGAAAAGTTCCTTTGATGCTTTCTGTTACGGTTTCGGATGTTGCTGGACGCACGTTGTCGGGACAGACGCTTGATGCGTTTTTGGCTTCGGTACAGCATGCTGATATCTTTTCCATCGGACTGAACTGCTCTTTTGGTGCCAGACAGTTGAAACCTTTCCTGGAGCAGTTGGCCCGTCGTGCTCCTTATTATATAAGTGCTTACCCTAATGCCGGACTTCCTAATAGTCTGGGGCAATACGACCAGACACCCGAAGAAATGGCTGCCGAAGTCAAGGAATATATCGATGAAGGACTGGTGAATATAATCGGTGGATGCTGTGGTACTACCGAAGCATATATTGCCAAGTATCAGGAACTTATTAAAGATGCCAAACCTCATGTGCCTGCTCCGAAACCGGATTATCTCTGGCTTTCCGGGCTGGAACTGTTGGAAGTGACTCCTGAAATTAATTTTGTCAACGTGGGTGAGCGCTGTAATGTGGCCGGTTCACGTAAGTTTCTTCGTTTGATAAACGAAAAGAAATACGATGAAGCTTTGTCGATAGCCCGCAAGCAGGTAGAAGACGGCGCGTTGGTTATCGATGTTAACATGGACGACGGATTGCTTGATGCTGCTGAGGAGATGACAACCTTCCTCAATCTGGTTGCATCAGAACCGGATATTGCCCGTGTGCCTGTTATGATAGACTCTTCCAAGTGGGAAGTTATTCTGGCAGGACTGAAATGTGTGCAGGGAAAATGTATCGTCAACTCTATTTCACTGAAAGAAGGCGAAGGAGCTTTTGTTGAGCATGCCCGTACCGTCAAGCAGTACGGAGCGGCAGTCATCGTAATGGCTTTCGACGAGAAAGGACAGGCCGATACATTTGAACGGAAGATAGAAGTTTGCGAACGGGCTTATCGTATTCTTACAGAGAAGGTCGGTTTCCGTCCTCAGGATATAATCTTCGATCCGAACGTGCTGGCAGTGGCTACTGGTATCGAGGAACATAATAACTATGCTGTCGATTTTATTAAAGCTACAGGTTGGATTCGCCGTCACCTTCCGGGCGCACACGTCAGCGGAGGAGTAAGTAATCTTTCTTTTCTCTTTCCGTGGCAACAATTATATACGTGAGGCAATGCATGCAGTATTCCTTTATCATGCTATTCAGCGGGGTATGGATATGGGTATTGTCAATCCGGGAACTTCTGTACTTTATACAGATATACCTTCGGATATCCTGGAACGGATTGAGGATGTGGTGCTGAACCGTCGTTCGGATGCAGCTGAACGCTTGATTGAAACAGCTGAAAAACTGAAAGCGGAAAAGGAGAACTCGGGTGAGCAGCAAACAGCCAGTTCACATCTTGCCTGGCGTGAAGGGACGACTGTAGAAGAACGTTTACAATACGCACTGGTAAAGGGTCTTGGCGATTATCTGGATGAAGACTTGCATGAAGCACTTGCCAAATATCCGGATGCTGTCAGCATTATCGAGGGTCCGCTTATGTCGGGAATGAATCATGTCGGTGATTTATTCGGTTCCGGTAAGATGTTCTTGCCTCAGGTTGTAAAGACAGCACGTACTATGAAAAAAGCTGTAGCTATCCTTCAGCCTATATTGAGGCGGAAAAAAAGGAAGGGGCACGCAGTGCAGGAAAAGTGCTGTTGGCTACAGTAAAGGGAGATGTACACGATATCGGTAAGAATATTGTTTCTGTGGTTATGGCATGCAATAATTACGAAATTATCGACTTGGGCGTAATGGTTCCTGCTGAAAAGATTGTTGAAACGGCTATTCGTGAGAAGGTAGATATTATCGGCTTGAGCGGACTTATTACACCGTCGCTGGAAGAAATGGTGCATGTCGTTTCAGAACTGGAACGTGCCGGACTTGATATTCCTGTAATGATTGGCGGTGCTACAACTTCCAAACTTCATACAGCTTTGAAGATTGCTCCGGTTTATCATGCTCCGGTGGTATATATGAAAGATGCTTCACTGAATGCTCCGGTGGCAGCACGCCTGATGAATCTTGATCTTCGAAGTACATTTGCAGAAGAACTGGAAAGTGAATACCGTGAGCTTCGTGAAAAGAATAAGACCAAACAGGTAAAGACGGTTTCACTCGAGGAAGCACAGAAAAATAAATTGAATCTCTGGGAATAGTCTTTGTAGACAAACTGATTTATATTCTGTTATAAGGCATGGCATATCAAATTTTTAGTGATATGTCATGCCTTTTTCCGTATTCTTTGTATTTTTATCACCATATTGAAAAACACGACATGATAATGAAAACACAATTTTGTTCTTTTTTACTTTGCTGGATAATCTTTTGTGAGTTTTTGCCGGCTCAGTCTGTATGCGGATATCGTTCGTTGGATGTTACAAATCCTATAGAGTTATTAGGAAATAAGATTCTCTATGAAGGAAAGGAAATAGAGCTGGGGGAGAAAACCTTTTTTATCGATGGGCAGCTGTCCGATGAAGTGACGGCCAGATATCCTTTTGTTTTCAATAGCTTTAATGAAGCAGCCAAGGCTTTTGTTGCCGGAACAGAAGCAGAGCCTATGAAAGTATATATAGCTCCTTATGTATATTGGATTGATAATCCTGATGATCCTCAGGTTAGGGTAGGAAAAGACGGTAAAGAACCTTTCGGACTGGTAGTAAAATGTCCTTATCTGCATCTTGTCGGGTTAACCAAAAATCCTGAAAATGTAGTGCTTGCTTCCAGTCGCGGTCAGACACAGGGAGCTGTAGGAAACTTCACGATGTTCGATTTCTGGGGAGATGGTCTGTCGGTGAAGAATCTTACGATGGGAAACTATTGTAATGTCGATCTGGAATTTCCTTTAAAGAAAGAATTAGGACGTAAAAAAAGAATGTCTGCCATTACCCAGGCGCATGTAGCCTATTGTCATGGAGATAAAATTGTGGCAGAAAATGTCCGTTTCATCAGCCGCTTGAATATGAATCCTTTGAATGGGGCAAAACGTATTTTGTTCTATAAATGTTATATGGAAAGTACCGACGATGCGTTGACTGGTACAGGAGTCTACCTGAACTGTACGTTGAAGTTTTATGGTCAGAAACCATTCTGGCGGACGGATATGGGAGGGGCTGTTTTCTTGAACAGTGATTTTTATGTATGTCATGACGAAGACCGTCAGTATTTTTGTAAAGGAGTGGGACCTTTGACTGTTGTCGATTGCCAGTTTCATGTCCGAAAGCCTGTATATGCAGGCTGGACACACGAGCCGTCCGACTGGTTACGGTGTTACCAGTATGGTGTAACGATGAATGGACAGCCTTACGTAATAGGTGCGGACAAGCCTTATAATACAGTATGTATGGAGCAGGAAAATGTACTTCATGCATACCGCCTGACAGATGAAAATGGTAAGGTAATTTACAACACTTATAATTTACTTCGGGGAGATGATGACTGGGATCCGCTTCAAGTGAAGGATAGTGTACGGGTAATCGGAGAACATGATGGCAGGGATTATGCGAATCTGCCGGTCTGTTTGTCGGTCACTCCGCTGGTTGCCTCTGTACAGACCGGAGGTAATCCGGTGAAGTTGGTTGCCAACGTAAAAAGACACTGCAATTATGTGCAGCAGGGAGCTCTGTTCGCTGGAAGATTCAGCCGGGATATGAAAAGTATGTCAGCCTGTCTGCCGGAGAAGACGGAACGTGTGTGGTCAAGGCAATGAATCACGAGGACGAAACCAAACATTTCACTGTTGTAGCCTATACGGAAGATGGATTGGAATGTGCAGTAGAATTGACAGTTGCTCCCGATTTTGTGGAAGCTCCTGCTTTTGTGGAAGTGCCGAAGCTGGAAATAGCAGATGGAAAAGCAATGGTAAGTTACGAACTGGATTTGCAGGGACGGAAAGATGAGTCGCTGATTACCTGGTATCGGGCTGTTGACAAAGAGGGTAAAACGAAATATCCGGTAGCAGTGTCACGGTTGGCTAAGCCCGAAACAACCTATAGATTAACAAAAGAAGACGTTGGATATTATCTTATGGCAACGGTAGCACCCAAACATTTGCGTTGTCATCCTGGTAAAGAATATACGGTAATTTCTTCATCACCTGTTGGCCGTAAACAGGTAAATCCGGTAGATGTATTCGAAACTGATTTTCGAAATTTTCCTTGTTCCAATCAGCCTGTATTGTATTCCGGCGGATGGACAATAGGAGGATACAAGCCTCTTGATACGGAAGGTTACGATTGGGAACTTTTCTCCGATAAGGACTATTGGGTGTATGGAGAGGGAATGAACGGATCACGCGGAACGGGTTTGCTGCAGGCGCAGCGTGGAGCACGGCTGTTATATACTCCATTGGAAGGTAGATATGGAGATATGAAAATAACCTTGAATGTAGATCCGAGCAAAACCGCAGGACAAGGGTTTGGAAGTGCTACGGGGCAATATATGGATATCTGTATCAAGTTCGATACCCGTACACTGACTGGATATGCCTTGCGTATTATCCGTACGACAAAATACAGCAATGCGGTCGATTTCATGCTGATGAAATACGAAAATGGCAGGACTACTGCGATTTCTCTTCCGGTATCTTCCACCTGTTACCGTACCGACTGCACCATTGTACTTGAGGTTAAAGGAAATAAGTTGACGGCCCATGCCGAAACTTCCACTCCGCTTTCATCTCCTGTAACGGACGAGAATCTGAAACCATCTGTAAGTTTGGAGGCTGATATCGTTCCTAATGTTTGGGGAGGTATGGGCATTCAGCACACGGGAAGTTGTGGAGAGAGCACTACCATGCTGCATCACCTGAAAATAGAATGGATGGGCGTTTCGGCTAGCAAATGATAAGTGATTAGAATGCAGAAAAGGAAAATATGAACAGCCCTTCACGATATATGAATAATACCCATACAGGCTAACAGTGTACCTTTGCTTCAGATTAAGAAATGAAATAATATGAAGCAATTACTAGTTATTTTTACCTCTCTTTGTGTGCTCGTTCCTGTAAAAGCGCAGGATGTCCTCACACTGGAAGAGTGCCTGCGGTTGGGCATAGAGAATAATCTCTTTTTGGAAAGCAGCCGTAATGAGATTAGAAAAGGAGAACATACACTGAGCGAAAATCGTGCAAAACTCCTGCCTCAGATTAATGCCGTTGCCGGATTCAATGACAATTTCAATCCTCCGGTATCTGTTACCGATGGTTCTGCTTATGGAAATCCTTACAACGTTACCAAAACTTTGCAGTACAATGCCTCGGCGGGTATACAGTTACAAATGCCTTTGTACAACCAGACTGTTTATATGGCAGTAGATATTGCCCGTACAATGAATGAGTTGAACCGTTTATCGTATGAGAAGGCACGGGAAGATCTGATTTTGCAAATCAGTAAAATGTATTACCTGAGCCAGAATACAGCCGAACAGATAGCGTTAATCAAAGAGAATATTTCGCGTCTGAACGAACTGAGCAGTATTACACAGGCCTTTTATGATAACGGTATGGCGATGGAAGTCGATGTGAAGCGTGTGAATATCAATCTTGAAAATCAGCGGGTACAGTATGATAACGCACAGTCTATGCTGACACAGCAGCTGAATCTGTTGAAGTATGTGATCGATTATCCTGCTGATAAGGAAATAGCCTTGACACCGGTTGATACAGAAAATACTACATCCGTATCGCTTACCGGACTGGATAATAACCAGTATGAACTACAACTTTTGCAGTCGAAGCAAAAACTGGCCGAACAGCAGCGTAAGATGATTGGTCAGGGTTATATTCCTTCGTTAAGCCTTACCGGAAGCTGGATGTATTCTGCATATACCGACAAGGCAAAGAACTGGTTCCATTCCGGTCCGTCCAATCATTGGTATAATTCGAGCGGTATCGGACTGACACTCCGTATTCCTATTTTCGACGGACTGGATAAGCGGGCAAAAATGAAGAAGGCAAAGATCGAGATAGAAAATGCGAAGCTTTCTTATGAGAATGCACTCAAGAATATGCAGACGCAATACCTGAATGCTACAAACGAACTGATGAACAGCCAGCGTAATTTCAGGAAGCAGAAAGATAATTATCTGTTGGCAGAAGATGTGTATCAGGTTACGACCGACCGTTATCGGGAGGGAATCGCTTCGATGACGGAGGTGCTACAGGATGAGATGCGGATGAGTGAAGCTCAGAACAATTACATCAACGCACATTACAATTACCAGGTTACTAACCTGAGTCTGCTAAAACTTACCGGACAGCTGGAAACACTGTTTAACGGAAATTCTATTCATTAATCATTTAAAATTGTCAGCATTATGAAAACCAATAATAATACACTTCAGGAAAAAGCTTTGAAACTGAAAAAACAACGTCGTAACCGGATTATTGCCAGTTTGCTTGGAATAGCTATTCTGGTGTGGGGAGTAATAGAGGTTGCCTTTCTTTTTCTCGATTATAAACAGACGGGAACCAGTAACGACGCACAGATAGAACAATACATTTCTCCGGTGAACTTGCGTGCGTCGGGATATATTAAGAAAATTTATTTCACCGAACATCAGTCGGTCAAGAAGGGAGATACCTTGCTGGTGCTCGATGATCGTGAGTATCGCATTAGGGTAATGGAGGCTGAAGCTGCCTTGAAAGATGCAATGGCTGGAGCTACGGTAATAGATGCTACCTTACAGACTACACAGAATTCGGCTTCTGTGTATGAGGCTTCCATTGCCGAAATTGAAATTCGTCTGGCTAAACTCGAAAAAGACCGTCAGCGTTATGAAAACCTGCTGAAGCGGAATGCGGCAACACCGATACAGCTGGAACAGATGAAACGGAATATGAGGCTACACGAAAGAAACTGGAGGCTACAAAGCGCCAGCAAAAAGCTGCCATGTCGGGCATTAAGGAAGTTTCCAATCGCAGAGAAAGTACGGAAGCTGCCATACAACGTGCTACGGCTGCACTCGAAATGGCACGACTTAACCTTTCGTATACTGTTGTGTTGGCTCCTTGTGACGGGAAACTGGGACGTCGTGCATTGGAAGAGGGACAATATATCGGTGCCGGACAAAGCATTACGTATATCCTTCCTGATACGCAGAAGTGGGTGATAGCTAATTATAAGGAAACTCAGGTAGAGAATCTTCACGTGGGACAGGAAGTCCGTATTACAGTAGATGCAATCAGCGATAAGGAGTTTACCGGAAAGATTACGGCTATTTCTGGAGCAACCGGCTCGAAATATTCACTTGTCCCGACTGATAACTCTGCCGGAAACTTTGTCAAGATTCAGCAGCGTATTCCGGTACGTATTGATTTTACGAACCTTTCATCGGAAGACAATGAACGTCTGGCTGCCGGAATGATGGTAGTGGTAAAAGCCAGACAGTAAAAATAAGACAAACATGTTTTTCAGTTTCTAATAAATTAGAATTATGCCTTCGTGTCCGAAAAATTATCCGTTTTATAATTGGGTTCCCAAACCTTTGGGTATTCTTATTCTGTTGCTGTTGTTTATTCCGATTCTTACGGCAAGCGGAGTGTATACGGTAAACAGTGGCGAGATGCTGAGCGGGCTGGGTATTCAGTCTGAACATATTCAGTTTGTTGGTTTTCTTACTTCTGTAGGAATGGCGGCTTTCTCTCCGTTCTTTTACGAACTGGTCTGTATCCGCCGTGAGAAAATGATGTGCATCGTAGGCTTTTCGCTGCTTTATATATTGAGTTACGTATGTGCCAAGACCGATAGTATTTACCTGCTGGCTGTCTGTAGTGTGGTGATGGGATTTCTGCGCATGGTGCTGATGATGGTCAATCTGTTCACGCTTATCAAATATGCGTTCAAGATGGAGGCTACCCGAAATATAACTCCGGGCAATGAACCTGTGGATGGTGAAGGATGGGATAAGCTGGACCGTGAAAAGAGTACCAGTATGCCTACCATTTATCTGTTTTTCATGATTCTGGGGCAGATAGGAACTTCGCTCACTGCATGGCTGGCTTATGAGTACGAATGGCAGTATGTGTATTATTTCATGATGGGGGCGTTGCTATTATCTATTCTGGTTGTGTTTATCACCATGCCTTATCATAAATATGTGGGCAAACGTTTTCCTATCAACTTGCGTAAGTTTGGCAGTGTGGTAATATTTTGCGTGATGTGTTCGGCTGCTATTTATGTGCTGGTGTATGGAAAGGTGCTCGACTGGTACGATTCTCCGTCTATTTGCTGGGCTACTGCGACGGCTGTTGTGTTTGCCATACTGTTTGTCTATATGGAACGTAACCATAATTCGCCTTATTTTCTGATGGATGTGTTTAAGTTGCGCTCTATCCGTATGGGTATCTTGCTCTTTCTGTTGCTGATGATTTTCAATTCCAGTGCCATGTTTGTCAGTGTGTTTGCAGGAGTTGGTATGAAGATAGACAACTGGCAGAATGCGTCGCTTAATAACTGGAGTATAGCCGGTTATTTTATCGGTTGCATTATTGCTATTGCCATGGGATCAAAAGGAGTACATCTGAAATACCTTTTCTCGATGGGCTTTGTTCTGATAGGACTTTCCAGCCTGTTTATGTATTTTGAGGTACAGACCGACGGCTTGTACGAGCGCATGAAATATCCGGTTATTATCCGTTCTGCCGGAATGATGCTGCTTTATTCGCTGACAGCTGTACATGCCAATCAGCGGATGCCTTATAAATATCTGTCTACCTGGATTTGTATCATGCTGACAGTGCGTATGGTACTGGGACCGGGGGCTGGAACTGCTATCTATACCAATGTGATGCAGCATCGTCAGCAACACTATGTAACTCGCTTTGCTCACGATATGGATCAGTTGAATACAGAGGTAGCAGCCTCATATAATCAGACGGTTCAAGGGATGATGTATCAGGGAAAAAGTGAAAAGGAAGCACATAATATGGCAGCTCTTTCAACAAAAGGGCGTGTGCAGGTACAGGCTACTCTGGCTGCTGTAAAAGAAATGTCGGGATGGACATTCTACGGTTGTATAGCATGTGCCGTTCTTATGCTGGTAATTCCGTGGAGAAAAAGGAAGCTGGATTTACAGACATAAAATACTTTACACTCGTTCATTTATTTGCTTTATACATCACGGTGGAGCGTATTTCATTTCTTAATCTGACTTTTCGGTGGAAAAGTACCTATGAAAGCTTCCCGTGATGTATTTTTATTTTCTTGTTTCATGATGGGAATATAGAAAAATCTTACCTTAGTGGCAGACTTTAATTTTAGTTTTATGGGGATGGATGCTAAGGAACAAGAAATGCGTTTAACACGTTTTGAGCGCGATTTGACGGCGGGAAAAGATATTTGCTGCCTGGAAGGGGAAGTTAAAGCTTTTCCGAAGATATTGTGTAAGCCTTTCCTGATGAATTATGTGGGACTGATTGTGTGTGAAAAAGGATATTTCTGTTTCGATGTAGATAAAAAGAAGTTTACAGCCCGGGCAGGAGAAACGGTTTTTCTTTCCGAAGGGAATAATTTTTCAATAGGAGAACTGTCTGATGATTTGCGTGTGAGCATACTGTTTTATCATATAGATCCGATACGTGAGATTTTAGGCAGTTCGATTGTGGCAATGTATTTGTATACGACACTGACTCCCGAACCATGCTATGTATGGACTTCCGGAGAAGAAAGCGATTTGGCACGTTATATTGCATTGCTGGGAAGACATAGGAAGAGTGCGCAGAATCCGTTTGATAATCATGAGTGTAAGTTGTTGTTACTGGCATTGACTTACCGTTTGTGTTCTATTTACAGCCGTCGGATTATCGAAGAAAAAAATGTAGCAGGACATAAGATTGATACTTTTATCAAGCTCATTCGGTTGATTGAAAAGTATTATATGCAAGAGAGGGGAGTAGCTTTTTATGCCGATAAGTTGTGTCTTTCTCCCAAATATCTTTCAGCATTATCGAAATCGGTTTGTGGATATACGGTGCAGGAACTGGTTTTCAGAGCTATTATCCGGAAGAGTATTTTCTGGCTGAAGAATACCAACAAGAGTGTACAAGAGATATCGGATGACTTGAATTTTCCGAATGCTTCTTTTTTCGGGACATTTTTTAAGAAGCAGACAGGGCTTGCTCCTTCGTATTACCGGATTTCTGCTGAGGAGTAAAATTGTTTCGGTATTTAATAGGGCTTTTTAAAGCTAAAATAAAATATCCAGAAAGGGTTGTGTTTAAAAGTTTGAATATCAAAGTGATATGCGGACTTTGTGATGGACATGATAGAACTCTTTTGGCTGATGTTGATTGCTTGATTTCGGATTGTAAGTTTATTATTTATGAGTTTCAGTTTTAATATGCTGCTGTTTTCAACCGTTCTGTTTGGTTTGAAACACGTGTTTTGGAACACTTCAGGAAGTATGTCGAAAAACTTCAGCAAAAGTTAGGAAAAACATCATGAATTTTTTCTGAAAAATCGTACAAAAGTCTGTTAGCCTTTGTACAAAAAATAAGGCAAATTGCCCGTGTTTTTTAGATATTATGCAGTCGGTTGAATTGCCTTCTGCATAAGGTACGGGCAAGTTGCCTGTTGGCTTGTAAGTGACTGATATTTTTATTCTTGATTCAGTTCTGCCAGAAAGCTGGCAGCTTTCTCAAGGGTTTCCGGTTTTCCTATATCAATCAGATGAAGCTCTTCGGTCAGACATCCACCAATCCGGGCTTCCCCACATGTTTGCAAATAGAAATCCATGATGGGAAATTTGCCTTTCCACCGTTCGTCCATGTATCGGAAAAGGGAAGGGGAGATGACATGAATGCCACTGAAGGCATATTCCTGATATCTTGTTGCGTCATATTCGAAGTCTTCGGGTTTGGTCTGTCCGGTATCTTTATTAACCCATCCTCTCAGATATGCCTGTTTGTCGAACAGCAGATAGCGGGCTGTAGTTCGTTTACTTGCCAACAGAGTAGCATCATTGCCACTGTGCAGGTGGTATTCGTATAAGGCTTTCAGGTCGGTATCGGAGAGGATATCGACGTTATGTATCAGGAATGGTTCGTTTCCCTGAAAAAATGGTGCGGCTTTTTTGATACCTCCTCCCGTATCGAGCAACTGTTCACGTTCGTCGCTGATATGAATTGTCAATCCGAAATTCTGGTTGGCTTCAAGAAAGTCGATGATCTGTCTCCGAAATGATGTATGTTGATAACCAGTTCGTTGAATTCGGATTGCTTTAGTTTCAGGATAACGTGTTCCAGTATCGGACGTCCGTTTACGGGTACGAGTGCTTTGGGCATATGGTCGGTCAGCGGTTTCAGGCGAGTTCCCAGTCCCGCTGCAAATATCATGGCTTTCATATTGTTATCGGGGTTCTAAAATTTGTTCAATATGTTGTTCGCGGTGTATCAGGTGGATGCGTACACCGAATTTTTCGTTCAAGTGGTGCGCTACGTGTTCTGCCGAATATACGGAACGGTGCTGTCCTCCGGTACAGCCGAAGCAAATAGAGAGGTTGGTAAACCCTCTTTCTAGAAAGCGCTGTACATGAGCATCAGCTAGTGCGTCTACGTGTTCCAGAAATTGGAGTATTTCACCGTCCTGTTCCAGAAAGTCGATGACCGGTTTGTCGCGTCCGGTCAGTTGCTTGTATTGTTCGTACTTTCCCGGATTGTGCACGGCACGGCAGTCGAATACATATCCGCCTCCGTTCCCTGACGGGTCTTCGGGAATACCTTTCTTATACGAAAAACTCATTACGCGTACGGTGAGTTTCCTTCTGTTTCGTATGCTGGCAAACTGGGGAAGTTCTGTCAGTTTGCGTAGCATGAGGCATAAGTAGGGATATTCAGGAAAATCTGTTTCCAGCAGTTGACGGAGATTTTCGATGGCATACGGTACACTTTGTATGAAATGTGCCTTTTTCTCAAAATATCCACGGAAACCGTATGCGCCTAGAACTTGCAGAGTACGGAACAGTACAAAGTGACGGAGGGTGGTGAGGAACTGCTCCTTATCAATCGTGTGATAGGGGCGAAGAGCATCGAGGTACTCATCCAGAAGCTCCTGACGGAGCGAATCGGGATAGTTTGCTTTTGCCTGCCAGAGGAAAGAAGCCACATCGTAATAGAAAGGTCCCTTGCGTCCTCCCTGAAAATCGATAAAGTACGGTTTTCCTTCCCGTATCATGACATTGCGGCTCTGAAAATCACGGTACATGAATACCTGTGGTTCTATCTGAAGAAGGGTATCTGCCATACGTTCGAAATCATCTTCCAGCAGATTTTCCTGAAACTCCAGTCCGGTAGCTTTAAGAAAACAATATTTGAAATAGTTCAGGTCCCACAAAACGCTGCGGCGGTTGAATGTTGCCAGCGGGTAGCAATAACTGAAGTCCATGTCCTTGCTTCCCTCAAACTGTATCTGTGGAAGCAGGCGGATAGTTCGTTTCAATATATTTGTTTCTTCATCACTGAAGTTACCGCTTTCTCTTCCTTGTTTAATAAGTTGGAACAGCGAGATATCTCCCAAGTCATCTTGCAGGTAGGCCGACTGGTCGGTTGCTTCGGCAAGTATACGGGGTACGGGCAAACCTTTTTGTGAGAAATGTCTGGCCATGTAGATAAATGCACGATTTTCTTCGGTGGAGGTTCCATATACACCGATGAGGCTTTCCTTGCCTTTCAAGCGAAAGTATTTGCGATTGGAGCCTGCTCCCGGCAAAGGTTCGATACTTGTTGGAGCTTCTCCAGTATATGATTGATAAAGTTGTGCGAGTAATTCAGTATTCATACTATCTTTTATTACATAAACTTATAATACAAGGACAAAGATAGATATAAAAAGCTGAAAGAAAGAAAGGGATAAAAAGAAAAAGGTCTGAACAGAAACTGCTCAGACCTTGGTAGCCCGTGGGGGAATCGAACCCCCCTTTCAAGAATGAAAATCTTGCGTCCTAACCGATAGACGAACGGGCCATCCTTATACATCGGATTAACCGTATGTTTTGTTTTGGTAGCCCGTGGGG
>ENA-OQJI01000158-OQJI01000158.1-human-gut-metagenome-genome-assembly--contig:-NODE-158-length-15831-cov-0.702624_pt1 | contig 15831 bp, 24 predicted proteins | sample MGYA00242602_ERZ504768 | MGnify/ENA primary metagenome ERZ504768 (study PRJEB26092, sample SAMD00036368) | human gut metagenome | host: Homo sapiens | study: EMG produced TPA metagenomics assembly of...
CGATTTTGCCTTCATAAAATTTATGAGCGCCGAGATATCCAAGAAAAAATGCATAAAATTAATGCTACCCATTTGCTTTTAGGTTTTCCTTGTATTCCACCATTGGCGACCGCTGTCGCAGAGGCTGCACTTGTGTTATTGTTAGTGTTATTAATAACAATAGGTTGTGTACCTTGTGTATTTGTAATTTGCTCAACTTGACATCCACACAGTGGCAGATAACAGCCTCTTTCGCAATTTTCCCACCACAATGTTTACAAAACTTTGTGTTTTCTTGTGTCTGCACAGTATTTTGATTTTCCATTTGTATCTCTCCTTTTATAATAAAATGTTACTTTATTTCACATTTTCTTTATATTACCAAAAATATACATAAAAGTCAAGATTTTTATAAAAACAAACAAAATTGTATGCAATATTTACATATTAGCAAATATCATTTCAAAGTCATGCAAGGCTGTGTTTATGTCAGCCTGCGTGCGTTTATTTGCTGTGCGTGAACGCCACTTGTTGCGTATTTTATGTTGAGATGATGTAAAGTTCTTCAAAACATTTTCATCGTTCTCAAGGCGAATTTGAGCCGTTCTCGCAAGAGGCGTGTCAGTTCCCAAGCCACACAGCAGGGAGCTGAACTCCGCCCAAGTCATCTTTTTAAAATCTTCGGAGTAAATGCTCACCCCCGTACTCTGACTTAAAACTCGATACGAATTAAGTCGAAATCATCTATTAAGTCGTAGCCGGGGTCTGAATTTCCCCCCTCGCTGTCATTGTCGGCGATAAGCTCTGTTGCTGTCTTAATAACAGTTGAGAGGTCGGCAAACGAGAGATGAAGTTTTGCAATCTTTTCTCTGTTCTCCTCATCAAAAAGAAGCTCAAGAGCCGATAAAATGTCCGATGTTTTTACGCCGTCCTCGCTGTCAAAAAGCGCAACCGTCTTAATGAAAGAAATTGCGTCGTTGTTGACCTCAATTTCTGTGCCTTTGATAACAAGTTTTGGCTTTTCGTCAAAATTAAGTTTGTTTGTAATATCAATAATTTTTGACATACTTTATACCTCCTTAGGCTGCAGGTGTGTATTCGGGCTTGCCGTTTGACATAACCTCAAATTCAAGAGGTGCAACACTTGTGCTTGCGGCTGCACCGTTTGCTGTTACAGAGATAACCGCATTCTTGAAGAGTACGCTTGCACCGTTCGGGAAAGTCCACTTAAACGGAAGCTGTACGGCTGTGCCGTTCTTAAACGCAAGCTCTGCGATTTCATCGTTGCCTGCGTCACCGATTGTACGCTTGCCCTTTACAGAGATTGTAACGCTCTTGGCTGTCATAAGTCTTGACTTCCAACCCTCGTTCTCAAACGCTGTCCATTCCTCAACGCCGTTGTCAAATGCCACCGAAAACTCCTCACAATTTGCGATTGGAGTTGTGGCTGTGTCTGTGCCCGATTTACCGATTGCAAACTGATTTTCATAACATGGATAAACTCCACTTGATACTGCCATAATTATTTACATCCTTTCGTAATAAAATTTAACTTCAATGACTTGCTCATAAACGCCCTTGTCGTCTGTGCCTACATCGACAGGCTCGGGTGTGAGCAGTTCAATCATATAAATTGTGTGTTTGTTGATTTCAACATCTTTTACACTGTAAAGCGTTTCAAATAAACTGCGTGCCTGTCGCTCTGTTTCATTTGCGTTGTTGTTCCAATGCAAGAGTAAAGACACGCTGATTGTGTGTATGTACTCTCGTCACCAATCGCCCTTACAGGCGCACCCGACTGCTTGAGAGAGTACACACCGAGGGACTCATCTTGTTTGTTATCGAGTTTACCGATGTAGTAATGCTCTGCTTTAAAGACAGTCTTTAAAAAGTCCCTTATGTCAGATAAATAAATCAAAGTCCTGCCTCCTGTTTGTAAAATCGTGCAAATGCCTTTTGACAAAAGTTTTGTCGTGTACCGCCCTTGAGCCAAGGTGCAAGCCACTTGCGCCGGCGGCAATGTTTTCCTCACGGCTGAAATTATATTCGGGATGAAAATACAACCGTCTGGCATACGGTGTACTCGATACGATTTTTGTTTCGCCCTCGGCAAGATTTGCGTAATCGGCAAAGGTGCTTTCGTTCTGCAAATTACCTGTATCAAACGGCATAACCTGACTGTTTTTAATCTGTCTAAGCAATGCGTCTGTGGTATTGCGCAATGCCGTCTGCTGTGCTTTATCAAGCTGCTTTAACAAAGGCAAATTCAGCTTGATTTTTGATGTTACAGAAAAAGCTCACTAAATCACATCCAATTCCGTAAAATTCACTGTGCCGTCAGGGTTGCGGTGCTTAATGCCTTGCACAATGGTTCTTTTTTTCGCCGTCAAGCACCACATAGCCGCTGCTTAAATTCGGACAATCGGGTGCAAGGTCACCGCTAAAAAGCAAAACAGCCCGACACCTGAACGATTTTCTGCTCTTTGGTATAGACTGTTTTGGCTTTAGACTGCATATTGCACAAGGAATTGCCGCCGTGCAGGACGGCTGACGGATACAGGCTGTCGGAGGGATACAGATTTTTTACATTCAAACACGGTCAAGGGCGCTCCGTCCTCGGAAACACCCTCGCCGTATATTGTCACCTCAACAGGAGTTTTACAGAACTGCTTTTTTACAAGTGACGGAAATTTCAAAACATATCACCTCATATTGCAGGATAACAAAGCCCTGTTGATTTAAGCAGAGAGTAGAGGTCCGCAGGAATTGCCACGCCGCTTATGCACATCAAATTCCAACTTGCGCCAAACTCATACCCACTACCGTTGATGTTGTAATTTTTCAGATAGGAATGAAATTCATTAATTCGGCATTTTCTTCTTCAAAAGCAGTAAGTCTGCTATGCACTCTGCCGATGATTCTCTTCTGCATTTCCGAAAGTTTTTCAAAATCAATGCGATTAAAAGTCAGAATGTCGATGTGAGCGGCAGAGATAATGCTGTTTCATCTCCGCCCTGCTGTTCAATGTAATCCGCAAACATAGATTTATTCCTTTGTGTCTGATTTGATATTCTCTTTAAGCTTTTTGTTTTCGGCTTTGAGCTTTGAATTTTCTTTCTTCAAAGTATTGTAATCATCAACAGAAATTTTCTTGCCTAAGCCGTATTCTTTGATTTCACCATTGTCGTCCTGAATATCATAACCACGAGATACATAAGTCTTAGCTTCCTCATCTGTATTGACTGTATATGACTTATTGTCTTTAATTGCTTTCATTTTTGCTCACCTCGCTTTAAGCCTCTGCGTGAATGATTACGCCCTGCTTCATAAGTTCATCAATGGCAAAAGTACCATTGACTTTTCTGTTCTGATATATATAATTATCAGCTGTTCGGCTGTCAGAACGCGGAGTATAGACATTGATATATGAATACTTAACTCTTGATACCTGTGCTTCCGGGTCAATAAGAATATAGTCAATCTGCTTAGCTGAACTGTCAGCAACACAACCGTTTGTAAAATCAAACAAAGACTTCATTCTTGAGCTTGGCACTTCTACAATCTTATCAATATCATCAACGGAACGAACACGGCGGTCAATGCCCTTTGCGGAACTGATTTCAAGTGTTCTCTGAATACCCTCTGCATTCTTCAAAAGCTTTTTGTACTGTGGTGTCGCATAAAGAATAACCCTGTCGAGCGGTACACCGGCTTCGGCAAAAGCCTCAAGGTTATCGTCAAAATCTGCAAGCACATTCGCCGCAGTTAATGCAGTAGTTTTTACTGTTGCACCAACTCGCTTAGCTTCTGTATAAATCTTGCTGTAAGTATAACAGTCGAGTTCAGGTATAGCCTGTGTTTTTTCAAAGCGTGTCTGAATATTTGCGATAGTTACTACCATATTTGTTTCGTCAACATCGATAGGGTCGATAGCAAACTCAATATCTCTGTCGTGGTCAAGGGTTTTGGTTTCGTAACCGTTTGAATATGTACCCGAATTAAAACCGCCTGCACCTCGTGTATGGTCTTTATAACCGCTGACCGAGAGTTTCGGGATTTTAATATCCTTACCGTTGATAATCTGAATGTCAGAGTTTGAGTGGTAAAGGTCATCACAAGTAAGGGCTTGACCGTACAATTCTCTTAAAACATTACTGAAAATAGTTGCGTATTCTAATACTGCCATAATTATTTACCTCTTTTCTTACTTTTTCGATTTGATGCCGAAAATTCCCCTTAAGGCATCTTCTGTTAAATTTTTGTTGCCGTTGCCGTCACCGCCGATTTTCTGAACACCGCCAGCGTTTTCACTTGCTTTTGCTTTGAGTGCAGGAATATCGTCAAGCACTTTCTTAACCGCCTCGGTCAGCTTTTCTGTGTCGATTTTGCCGTCTGTGGAAACTGCAGAAAAGTCCGCCATTTTGAGTACATACGGAATGCTTGCAATATCCACACCCTGCTTAACTGCCTCAAGAGTAGCCGACTGGTTCACCTCTGCAATGAGCTTAGCCTTGTTTGAGTTTTCAAGGTCAGACTGCATTTTTGCAAAATCGGGTGTGTTCTTGGCTTTCTGCTCCTTAAAAGCACCGATTGCCTGTTTCATCTCATCTGCTGACAATCCTTGCTCCTTGAAGTATGACTTTAAAACCGTGTCCTCTGTCACGTTCTGCTTGCCTGTAATAAGGCTTGCGAGCTTGTCATAGTCAAATGCAGGTGCAGGGTTGCCCTGTGGTGTCGGCTGTGGTTCGTTTGGGTTAGGTGTTGGGTTATTTTCTGCCATATTTTATCAATCCTTTCAGTTATCGGGTGTCTCCCGTAATCAGTTTATAGAGTGTCTCTCTGTTTCAGTTTTGCTCGGTGTCTCCCGTAGTTTAATGTCTTCGGACAATAAAAAAGCACCTGTGCAGTCACTCACAAGTGCGTTTTAAGCTGTTTTTGTTGTCTTTCTTTTCGGCTTTTCCGTAGCGTTTGGCTTATTATCCGTAGCGTTTGGCTTAACCTCCGCCGCAAAGCCGCCGTCAATGAGCTGCTTTGCTCTCTGCTCGGAGCACTCAAATACTTCATTAATCGGTCTGTTAATAAACCCCTCGGTTTTATCGTTGAACGATGTAATTACTCTTACTTTCATTTTGTCACCGCCTTTCAGTTTTTGGGTATAAAAAAGCACTCAATCCGATTGATTAAGTGCTAATAATGGCTCTATACTAAATGTTGGGGTAAGGAAAGAGCCTACAAATAAATTTAAAAATTTTCAAAAAAAGTAGAGCATATTTTTCGAAAATCCGTTAAAATGGAATTGACGAGAAACCAGAACGGAGGAATAAATATGCTCTACAAATATTTTACAGAAAAACTCACAGGATTGCAAGGGCTTTCAATAGAAAAAGTTGAAGAAAATCAAAACACTATTCACATACATTGCAAACTTGAGCGTAAGAAACATAAATGTCCTTGCTGTGGCAAATTGACAAACACAATCCACGACTATCGTGAGCAGGTTATCAAGGATATTCCTGCCTTTGGCAAGTATGTTTTCATTCATATTAAAAAGAGAAGATATCGCTGTACTTGCGGTAAAAGGTTTGCTGAAAAGAATAAATTTCTGCCACGCTATCACAGAATGACAAACAGACTCTCGGCGTATATAATCGACAAGCTGATAGATGCTGTCACTTACACAAGCGTTGCCAGAGAAATGAACCTTTCTGTGAACACAGTTATCAGAATTTTTGGTGTTGTTGATTACGGTCATAAAAACTTGCTGTCAGCGTTGTCGATCGATGAATTTAAGGGTAATACAGGCGGCGAAAAGTATCAATGTATAATAACTGATCCTGTTAAAAAGGTCGTGCTTGATATACTTCCTGCACGAACAGAAGTATGTCTTACCAAATATTTTGCAAAATTCAGCAAATCAGAGCGTGAAAATGTCAAATATTTTGTCAGTGATATGTGGAAACCTTTTGCTAACATCGCAACGGCGTGGTTTAAGAACTCAAAGCAGATCGTAGACAAGTATCATTGGATTCGTCAGGTAAACTGGGCATTTGAAAGTGTGAGAAAGGAAGAACAAAAGAAATTCAGCAAAACACATCGGCGATATTTTAAAAAAGTCACGATTTTTATTGCTCAAAAGATTTGACAAATTAACCGACGAGCAAAAGCAACAGGTCAATATTATGCTGTACGCCTCGCCCACATTAAGTACGGCGCATTTTTACAAAGAGGATTTTTTAAAAATTCTCGACTGCAAAGACAGAGAAACGGCTAAAAAACCGATGGCAGATTGGATAAATTGGGCTTATAACTGCGATATCCCACAGTTTGTTAAGTGTGCAAAAACGATGATGAATTGGCTCACAGGCATACTCAATTCATTCACAACAACAATCACAAACGGCTTTACAGAGGGCTGCAACAACAAAATCAAGGTGCTAAAGCGCAATGCATATGGCTTCAGAAACTTTAAGCGTTTTCGCAATCGTATTTTACATATGTTTGCCTATCAATCAGAAAAACAAGCGACAGTTTAATTTTCTGCCGCTTGTTAAATATCTTTATTTCATTTTTCGGATTACCCCAACTATTGACAAAGAACCTATTTTCTTAGAAATAAGTATATAATTTAATATTATGCATTAAAAATTTCTTTGCGGACAAGGCAAGGAAACATAAAGGAAAGAGATGAAATGCTATGAATTTTTTGGAAGAGAGAATTGTAAAGGACGGAATTGTTAAAGAGGGCAATGTTCTCAAGGTTGACAGCTTTTTGAACCATCAAATGGATATTGATTTGTTCAACCGAATGGGTGCGGAATTTAAGAAAAAATTTGCGGGAAAAAATATAAATAAAATAGTCACCATTGAGGCATCGGGCATAGGTATTGCCTGCGTTGCGGCTATGCATTTTAATGTGCCGGTTGTTTTGCGAAAAAAGCGAAAAGCATTAATATTGACGGCGATATGTACATAGCAGAGGTTGAGTCTTTCACTCACAAATGCAAAAATCAAGTGATTGTTTCTAAGAAATTTTTAAGCGAAAACGACCATGTTCTTATTATTGACGATTTTTTCTTGCCAACGGTTGTGCTTTGCAAGGTCTTATTTCTATTATAAATCAGGCAGGTGGCACGGTAGAGGGCATTGGAATTGCAATTGAAAAAGGTTTTCAGAACGGCGGCAATATAATTCGCAATCTCGGCTATCAGCTTGAATCCCTCGCAATCGTAGATCGATGGACGCAGCAACAGGCACTGTTAAATTCAGGAAACAATAAATAAAAATCCAACCCCGACAGGCGATTAAAATACGGCTTGTCGGGGTTAAGTTTTTTCAGCACCAAGTGCCTACAAAATAAATAATAAGAATACATTATATTTGTTGATTTGCAATAAAGAAAATTTTTTGTTATAATAGTAGCAACGGAGGCGGTAAAAATGTTTTCGTAAAATGAGAAGATTTAAACAACAGCTTAGTAACGATGAGGCTTTGGAAATATTAAAAAACTGCAAAAGCGGTGTGCTTGCCGTGAGCGGTGATGACGGCTACCCATATACTGTTCCGTTGAACTTTGTATATAAAGACGGCAAGATTTACTTTCACTGTGCAAAAAACGGACATAAACTTGACGCAATCAAGCAAAACAAGAAAGTTTCTTTCTGTGTTATTGAGAAAGATGAGGTCGATTCGGAAAAATTGACAACTTTGTTTAGGAGTGTTGTAGTTTTTGGTAAGGCCGAAATTATGGAAAATGAAGAGAAAATCAATTCGGCAATGCTCTCTTTCGGCTTAAAATATAACAATGATATTAATGCGGTGAAAAAGGAAATTGAGCGTGAACGGAGCGGACTTTGCTGTGTCGAAATCACGATTGAACATATAACGGGAAAACAGGCGATAGAGCTTTTGCGTAAAAATATGTGACCTTAATCGGAGAGAAAGGGTATTTAAAATGAAACTGTTAATTAAACAAAGAGTTTTTTCGTGGACGGATACTTACGATGTTTATGATGAGTATGACGAGCCGAAATATTTTGTTAAGGCTGAAATGTTCAGACTTACGCATCAGATTCATATATATGACAGAAATCGCAATGAAATCGGTATGATTAAACAGCGATTTTTTACGCTTATGCCGACTTTTGATATAGAAATAAACGGACAGCCGTTTGGCAGTATTGAGAAAAAAATTTACCTTTTTTTAAACCGAAATATAACCTCGACTACAACGGTTGGCGCTGTGAGGGCGATTTTATGTCTTGGAACTACAGCGTTTACGAGGCTTGCAGTATGGTTGCGCAAATTTCAAAAAAGCTGTTCCGTTGGGGAGATACTTATGTTATCGACTATGCAGACCCGAGAAAAGAAATTTTGGTGCTTATGCTCGCAATTGCAATAGACGCCGCAAACTGTACGCAGAATAATAATTAAGTGAGGCATTGTATGAGCGATAGACCGAAACTCGACAAAAATCTTGACGGAAAGACATTCAGAGAGTTTTATTTTTAAAGGAAGAACTTGTCGATTTTTGTCGTCGATACGGTTTACCGACATCGGGCGGAAAACTTGAAATAACCGAGAGAATAGCACATTTTCTTGATACAGGCGAGGTTATCGCCGCAAAGAAAGTGCAGAAAAAGTCGCAGATAATCGGCAACATTACAACTGACACGGAAATTGAGCCGAATTTTGTTTGCTCGGAAAAGCACAGAGCGTTTTTTTAAGGAACATATCGGCAACGGATTTTCTTTTAATGTTGCATTTCAGAAATGGCTTAAAAGCAATACGGGCAAAACTTATGCCGATGCGATTACTGCGTATTATCGGATACTTGAAGAAAAGAAAAACGGTAAGACAAAAATTGACAAGCAGTTTGAATACAATACATATATAAGGGATTTCTTTGCCGATAATCGGGGCAAGAGCCTTGACGAGGCTATTAAGTGCCGGAAATATAAAAAAACAGTTGCCGGGACATAATCTTTATGAGAAAAAGCGACCTTGATGTATTGGATAAATAATTTATTGCACTTCAAACAGTAAGGTTTATATTGCTTTTTATTGAAGTTTTACCCTTACAGTAGTATAATAAAAATGTTAAGCTAAATTTTACAAGGAGAGGGCAGAGGGCAAAACTTTCCTTTGCCGATTGTATAATGGAGAATTTGCACCTTGAGCCGTTGGGCAACGGCATTGAAATATATGTTACCAAAAGCTACAGATATTCGACAGACACTATTTTGCTTGCCAATTTTTCAAAGCCCGCAGGCAGTAAAAAATGTGCGGAACTTGGCACAGGATGCGGTACAATTCCGCTCTTGTGGTGCAGGGACAATAAAAACTTAAAAATAGATGCTGTTGAAATTCAGGAAAACGCCTGTACGCTTGCTCAAAAAAGCGTTGAACACAACGGGCTTTGCGATAACATTAAAAATTATAAACGCTGACTTATGCGACCTTAAAGGCAAGCTGAATTTTGGCTGTTATGATGTTGTTGTGTGCAATCCGCCATATAAAATCGGCGGAGGAGGAATCAAAAATCCGACTTCGGCAAGGCTGATTGCAAGGCACGAAAGCGAATGTACGCTTGATGACATTTTGCTCGGCGGCATCAAAGCTGTTGCAGTTTGGCGGCAGATTTTATATGTGTCAGCGCCCCCGAAAGATTAGGCGATGTTATGGAGTCTATGAGAAAATTTGACATAGAGCCAAAGACCTTGCGACTTGTACAGCAGAGAGTGTCAAAAGCGCCGAAACTGTTTTTGCTTGAGGGCAGACGAGGCGGAAAACGGGGTTTTTTAAATGTACTGCCCACACTTTTTATAGAGGACGAAAGCGGTAATTTTTCAAAAGAAATGCTTGAAATTTACGGAAGCTACAAATCAGATCATTTAGAAAATACAGAGGACAACAAGCTATGAGCGGAATTTTATATGTTACGGGTACACCGATAGGCAACCTTTCCGACCTGTCGCCGAGAGCGGTGGAAACTCTTGAATCGGTAGATTTTATTGCGGCGGAAGACACAAGGGTTACGCTGAAACTTTTAAATCACTTTGGCATAAAAAAGCCGATGGTCAGCTATTTTGAGCACAATAAAAGAGAGCGTGGAGAGATTATCTGCGCAAGAATAGAGCAGGGCGAAAACTGCGCCATCGTTACAGATGCGGGTATGCCGTGTATTTCGGATCCGGGCGAAGATTTGGTAAAGCTCTGCGAAGAGCGTGGCATAAAGACGGTTGTAATTCCCGGACCGAGTGCGGTTATTTCTGCGCTTGCCGTTTCGGGCCTTAGCACGGGAAGATTTACTTTTGAGGGCTTTTTGAGCGTAAACAAAAAGAGCAGATCAGATCATTTGAAAAGCCTTGCAAACGAGCACAGAACAATGATTTTTTACGAAGCTCCGCATAAACTGCCGCAGACATTGCGTGATTTGTATGCAAGTTTTGGCGACAGAAAACTTACAATTGTGCGTGAGATTACAAAAATTCACGAGGAAGTTATCCGTACCACAACAAAAAATGCGGCGGAAAATCTAAGCGACGGCAGTGTTAAAGGTGAAATTGTGCTTGTGCTTGAGGGTGCGCCGCAGGTTGACGATACCGAAGAGTTTACACTTGAATATGCGGTCGAAACCGCTAAGAAGTTGATTGAAAACGGTGCAAGGGCAACAGATGCCGCAAAAGAGGCGGCGGCGCTGACAGGCTTTAAAAAGAATGAAATTTACAAGGAGTTGATCTGATGACATACGAACAGGCTATTGAAAAAATTACATTCACTGCTGACATTCGGTTCTCGCCCCGGACTTGACCGAATGAGAATTTTTCTCGAAAAACTCGGCAATCCGCAGGATAAACTAAAGTATATTCACATTGCGGGTACTAACGGCAAAGGTTCGGTTTGTGCAATGCTTTCGGCTGTGCTTGTTGAAGCAGGTTACAAAACAGGTCTTTTTATCTCTCCGTATATAACGGATTTTCGAGAGAGAATACAGATTAATAACCGTATGATTTCAAAGGAAATGCTCACCGAGGCGGTGGAGAAAACATTTCCGATTATTGAGGAATTGCGTAATGACGGCGTTATTATTACAGAGTTTGAGTATGTAAACGCTTTGCAGTTTTATATTCACGCAAACGAGAAATGCGACATTGTTGTGCTTGAAACAGGTATGGGCGGACTTCTTGACTGTACAAATACAATTTTGCCGCCGCTTTGCTCGGTAATAACAACTATCGGACTTGACCATACGGCAATTCTCGGCAACACTATCGAAGAGATTGCGTGGCAAAAGTGCGGTATTATAAAAAACGGCTCGATTGCCGTTACTTCCAAGCAGGAAGAAAGCGCAATGAGCGTGATTGAATGTACTTGTAAAAGCAGAAATGTTGAACTTTTCAAAAGTGAAAGTGCAAAAATAAAAGTGATTTCAGAAAGCCTTGAAAGCACTGTTTTTGAATATGACGGTACAGAGCTTGAATTGCATTTGATTGGCGAACATCAGTTGGAAAATGCAAAAACGGCATTGACCGCATTAAAAGCACTTTGCGACAGCGGTAAAATCATTGTAAGCAAAAATGCATTAAAGGCAGGTATGGCAAAGGCGGTAAACCCCGCAAGACTTGAGCTTATGGGCAAAAATCCCGTAATTTTGCTTGACGGAGCACATAATCCGAACGGAATTGAGGCGCTTAGCAAGGCGGTCAAAAAGTATCTGCCAAATCAAAAGCGGCTTTGCCTTATGGGTATGCTTGCCGATAAGGACAGTGCAAGCTCAATCAATCTGCTTGAAGGACTTTTTGAAGAAGTGTTTACGGTAACGGTCAACAATCCGAGAACTTTATCGGCAGAAGAACTTGCCGAAAAATGCAAACAGCATTTTCCGAAAGTTGAGGCATTCGATAATAACAAAAAGGCTCTCGAAACGGCGCTTGATAAGGCAAAAAATGAAAATATGCCGCTCGTTATCTGCGGTTCGCTTTACCTTGCAGGCGAGCTAAGACCGTATTTATTGGAGAACGGTTAAAAAGTGCCCGACTTCGGCTTTCGCTGAAATCGGGCGTTCGTTTAGTTTTATACAAATTTATTAAGCTCTGCGTTGTAGGTATAATCTATGGCGGAGAGCTTTTTTACGATTTTCATCTTTACTGATGTTTGCGTCTTCGCAAAGAGCATCAAGCGACGGATAGAAATCTCTTAACTTTGTGTTAATAAAACTTAATAAAATCATTGGGTCTGACGGTAAATTTAATTCTGACATAATGTCCTCCTGTTAATCGTTTTTATTTTTAAAGAATGAGCATATCCAATAGTAAAGCGGAATGGTGAGAAAAACTACCCAGCCGACTGTCCATCCGCCGAATATGTTAAAGTATCCCATAAGAATGTATGCCATTGCCGCAAGCACGGGAAAGGCAAAGTGGTCTGCCTTGCGTTTGTAAATTGCGTCAACAAGCGAATAGTAAAGCGGTATTGTCAGCAAAACTATCCAGCTAAGCGCCCAGCCAAAGCAAAAACCGCTGAATCCCCACCAAAGGAATACAACAAGCGCTATAGCGAAAAAGGGAAACGAATTCCAAAATTTTTTATGCTTTCCTCCTGCAAACATTTCGTCGGTCATATCGGCATCGTGCATTATATGACCGTCTTTATCGGTATAAACTCTCTGTTTTCCGTTTTCGTTTACAAACACTCCGTCCTTGCCTATATCAACCTTAGTGCCGTCTTTGTCTTGTACATGTATTCCGTCTGCAAAGCTGATGTGTACCTTGTCGCCGTTTTTCGCATCAACATGGATTCCGTTTTTAAAAGATACTTTATCCGCTTTTATATATTCTGTGCCCTCATCGCCTGTGGGGGTTTGTGTGTTGTCTGCGCTTTCCTCCGATACGGTTTCCTGCTCGGCTTCGGATTTTGAGGAATTGTTCGCTTCTCCTTTTAAAAGTTCGTCAAGCGATACTCCGTAAATTTCGGCAAGCAATATTAGGTTATCAGTGTCGGGAGATGCCTCTGCCCGTTCCCATTTTGACACCGCCTGTCTGCTTACTCCTATTTTATTTGCAAGTTCTTCCTGTATTGTAAAAGTCTGTTTGCTGTTTCTATGTCCATATTTAATCCTCCTTTGAGAGTTTATGACGATCGTTCTGCCTCTCACTTTATCCAAATTATACACCGCAACCACTGTTTTTTGCAATACATTTTTAGTTTTCATTTCCGCAACCGACGGTTGCATAGAAAGTTTTGTGTGCAATATTGCGTTAATAATGTATATAATTGCTGATATGTCAATATTGCTAGCTTGACATAATTAATAATATTGATAAACGATGATTGCTCGTTTTATTGGCGCTCACCGCCACAAAGGGCAGACTTAGCAATCGAAAAAAAGACTATACAAACAACAAATGACAGCTATCAATAAATAATAGCTGTCATTTTTATTTTAAATCAACCTATATAAGTAAGGTCTTCGGTGTTGAGTTCGCTTGTACGCATTGCAGGTTTGCAAAGCGGAATTTGTTTGCCTTTCTTAATAAAGAGAGGTACTTCGTTAAGTGCAACTTCAATGAAGTGTACGCCCTTTTCCATAGGCTTGGTTTCTGCATTTTCACCGCTTAGTTTAACAAAAGTCATATCTTCAGGGAGATATACATATCTGCCGCTTACATTCTGCTCATAAACAGGGCAAATCATACATTCGTTACCGAGCATAACCTGAGTTTCACACTCTCTTGCCATTTTATCATCGGGATAATCAAAAGCAAGCGGGCGGAAAATCATATCGTTGTTTTTCGCTTGCCTTTTTAAATGTATCGTAAAGATAAGGGATAAGTCTGTAGCGAACGGTTACAACATCTCTGAAATCTTCGGAGTTCTCAAAGTTGTAACATTCCTGGTTTACTGTACCGAGAGCGGAGTGGTTACGCATAAGAGGGGTAAATACTCCGAGAGCAAGGAAACGCAGAACAAGGTCACGGGTTGCGTTTTCGTTAAATCCGCCGAGGTCGGCGCCGCAGTAGAGGAAACCGCACATATTTGCGGACGGGAGCATTTTAAGGTTAAGAAGAATGTGTGACCACCATGAATGGTTGTCGCCAAACCAGATACCGCTTGAACGGTGTGCACCGATGTAAGAGGCTCTTGAGAACATAAGAATTTTGCCGTTCGCCGAATTTCTTTGCAAAGTGTTCTCCTGCGGCTCTTGTTCATATTTGCGCCGTAAATGTTATGAACTCTGTCATGGCAAACAGGCTTGCCGTCAATCATATGATAGATGCTTGAGTAATCCTCGGGGCTGTTGGAAAGTCCGAGGAAAGTATCTTTAAGGTTAAAGAATTTTGAAAGGTCGAGGTTTTCGCCCTCAAGTGATTTTGCTTTATTAAGCGCTTTTTCAAGTCCTTTTGTTGAATAGAAAATAGCCGGCTCGTTCATATCGTTCCAAAAACCGTCAATGCCTGCGTTTGTAAGTCTGTCGTATTTTGCGCCGAACCAGTCACGAACTTCTTTCTGCATAAAGTCAGGGAAACCTACAATACCCGGCCATACGCCGCCTTCAAAAATCTCGCCGTCCTCGGTTTTGCAGAAGTAATCGTTTTCAACGCCTTCTTCGTAAACATCGTAGCCTGCTTCTTTTTTACACCTGCGTCAATGATAGGGATAAGGTGAATACCTTGCTCTTTCTTTTCTTTTACATATTCTGCAAAATTCGGGAATTTGTCTTCGTCAACTGTGAAATCCTTGTAGTCTTTCATATAGTCAATGTCAAGATATACGCAGTCGAGCGGAATCTTTGCATCATTATAACCTTTGATTACGCCGTCAACGGCAGCTTTGTCGGGATAACTCCAACGGCTCTGCTGATAACCGAATGCCCAGAACGGCGGAATGTAACTCTGACCGATTGCACTGCGGAACTCTTTTACAATGTCAATCGGCTTATTGCTCTCGTTTTCGATAATGTAGATGTCAAAATCTGTACCTTCAACAGTGATTTCTGTGCGGCTTGGTTTTGTGTAACCGATGTCCCAACGGATTTTTGCTGGGAAATCAATAAAAATACCGAAAGTCTTGCTGCCGTTTAACATAAGAAAGTTGTGTGCGGCGTAGAGTGAACTTTTTGTTTCTGTGTGGAATGGGTCATCGCTGCAAAAACTTTCGTAAATCCAGCCACGCTTGTTAATTCCTCTCGGCGCTTCGCCAAGACCGAAAACTATGTCGCTGTCCTGCATATCAAAGCTAAAAATGAATTTGCCGTCAATGATTTTGTAATCAACCGGGAATTTATTTATGTCGATTCCGGCAAAATCTTTTACAACAGCGTCTGTACGGATAGGAGTGCCGCTTGTGTACTTTGTAATCATTTAATATCGCTCCTTTGTAATGAAATTATTACCTCGGTATGACCGTCTGTGCCAAGGATTTGATACATTTTCATTATATAGGCAGAATTGTAAAAAATCAATCTAAATATTAAATATTCACTAAAATATTAAAGAAAAAACAAAAAAAGAGCCATACCTAACAGTATGGCTCCTAAAATTTCGGTAATTTTTAATTAGCAGAAGAATACATCCATTGAACTTTCTTCGCCGTCGGCAACAAAGTAAGCTTTGTTTTCGTCAGGCTTGAGGTAAATTGAAATTTCCTTTACATCTTTACCGTATGTAGCTTTAACATTATTAATAATGTCTTCTACCGAGTTCTGCTTGTTGTTAAACTCAACAATAAAGTTTACCTTTGTTTCAGTTTTAACTTCTGCAGGGGCTTCAGCCTTTGTCTTAGCAGCTTTGCTGCGGCAGCTACGGCAGCAGGTTTCTTTGGAGCAACCTTTTTAGGTGCGTTTTCTTACAGGTG
>ENA-OQJI01000160-OQJI01000160.1-human-gut-metagenome-genome-assembly--contig:-NODE-160-length-15777-cov-0.873674_pt1 | contig 15777 bp, 16 predicted proteins | sample MGYA00242602_ERZ504768 | MGnify/ENA primary metagenome ERZ504768 (study PRJEB26092, sample SAMD00036368) | human gut metagenome | host: Homo sapiens | study: EMG produced TPA metagenomics assembly of...
CCCAGAATTCGGCGAAAATAATGGGACACAGTTTTCGGCTTGAGCGGTCTAACGGAAACTGTGCCCCAGAATGAGCGCTCAAAACGGGGCAGGCTTTCCGCAACAACTGTCTGGCGAAAAGCCCGGCCCAGTTTCCTACAGCGAGTCTCTCTGAACGAGCTGCATGTGCATCACGGGAGGTGGTGGCTCGGCGCCCTTGATCATGTCGAGCGCAATGTTGGCGGCCATGTGGCCTTCTTCGCGCAGGGGCTGGCGGACGGTCGTGAGCGCGGGGACGCAGCACGCCGCAATCTCGTGATCGTCGAAGCCGACGACAGAAACGTCTGCCGGAACGGATAGGCCTGCCTCGTTGAGTGCGGTGATGACGCCAGCCGCGATACGGTCCGATCCGCAGAGCACGCCATCGAAAGCAATCTTGCGCGCGAGGATCTGGTGCATGGCCTGATAGCCGTCTCCGTTGTTCCAGCCGGTATAGATAACGTTTGCGCCTGGGAGCTCTTCGCCCAGGACGGTGCGGTAGCCGCGCAGGCGGTCGACAACAGCGGGGTTGTCTTGCGGTCCCAACACGGCGACGATATCTTTGCGCCCGCGCTCTTTCATAGCGAGTGCCGCAAAGCGTCCACCCTCTTCGTCGTCAGAGTAGACTGTCGAGAACACATCGCGATAGGGGTGGCCCTCGAGCTGGCCGCACAACACGGTGGGTACGCCCAGCTCGCGCAGCACCTCGAGCAGCTCGCTGCCCTTGTAGGGGGAGACGTCGATCACGGCGTCGAACGAGCGGCGCTCAAAGTGCTCGCGTGCGCGGTTGCGCTCATGCGTAGAAGACGCCTGCAAGATAACGGCAGATAGGACGACTCCGACAGTTCCTCGGTAATGCCGTTCAAAAATTCGCTATAGGTGGGGTCGCTGAAGAGCTCACTCAGGGGCTCGGTCACGAGCACGGCGATGATTTCCGTGCGCCCGACAGCGAGCGCTCGGCCGCGAGCGTTGGGGACAAAATTGACTTTCTTGGCCGCCGCACGGACGCGCTTTTTGGTTTCCTCGCTAATGCGGGGCGAATCGTTGAGGGCGCGCGATGCCGTGGAGCGCGACACGCCGGCAGCTGCGGCAACCTCGGCAAGCGTAGGTGCGGTGTCGAACTGGCTGGGTCATGGCGTCTCCTGGAAAATGCGGTCGATGTTGTCACTGATACGGGCTGGTGCGGATACAGCTTACTATAGTGCACCTGAACAGCGTTCATGATATCCGGTGACAGGTGTCGTTTTGCAACCAAGCCGCAATCGAATACGTCTCGTGTGGGTGAGATATCAGCGGGCGTGGCGGTTGCCTACGAGCTTAAGAACGATGTTTTGCGTTGAGTTTCGATATTCGGGGTGACATAAGTGTCGCGGTTGTACAACCGGTTGCACCGTTAATCCGGCCAAATCGACCGTTCAGCGGACAACCGGTTGCACAGATTTTTGTACCGCCCGTAAGATAAGGACAACCGGTTGCACAAAGAAGCACTACGATGACGAAGGAGCATCACCATGGACGCCATTAACGATTGGGAAAACCAAGCGCTCACCCACAGGAACCGCCTGGCACCCCATGCGTACTTTATGGGTTATGAGACCGCCGATCTCGCCGCTACGTACAGCCGCGAGCTGTCGCGCGGATTTGTCCAGCTGTCCGGCTCGTGGCAGTTCCGCCTTTTTGAGGGCCCCGCGGCCGTCTCCAACGAAGCACTTTGCACGTACAAGCCCGAGTGGGATCACGTGGAGGTTCCGCACCTGTGGCAGGTAGACGGCTATGGCAACCTTGCCTACACCGACGAGGGTTTTCCGTTCCCGGTGGATCAGCCGTTCGTTCCCTCCGACGACCCTACGGGCGTCTACCAGCGCATCGTCAAACTTCCCGCCGTGCCTGCCGGCGCTCGCGAGATTATTCGCTTCGACGGTATCGAGAGCTACGGCGAGCTGTATGTCAACGGCAAGTTTATCGGCATGACCAAGGGTTCGCGCCTGTCCGCCGAGTTCGACGTGACCGACGCGCTCGTCGAGGGCGACAACCTGTTTGCGGTCAAGGTTCTGCAGTACAGCGATGGTAGCTACATCGAGGACCAGGACATGTGGTGGGCATCGGGCATCTTCCGCGATGTGTACCTCATGCAGCGTCCCGCCGCGCATCTGGTCGACTTTAGGTTCCGCACGCACCGCGAGGGCGATGCCGCTCTGATCACGCTCGATACGGTTGCCGAGGGCGCAAGTCGCGTCGTGTATACGCTCAGCGATGGCCAGAATGTGGTCGCTACGGGCGAGTGCGTCGACGGCCATGCCGAGTGCAGCGTTGCCGATGCCCACTTCTGGAACCCCGAGGACCCCTTCCTCTATGACCTTACGCTTGAGGTCTACGACGGCGACGAGGTCAGCGAGTACGTTCCGCATCGCCAAGGCCTTGCCGAGGTGACGGTCGAGGGCAATCATATCTACCTCAACGGCGCCTACTTTAAGATGCATGGCGTCAACCGCCACGACCACGACGATCACAAGGGCCGCGCCGTGGGCCTCGATCGCATGCGCCGCGACCTGGAGCTCATGAAGCAGCACAACATCAACGCGGTGCGCACGTCCCATTACGCCAACGACCCGCGCTTTTACGAGCTGTGCGACGAGTATGGCATCATGCTGGTCGCCGAGACCGATATGGAGAGCCACGGCTTCGAGAATATCGGCAATATCGCCCTGGTCACCGACGACCCGGCATGGGAGCCGGCCTACGTCGACCGCATCGAGCGCCTGGTGATGCAGGAGCGCAACCACGCCTGCATCATTATGTGGTCGATGGGCAACGAGAGCGGCTATGGCTGCAACATCCGCGCGATGTACGCCAAGGCTCACGAGCTCGATGGTCGCCCGGTCCATTACGAGGAGGACCGCAACGCCGATACCGTCGACGTCATTTCCACCATGTACTCCCGTGTGTCGCAGATGAACGACTTTGGCGAGCATCCGTTCCCCAAGCCGCGCATCAACTGCGAGTACGGTCACTCCATGGGCAATGGCCCCGGAGGCCTGTCCGAGTACCAGGAGGTCTTCGATCGCTGGGATTGCATCCAAGGCCAGTTTATCTGGGAATGGTGCGACCACGGTTTGGCTGCTGTGACCGAGGACGGCGTTGCCTACGATATGTATGGTGGCGACAACGGCGATTACCCCAACAACAGCAACTTCTGCATCGATGGCATGGTGTTCCCCTGGCAGCAGCCGAGCCCGGGCCTTACCGAGTACGGCCAGGTCATCTGCCCGGTCCGCATGGCTTATGACGCCGAGGCAGGCGAGCTGACTGTCACTAACAAGCGTTGGTTTACCACCCTCGAGGATGTGTGCCTGTCGGCCGAGACCCTGGTGGACGGCGACGTGGTCTGCCGCAAGACGCTCATGCCCGGTGCGGTTGCCCCGGCGAGTCCGTCCAGCTTCCGCTAGTGATTCACGAGGCCGCGGTAGGCGAGACCCTGCTGACCGTGCGCGCCTACACCATGGCCGCTCACGTCTGGTGCGAGCCGATGTTCCAGTTGGGTGCTAGCCAGTTTGCCATCGCCAACCATCCGGCGCCGGCCATCGCCGCCCCCGCTCGTCCTGAGCTTACGGTCGAGGAGACCGAGCAGGAGATCCGCATTCACTCCCTCAACGGCGAGCTGGCCTTCAGCAAAGTCAACGGTACCGTGAGCGAGTGGAAGGCATCCGGCCGCGACGTCATGGCCTCTGGTCCCCAGGTTGGTTTTTGGCATCCGCTCGTCGACAACCACGCTCAGGAGTATGACTCCCTGTGGAAGGACAACTTCATCGATGTGATGCAGACGTCTACCCGCAAGGTTACTTGGAAGCAGGACGGCAATGTGGTCGTCGTTACCGTGAGCCAGCGTATTGCTCCTCCCGTCCGCGCGTTCGGCATGCGCGTCGAGCTCGTCTATACCGTGCTTCCGAGTGGCCGCGTCGACCTCAAGGTTTCCGGCGAGCCCTACGGCGACTATTCGGACATTATCCCGCGCATCGGCATCTCCTTCGAGGTTCCCGGTTGTGATCGTGCCGTCGAGTGGTATGGCCACGGCCCGGGCGAGAACTATCCGGACTCGCTGCGCGCCAACCCGGTCGGTCATTACCGCACTACGGTCGACGACATGTTCACGCCCTACGTTATGCCCCAGGACTGCGCCAACCGCGAGGGTACCCGCTGGGTCGCCCTGCGCTCCAGCCACGGTGACGGTCTGGTCGTGACGCGTCCGAGCGACGCCGCTTCCAATCCGTTCTCGTTCTCCGCATGGCCCTATAGCTGCGAGGCTATCGATAACGCCAAGCATGTCTACGATCTTGTCCCGGGCGACACGGTTACGGTCAACATCAACGACCAGCTGCTCGGCCTTGGCTCGAACTCTTGGGGTTCCGAGGTGCTCGATTCCTATCGCACCCGTTTTGAGAGCTTCAGCTTTGAGGTGTCCCTGCGACCGCTGACGTCTGCCGATCTGGCTCAGGCGCTGGCACCCATTAAGGAGGCATAAGTCATGCATATCTTTAACTCGCGTGCCGATTTCGACGCCCAGATGAAGTCTGTCAAGAAGTGGATGCGTACCGGTCAGGCACTCGACGGCGTTTCTGAACTGCAGCACGATGTGGCGTACTCTATCGGCGACTCGCTGGTGTATTGGTGGGTGAACGCCCACGAGGCGGCTACTGCCGATCTGGTCGGTCACCGTCGCTACCATGCCGTGCTCGCCCCGCTCGACGGCAATCTGACCGTTGAGGTGGCTTCCAAGGCCGATCTTACCTGTACGCGCGCCTACAGCGATATCGATGATCGCGAGCGCTTTGAGGGTACGGGGGAGACCGTGACGATTCCCACCGGCGGCGTTGCCGTCGTCGAAATTGACGAGGCCTACCGTGTCGTGGCCGATGCCGCGGATCCCCGCGTCGTGGTACTGCACGTGACAGTCGAAGGTTATTCCTTCCCCAACAAGTAGTATTCGTCCGCCTGGACGTTTGCTTCGCGCCGTTAAGGGGGATGGCTTTGTTGACTCCCTTTTCCCCCATTCCCCTTAGCAGGTGCGCCGTCCACGATTGCGCTTGCAGTCCGGACGGTTTTAGATGAGATATAACGGATGATTGGGAGGGCTTATGAGCTCTGAAAAACGAGGAACGATTGGTTCGTTCGCTCTGCTGGGCATGACGGTCGCCGCCGTGTTCGGTATCAAGAACATCATCAACAACAACGCGGCCATCGGCTTGGCAGCTGCGCCGTCGTTCTTCTTCGCCACGCTTTTGTACTTTGTCCCCTATACCCTGGTTACCGCCGAGTTCGTCGGCCTCAACAAGGACTCCGAGTCTGGCGTGTACGCATGGGTTAAGACCTCGATGGGTGGTCGCTGGGCGTTCCTGACGGCATTTAGCTACTGGTTCGTTAACCTGTTCTTCTTTGCGTCCGTCCTGCCCAACGTCATCATCTACGCGAACTACGTGTTCTTTGGTGCCAACGCCGAGCTTTCGCAGCTGTGGATCACCATTATCGAGATCGTCGTCTTTGCTATCGCCACGTGGGTTTCGACCAAGGGCGCTAAGTGGATCGGCTCCATTTCCTCCTTCGGTTCGACCGCGGCTCTCGGCCTGACCGCCGTGTTCATCCTGCTGTCCCTGGCTGCTGCCTTTGGCGGCGTTGAGTTCGCTACGGCTCCTACTCCCGCTAACATGGCTCCCGACATGAGCAACTTCGCAACTGCGTGGGGCTTCTTCGGTACGCTTGCCTGGATCATCCAAGGCGTTGGCGGCGCTGAGTCTGTCGGCGTGTTCCTTAACGACCTTAAGGGTGGCGTCAAGGCCTTCGTGCGCACCGTCGTTATCGCCGGCCTGACCATCGGCCTTCTGTATGCAGGCGCTTCGCTGCTGGTCAACCTGTTCATCCCCGAGGGCGGCGTTGCCATCTCCACCGGTATCTTCGACGTATTCGGCGCTGTCTTTGCCCACTTTGGCATTCCCATGGAAGTGTCTACGCGCGCCATCGGCTTGATCCTTCTCGCCGCCACGCTGGGCTCCCTCATGATGTGGACCTCTGCTCCCATCAAGGTTTTCTTCACCGAGATCCCCCAAGGGCGTCTTTGGTAGCAAGATCGTCGAGCTCAACGAGCATGGCATTCCTGCCCGCGCTGCTTGGCTGCAGTTCGCCATCGTCGTCCCCATCCTGATCATTCCGGCCCTGGGCTCCGGTAACCTCGACGACCTGCTTATGATCGTTACCAACATGACTGCTGCCACCGCTCTGCTCCCACCGCTGCTGATTTTGCTTGCCTACTTTATGCTGCGCAAGAACTTTGATGCCGCTCCCCGTGGCTTCCGCATGGGTTCGCGCAGCTTTGGCCTGGTCGTTGCCGCATTCCTGCTTGTGGTCTTCTGCTTCGTGCTTATCTGCGGCACCATTCCGCTCGATCAGCGCTGTGGCTGACGCTGGTCTACAACGTTGGCGGCGTGGTTGTCTTCTTGGGCCTTGCCGTGATGTGGTACAACCGCTACATCAACCGCCTGCGCGAGACCGATCCCGAGGCTGCCGAGAGCGAGCTGCGCCCCTCCGTCCTCGACATGATGGAGTAGCGGCTAGGATTAATCTACGGCTGTGGAATAAATCGATTCCCTTTCCTAAGGAGGGGCCTTACGAGGCCCCTCCTTTTGTGTTTTGGGGCATGGTTTTGGACCCTGTGGGCAAAAATGCCAAATATGAGTACTGCTGCAAAAGAGGTGTCATATTTTTCGGCCTGTTCTGAGCAAAATGGGCTCAAAATCAATTTATCTAACCCCCTTTGAAGGGCGTTTGACGGCTTTCAACCTCTTCGAATCGCTCAAAGTAGGCAATTTGCTCTCGATTTTGCTGCTACTAAAATGGTGACAGTACTCATATTTGCCACTTTTTGACCACGAGGTGTTCAGAGGGGCTCTCGACAAGCATCTAACGCTACAATATCTACCACGTGGCTGGGTTTTGCCGGCCGAATGTGCGATGTCGTGGGAGGGGATATGGTCGAGTTTACAAAGACGATTAAAGATCCGTTGGGATTACATGCCCGCCCGGTTGCGCTGCTCTATGACATCATTGCCAAGCATCGTAGCGACGTGTCAGTCAGCATCGGCGATCGCCACACGGATGGCCGCGATGTCATGGGGCTCATGGCCCTCTATGGTGAGTGCGGAGAGAACGTCGTCTTTCGTGTTTCGGGCGTAGACGAGGCTTCCTGCGTTACGTCGATCAGAAATCTCTCGCTCTAAGCATGATAGGGCGTGGTAAAGGATGGTCCTTTGCCGCGCCTTTTTGTTTCATATAGGAAACTTTTCCGAAATCTGAATAGAGACCCTTTCCAAAAAGTTAACCACGTGCTAGTTTACTAAAGCGAACATAGACGTGGTTAACTTTTATCACGTCGATGTTGAGGACGAACTGACGTTAGGAGCAACTCATGTCTTGCGGACCGCAGATGCCGGCAATGCCGCTTTCGATGGTAAAAGCGGGCGAAACCGTGCGCGTGTCTCGTGTAAAGGGCAATGAGGATATGAAGCACCACCTCAAGGACCTCGGCTTTGTCGAGGGCAGCGAAATTCACGTGGTGAGCTCGAGTGGCGCCAATATCATCGTCACGGTGCTGGGCGCACGCTTTGGTATCGATTCCAAGGTTGCCATGCACATCATGACCGTCGGTTAGTTCGCAGCATTTGATAAAAACCGAAAGGGGGACAAGAGGATGAAGACGTTGGGTGACGTTAAGGTGGGCGAGAGCTCCACCATCGTCAAGCTTCACGGCGAGGGCGCGCTTCGCCGTCACCTTATGGACCTGGGCCTCATCAAGGGCACTTCGTTCAAGGTCGTTAAGGTTGCACCGCTCGGAGATCCGGTCGAGATCAACGTGCGCGGCTACGAGCTTTCCATCCGCAAGGAGGAGGCGGCTGTCGTCGAGGTCCAGTAAGGGCTCGCGGCGTATATTTCTGCAGATAAAGTTAGGTATTTCTAACTTGATGCTGCAACTTTGAAGCACATTATCCAGCCTGCGCGGAGAAAGCAGCGCAGGCACACAAGGAAGAAGGATTGAATGGCGGATTCTCAGATCCATGTCGCGCTGGCGGGTAACCCCAACTGCGGCAAGACCACGCTTTTCAACCTGATCACCGGCGCCAACGGCTACGTTGGCAACTGGCCCGGCGTCACGGTTGAGAAAAAGGAAGCCAAGCTCCTGAGCGACAAGAACGTTACCATCACGGACCTCCCTGGCATCTACTCGCTTTCCCCCTACAGCCCCGAGGAGCAGTGCTCGCGCGATTACCTCATGAGCGGCGAGCCCGATGTCGTCGTCCAGGTGGTCGACGCTACCAACCTCGAGCGTAACCTGTACCTGGCGCTTCAGGTCATCGAGACCGGCCTGCCCGTGGTCGTTGCCCTCAACATGGCCGACCTGGTCGAGAAGAATGGCGACAAGATCGACACCGACAAGCTCTCCAAGAAGCTCGGCTGCCCGGTCATGATGATCTCGGCTCTTAAGAACAAGGGTATCAAGGAGCTGTTCGAGCAGGTCAAGAAATCCGCTGCTTCCAAGGGCCAGGTTCCGGAGCACAAGTTCGATTCCTCCATCGAGGACGTTCTTGACCACATCGAAAACAACCTTCCGGCGAGCGTTCCCGCCAACAAGCGCCGCTATTACGCCGTCAAGCTGTTTGAGCGCGACGCGGACGCCTGCAAGCTCATCAACCTCACTAAGGAGAAGGCCGCTCGCGTGGAGCAGCTAGTCGCCCAGTGCGAGCAGGATTGCGATGACGACGCCGAGTCCATCATCACCGGCGAGCGCTATGGCGTCATCGCGCACATTATCGACGAGTGCCTCACTAAGGCTCCGGCCAAGATGAGCACCTCCGAGAAGATCGACCGCGTGGTTACCAACCGTATCTTGGGCCTGCCGATCTTTGTGGTCATCATGTTCTGCGTGTACTACATCGCCGTTTCCACCCTGGGCGGCACGGTGACCGACTTCACCAACGACCAGCTCTTCGGTACCGACGGTTGGTACGTGCTCGGCCAGGGCCGCGACGCCTACGACGCAGCTGTTGAGGCTGCGGGCGACGACGCCGATTCGGTCGATCCGGCCCAGTATGGCCCCTATGTCCCCGGTATTACCACCATGGTGCACGATGCCCTCGTGGCGGGCGGCACCGAGGATGGCGGTCTGGTCGATTCGCTCGTCTGTGACGGTATCGTTGGCGGCCTGGGTGCCATCTTCGGCTTCGTGCCGCAGATGTTCCTGCTCTTTGTGATGCTGTCCTTCCTGGAGGACTGCGGCTATATGGCTCGCGTCGCCTTCATCATGGACCGCGTGTTCCGCCGCTTTGGTCTGTCCGGTAAGTCCTTTATCCCCATGCTCGTGTCCTCGGGCTGCGGCGTCCCCGGCGTCATGGCTACCAAGACCATCGAGAACGAGAAGGACCGCCGCATGACGGTCATGACCACCACGTTCATTCCCTGTGGCGCCAAGCTGCCGATTATTGCCCTGCTCATGGGTTCCATCATCGGCGATTCTTCCACCACCGCCGCGTGGATCAGCCCGCTCTTCTACTTCTTGGGCGTCTTTGCCGTCATCGCCTCGGGCCTCATGCTCAAGAAGACCAAGCTCTTCGCCGGTCGCCCGACGCCGTTCGTTATGGAGCTTCCCGCCTACCACTTCCCGGCGATCCGCTCTTGGGCGCTGCATGTGTGGGAGCGCTGCTGGGCCTTTATCAAGAAGGCCGGCACGGTCATCTTTGCCTCCACTGTCGTCGTTTGGTTCCTGTCCAACTTTGGTAGCTACAACGGTTCCTTTGGCTTCCTGCCTGCGATGGACGGCATCCCCGAGGAGTTCATGGACTACTCCGTGCTCGCCATGCTGGGCAACCTGGTCGCTTGGATCTTCGCCCCGCTCGGCTTTAGCACCTGGCAGGCAACCGCGCTGACCGTCTCTGGCCTCGTCGCCAAGGAGAACGTCGTCGCCACCGCCGGCTCGCTGCTGTCCGTGGCTGATGCCGCCGAGACCGACCCGAGCCTGTGGACCGCGTTTGCCGGCATGTTCCCCACCATGGGCGCTTGCGTTGCCTTCGGCGCCTTCAACCTGCTGTGCGCTCCGTGCTTTGCCGCCATTGGCACCATCCGCAACCAGATGGATTCCGGCAAGTGGACTGCGATCGCCATCGGTTACGAGTGCGCCTTCGCTTGGGTGATCGGCCTGTTCATCAACCAGTTCTACAACTTGCTTGTTCTTGGACAGTTTGGTATCTGGACGATTGTGGCCATCGTGCTGCTGGTTGCGATGCTCTTCCAGATCTTCCGTCCCATGCCCAAGCATGCATGGACCGACGAGGACGAGGCCAACACTGCTTCTGCCGCAGTTTCCGCTTAAGTCCGAATAAGGATTAACCCCTTTTCACGAGCCCGGGTGTCCCAGCGACCCCGGGCTTTTTGTGCATGGGAGACAGATTACTTTGCCCCAGAAGTTAAGATGTGGCGTTTCCGCAGATAAAACCGACCAAAATAAACCTGTCCCTTTTTGGTAGGTGGAGAATGGGGTAAAGTAAGTGATGGTTAACTAGAGGAGGCTTGCTATGGCACCTATCGATATTGTTGTACTGGCTGTTATCGGCGTTGCGTTTGTCGCGGTATGCGTGCGCGTCTACCGCAAGGGCACCTGCGCTGACTGCGCTCAGGGTGGTGTTTGCACGGGGCATTGCTCCAACAAAAAGACCTGTGCCGCGCTGAAAGGCGTCGACAAAATCGCCGAAGACTTGGGCCGCGGTATCAAGTAAGGCCCAGACATCTAAGCGCTCGCGAGCATCCGTTCGCGGGGCGCTTTTCACTTTTGTGGGGTGGGCTAGAGACGCTGCATGCGGTACCCGACACCCATGTGCGTCTGAATCATCTTGGGGTGAGAGGGGTCTGCCTCGATCTTCTTGCGCAGGGTGCGCATGAACACGCGCAGGCTCGCCAGATCGCTGTCCCAGCTCGTGCCCCATATCTCGCGGGTGATGAAAGTGTGGGTGAGCACCTTGTCGACGTTTTTTCGCCAGAAGGACGAGCAATTTGTACTCGGTTGGGGTGAGCGAGAGCTCGCGTCCGTCTTTCGTCGCGTATCCCGCGGCGTAGTCGATATGCAGCGGACCGTTGTCGAACGTGCTCACTTCTGTCGACTCGCTCGACGCCATCGAGGAGCGCCTCAAATTCGCACGGACGCGCGCGAGCAACTCATCCACAGAAAAGGGCTTGGTGAGGTAGTCGTCTGCCCCTGCGTCAAGTGCTGCAATCTTGTCGGAATCTTCGGTGCGCGCCGAAATGACGATAATGGGGACTGCCGACCAGCTTCGGATCTTCGTGATGACCTCGATACCGTCAATGTCGGGAAGGCCGAGGTCGAGCATGATGAGGCTGGGGCCGTGCGACACCGCATCCATGATGGCGGCTTGGCCGTTGCAAACCTTGCTCACGACATAGCCGTGGAGGTCAAGCGCGGTCGAAACGAGGTTTTGAACGGTCAGGTCATCTTCGACCAAGAGGACGCGTGGCTTAGCGGCATTATTCATGAATCTCGATCTCCTCGGCAGGCAGGGTAAAACGGAAGACGGCCCCATGGGGGTGGTTGTCGCGAACTTCGATGACGCCGCCATGCGCCTCCACGATGGAGCGGCAGAGCGACAGCCCAAGGCCGATGCTTCGACGCGAATCCACGGGCCGCGTATTGCTTGAGGTGAAGAAGCGCTCAAAGATATGAGGCTTGTCGCAGTCTGCTACACCCGGCCCATCGTCTGCGACGTCCACCACGATGAACTCACCCTCGCGACGTGCGCTGATGGTGACAGTCGAGTCCTCGGGCGTGTATTTGAAGGCGTTCATGATGAGATTCGTAAGCACCTGCATGATGAGATGGACGTCGATGCGTACCAGCAGGATGTCGTCAGTGTGCTCGATGGTGACGGCACGTCCATGCGATGCTTGGGTGACATGGCTGAGGGCGGCTCGATGACCTCGTCGATGAGCTCGGATGTTAAGTTGAGGCGAATGGTGCCGTCCTCGACGCGTGTGATGGCGAGGAGGTTTTCCACGGTATCGATAAGCCAGAGGGAGTCGTCGTAGATGGCATCGGCAAGATCGCAGCGTTGTTCGAGGCTGAGCTTCTCGTCGCTCTTCCGAAGGATTGCCGCAGATCCGGATATAGCCGTGAGGGGTGTCCTCAAATCGTGGCCGATGGAGCGCAAAAGGTTGGCGCGCAGCTGCTCGTTTTTCGCCAAGACCGCAGCCTCTTCGCGCTCTTGCGCCGCCCGGTCGCTTTCGAGCGCCAAGGCGCATTCACCCACGATAGATAGGACGATCGAATGCTCGAAGGCTTCGATCTCGCGCCCCTCCAGGTCGATGCCGATGACACCGAATACCTTGTCGCCGGTGCGAACCGCGAGGTAGAGACAGCGCGCCTCAGGCAGGGTCCGCGTGCTTGCGCCCGCGCGCTTGTTGTTGGTGTAGGTCCAGGTTGCAACGGCGCGCTCGTAGTCGGTGAACAGCGACGCGGATCGGTTTTCGGTGCCAGCGGACTCATAGAGCGTCTTGCCGAGCGTGCCGTGTTCGGCGGTGTAGAAGACCACGTCGAGTTTTAGCAGTTTGATGAGTTGGTTCATGGCGACGCGGGCGCACTCCTCCGCGCTATGGGCTTGCTGCAAGAGCTGGTTCGTTTCGAGGAGTACGCGCGTTTTGAATGCGTTCTCGGCGGAGGTACGTGCGTTGTCGGCGATGCGCGCAGTTAACTCGCCGGCGACCATAGCGGTAGCGAACATGATGCCGAACGTGACCAGATAGCTTCGGTCATAGCTGGCGAGCGAAAACAGAGGCGTGACGAAGCAGAAGTTGTAAAGCACTACAGAGAGCACGCTCGATACGATCGTGCAGATACGCCCCGTCGTGGTGACGGCGGTCAGCAGGGCCGTGAGGATATAGAGGGATATGATGCTGGAATCGGCAAATCCCAGATGGCGGAAAGCCGTGCCGATCGCCGTGGCGACAAGAGAGAGGGCCAGCGTGCGAAGCACGTCTCGGCTGCTGGGCGGCTGCGGGGCGAGCGCACGGCGGCGTCCTTTGGGCCGGGAGGGCGGAGTCGACTGGTCTGGAATGATGTAAATGTCGAGGTTCGGGGCGAATGTTATGAGCTGTTCTACGAGAGATTTGCGGCCGAAGAGGGCCTGACGGACGCTGCTGTGCTCGCCCGTGCGCCCCATGACGATCTTCGAAATACCCGACAGGCGCGCGAACTCGGAGATCTGAAACGCGACGTCGTCGCCATAGACGGTTTCCATATGTGCTCCGAGCTGCTCGGCTAGGGCGATATTGGCTGCAAGCTTGGCGCGCTCGTCATCGCTCATGGCTTGCGTGCGCGGGCTTTCTACGAACAGGGCGACGAGCTCGCTGCGAAACGCTTTCGCCATGCGTGCGGCGGCACGGACGATGCGGGGGATTGGTCGGCGCCGGGGAGACACAGACTAAGATACGCTCCTTGGTGTAGTAGTCACGGTTTCCCAGCACGCGTGCGGCGTCTGTGAGGTGGCCGGTGCGATCGGCGCAGCGGCGCAGCGCGATTTCTCGGAGTGCGGTGAGGTTCTCGACGGTAAAAAAATGCTGTTGCGCTCGGTCGGCTTGTGCGGGACGGTAGACGAGGCCGGCGCGAAGGCGCTCAAGTAGGTCTTCGGGCTCTATGTCGACGAGCTCGACCTGGTCGGCATCATCGAAGATACGGTCGGGGATTCGTTCGCTCACGACAACGCCGGTGATGGATGCAACCATGTCGTTTAGGCTCTCGATATGCTGAACGTTCACGGTCGTATAGACGTCGATGCCCGCATGTAGAAGTTCCTCGACGTCTTGATAGCGTTTGTCGTGGCGAGACCCCGGCGCATTCGTATGGGCGAGCTCGTCGACAAGGATGAGCTGAGGGGCGCGTTCGATAGCCGCATCTAGATCGAACTCGCTGAGCGCAATGCCGTTGTGCTCGATGAGTTTACAGGGTACGTTCTCAAGCCCTTGTGCAAGATGGGCAGTTGCCGGACGTTCGTGCGGCTCGATGTATCCCGCGACGACGTCGACACCTCGCCGCTTGGCGGCGTGGGCGGCTTGAAGCATCGCATAGGTTTTGCCTGTGCCAGCAGCGTAGCCAAAGAAAATCTTGAGGTGTCCCCGGCTGGTTCGAGCGTCATCGGCGACCTCGTCTTTCTCAATTGCCTTGAGGATGAGGTCTGGATTGACGCGAGTGTCCGATGCGTCGCGCTGCATAGCGTAGCCTTTCTGAAGTGTTGTCCATGCGTGCATACGCGGTGAGGACGCCACTGTATGCTCGCGAGGTCGAGTATAGGCGCACTGCAGCAGCAATAGTGCTTTCTACCTGCATCTTTACGGCATCTTAAGGTCGTGAGCCCCAGCCCTCACGCCTCTTTAATCCCTAGAAGCGTTTACTGTCCCCAGGCGCTTGCGAGAGCAGGCGTCCGAGGCATCGGACCGCGCGTGAAAGGGGCGGTGAATGAACATCCTCATTCCCATCATCGGAGTCGTCTGCATTGGACTCCTTATCTATTACATCTACATTCTGATGAGGAGTGATTCGTAAACTATGGACGCTGCGATTCAGTACATCTTGTACTTTGCCGTGCTCGTCGTCCTGGCCGTTCCGCTCGGTCGGTTCATGGCCCATATCATGGATGGTGAGCATACGTTCCTGTCGCCTGTGATTGCTCCTGTGGAGCGCGGCGTCTATCGTCTGCTTCGCATCGACGCGGCAGAGCAGATGGGGTGTAGGCGCTATCTGGCGAGCGTGCTGGCCTTTCGGGGATCGGCCTCGTGGCTCTTGTGGCACTCCAGGCGCTTCAGTCCTTCTTGCCAGGCAATCCCCAGCACCTGCCGGGTGTGCCATGGGACCTGTCGTTCAATACGGCTGCTTCCTTCATAACCAACACCAACTGGCAGTCCTATTCCGGTGAGACCACCCTGTCCTATCTTGTGCAGTTCATGGGCCTCACCGTGCAAAACTTCTTGTCCGCTGGCACCGGTATCGCGGTCATGTTCGCGCTCATCCGCGGTTTCCGTCAGGTCAAGGAGCAGGGTCTGGGTTCCTTCTGGGTCGACCTCACCCGCACCGTCCTGTATGTGCTCATCCCGCTGAACCTCGTGTTCGGCATCTGCCTGGCTGCCGGTGGCGTCATCTCCAACTTCCAGCCGGCTCAGAAGGCCGAGCTCGTAGAGCCCGTCGCTGTCCAGCCTAATGCAGACGGCGGCTGGAGCGTCATCGACGGCGCCCAGATCGAGGGCGACACGGTCAAGGTCGACGGCAAGGTTGTCGAGGGCGCGCGCGTGGTCACCGAGCAGTTCCTGCCCCAGGGTCCCGCTGCTCCTCAGGTCGCCATCAAGCAGTCCGGCACCAACGGCGGCGGCTTCTTCGGCGTGAACTCCGCTCATCCGTATGAGAACCCCAGTGCCTTCACCAACATCATCGAGATGACCAGCCTGCTGCTGATCCCGGCCGCCTGCTGCTTCACCTTCGGTATCGGCGTCAAGAACACCAAGCAGGGCAAGGCCATCTTTGCCGCCATGTTCATCCTGCTGGTGATCTTCACCGGCATCATTGCCGTCAACGAGCATGCGGGCACCCCGCAGCTGGCCGATGGCGGAGCGGTCAATATCGAGATGACCCGACGGCCCAGGCCGGCGGCAACATGGAGGGCAAGGAGA